>Ga0256406_1001301_pt1 | contig 41031 bp, 36 predicted proteins | sample RumenRJG_03DNA_FD_185986 | JGI IMG/M metagenome (GOLD analysis project Ga0256406, IMG submission 185986) | Bovine rumen microbial communities from Lethbridge, Alberta, Canada - RJG_03 | ecosystem: Host-associated > Mammals > Digestive system > Stomach > Rumen | place: Canada: Alberta | collected... | reverse complement strand
GGGTTGTTCCACGGCCTCTCCATTCTTCAACTTTTTCACATGCTCCGTCAGCAGTTTCCAGTCGAAAGCATCAGGATGGTCGAAATTGATAGCCTTGCGTTCCTCTGGCGTCATACCCGTAGTATCGTTATAATACGAGTCAATAGGTACGACAGCCACACAATGAGGAGGCAACGACTGGGCAATTTTTCTTACTACGGTGGTCTTGCCTGAACCTGTACCGCCTGCTATTCCAATAATTGTCATACCTGTTACTTTACTTCTTTTACGACATACACCACTGTGGGCAGGTGATCACTATAACCGTTGAGCCACACACCGCCGGCATGAGTACGCAAGGTATTTCCCTTATATTTGCCCTCTTTCTGGAACAGATAGTCACGACGGAAAATCTGGTGAGCAAAATATTTAAGGGTACGATAGTCTTTTTTCTTATTCTGGTCGAGTAATGACTGTGACAGGATAATCTGATCAAACAGGTTCCACTTACCATCATACATCAGCGTACCTGTGCCATTGGCCAGAGTATCCCACCAAGGATTCCAAAGGCCGCCCTTCTCTACATCCTTCATCTTGCGCTGTGCACCCAAGGACACTGCCATAGACTTATCCTGAGGATCATCATTCATATCGCCCATGATAATAATCTTGAAATCAGGATCAACACGAAGCAGGGAATCCTTCACCAAACGAATCTGTCGGCCACCCTCCTCACGATAGAAAGAACCTGCACCACGAGAAGGCAAGTGGTTGACAATGACTGCCACATGCTCACCAGCCAACTTACCACTCACCGTGAGGAATCCACGGGTATGGCGCATACTGTCTTCAGGCAAGATATAGGTATAGGGCATCAATGTCACGTTCTCAACAGAAAAAAGACGAGGATTGTAAATCATGGCACAGTCAACACCACGATAGTCAGGTCCCTCAACATGTACAAACTTGTAGCCACGCTTCTTCAAGGGTTCCTGATTACACAAGTCTTCCATACATTTGGCATTCTCAACCTCAGAGACACCAATGATGGCACAACCTATACCAGGCAACTTGTCGGTGCCGAGCTCTGCAAGCACACGGGCCATATTCTTCAGTTTATTAGAGTACTTCAGTCCCGTCCACTTATACTGTCCATCGGGCAAGAACTGATAGTCGTTATGACCTTCATCATGACACGTATCAAACAGATTCTCCAAATTATAGAATCCGATGCCATACAATGAGAACTTTTTCTCTTGAGCAAACGTGGTACCAGTTCCCATCAGGAGAAGCAGTGCCAATAAAAACATTGTCTTTTTCATATTCAGATCAGTCTAATTAGGCTTAATAAATAGTTCTTGTGTGCAAAGTTACAAAAAATTCTGATAAACAATACAATTTTACCATATATTTTGTAATTGAGAAAACTTTTTTATAAAATACTTTGTTGTTACATAATTTTAATGTATCTTTGCACACAACTATAATTAATTTAATCTTAAAAAAGTTCTATGAATAAAAAGCTGAAATTCGTGATGATGGCGCTTTGTGTCGCTCCCGTTGCAATGGCTCAGACAGAGATTGACTCTCTGGGCGTGCAGGACGAGCAAGCATTCACCTTCACGGAAGCACAGTTGGGCGAGGACGACGATATGTCGCAGAACGTGACTATCACCGGTTCAAACTCAAACATTTACGCCTCACAAGTAGGCTATCTGTTCAGCCCTATGCGCTTCCGCTACCGTGCTTTGAACCAAAAGTACAATGACATCTACATCAATGGTGTGCAGATGAATGACATGGAGACAGGTCAGTTCCGTTATTCTATCGTAGGTGGTCTGAACCAGCAGACACGTGGCGTGGAAAACTCACTGCCCTTCGAAGACAACAATTTCTCTATGAGTGGCATGGCCGGTTCTAACAACTACAACTTCCGTCCCTCTGCCTTTGCTACAGGGCACCGTTTCACACTGTCAGGTGCAAACCGCAACTACACCCTTCGTGGCATGTACACCTACAACAGCGGCGTCAAGGAAAACGGCTGGGCTTACTCTGCCAACCTGACTTACCGTTGGGCAAACATGAACACATCTTATGTTGAAGGAACATTCTACAACGCACTGAGCTACTTCTTCGGCGCCGAGAAATTCATCAACGACCAGCACCACATTTCACTGGTAACTTGGGGTAACCCCACAGAGCGTGCCTCTCAGGGTGCAGCCACTGACGAAATGTATTGGTTGGCTAACAACCGTTTTTACAACCCTAACTGGGGTTTCCAGAACGGCAAGAAGCGCAACTCCCGTGTAGTTAACGATTTCGCTCCCACAGCCATGTTTACTTGGGACTGGCAGTTCAACGACCAGATGAAATTGGTGACCACATTGACCGGACGCTATTCTATGTACAAGAGCACCAAGCTCAACTACAACAATTCAGACAACCCACACCCCAACTACTGGAAGAACCTGCCAAGTAGTTATTTCGACGTATGGGATGAGAGCGATGTCAACAACCGTACAGAGCAGTGTGCCAGCGACTGGCTGCGTGCCAAGAACCTGATGTCAGGTTACCAGCGCGACCGTCAGATTGACTTCGACAAGTTGTACCTGGCCAACCGCAACGCTGCCTTGCAGGGTGCAGACGCCATGTACTTCATTCAGGCTAAGCACAATGACAACCTGAATGTTGCCCTTGCATCAAACCTGAACTTCGACTTGAACAAAGACCAGCGTCTGAACATGGGATTCCAGCTGGCTACCAACAAGGGTATGCACTACCAGACAATGGACGACCTGCTGGGTGCCAGTGTTTATCACAACATCAACACCTACGCTATCGGCAACTATTCTGCACTGGATCCTGAGGTTCAGTATGACGCAAACCATCCTAATGCCGTTGTTCGCGAAGGCGACAGATTTGGCTACGACTACAATATCTTTGTCAACAAGGCCAACGTTTGGATGACCTATGCCGCTGACATTGCAGGCAACACCCACGCTTTCGTTAGCGGTCGCATTGGCGGTGTCGAGATGCAGCGTGAAGGCAAGATGCGCAACGGTATGTTCCTCAACAACTCTTACGGCAAGAGCAAGACTGCCCACTTCCTAGAAGGTGGCGGTAAGGCAGGCGCCGTTATCAATCTCGGACATGGTCACTCTATCAATGGTGGTGTCGGCGTAGAGGTTCGTGCTCCACAGGCACAGTCTGCCTTCGTTTCACCTGAGATGAACAATGACTTCGTGGTTGACCTGAAGAACGAGAAGAACTACTCTGCCGAGATTGGCTACCAGATGCAGAACTCATGGTTGAAAGCTAACATCATGGCATATGGTGCTATCGTTGAAGACGCTACTGAGTGGCAGAACTTCTACTTTGACGATATCAACTCATTCTCTTATGTTTCAATGACAGGCATCTCAAAAGAGTACTACGGCGTAGAATGGGGTCTGAACTTCAAGCTCACCGACGCTATCAACTTGAAGACGCTCGGTACTATCAGCGAGGCTCGCAACACTAACAATGCCCAGGTTTGGTACATGAGCAGCACAAAGGGTACCTTCAATGATGCTAACGACAACAAGCCAGAGGTAGTATATAATAAAAACATGCGCGAATCTGGTACTCCCCTCACAGCACTGAGTCTGGTTCTGAGCTACCACAAAGGCGGTTGGTTCATTGACCTGAACGGTAATTACTACGATCGTATTTACCTTGGCTACTCACCCTCTTACCGTTACTCTTCAACATTGGCAGCTCGCGAGAAGATTGAGCACAATGTGTACGATGCTAATGGCAACGTGATGGAGAGCGCCGTAGAACAGGCCAAGGGTCACGGTGGTTTCATGCTTGACGCCTCTATCGGCAAGAGCATCAACCTGAAGAGAGGTCGCTCTATGAGCATCAACCTGTCGGTTACTAACCTGCTGAACAACCAGAACATTGTAACTGGCGGTTACGAGCAGAGCCGTTCCGACTACACTGCTAGCGGAAACGTACGTGCCTATAAGTTCTCAAAGAACCCCATGAAGTTCTATGCTTACGGCATCAACGGTATGCTCAACATTGCATATAAGTTCTAATAGATAGTCACGATTTAAGCATTAAGAAAGTATGAAAAAGATACATTATTTATTATTAGCACTTGTATGCGGTGTGTTTACAGGATGTATGGACGGCGATTGGGACGAGCCTGCAGCCAAGGACACCATTTACGGTAATTCCGACATCAAGGAGGCTAATGTCATCACCGTCAAGGATCTGAAGACAAAATACAAGAACGAGATATCAACACTGGGTGTCTACAAGCAGATTGAAGAAGACCTGCAGCTCAAGGTTGTAGTAACAGCCAATGATATCGAGGGAAATATGTACAATGAAATCTGCGTGCAGGATAAAACCGGTGGTATTTTCATCGGTATCTCTCAGGGCGGCATCTTTGGTTACCTCCCCGTGGGTACTGAGATTCTGATTAACCTGAAAGGACTCTGCATTGGAAACTACCGTCGCTCTGCTACAATTGGTACACCTTACACAAGTAAGGATGGCGAAGTTAGCGTCAGCCGTATGCCCCGTGCATTGTGGCAGCAGCACTTCACCTACACTGGTTATCGTGAGCACGTAACTCCAGAACTTTTTGCCGATGGTAGCACTCCTACCACTTGGGACTTGACGATGGATGCAGGCAAACTGGGTACCATCAAGAATGTCACCATTAAGCAGGCAGGTTACTTCAATTCTGAAGAAGGAGAGAACGGCACTTATCACGACGGTATCAAGTTTGTTCCTGGTGAATCAGCTTTTGTTATCCCAGGTTTCTCAACCTCTTGGTATTTCAATGAGCAGATCTCTGACACAAATGATGGTGTTGCTGTACAGATCTACACCAGCAGCTACGCAGATTTCGCAGCAATGAAGTTGCCTACTGGTAAAGTCAATGTTACTGGTGTCTTGAAGCACTATTGCAACAAGAAAGGCCAGCGCGACCAGTGGGAGCTCATCATGCGTTCGCTGAGCGACATTGAAGAAGTGAAATAAACCTATTTTGTTAACAGAAAAAAAGAATAAAACTATGAATAAGATTTTTAAATCAATGATGGCTATGACCATCGCAGCATTCACCTTCACTGCATGTGAAGATGTGCCCGAGCCATACAACAACCCGTATGACTCATTCAACTCAGGAGAAGAGGTTACCATCGACCCCGCAGGTAGTGGTACCGTTGAGGACCCATACAATGTGGCAGCCGCGTTGAAACTTATCAACGAACTTGGCGCAGACGTCAACTCTGACAAGATTTACGTAAAAGGATATATTTCTGACCTCGGCAAAGGAATTGACGCAACTTATCTGAATGCACAATTTACTATTGCTGATGACAAAAACGGAACCAACTCACTTTTGGTTTACCGTTCAAATTATCTGAACGATCAGAAGTTCACCTCTACAGACCAGCTCAAGGCAGGTGACGAAGTGATTATGTGTGGTTCAGTTGTAAATTACAAAGGAGATACTCCTGAATTTACCACTGGCACATACATTTATTCACATAATGGAACCACAAGTGATAGCGGCAACACATCCGGTGACAATGGCGACGGTAAGGGTACTATCGATTCTCCATATAATGTAACAGCAGCTCTTGCAGCTGGCAGTGGCACTGGCGTGTTCGTGAAAGGATACATCGTTGGTAGTATTGATGGTAAGGCAACAACAGACGCTAAGTTCAGTGCAGAAACCGCTACTGTATCAAACATTCTGGTTGCTGCTTCTGCTGATGAGACCGACGTTACCAAGTGTATGCCTGTACAACTGCCTACTGGCGATGTTCGCAGCTCACTTAACCTCGTGGATAATGCAGGAAACTACAAAAAGGAAGTAACCCTCTACGGTAACATTGAAAAGTATTTCAGCGTGACTGGTATCAAGAGTGTGACTTACGCAATTCTTAATGGCACTGAGATTGGCACTAAGCCAGAAAGCGGAAACACCCCAAGCGGAGAAGCAAAGGGTAGCGGTACACAAGCTGACCCCTGGAATGTTGTTGCAGCCATCAACGCCATCAATTCAGGAACACTGCCAGACGAGGCTTTCGTTAAGGGTATTATTGTTCAGCTGGACAAATTCAATAGCACTTATGGCTCTATCACATACTGGATTTCTGACAGCAAGGATGGTAGCACCAAATTGCAGGTATACAGCGGACTTAACCTTAACAAGGAGCAGTTTACTGCACTTGAAGATCTTGCCATAGGCGACGAAGTTGTCGTTGCAGGAAAACTGAAGGACTATAACGGAACACCTGAGTTCGACAAGAACAACTACCTTGTATCTCATAGCAATGGTAGCAATAGTGGTAACACAAATACCACTGGAACACTCGATAATCCTCTGACTGCATCTCAGGCATACGACGCCGTAGCAGCCATGGAAAAAGGAGTGACATCTGAAGCCGACTACTATGTTAAGGGAAAAATTTCCAGCATCAAATTCACTTTCAGTGCTCAGTATGGAACTGCTACCTTTAACATCTCTGACGATGGTGCTACGGGTGGCAAGGAGTTTATCGCATACAGCTGCTATTACTTCGGCAATCAACCCTGGGTTGAAGGCAACACACAGGTTCAAGTAGGCGACGAAGTAATTGTTTGCGGCAAGGTAGTGAACTACAATGGTAACACTCCCGAATTTGCCAGCAAGAAGAACTACTTAGTGAAGCTCAACTCTCAGACAGCTGCCAGCCGTCGCAAATAAGAGTTTCTCTATTTATCATACGGGCTGTATCCTCAACGGATGCAGCCCGTTTATTTTTCCTTAACATAGAAAAAGAAGCCAAAAGTTTGCAGGAATCAAAAAAAGTTCGTACCTTTGCACCCTGATTGGCGCATTGTGCGCACAGAATTATTATTTATCATCAATTATACAAAAAGAAATGAAACAAGGAATTCATCCCGAAAACTATCGCCCCGTCGTGTTCAAGGACATGTCCAACGGCGATATGTTCCTTACGAAGTCTACTGCTAAGACTAACGACACTGTAGAGTTCGAAGGCGAAACTTACCCCGTGGTAAAAGTTGAAATCTCAAGCAGCTCTCACCCCTTCTACACTGGTAAGAGCAAGCTCGTCGACACCGCTGGTCGCGTCGATAAGTTCATGAGCCGCTACGGTAAGGCTTCGAAGAAGTAAGATATTTCTAGGAAATGACACTTACGCGAAGGTGCGTCCAGGGTAGTTGCATATGCCTTGTACGCACCTTCATTGACTAATCACAAAAACGAAAAGATGACGACTCTCAAGACCCTTAGTCTGAAACTAACCTTATTCCTATCGGTATGCCTGATAGCAACATCGTGTAGTGATGATGACGACTCCAAGGTTTACGACTTTACAAACAGCAACCAAAACGCCACAAACATTGTCAAGGAAGCATCTCGCTTGGAGATGCCTCATTTAAAGAATGGCTGTATCGTATTGGTTCATTCTACCACACACAAAGAAGGCGTGAACTTCATCGTTGAATGGGATGCAGACAAAAAAGCCCAGCGATGGACAGCCTATCGTATCCATAAAGGCCAGACGGGTTCCATGAATGGTTCTAACACCTTCACAGAAGATCCCGACCTTCCCTCGTATGCACGCGTATCTGATTCATATAGCTATTTCAGAGGTTCAGGCTTTGACCGCGGACATATATGCGCCAGTGCCGACAGGACCTATTCAACGGAAGCTAACCGTCAGACGTACTACTATACAAATATGCAGCCGCAATACCACATGTTCAATGCAGGCCCAAGACTCTCTAATGGTGATCAGGACTGGAGCAAACAGAGTCCATGGTTACGTTTGGAAGGAAAGGTACGCAACTGGGGTAAAAACTGCGACACTCTTTACGTAGTGAAAGGCGGTACCATTGATGATGACAAATTGCTCAAGAACAACAGTTATCCACAAGGTAAGATTAAGGGACAACTACCTATTCCTAAGTATTTCTTCGTTGCTCTGCTGATGAAGACCAAGACCACCTATCAGGCCATTGGCTTCTGGCTTGAGCACGACAACATAGACCATTCAGGTGACGAGCTCAGCAAATATGCCATGAGCATAGATAACCTGGAGGCACTTACCGGCATTGACTTCTTCTGTAACCTGCCCGACGCCACAGAGAACGAGGTCGAGAAGTCGTTTGCCACAATCAAATGGGGACTATAAACAATCATTTAAATTAATACAACTCACAAAACAATGAAAACTGTTTATGATTTTACTGTCAAAGACAGAAAAGGCAAGGACGTTTCGCTGAAAGAGTACGCCAACGAAGTGCTGCTCATCGTGAACACTGCCACAAAGTGCGGTTTTACACCTCAGTATGAAGAACTGGAGAAACTGTACGAACAGTACCATAGTCAGGGCTTCGAGATCCTGGACTTTCCCTGCAACCAGTTTGGCCAGCAGGCTCCCGGAACCGACGAGAGCATTCACGAGTTCTGCAAACTGAACTTCGGAACAGAATTTCCACGCTTTAAGAAAGTAAAAGTAAACGGCGACGATGCCGAACCACTGTATAAGTTCCTGCAAGAACAAAAGGGTTTTGCCGGTTGGGATATGACCCACCCCATTGCCCATATTCTCGACGATATGTTGTCAAAGGCAGATCCCAACTACAAAGAATCTGCCGACATCAAATGGAATTTCACTAAATTCCTTATCAACAAGAAAGGTCAGGTTATCGCCCGCTTCGAGCCAACTGAGAAAATTGAAAACATTGCCAAGCAGATTGAAGAACTGCTGAAATAATTCATAGTTCATAGTTATGAAGACGAAATGCTTGATTATTGGTAGCGGTCCTGCAGGCTATACAGCAGCAATCTATGCATCCAGAGCCAATCTGAATCCCATAGAATATAGCGGTATGCAGCCTGGCGGTCAGCTCACACAGACTACCGAGGTAGAGAATTTCCCTGGCTATCCCAACGGCGTGGATGGCAATCAGATGATGATGGACCTGCGCGAACAGGCAGAACGCTTTGGCACAGATATCCGTGATGGTGTAATCACAAAGGTTGATTTCTCTAAGGCTCCCTATAAAGCATGGGACGACTCTAACAACGAGATTGAAGCCGACACAGTGATTATCGCCACTGGAGCATCAGCCAAATACCTGGGACTCGACGATGAGCGCAAATACAACGGCATGGGGGTAAGCGCTTGCGCCACCTGCGACGGATTCTTCTATCGCAAGAAGACCGTAGCAGTAGTAGGTGGTGGCGACACCGCATGCGAAGACGCCCTCTATCTGAGCGGTCTATGCAAAAAAGTATACCTGATTGTACGCAAGAACTATCTGCGCGCATCAAAAGTCATGCAGCAACGCGTTATGGAACGCGAGAACATTGAGATCCTGTTCGAGCATAACACTATCGGACTCTTTGGAGAAGACGGTGTAGAAGGTGCCCATCTGGTAAAGCGCAAGGGCGAGCCCGACGAACAATTTGTAGACATTGCCATTGACGGATTCTTCCTGGCTATCGGACACAAGCCCAATACAGACATATTCAAGGAATGGCTTGAAACCGACGAGGTAGGCTACCTGAAAAAGATAGACGGTACACCCAAAACAAAGATTCCTGGAATATTCGTAGCAGGCGATTGCGCTGACCCCACCTATCGCCAGGCAATCAGTGCGGCAGGTACAGGTTGTCAGGCTGCAATAGAAGCAGAAAGATACTTATTAGCATAAAACGCAAAAAAGCCTCGTTTCACAACGAGGCTTTTTCATAACTAAATTAATCAACCATAAACCTTAACCATTAAAAATCTTTTTACGTTGCAAAGATAACAATTTCATTGAAAAGATAGGTTGAAGTTTTGTTAATTATAGTTTAAAAATTGCTTTTTATCGATTTTTCCACCCAAATTAACGAAAAATAAACCTTAATAAGCACTTTTTGGAAAGAAAACTTGCACTTTTTGAAAAATATTCGTAATTTCGCTGTCGAAATTTAAACTTAAAACTACCAACCCATGAACAACGAAATTATTATGGTCATCATTATTATGACGATTCTACTAGTCGTCATCGGTTGGCTCGTATATAGAAGAAGTGTCAAGATACATCATCGGCTACAGATGAACGAGGTATTTACCAACATTTCCCATGAATTACTGACACCACTCACCGTGATTTCTGCATCTATAGAAAAATTACGCGCTCAGGAACCACAACACACAAAGGACTATGCTTTGATGGAACTCAATATTGAACGTATGACGCGCCTGCTCCAGGAGATTCTTGAAACGAGCAAGTCGCAAGCGGGAGAACTAAGACTTCGCGTATCACAAGGAGATGTCATAGCCTATATTCGTGAGACAGCCCTAAGCATTGAACCATTGATGTATAAAAAAGGACTTACTTTCGATATACAATGCAACCCACAGTCCATGATGGGATGGATTGATACCGACAAAGTAGACAAGATTATCTATAACCTCCTGTCAAACGCCGCAAAATTCACAAATTCCCAAGGCATTGTAACCCTCAAGGTATGGACCAACAAAGACTTCAATCAAGTCACCATTGAGGTGAGCGATAATGGAATCGGCATCCCAGCCAACAGGCTCAAACATCTGTTTCATCGCTTCTATGATGGCGATTACCGTTGGATGAGAGTCAACGGCACTGGTCTCGGACTGGCACTCACACGCGAGTTGGTCTTTCTGCACAATGGCACCATCCATTGCAAGAGCGAAGAAGGCAAGGGCACCACTTTCACAGTAACTCTTCCTATCGGCAAAGATGCATTTACGCCCTCACAGATTGACGAACAACACGACTTCGATCCTACCAAACCACGCAAAACCATTATCGATGTTCGTGCACTGGAAGACATACCAGAGCAACTTGTGACACCTACTGCCTACGAAGAAAAAGAAGAATTCTATAATATCCTGCTCGTAGAGGACAACGAGGAACTGCTTATGCTGATGAAAACACTCATGAGCAGCAAATATAATATCCAAACAGCCACAAACGGTCAACAGGCTCTGGAGATTATAAAGACCCGGGATCTCGACATGATTATTTCTGATGTGACAATGCCAGAAATGGATGGTAACGAACTGACTCGACTCATCAAGAGTAATGAAGATATGCATCACTTGCCTGTCATCCTTATCTCAGCTAAGACCAGTGAGGAAGCACGCAAGGAGTCCATGCTCATAGGAGCAGATGACTTCATCACCAAGCCATTCCGTTTAGGCGACCTCGAACTACGTATCAACAACATTATCGAGAACCGCAAGCGAATTGTAGGAGAAAGAGCTGCTACTGAAGAGGAAAACAAAGACCGTCCACTTACCGCTGACGAGGAATTCATTCTGAAAGCCAAGGAATGCGTGATGAAACATCTGGACGACAGTGAATTCGACCGTGACACCTTTGCTGCAGAAATGGGAGCCTCAGGTTCTACGCTCTATAATAAACTTCGTGCACTGACGGGCATGAATATCAATAACTATATTCGCACCATACGCATGAACGAAGCCAAGCGATTAGCAGAGAGACAACCCGATATCCGGGTGAGCGACCTCGCCTACATGGTGGGGTTCAAGGATCCCAAATACTTTGCCACCTGCTTCAAGAAGGACTTTGGCATTCAGCCGAGCGAGATAATAGCCAAAGCCCAAGAAAAGTCAGCAGCCCGTTGACCATCAGTAATTCGTATCCGAAATGGTATCCCCAAAGCATCTGTGCCATACTGTCGATAGCATAACAGAAGCATGGTGATATTACACAGACAACGGGCGTCCACCTATCGTTTACCAAGCGTTTTGTAAAGAGTCCAAAGACAAAGAGTCCCAACAAAGGACCATAAGTATACGATACGATCGTATAAATTGCATCTATCAGCGACTTATTGTTCAACAAATGAAACACGATAATCATTACTGCAAACAACAAGCAAATTATCAAATGCGACCGTTTTCTGAGCTGCTCATCATGAGCCCTTCCCTTGATATCCACGCAATAGCTGGTCGTGAGCGATGTCAGCGCCGAGTCGGCACTGGAGAAGGAAGCCGCCACGATGCCGAGCACAAAGAGGTAGGAGGTTATATGGAAGAAAGAAGAAGTATGCTCAACATATAGAGGAAGCAATTCATCTCCCTTTGCAGGTAACGCTACGTCCTGACTCTCACAGAGCTGTGCCAGTAATACGCCCAATGCCAAGAAGAGCAGGTTTACAGGCACAAAGGCAACACCGTAGGAACACATATCCTTCTGCGCTTCACGCAATGACCGGCAAGTCAGGTTTTTCTGCATCATATCCTGATCCAGTCCAGTCATCACTATCACGATAAAAGCACCACTCAGGAACTGTTTCCAGAAATAGCGCGGGGATGTCCAGTCATCAAACTCAAACACTCTACTGCGTTCATCCGTGTATAACGCTCCCAACACATCAGTGAGTGAGAAATCCATCTGAAGCATCACCATATATATAATAAGGAGTAAGGCAACAAAAAGACACGATGTCTGAAACACGTCTGTAAACACAAGCGTACGCACCCCACCCTTTCGTGTATACAGCCAAATCAACAGTACAAGAACCAATACGCTCACCATAAAAGGCACGCCCAATGCTTCAAAGACGAACTGCTGCAATACCATGCATACCACATAGAATTTGATGGTCGCTCCCACCATCTTCGACAATAAAAAGAACCATGCGCCTGTTTGATAGGATTGCCGGCCAAGCCGTTGTCCCAGATACATATAGATAGACGTCAGATTCAATTTATAATAGACAGGCAACAGCACAAACGCCACAACGAGATAGCCTACGATAAAACCCAGGCACACTTGCAGATATGTCATCTGCGACGAGAGCACCATACCAGGAACACTGACAAACGTTACACCTGATATCGACGCCCCCACCATGCCAAAAGCCACCATGTACCATGGCGAACGACGCTCAGCCCGGAAAAAAGTCTGATTATCTGCACGTCTCTGAGTCAACCTGCTGATGAACATCAAAGCAGCAAAATAGATGCATATAATTACAATTATCCACATAACAGTCGGCAAAGTTACAAAATAATTGATAATTGTTAATTGATAATTGATAATTATTTTATAACTTTGCATCGCAAAATACTAAACCAATAATAAAAACGTATGAGCAAACAAAAGAAATTTATCCTTCAGGAAAGTGAGATTCCCACACAGTGGTATAACATCCAGGCCGACATGCCCAACAAGCCTCTGCCTCCTATCCATCCTGCTACCAAGCAGCCCCTTGGCGTTGACGACTTAGCACACATCTTCCCCCGTGAGTGCTGTGTGCAGGAACTCGATACCGAACATCGCTGGATAGATATTCCTGAGGACGTACTTGAGAAGTACAAGTATTACCGCTCTACCCCGCTGGTTCGTGCCTATGCACTTGAAGAGGCACTTGGCACACCCGCCCACATATATTTTAAGAATGAATCTACCAACCCTCTGGGTTCGCACAAAATCAATTCAGCCCTTCCCCAGTGCTACTACGCCAAGCAGGAAGGTACCACAAACGTTACCACAGAGACTGGTGCCGGTCAGTGGGGAGCAGCCTTAAGCTATGCCGCTAAGATCTACGGTTTGGATTGCGCTGTCTATCAGGTAAAGATTACCATGCAGCAGAAGCCATATCGCTCAAGCATCATGCGTACATTTGGTGCTGTTGTCGAGGGTTCACCCTCTATGTCAACCCGTGCTGGTAAGGATATCCTGACCAAGGATCCTACCCACAGCGGATCTCTGGGTACTGCTATCTCTGAAGCCGTGGAACTGGCAACAACAACTCCCAATTGCAAATATACACTCGGTTCTGTGCTCAATCATGTTGGTCTGCACCAGACCATCATCGGTTTGGAGGCCGAGAAGCAGATGCAGATGGCAGGAGAATATCCTGATATCGTGATTGGCTGCTTCGGTGGCGGTAGTAACTTCGGTGGTATCTCTTTCCCCTTTATGCGCCACAACCTGAGCGGTGAGCGTCACACAGAATTCATTGCCGCCGAGCCCGACAGCTGTCCTAAGTTGACCCGCGGTCAGTTCCGCTACGACTTTGGCGACGAGGCAGGCTACACACCTCTGCTCCCCATGTTCACCCTGGGTCATAACTTCAAGCCAAGCAACATCCACGCTGGCGGTCTGCGCTATCATGGTGCCGGCATGATTATCTCACAGTTGATTAAGGACGGTCTGATGCACGGTGTAGATATTCCTCAGCTCGAGACCTTCGAGGCAGGTATGCTCTTTGCCCGCACCGAGGGTATTATCCCTGCTCCCGAGAGCACTCATGCCATCGCCGCAACCATCCGCGAGGCCAAGAAGTGCATTGAGACCGGCGAAGAGAAGGTTATCCTGTTCAACCTCTCTGGTCACGGACTCATCGATATGCCCAGCTACGAGGCCTATATCAAGGGCGATTTGCAGAACTACACTGTAACCGACGAGATGATTGCCGAAAACCTGGCAGAACTTGACAACCAGAAATAAGACAACTGATATAAATAAAAGAAAGTTTCGTTCCAATTCTGAAACGAAACTTTTTTTTATTTTTTTACGAAGGGCAGTGAAGCCACTTGTTCGTACAACATATCCGCTAGCATCTCATTGCTATCATGTGTGCCGTTAATCGTGTCATAGAACCATCTCAGACCTACACGACCACGCCCGGTCTTCAGGATATAAACAAGACAGAGGTTCTGTAATCCGATACTCTCAGCCAGGATATCCAAATCTGTGATAGCCAGTTGCGACACAGCCAACTGATAAGCCTCCTCGCCATTACTATCTATAAAGCGCTGCAGATCACCCAAGGTCTCTAATCCAAAGCCCTCGAGTATGGGCAGATACGGCATCAAAGACGCTGGAAATATCTCAGCCTGATTCACAGCTGCAATACGCTGGTTCAGCTTATTGAAAGGATGCATCTGCAGATAGCTACTAAAGGAATCTGTGCTTAGCAACACCTCATCCAACTTACCCGATTTCACCAAAGCCTGCACCTGTCGGCGGTAGTCAGTCATGGTGGTACGCAACCTGCTGAACTCATCATCTGCCAGTTCCAGCATACCTGCCAATCTACTGAACTGACGACGGTATTCCGGTGGCAGCTTCACAGCACCCTTGTATCCTATATCATGCTCAATCGCTGACCACACATGCTGTAAGGCTGTACGCATCTGAATCTCGAAAGGAGCACTCCCCTCTTTTAGTCGACAGATATAATGCAATGAGTTATAACCGAAACTCGTCAGTTCATGTGCCTTACGCTTATCAATAGAGTTGGACCAGTCCACATCATACAACTGCTGTACGATAGCAGCCACCTTGTCAACATCATCCGTATAGAAAGTGATGATGCGTAATCCCACCAAATCGGTGATATCCTCTAAAGACGCATATTTGTCGCCCTTACGCTCCAGTTTCCCAGCCAACGACTGTTCCGTCTTCACACGATATTCTATGGCACTCAGTTCCACAGACTGCTCATGCAACACCTGTCTCAACTGGTCGTAGACCGTTTTTGACAACTGTTCCAAAGCAGGCACCTGTTCCCTGAACTGTTGCAGGAGTGCCTCTCCGTGTGGATTCAGCTTAGGTATCATTTAAACTCAAACAGATTGGTAAAGCCTGTCATGGCAAATACCGTACGCAAATCATCATTGATACCAGTGATAAACACACGGCTACCCTTAGGTTTGGCATTCTTCAGTACGCCAAGCAGCAAACGCAAGCCACTTGAAGAGATATACTCCAGTTTATTACAATCGAACACGATGTTATGGCCTGTGCAATCATACAGAGGCTTCAGAGCCTGCTCAGTCTCTACTGCTGCTGCAGTGTCCAAACGTCCCTCAAACACAGCGACCAACTCGCCATCCTTCTCCAAAATCGTAGTTTTCATAATTTTAAGTCGTTTTTTATGATTATTCGTATTTATTTTCTATTTTATCTTCACGAGTGTCAGTCTGTTCTTACCATCTTTATATTCATAACTGACGGTATCCATCAACTGGCGCACCAGGAAGATACCCAGTCCACCAATAGGACGTTCCTCTGCCGATAGCGTTGTATCAGCGTCAGCCTCAGCTGTTGGATCAAATGGCGTGCCACCATCAATAATAACAAATCGCACACGATCACCCATCTCCTCTGCTTCAATGACTATATCACCCTGCACACCTTTTGGATAAGCATAGTTCATCACGTTGACCACAGCCTCTTCCATAGCCAGGTTCATCTGCATGGTAACTGAGGCATTAAAGCCTGCGGTCTCGCAGACCTCATCTATGAATGCAGCCAGCAGCGGCACATCCTGAATATCATTTCTTAGGGTTAAAGTCATATCGTCAGTTTTTATGGTTATCATTTACACATGTAGATTCAGTACGAAGCGCGTACCCTTGGAAAATGCGGGATCAATATCCAGTTCGGCATTCATCTTCAAGGCCATCTGTTTACAGATAGGCAATCCAAGTCCGTCACCTTCAGTCAGGTCCTTTATCTCAAGGAAAGGCTTGAACACGTCATCACGTTTCTCCTGAGGAATCACAGAACCTGTATTCGTAATCAGGAACTGATAGGTATGAGGACTGCGCTTTTTGAATTCCAATGTGATTTTTCCCTCTGCTGGCGTATATACTGCCGCATTTTTCAGCAAATGACGTAAGACATAAGTGATATATTCTTTGTGGAGTTTCACCTCCATCTTGGGCACCGTCATAGTCAGTGACACGTTATCCTTCACCTTTGGCTGTATCTCCTCTATCAGACTCTCGCACAGAGGCTGTACCTGCGTATCCTGGAAATCATCCGTATCGGCCGACTTATTCTCAACGTCCGATAACGTCTGAATATGTTCTGAGAATCTCAGCAGTGCCTTCACCTCTGGTTTCGAATCATCCAGTTTATTCAGCGTAGGCTCCAGCTGCGATGAGATATTGCTGATAAACTTCGCCTTCAGGGCATTGCTCTCGTTAGCCAGTTCTATGGTTTTCTTCTGCTTACGGGTGGTCACCATATAGCGCATCAGCACCATAGCTCCCAATACCAGCACTACCGCCAGCACCACAGCCAGCACAATAAGTCCTGAGATGGTCAACTGACGTGCCGACAACGAATCGTCCTTATCAGCTATAACCTGCTCATTGTTAGCAATCACCTGTTTCAGGCTATCGCGTTCTGCTGCCGTCTTAATCGCTGTCACTGAGTCTTTCCATACCATATAACTGCTATACGCCTGATTCAACATACCTGCGTTATTACTTTGACGTCCGTTTGCCAGCAATGTCTGATAAACCTTGTCCACCTTGTCGTAATCTCCCTCAGCAGTCAGTTTTGCAGCCATTTCCTTAAACACAGCATTGCCCTGAGCAGTCTGTCCGAAGGTATAGAAATAGATTGCCTTGTGATAGAGCAAATCGTTTTTCAGGCTCTCATCATTAGCTTGGTTCACGTTGGCTTCCATGGCAGCCAACTGCTCTCTTACACGATCACTTTTGCGCATTTTCATATACATCTGCATGCGCTCTTTTGAGGTTTTATAACGCAGAGCAGCCTTACTGCTAGTTAACCCCTGACCAGCAGCAATCGACTGATCAATACGACGCAACAGGTCAAAAGCCTCTTTCCAGAAATTCTCCTGATAATACAGTGCTGTAGCTTTTACACCACATGTAACACCGTCTTCCATCTGACCTTTTGCCACATAACCTTCAAAAGCACGGATGTACAATGAACGGGCGCTGGCAACATGATGACTGGCAGCCTCAGCCTCTGCACGCTGATGCAGTTCGCTTTTCTCAGCCATCAGGCTCACACAACCAAAGAATACACTTATGAATAATACAAATAATCTTCTGTTTTCCATCCTTCAAATTTTTAGTCACGATAATTCACTTGCAAAAGTAACAATAAATTCCTTTTCAACCAAGAAAAACGACAAAAAAAGCAGAAAAAACGTAAAAAGGCAGCTGCATTTATTTGCAGCTGCCTTTCATCCTTCATTCAGACAAGTACGTGTCCGCTTATCCTATCTCAATCTGGCGGCTCAGTTTCACCTTTTCCTCCACCTGCTTTGGCAATTCTACCGTCAGCACGCCGTTTTCCACATGAGCCTTGATATCCTCTCGTTTCACATCGTCTGGCAACAACAGTGTCTGTTCAAACTTTGAATATGAAAACTCGCGGCGCAGATAGCGGGCACTCTTGTCTTCCTCCTTATTTTCGTTTTTCTTTTCCATCTTAACGATCAGGTTGCCCTCATCATTGATATGCACGTTGAAATCCTCTTTCTTCATACCCGGAGCAGCCAGTTCTACAACGTAGGCCTTGTCAGTCTCTTTTACGTTAATGGCCGGGGCTGTGCAGTTTGCACGCGGCATAAAGTCGGTATCAAAGAAATCATTGAATACTGTTGGAATCCAATTGTTTGTTCTCATCATTGGTGTCATAATTTTGTCCTCCTAATGTTTTTTTTATTGGTTTTACAATGTTGTTTCTATTGTTTTGAGCATCTTACTCGATTACAATAAGGCAACATCAATGCCAACGCAAAAAGTTAAGTCAAAATGACACATAACACAGACAAAATGTCGCACCAATTATTCTCCATCCAACGGCCAGCACTCGGAAGGCTGATGCATACGACGCATCTCCTCGTCGAAACGCTTCACCATCTCAGGGTATTCATCAGCCAGGTTATGCCGTTCCTCAGGATCATCCTTCAGGTTATAGAGCTCCAACGGTGCATTCTTCTTAATGGTAACGCATTTCCAGTCGCCCAGACGGGCTGCACGTTGTTTACCCGTGAACTCCCAATAGAGCATACGGTGGTCGGTATCTACGGGTTGTCCGTAGAAAAGCGGCAAGATATTGATGCCGTTGATTCCCTGAGGCAAACTATTTTCCGAACCCGTGAGGGCAGCCAACGTTGGCATCACATCAGGGAAATAAATGAGGTTCTGCAGTTTCTGTACAGGCACACGACCAAGCTGATTCACAATCATAGGCACACGGATACCACCCTCATAGAGTTGTCCCTTACGTCCATGAAAGCCCGCATTGCAATTAAGTTCTGCAATCGGAGCCTGTACGGCAGCACCATTGTCAGAGGCAAAGATCACAAGCGTGTTCTCACGTAATCCCTCCCGGTCAAGATAAGCCAGCAACCGTCCGATGGCACGATCCATATGAGTAATCAGCGAAGCATAGCGTTTGGTATTCATTGACCAGTCCTGTTGTCCGTCATACCATGAAGTCTCATCGATGATATAAGGTTCGTGAGGCGCATCATAAGCCAGATAAAGGAAAAACGGGCGTTCCTTGTTACGTCCGATGAAAGCAATCGCATCATCAGTAGAGATATCAGTATTATGACGCACATGAGCATCATGAGCATTCTCCTCGATGGTAGTCAGCGAATCTCCCACAAAGCGATAGTAGGGGTAATAATATGGAGAATTTGAGTGGACCGTAGAAATGGTCCAGCCATAGAACTCATCGAAACCCCTATGATTGGGCGAAGCCGTAGGGTCGTAACCATCAAGATGCCATTTATTCACCAAACAGGTACGATAGCCTGCCGTACCCAGGACGGTAGCAATGGTCGTATCTGAAGGCATTAGATTGGTACGACGGATATAGGTCGTATCACCATTCGCATTAATCTTCACACCCTGAATACCACCAACAGGACATTGGTTATCCCGGATACGGGTGTTACCAGTATGCTTGCCTGTCATCAGTGAACAGCGCGAAGGACTCGATATGCCACTACCTGCATAACACTGCGTAAAAGTAGTACCTGTCTCTGAAAGGCGGTCGATATTTGGCGTCTTCACATGCTTCGAACCAAAGCACGACAAATCACCATAGCCCATATCGTCGGCCAGGATAAAGATAATGTTCGGACGCTCGGGAGTTGCTTTCTGTGCCTCAGCCTCAGCAGCCGCCACAGCCCCCGTCAAGGCCAGGAATAATCGATAGTTCATGGGCACATTCAAATTTGTTTCAATACTTTCACAGCCTCACCTACAGTAGGCACATCGGTAATCACCATAGAGCGTTTTCCATTTTGCTCACGCAGATTACAGCGACGCACATTCATGGTGGCATAGGTTATGATACGTCCGAAAGCCTCACTCTGATAGAACGGACTGCGGGCATTACTTACGAAATAAAGGAACATACGTCCCTGTTTAAGCATAATCTTCTCACATCCCAGGGCCTTGCCGTACCGGCGCAAAGCAACCACATGCAGCAGTTCCTCTGCCTGTGGGGGCAAAGGACCGAAACGGTCTATGAGGCGTTTGCGATAAGCCTCAACCTCCTCATCATTACGTGTATTGTCCAGTTCACGATAGAGCAGCATACGTTCAGAGTCAGAAGGCACATACTGGTCGGGGAAATACATCTCAAGGTCAGTCTCAAGGTTACAGTCGGAGACAAAAGGTCCATCTCCCGGCAGCCCCTCTCCAGCCCCCTCCCTGCGAGGGATGGACGAAGACAGTCCCTGCTCTTGAGCCTGACTTCTCCCTTCCATCTCTGAGAGGGGTTGGGGATTAGTCTGCTCCTCATTCCTCAATTCCACCATAGCCTCATTCAGAATCTTCTGATAGGTCTCATAACCCAAATCAGAGATAAAACCACTCTGTTCAGCACCCAGCAGGTTACCTGCACCACGGATATCAAGGTCCTGCATGGCGATATTGATGCCACTGCCTAAGTCAGAGAAATTCTCCAGAGCTTCCAGTCGGCGACGACTATCAACTGGAAGAGCAGACAAGGGCGGTGCCAACAAATAGCAGAAAGCCTTACGGTTACCGCGTCCCACGCGACCACGCATCTGGTGCAGGTCGCTAAGACCAAAGTACTGTGCACTATTGACAATAATAGTATTGGCATTGGGGATATCGATACCATTCTCCACGATGGTGGTAGACAGAAGCACATCGTAGTCGTAGTTAGAGAAGTCGAGAATAATCTTCTCCAATTCCTCGGGTTTCATCTGACCATGACCGATGGCCACACGACAATCGGGGATATACTTATGAATCATCTCCTCAATATGCGTCAGGTCACTGATACGGTTATTCACGAAATAGACCTGTCCATTACGACTCATCTCAAAGTTGATGGCATCGGTGATAATCTCGGCAGAGAAAGTGTGTATCTCCGTCTGAATAGGATAACGATTAGGAGGAGGCGTCTGGATGACGCTGAGGTCACGGGCCCCGACAAGTGAGAACTGTAAGGTACGCGGAATTGGCGTAGCACTCATTGTGAGGGTATCCACATTCGTCTTCATCTGACGCAGTTTTTCCTTTGTGGACACGCCGAATTTCTGTTCCTCATCGATAATCAGAAGTCCCAAATCCTTGAACTTCACGCTCTTACTAATAAGTTTATGCGTACCGATAAGGATATCCACCTTACCCTCTTCCAGGTCTTTCAGCAGCGCGGTGGTCTGTTTCGCAGTACGGGCACGGGTAAGATAATCCACCCGGACAGGCATATCCTTCAGTCGACCCTGGAAGGTACGGTAATGCTGATAGGCCAACACCGTGGTAGGCACCATCACAGCCACCTGTTTTCCATCGACAGCAGCCTTGAAGGCAGCACGTACGGCCACCTCAGTCTTACCAAAGCCCACATCGCCGCAAACCAGTCGGTCCATCGGCTTCTGCATCTCCATATCAGCCTTTACGTCCTGTGTAGCCTTGAGCTGGTCGGGGGTATCCTCGTAGAGGAACGAAGCCTCGAGTTCATGCTGTAAGTAGGTATCGTGACTGAAGGCGAATCCCTTCTGATGACGACGGGCTGCATAGAGTTTGATAAGGTCGCGGGCAATATCCTTGATATGTTTCTTGGTACGTTCCTTGAGACGTTCCCACTGACCAGTACCCAATGTCGACATGCGGGGCTGCTGACCATCTTCTTGCGACTTGTATTTCGATACCTTGTATAAAGAATGAATACTGACATAGATCGCATCACCACGCTGATAGATAATTTTAATCATCTCCTGAAAACCGCCGTCCTGCAAAGGCATTCTGACCAGTCCGCCGAATTTTCCGATACCATGGTCCACATGTACCACATAGTCACCAATCTCGAATTGCTGAATCTCTTTCAGTGTAAGTGCCACCTTACCACTACGGGCCTTGTCACTCTTAAGGTTATATTTATGGAAGCGGTCGAATATCTGGTGGTCGGTGAACAGGCACAGGCGTCCGTCAGCATCAACAAATCCCTCGTGCAGGGTCTTATCCACGGGAATAAACTCTACACCTTGTTTCATCTCTGCAAAGATATCTTTCAGACGTTCCTGCTGCTTGGCACTGTCAGCCAGGATATAGAGCTTGAAACCCTGCAGCAGATAGTCCTCCAAAGTCTGCGTCAACAGTTCAAAGTTCTTATGGAAAAGCGGTTGGGGCTTGATATTGAAGCGTATAACGGCAGAACTTTTCTCATCTTTCAACAGAATCTTGCGGAACGGCTCAGCATCCAGAGCGAACTGCGAGCCGGTAATAATCTGACTGTCACGCCGCATCTCTTTTTCAATCTGGCGCTGTTCCATCTCCGTTGCCTCTGCCATACGTTCCTGCATGGCCTGTTGCGAGAAGCCCTCCTGATAGGTGCGTTCTATGGACTCACGGACAAACTGCAGGTCTTTCGTAACCAGCAAAGTATCATCTGGAAGGAACTTCAAGATTGACTCTTTCTCCTCCTCAGCTGTCAGTTCTGGTACGATGTCCACATGATCACATCGCTCTTTCGACAATTGGTTTTCTACCTCGAAGGTACGGATAGAGTCAATATCATCGCCAAAGAAATCGATACGGAAAGGGAACTCATGACTATACGAATAAACGTCAAGGATAGAACCACGCAGGGCAAACTGTCCCGGCTCATAGACATAGTCAACCTCACGGAAGCCGAACTCACGCAATGTCTTACAGATAACATCCACACTCATCGACTGATCCTGTTCCAGGGTCAACCGGCGGGCGTCCAACTGTTTTCGCGTCACCACCATCTCGGCAAGTGCCTCGGGATAAGTCACGATATACAACAGGTTATGATGCGTCGCCTGAGAGAGCACCTCCGTGCGAAGAATCTCGCTGGCAGGGTCTTTCTGACCGTATTTAATGGCACGCTTATAACTGGAAGGAAAGAAGAGTACTTGCTTGTCGCCCATCACCTGACAAAGGTCGTGATAGAAATAACCGGCCTCCTCGGCGTCCTGCATAACAAAAAGCAGGCGTGACTCTATCTTCAGCGACAGGGCACTAAAGGCCAACGGCGCGGAAGAAGCCAGGAGGCCATCAAGGGAAATCGACTTTAACGAAGATTTTCCTATGGCTTTTGACAAGGCTACCACCTGAGGATGATTGGCGTATAGTTTTTGTAGTTCCTGAATATTCATTTTCGATATTTTCTGCAAAATTAGGAAAAAAATTTGGGATTCTCGAATATTCTACGTATTTTTGCATCAAATCATCCTATGGTTACGAAGAAGAAAGAGGACATCAGACAGAATCTGAAAGCCAATCCGCGACTGAAGCGATGGATTGACTATCTGATAATGAACCAGCGTGACGCAAGACCACGATGGTACATCCGCCTGTTGGCTCCTCTCTATCAAGAACGTGGACGCGGTTCAAAAATATACTGGTCCGTACGGATTGACACCCCACCCTACAGACTTTTTTCACTTGGTCAGAACAGCGTGGTTGAGTCGTATTCATGCATCAACAACGCCGTAGGTGATATCATCATTGGCGACCATACCCGTATAGGTATCCACAACACGATTATCGGTCCCGTGACTATTGGCTGTCACGTTAACCTGGCACAAGGTATCACGGTGACAGCACTGAACCATAATTTCAGTGACACGACAAGACGTATCGACGAGCAAGGCATCTCAACAAATCCTGTCACGATAGAGGATGATGTTTGGATTGGCGCCAACGCCGTTATCCTGCCAGGTGTCACGATAGGTCAACACGCAGTAGTTGCAGCAGGTGCCGTGGTAACGGCAGACGTTCCAGCGAACACCGTTGTGGGTGGTGTTCCAGCAAGAATCATCAAGAAAATAAATACGGGAAACGACTAATCCTAGTCAAACAGACTGAGTGAGAGATCCTGTTTGGGCTTCTCTTCCTCAACTTCCTCCATTTCTATCTCTTCCTCACGAAATTCAAGCATCAGCTGACGGGCATCGGCATTATTCTGGGTATTCAGCCGGTAATAGCCACGACGTCCGGTACTTTCAATCAATGAGAGGGATGATTTTGAATTTTTCAACAGGTATTGCTGCACAAACTGCTTTACCTCCTGAAGGTCGGGCTGGGAAAACAAAGTGCAGTTAAGGTTATACACATGTTTTGCCAGCAATGACACACTGATGCCACGCTCACCTACTTCTGACAATATATGCAATATCTGTTGTTCGTATGTCATTTTCACTAAAAAAGGTCGGTAATACAGTGCTTACCGACCTTTTCTTATTGTTTCGTTTGCCCGTCTCTTAGGCCAGAACAATCTTGTTGTCATCTGTGCTCAGGAGCTTACCCTCCTTGAACAACCAACCGAGACCGAGCAGAGTCTCTTCTTCTGTAATCTTTGCAGCCTTGGCAATCTCCTTTACATTGAGAGCCTTCTGCGCTGCTGCCAGAGCCTGATAAACATCTCCTGCCTTGAAACCAATGTTCTCAGCGTTAACAGCTGTAACTTCAGCCTTTACTGCGGCCTTCTTTGTTGCAGTTGCCTTCTTAGCTGCGGGAGCCTTTGCTTCCTTCGTTTCAGCAGCCTTCTTTGTAGTAGTTTTTTTTTCTGCCATAATAGTTATAAAATTAAGTCTTTGTGAATTTGATTTATCAATTCGACAGCAAAATTAAGCCTTTTTGTTAAGAAAACTAACTAAAATACCGAAGTTTCTTGCAATATGTTAACTATTCTTGACTCAGGTCAACTTTAAGCTGAAGTTCCTCCAACTGTTTGGGGTCGAGTTCGCCTGGAGCATCAAGCATCACGTCGCGTCCGGAATTATTCTTCGGGAAGGCAATACAGTCACGAATACTATCGAGGCCAGCCATCAACGACACGAAGCGATCAAGACCGAAGGCCAGACCTGCATGAGGAGGTGCACCGTACTTAAAGGCATTAATGAGGAAGCCGAACTGAGCCATGGCACGCTCAGGCGTGAAGCCCAGAATCTGGAACATTTTCTCCTGCAGCATGCCATCATGGATACGCAGTGAGCCACCGCCTACCTCTACGCCATTACATACGAAGTCGTAAGCCACGGCACGCACCTTGGCAGGATCGGTATCGAGCAAGGGGATATCATCGGGGTTAGGCATCGTAAACGGATGGTGGGTAGCCATCAGGCGCTGCTCCTCGTCACTCCACTCGAACAGGGGGAAGTCAACAATCCACAAGCACACAAACTTATCCTTGTCACGCAGCCCCAGACGATCACCCATCTCCAGACGCAGTGTGCAGAGCTGTACGCGAGTCTTGTTGGCATTATCGCCAGAGAGAATCAGCACGAGGTCGCCATCCTTGGCGCCCATAGCCTCTTTCACCTTCTGCCATACCTCAGGCTCATAGAACTTATCTATAGATGACTTCACAGTGCCATCAGCATTGAACTTCACATAAACCAAGCCCTTTGCACCTACCTGAGGACGCTTCACGAACTCAGTCAGTTGGTCGAGCTGCTTACGGGTATAATCAGCAGCACCAGGTACACAGATACCACCGATATAGTTAGCTTCGTTGAACACGGGGAAAGAACCTGTACCCTTCAGAACGTCCATCAACTCCACGAACTCCATACCGAAACGGAGGTCGGGCTTGTCAGAACCGAAACGACGCATTGCCTCATGCCAGGTCATGCGCTGCAGGGCAGGCAACTCGATGCCACGAATCTCCTTGAAGAGATGACGGGCCAAATCCTCGAAAATCTGAAGCACATCCTCCTGCTCTACGAAAGACATCTCACAGTCAATCTGCGTAAACTCAGGCTGACGGTCAGCACGTAAATCCTCATCACGGAAACACTTGGCAATCTGGAAATAACGGTCGAAGCCGGAAACCATCAGCAACTGCTTCAAGGTCTGAGGACTCTGAGGCAATGCATAGAACTGACCAGGATTCATACGACTGGGCACCACGAAGTCGCGGGCACCTTCAGGAGTAGAACCAATCAGGATAGGTGTCTCAACCTCAATGAAGTTCTGTGCATCAAGGAAGTTACGAATCAGGATGGTCATCTTGTGACGCAATTCCAAGTTCTTACGTACAGCAGAACGACGCAAGTCCAGATAGCGGTACTTCATGCGGATATCATCACCGCCATCGGTCTGGTCTTCAATCGTAAACGGAGGTGTCAGGCTCTCGCTCAACACGTTCAACTCAGAAGCCAGTATCTCAATATCACCCGTAGGCATCTTGGGGTTCTTTGACTGACGCTCGCTCACGACACCAACCACCTGGATACAGAATTCACGACCCAGTTTATTGGCACGCTCACAAAGAGCTGCATCCTTTGACTCGTCAAACACCAACTGTGTGATTCCATAACGGTCGCGCAGGTCAACGAAGGTCATACCACCCATCTTACGTGTGCGCTGAACCCATCCGGCGAGCTTCACCTCATTGCCGGCATCGGTGAGTCTTAACTCACCACAAGTCTTAGTCCTATACATCTTATATATTATGTTTTTACTTTCGGGATGCAAAGGTACGAATAAGATAGCGAAATGCAAAAAGAAATTTGTTTTCTTTTCATAATTTATTTGTTTTTTCTCACACTTATTCGTATCTTTGCACCCAAAAACAAGACAAAAAGACTACAATGAAAAGACTATCTACAATGATGCTGGCTACCATTATGACACTGGGAGCCATGGCACAAACAACAGCCAACGACGTGCTGAGCGTAGCACGTAAGGCCAATGACTACTTCATGGCAAAGTATGCCGACCCGACATTGCCCACCAACGTCAAGAAGGTAAGACCGTCTAATCTGTGGACGCGTGCCGTCTATTACGAAGGACTCATGGCCTTGCAACAGATAGACCCACAGCAGCGTTACATAGACTATGCAATGACATGGGCCGATTTCCACAAATGGAGCCCCAGAAACGGCATGAATACATGTGATGCCGACGACCAATGCTGTGGACAGACCTACATAGAGCTGTTGCCCTACAGCAATAAGGACAAGGAAGAGCAGATAAGGAATATCCGCGAGAACCTTGACTACCAGATGCATACGGCCAACAAGAAGAATCAGAGTCTCTATGGCTGGTGGACATGGATTGACGCCATCCAGATGGCAATGCCACTGTATGTGCAGATGTATAAAGAGACCGGCGACAAGAAATACCTGGACCACGGTATGAAGATGTACCGCTGGAGCAGGAATGAATGTGGCGGTGGACTGTTTAATGTGAAAGACGGACTGTGGTGGCGTGATGCCGACTACGTACCTCCCTACAAGGAGCCCGACGGCAAGGACTGCTACTGGAGCCGTGGTAACGGTTGGGTATATGCCGCGCTGGTGCGTTGCATGAACCTGCTGCCCGAGAAGTCAAAAGAATACAAAGAACTGAAGAAGGACTTCCTCCTGATGAGTGAGGGCCTGCGCAAATGTCAGCGTGAGGATGGTTTCTGGAATCCCAGTTTGGTATCAACAAACTACGAGATGCCTGAGACAAGTGGTACGGCCCTGTTCCTCTATGGCATGGCATGGGGCATTCAGAAAGGCTACCTGAAAGCAAAGGTCTATAGTCCTGTGTGCGACAAAGCCTGGACGGCTATGGTACGCGATGCAGTTCATCAGGACGGTTTCCTGGGCTGGATGCAGGGCACAGGCAAAGACCCCTCTGCCGGTCAGCCCCTGAGTTACACCAAGGTTCCCGACTTCGAGGACTACGGCACTGGCTGTTTCCTGTTGGGCGCTACGGAATATTTTAAACTATTACAGAAGAACAACGTCAAATAAATAACTAAAGACGATCGACTTATGAAAAAAGTATTGCTTATCACGATGATGCTCATTTGCGGAATGACTTTCGCAATGGCACAGAAGAAGGCTGAGATCAAGTTCGACAAACTGACCCATAACTTCGGAAAATTCTCGGAGAAGGATCCTATCGTCACTTGCACCTTTGCCTTCCAGAACATCGGCGAGACGCCGTTAGTAATTAACCAAGCTATTGCTTCTTGCGGATGCACGGTGCCCGAATACACCAAGAAACCCATCCAGCCAGGTGAAAAGGGTGAGATTACAGTAACCTACAATGGCACAGGTAAGTTCCCCGGACACTTCAAGAAGTCTATCACCGTACGCACCAACGGCGTCACAGAAATGACCCGACTCTATATCGAAGGTGATATGGAAGAAGCGAAATAAAGGTAAAAAAGTAAAAGTGAAAAGTAAAAAATTTGCTACCGCTGTCCTGAAAGCAGGCGTGCGGTAGCAAATTTTTCACTTTTAGTTTATCCCTATTCCCTTACTTAGCGTAAGCTACAGATCTTGTCTCGCGAATCACGGTAATCTTCACCTGACCGGGATAGGTCATCTCATTCTGAATCTTTGTAGCAATCTCGCCGCTCAGTGCCTCTGTCTCGGCATCGTCCATCTTGTCTGCACCGACAATCACACGAAGCTCACGACCAGCCTGAATAGCGTAGGTCTTGGTAACGCCAGGATAGCTCATGGCAATAGCCTCAAGATCATTCAGACGCTTGATGTAAGCCTCTACGATCTCACGACGTGCACCAGGACGAGCACCACTGATAGCATCACAAACCTGAACGATAGGAGCCAGCAGTGTCTGCATCTCCATCTCATCGTGGTGAGCACCAATAGCATTGCAGATATCTGGTTTCTCCTTGTATTTCTCGGCAATCTTAGCGCCATACAGTGCGTGAGGCATCTCACTCTCCTCATCGGGCACCTTACCAATATCGTGGAGCAGACCGGCACGCTTTGCCTTCTTGGGATTCAAGCCAAGCTCTGAAGCCATCACAGCACAGAGGTTTGCGGTCTCACGTGCATGCTGCAACAGGTTCTGTCCATAACTTGAGCGATACTTCATCTTACCGATGATACGTACCAGTTCAGGATGCAGGCCGTGGATACCCAAGTCGATAGCTGTACGCTTACCAGTCTCAATAATCTCGTTGTCAAGCTGTTTCTTAACCTTTGCCACAACCTCTTCAATACGAGCGGGGTGGATACGGCCATCGCTAACCAACTGATGGAGAGCCAGACGACATACCTCACGACGAACGGGGTCAAAACCACTGATAACGATAGCCTCAGGTGTATCGTCAACAACGATTTCTACACCACAGGCGGCCTCCAGCGCACGGATATTTCTACCCTCACGACCAATCACACGGCCCTTTACGTCATCATTATCAATATGGAATACAGATACACTGTTCTCAATGGCAGTTTCAGTAGCTACTCGCTGGATGGTCTGAATCACAATTTTCTTTGCCTGTGCATTCGCATTCAGCTTGGCCTCGTCCATAATCTCATTCACATAAGCTGCAGCATCGGTACGGGCCTCGTCCTTCATGGCCTCTACCAGGCGGTTCTTAGCTTCCTCAGCGCTCAGTCCAGAGAGTTCCTCCAACTTCTCGCGCTCTTTCTGCTGCATCTTACCCAGTTCATCCTGCTTCAATGCCAATGCCTTTTTCTCATTGTCAATGCGCTGCTGCTGGTTGTCAAGATCGTTCTTACGACGTCCCAGCTCCTCCTGGCGTTGGTTCAGTGAAATCTCACGTTGTTTCAGGCGATTCTCACTCTGCTGGATGTGCTGGTTACGCTGCTGTACCTCTTTCTCGAGCTCACTCTTTTTGTTGAGGAACTTCTCCTTAACTTCCAACAGCTTTTTCTCTTTGATGACCTCAGCCTCCTTATTAGCCGAATCGACCATCGTGTTGTATTTTCCCTTGAGGACCTTAAGGAAAACAAAATATCCGCACAATCCTCCAATAATGAAGGTTGCTACGGCTATTAATACCACAAAAATTAAATCCACCATAGTTAATTATAATACATATATATTTAGATTGTTAATATTCTCTCTCCAAGCGAAAGCACATCATTACTTTTCACTTTTCAACGCTTCTTCAACTTCCGAAGTCAACTGAGCGAGAATATTATCATAAGGTGCTGTATCATTTTTGCCCAACTCCTTTTCATAGCGCAATGCAATCTCGATGAGTGTCATCAACGCGATAGTATGATCACTCTTGCGCCCTTTGTAAACCTGTGCATAGGCTCCATAGCGCTCGGTGATGAGTTTGGCTGCTGCACGATAGTACTCCTCGTCTTCACGATTATGAAGCACCATTGGAATGTCTTCGTCATAGACGTGCAACGTTATATTGAGTTTGTTTCCCTCTGCCATTTTCTTCTCGTCAGTTACTCGTTCTCGTCGCTCAATACGGCAATACATTTATTCACATCCCTAATCAACTTGGCAACACGCTCCTTAGCGCCATCCAAGTCACCATCAGTGATTTCCATCATGCGAGCCATCTTCAGCGACTGGTAGTCACGCTCCTGCTGAGCCAGTTTCTCCTCGAGCTGCTTGACACGCTGCTCTCCATCCTCAACCATTGCATAAAGGTCGGCATTTTCCTTCTTCAGTTCCTGGAACCGAAGAATCATCTGCCGCATGCGGGTTTGGAAGTTGGCTAAAACTTTTTCATTCTGGGCCATAACTACTCTTTTATCCCACAAAAGTAGACAAAATTAGTTAATTTGCCTACCATTTTGAAAGATATTTAATATTTATTAATTATTTAGCGTCAGTTTGAGGCTGCTTTTCCTTCTTTGCAAGCATCACTACACGATAAACGAAGTCGGTAGTCCATTTCTCAGAGAAACCGAGGCGCTTATCGAGCTCACGTACAGAGACCACCGTTTTCAGTACGCTGGCATCCTTGTAGTCATTCTTCGTAAAGATGTCATGAACGGTCTTTTCCGTTGCAGTACGGATTGCACCCTTAAAGAAACTGGGAAGACGAAGCTTGAACTTCATCAGGTTACCAGACAGCATCATCACATCCTGTACATAAGTCTGGAACTGCAGCAGATAAGTCTGCACATCCTGAATCTTCTTACAGCGGTGACGGATACTCTGGTCAATCTCCTTAAAGAAGTCATCATCCATCTCATAGAGTTCCTTTAACATTTTCTTACAACGTGCCTTTTCACCAAGTCCAAGTTTTCCACCTTGTGTTGGTACACGCAAAGTCACTTTAAACACGCGCAAATCGGGCAGTGCATTCAGATTAGTGATACCAAGATCTGAGGCGATCACAGCCTGAAAATATACTCGGATAAGGGTCATGAAATCCTCCATGCCACCCACTTTTTGTTCGGTATCGGCCGACTTGCGACCGAAAAGATTTGAAAATATTCCCATAATTAAGTCTTAAATCGGCTGCAAAGTTACACTTTTTTATCGACAAAGTCGTATTTTTCCTAGCAAAAAGATGCTTATGAAGAAAAAAATGCTTACCTTTGCAGCCGTATAACGTTATATTTATGAAAGGAATTGTATTAGCAGGTGGAAGTGGAACACGCCTCTACCCCATCACAAAAGGCATCAGCAAACAACTGATTCCAATTTTTGACAAACCGATGATCTACTATCCCATATCAGCACTTATGCTAGCTGGGATACGCGATATTCTAATCATTTCGACACCGCACGACCTTCCCGGTTTTCGCCGGCTTCTTGGCGACGGCAGCGAGATTGGCGTACATTTCGAATATGCCGAGCAACCATCTCCCGACGGTTTGGCACAGGCTTTCATCATCGGTAAGGAGTTTATTGGAGACGACTGTGCCTGTCTTGTCCTCGGTGACAACATCTTCTATGGTTCAGGTTTCAGCGGTCTGCTTCGCCAGAGTGTTGAAAATGCAGAGAAGAACGGCCTCGCTACTGTCTTTGGCTACTATGTCAACGACCCCGAGCGCTATGGTGTTGCAGAATTCGACAAAGAAGGCAACTGCCTGAGCATTGAGGAGAAGCCTGAGCATCCTAAGTCAAACTACGCCGTTGTTGGTTTGTATTTCTACCCCAACAGCGTGGTTGATATTGCACAGAACATCAAGCCCAGCGCACGCGGAGAACTGGAAATCACCACAGTGAACCAGGAGTATCTGGCCCAGAAGAAACTGAAGGTACAGACACTGCAGCGCGGATTCGCATGGCTGGATACCGGTACACACGACTCCCTGGCTGAAGCCAGCACGTTTATCGAGGTCATCGAGAAGCGACAGGGACTGAAAGTTGCCTGTCTGGAAGAGATTGCCTACAAGCGCGGATGGATTAATAAGGAGCAGCTCAAGAAACTGGCCCAGCCTATGATAAAGAACGGCTACGGACAGTATTTGCTCCAATTGGCAGAGAATTAAATATCAATAACCTAGTATACATATAATATAATCGGTAAAAGAAATGGAAGAAAATAAAACCATTGAATCACCTTTAGAAAACGGACTACAAGAAGAAGAGTCTTCATTTGACATTAAGACTATCTTTACCCTGCTGGTATTAAACTGGCAATGGTTTTTGGTGTCACTCATCATCTTTATTGCCGGCGCATACCTCTACCTGCGCTATCAGCCTGCTGTATATGAAGTATCCGCAAAGATGCTGATTAAGGATGAGACAAACAACCGACGCAGCAACGGCCAGATGCTGGCCAACATGCAAGACCTCGGTTTCATCACCAACTCAGCAGGTATCGACAATGAGATTGAGATTCTGAAATCACGCATTCTGGCCCTTGAAGTCGTCAAGGACCTCCACCTTTATGTAGAATACCGCACTGAAGGCCGTATTACTAACCCATTGGTATATAAGAACCAGCCTATCAACGTGGACATGCCGACTGACGATTTGGATGATCTTGACAACACATTGAAGAGAGCATTCAGCTTCCGTCTTATCAAAGAAGGCAAGACCTACAAGGTTCAGGGACTCAAGGAAGCCAAATTCGAAGGCTCGTTCAAGTCACTGCCCGCCAGCGTTGAGACACCTTACGGCACACTGACTTTTACAGAGAACCTGGAGTTGGAGCAGTTAAGCAAACGCGCCAAGAGAGCCCTGAAGGGAGAAGCAAAAGAGGCTGAAGAAAAGACCGCATCCTGGATTGTCACCGTAAGATCACCCAAGAGCATGGCTGCTTCATACGCCAAGATCATCAACATTGCGCCTACCTCTAAGCAGACCTCTATAGCACAGTTGACCATCAGAGACCAAAGCGCAGAGCGTGCCCTGGACTACCTGAAGCACCTGGCTGTTGTCTATAACCGTCAGGCCAATGCCGACAAGAACGAGATTGCCTACAAGACTGAGGAGTTCATCAATTCCCGTCTTGAGAAGATTTCAGAGGAGTTGGGTACTACGGAAAGCAAACTGGAGGTCTACAAGCGCAACAACAATCTGGTGCAGATGAGACTGGATGCTACGCAGACCATGACACAGGTTAACCAGTATTATGGCGAACTGTCAAAGGCTAATACACAGATTATGATTCTGGACGATCTGAGCAAGTATGTCCAGAACCCCAACAACAAATACCAGATCATCCCCTCTAATGTTGGAATGGAGGATGCGGCATCCAATGCGCTTATCTCACAGTACAACAAGACCGTATTAGACCGCAACCATCTGCTGGCTTCTGCATCAGGGATTTCGCCAAAGGTAGAGCCCTTGACTAAATTACTGGATGAACTGGGTGAGAGTATCAAGGAAGCCCTCCGACAGGCACGCCGCACAGCCGACATTGCTCGTCAGGGCGTCGAGAAGCAATACAACGAATACCAGACGAAGATAACCAATGCACCTGAGCAGGAGCGTATCCTGACCGAGATTGGCCGTCAGCAGGATGTGATGTCAGGCCTTTACCTGATGTTGCTCCAGAAGCGTGAGGAGAACTCTATCTCGCTGGCTGCTACTGCAGACAAAGGCCGTCTTATAGACGAACCCGCCTTCGGTGGCAAGGTTAGTCCTAAGGACGCCATCATTCTTCTTGTTGCAATCGTATTAGGCTTGGCCCTTCCTCTGCTCATCACCTATCTGATTCAGTTCCTGCGCTATAAGATTGAAGGTCATGAGGACGTGATGCGCCTGACCGACATTCCCATCGTGGCCGACGTGGCTATTGCCAATGAGGATGCAAAAACTGCTGCTGGTATCGTTGTACATGAGAACAAGAACAACCAGACCGACGAGATATTCCGTAGCATGCGTACGAATATCCAGTTCCTGATGAAGGAGAACGACAAGGCTATCCTGTTCACCTCGTCAACCTCTGGTGAGGGTAAGACCTTCAACGCAGCCAACCTGGCCGTCAGTTTCGCACTGCTCGGCAAGAAGACCATCCTGCTTGGTCTCGATATCCGTAAGCCAGCCCTGGGCCGCCTGTTTGACATCAAGGACCGCGCTATCGGTATCACCTCACTGCTTGTGAAGGACAAGATTGACGAAGAAGACCTGAAGTCACAGATCAGATCATCTGGCATCAATGTCAACCTTGACCTGTTGCTGGCTGGTCCTACGCCTCCAAACCCCACAGAGTTGCTGGCACGCGACAACATGAGACAGATCATGGATATGCTCCGCAAACAGTACGACTATATCATCCTCGATACCGCACCTGTTGGTCTGGTAACCGATACCTTCCAGATTGGCCGTTATGCAGACGTCACCGTATTTGTCTGTCGCGCAGACTATACTCCAAAGTCAAGTTTCGGCATGATCAATGCATTAAAGAAAGAAGATAAGTTGCCTAACATGTGCCTTGTCATCAACGGTATCGACATGTCAAAGAAGAAGTACGGCTACTACTACGGCTATGGTAAGTATGGTAAGTACGGACGCTATGCCTACGGCTATGGCTATGGCCGCTACGGACGCTACGGCTACGGCAGTTCATACGGAAGCTATGGCAACTATGGCAACTACAACGAGAGCCACTACGGCAACAAGGACGATAACTCTATCAAGAAATAAGTAAGAAGTAAATATGATTATTGCTGTTGATTTTGACGGTACCATCGTCGAGCACAGATATCCTGAGATTGGCAAAGAGATTCCCTTTGCCATTGACACACTGAAGATGCTCATCAAGGACCACCACAGAGTCATTCTGTGGTCGGTTCGCGAGGGCAAGCTATTGGAAGACGCTGTTAACTGGTGCAAAGAACGTGGCGTGGAGTTCTACGCCGTCAATCGCGACTACCCCGAGGAAAGCACAGAAAACAACCAGCATTTCTCACGTAAGCTGAAGGCCGACGTATGGATTGACGACCGCAATCTTGGCGGTCTCCCTGACTGGGGCACCATCTATCGTATGATATCCAGACACAAGACGTGGAACGATATTATCGACGAGGAGGTAAGCCATTACAGGATGGACGCCTACGAAGACAGGCACTCCAAGAAAAAGAAGAGTTGGTGGCCGTTCTAAACGGCCTCAGCGGTTTCTCTACCGCTTAAGACAGACAAGCCAATACACTTAGGAATAAAAAAAATAACCGTCGGCAATGCCGGCGGTTATCTTTTTTCTTGCTTCAAATGCAATTTACTTTACCTTTGCAACGATAGCCTTGAAAGCCTCGGGATTGTTCAGGGCGAGGTCAGCGAGCACCTTACGGTTGATCTCGATACCAGCCTTTGACAGAGCACCCATCAGCTTAGAATAGCTCATACCCTCCAGGCGAGCGGCAGCGTTGATACGCTGAATCCACAGTGCGCGGAAGTTGCGCTTCTTATTACGACGATCGCGATAAGCGTAGGTCAGACCCTTCTCCCAGGTGTTCTTCGCTACTGTCCAAACATTCTTGCGGGCACCGAAGTAACCGCGAGTAAGTTTCAGGATTCTCTTACGTTTTGCACGTGATGCAACGTGATTTACTGATCTTGGCATAGTTTCTTTACTTTAAATGTTAGACAATAGGGTTAATTAGCGGAGACACAACAGGTCACGAACCTGCTTCATGTTGGTCTGATCAACGATTGTTGAACCTACCAAGTTACGCTTCTGTTTCTTGGTCTTCTTAGTCAGAATGTGACTGTGGTAAGCGTGATGTCTCTTAACCTTACCTGTACCAGTGAATGAGAATCTCTTCTTAGCACCGGAATTTGTCTTTACTTTTGGCATTGTTTTTTAAATTTAAAATTGTTATTAATAATCGGCAGCTACGCATATACCGGGCGCGCCACCCTTTCTTTCTAATTGATAATTGACAATTGAGAATGGATAATTAATCCTCTGTCTCTGTCAACTTCTTCAGCGCATCAGCACTGATTTTTGCGTTGGCAAACAGGCCTCCGTTTGCAGGAGCCTCTGCGTCAATCTCTGCAGCCTGCTGTCTCTGAGCCTCTTTCAGCTCAGCCTCAGCATTCTCACGGTCGCGAGCCTGCTGACTCTTCTTGGCTACGCCGGCTTTCTTAGGAGCCAGATAGAGGAACATCTTCTTTCCTTCGAGGCTTGGCATTGACTCTACCTTACCTACTTCCTCCAGATCGTTGGCAAAACGCAGCAACAGCACCTCACCTTGCTCCTTGAACAGGATGCTTCGGCCGCGGAAGAATACGTATGCACGTACCTTATTACCTTCCTCGAGGAATTCCCTGGCGTGCTTCAGCTTAAACTGATAGTCATGCTCATCGGTCTGAGGTCCGAAACGGATTTCCTTCACCTCCACCTTCACCTGCTTGGCTTTCATCTCCTTAGCACGTTTCTTCTGCTGGTAGAGGAACTTAGAATAGTCAATGAGACGACACACAGGAGGATTAGCATTGGGCGAAATCTCAACAAGGTCTACACCCTGCTGACGTGCCATATCAAGCGCTTCTCTAGTAGGCATCACCGTGGATCCGCTCTCGCCTACTATGCGGACCTCTCGTACACGAATCTGTTCGTTGACGCGGTATTGGTTCTGTTTTTTGTCAGGTTTCATTAAGCTATTTTAAGCAAATCGGCTGCAAAGGTACACAAATTCAGCGAATTAGCAAAATATTTTCCCTTCTTTTTTCATTTTTCTAGTCATTCTTCCTCCCAACGCAACACTGAACCATTCCTTCGAGCCGGATCCGGACCTGCGAAGTCCATGCTGTAAGGACTGCCTGTTGTAGGACTTTTTCCCAGATATTTATGATTCGTCAGCGACAGAAGCATGAAGTCATGGTCCAGGTAATCCTGCCACAGGAACATCTCTGCCTCCTTCGGATCGGTAGTGAAACGCACATCGCCGGGCAGACCGTCGCCATAGACCTTCACATAACGTCCGTCAGCACACTGCAAGGCTACACGACCCAGATTGCGGTCAATCACCTTAAACTTCGTCAAGTCGCTCTTATCGCCCGCATGGGTATCATACAGCATACCGTGTTTCAAGGCAATAGCCGGACGGTTGGTAGCCTTGTTGATGATACGGATGGTCTTGCCATAGGGAATATTCTTTGAGCGGTCGGCCATAGGCTCTTCCACGGTGAAGTTATCAAACTCGGCATAGCCACCCCTCTGTCCATTCACATTGAAAGAGAACAGTGCATGACGAGAGCCCTGGAACGTGATCAGCTGATAGGTCAGCGGCATCATGCGACCCAGTGTCTTAAACTCCTTGCCATCAGTAGAATAGGCATACTGCATCTGGTTGTTGTCATAGTCGCCGATGCAGCGAAGCCATATCTTACCGTCACGAGGAATGGCAGGCAGGATAATGTCGGGGGCAGAGGGAGAGTCTGAGGCTGTCTGGTCGAAGGCACGCAGCATGAGAGGCTGCCCCTGCTGCTTCATGATACCAATCCATGAGCAGGGGATATTGATATTACCCAGACCGGCCACGTCGCCATCCTTCATGCCCTTCACATAAAGTTCTACGGTAGCGATGCTCTTAGGACCTATCACACGCTGTGTCAGTGTGTTACGTGCCCACATCAACTGTTCTGCGGGCTGCGACTGAATACGCAGTCGGCCACCCTTCAGGCTCCACATCTTGTCATCGGGATTATGGTTCCACTGCCACACACGTCCCAACTGTTTTCCATTGAAGTTTTCATTCCTGTCATAGGGAGCACGGATAGGCTGAGCCTCCTCACCAATACCATAGCATCCCTCCACAGTATCGGGCTTATACCATGTACGGGGAGCACGACCCAGATTACCCTTCAGACCAATCATAGGCCAACCGTCTTCCCACGTCATCGGCATCAGGCATACCGTACGGCCGATAGAATGGAAGTCCTGCATCAGCAGTGCCCACCACGAACCGTTCTTGGCCTGCACGATACCACCCTGATGGGCATTATCACAACCCGTGGCATCAGGACTGGCAGGACTCACGCCAAACTTCGTCCCGTCCTCACCGATACGGTATTTCGTACCACGGGGCACCACGGTACGGCCTACGCCACTGTAGCCATAAGTCTCATCGGCACTGATCACACGCGTCTCGTACGGTCCCCAGATACTCTTAGAACGCGAGCAGAGCGTGCGTCCATTGGGTGAATAGTCCGTAGATATCAGGTAATACATACCGTTGATCTTATACATATGATGACCTTCACCCACGCCATTCCCCTCAGGAATAATCACACGGTCCGTACCCTCCACGGGACCACTCATGTCGGGCTTCAGTTCCGTGCAGTGCACCTCACCATACTTATGAATGGCATAAATCTTGCCGTCATCATCGAAGAGCACACTGAGGTCATAGATATTACCCTGCATATTATGGTGCGTCCAGGGGCCGCGGATATCCTTTGCCGTGTAGCACTGCAAACCCTTGCCGTTGATGTTCGAGAACACATAGAACTGTCCGTTGGCATAACGGATAGCAGGTGCCCAGATACCCTGACCGTAAATCTCCTGATGATTCTTCAGCGAGAACTTATCATCGGTGAAGTCAAAACGATCGAAACAGTAGCTCACGTTCTCCCAGTTCACCAAGTCCTTGGAGTGCAGGATAACCAGTCCCGGCACCGCATGCATCGTGGTGCCAGCCAGATAATAGTCATCACCCACACGGATGATATCCGGGTCAGAAAACTCATCATAAAACAAAGGATTCGTAAATGTGCCGTTGCCATTATCGGCTGTCCACGACTGTTGGGCATTCACATTCAGAGCCATGCAAGCCATCAGGCAAACGCCCCATAATTTTGCCATTTTCATTCTTTTTTCGTTATTGATATAGTAATAATTCGTAATATTTGGGTGCAAAGTTACACTTTTTTTTCAAACAATCGGCAAAAAATTTTGCAGATTAAACATTTTCCCTTACTTTTGCAACGATATGGAGAAGCAGAAAGTCATTATCAGCGAGCAATTGGAACAGGTGCTCGCCACAGAAATAGCAGAATGTAAGGCAGACCGTATATTTATACTCACCGACGAGACCACCCATCGGCTTTGCCTGCCCGTGGTCCAGGATTACGAATGTATCAGTGGAGCCCAGGAGATAACGATTCCTGCCGGCGACACCAACAAGACCCTGGAGTCTGTGACCCACGTATGGAGCGAGCTCCAGCGTATGGGAGCCACCCGCCATTCACTGCTCATCAACCTGGGTGGTGGCATGGTGACCGACCTGGGTGCTTTTGCTGCCTCGACTTTCAAGCGCGGCATTTCCATTATCAATATCCCCACCACCCTGCTCTCCATGGTCGATGCCTCTGTAGGTGGCAAGACAGGCTTCAATTTCGGTGGACTGAAAAATGAGATTGGCGTATTCAATAATGCCAACTGCGTGATATTGGATACGGCATTCCTCAAGACCATGGACGAGGAGAATATCCTTTCCGGCTATGCCGAGATGCTGAAACACGGCCTTATCTCCACGGAGGAGCACTGGACCGAACTGATGAATTTCGACATCGACAACCCCGACCTCAGGGAGTTAGGCCTTCTGGTGGCAAAGAGCGTCAAGGTGAAAGAGCGTATCGTGATGGAAGACCCCACGGAAAAGAGTATCCGCAAAGCCCTGAACCTGGGCCATACTGTAGGCCATGCCTTCGAGTCACTGGCACTCCAGCGCCAGCCCGTCCTTCACGGCTATGCCGTAGCATGGGGTTTGGTATGCGAACTGTACCTGAGCGTGGCCAAGACCGGTTTCCCTGTAGAGAAGATGCGCCAGATGACCCGCTTTATCTTCGAGCACTACGGACGCATGCCTATCACCTGCGATGACTACCCCACCCTGCTGGAACTGATGACCCACGACAAGAAGAACACCGGTCGTGACATCAATTTCACCTTGCTGGGCGGCATCGGTGACATCCGCATCAACCAGACAGCCACAAAAGAAGAGATTGAAGAAGCCCTAGACTTCTACCGCGAAGGCTAATCTTTAATCTTTAATGTTTAATGTTTAATCTTTAATGCATATCCCTCCGCCTCCTTGCGTGCCGGCTTTCCCGTCTCCGTCATCGGCAAGGCGTCGATATGCGCGTAGCTACGTGGTTGCCAGAATTTAGGCAGCACCTGCTGACAGATTTCCCTAACACGATCCATATCCGTTGATTCGGTGAGCAATACCACTTGTTCACCGAATTTCCTGTCAGGCCGTTTCGTAATCATAAACGGCGCCGGCAGATGTGGCTTCAGCATTCGCTCCACCTCCTCTGTCTGTATCTTGATACCGCCCGAACATATCACGTTATCCTTGCGTCCCAGGATACGGAAGCCCTTGTCCGACAGCTCCACGATATCGTTGGTCACCAGCGGACCGTCGTGCACGGCAGGCGCATCAATCACCAGGCAGCCCTCATCCGTCTGCGACAGACTGACGCCCTCGAAAGGTGTGTACCAGTCGCTGGCCTCAGCACCGTTCAATCGTCTCAGTGCAATATGCGACAGCGTCTCCGTCATCCCGTACGTGCTCCATACGTGGTTGGGGAAACCTGCCAGTTCCCTGGCCAGCGCATCATCAATAGC
>Ga0256406_1001300_pt1 | contig 41039 bp, 34 predicted proteins | sample RumenRJG_03DNA_FD_185986 | JGI IMG/M metagenome (GOLD analysis project Ga0256406, IMG submission 185986) | Bovine rumen microbial communities from Lethbridge, Alberta, Canada - RJG_03 | ecosystem: Host-associated > Mammals > Digestive system > Stomach > Rumen | place: Canada: Alberta | collected... | reverse complement strand
CACCAGTCTGGTCAGCGCCTGCAGCAGCCTCGTTCGCACCAGTCCGGGCAATATCCGTGTCAGTCAGATCAGCATCCGCGCCGGCACGTTTCTCCGTGACCACCTCGTCTTCCGCATTCTCTGAAAATTCCGATTACACGATGGAGGCCGGCGTGAGAGGCCTGCGGAAGCGCATTGATACGCTGTGCCGCGCGGCTGCTGTGAAGGTCGCGTCTGAGCCGTTTTCAGAGAATGCGGAAGACGAGGTGGTCACGGAGAAACCGTGTCATCGCCGATCGCAAGGCTTCCCTCCGGAAGTCCCGTCGCTTCCATTGCCTTCGGAATGAGATGCTCCTTTGCGATCGTGAGCTTCTCATCCGGTGTGTAGCCCGTGAACGGAATGACCTCCATCCGATTGAGCAGCGGCTCCGGAATCGTGTCTGTCGTGTTCGCCGTGCAGATGAACATGATATCGAGACGCTGCTGACACCGGGCACGGGCCGTCTGATTGATCTGACTGACACTCTTACCGGAAAGCTCGGCGATGTCATGAAGGAATCTGCGCAGATTGCGGTCAGCATCGTGAAGGCGATGTTCCCGGAACGCGCGGAGCTCTTCGAGAAGCATGACCTGCACATCCATGTTCCGGAGGGGGCTGTCCCGAAGGATGGTCCGTCCGCCGGTATCACACTGACGACTGCGATTGCTTCGCTTGTCAGCGGACATGCGGTTGATCCGACGGTTGCGATGACCGGCGAGGTTTCACTCCGCGGCGCTGTGACGCCGATCGGCGGACTGCCGGAGAAGCTGATGGCGGCTCAGAGAGCGGGCGTAAAGCATGTCTTCATCCCGAAGGACAATATGCGGCCGATGCTCGTCTTGCCCGTGCCTGGCGCGCCGACGAAGAGAAGAATCGAGCCCTTCTGCTCCTTCTTCAGGTTCATGACCGCGATCTGCTGAATGATTCTCTGCTTGACCTTCTTTAAGCCGGAGTGGTCCTCATCGAGGATCCGCTGCGCCTCCGCCAGATCGATGTGCTTTGTTTCCTCCTTCTTCCACGGCAGTCCCGTCACGAAGTCGAGGTAATCATAGAGCATGCCGGTCTCCGCAGACTGCTGGCCCTCCTGCTTCAGTCTCGAGAGCACCTTGCCGGCCTCCCGCTCCGCGGCCTCATTCATGCCGGCTTCCTTGATTTTCTTCTCGAATTTCCGCACATCGGAGACGGTCTCCGGGTGCATGTCGTCAAGCTCCTTCTGCAGATACGCCATCTGCTTCTTGATCGCGGACTCGCGGTACGCGTCCTGATACTCCTTCTGCGAGGACGCATTGGCCTCGCCGGTCACCTTCGCGACCTCAAGGAATTCATAGAGGATCTGCTCGAGCATTTCCGTCCGCTTTCTGGAAGAATCCTCCGCGAGCACCGCGTAGCGCTGTTCATTTGACAAATGAAGCCACGGTGAGAGGACGGCTGCGAGTGAGCCGATCGTATCGAGATTGCCGACGAACTGCTTCATCCACTCGCCCCAGGTGTAGTTCTCCGAAGCTTCCACGACGGCCTTCCGGAGCGCGACCAGCTTCTGATAGCTCTCTGTCTCATCGAGGTCCTGGATATCCTGACGTCTCGAGATCGTGAGATCAATCGAGTGGTTCGGATTGACATAGACCATGTCGACATTGACACGGTTCATCGTCTTGACCGCGACATAGCCCTCGCGGCCGATCTCGCTCACAACGCCGGAGACACCGATCGGATAGAAGCTCTCGTCCGTGTGCTCGGCGCGCGTCTCCTGCTTCTTTGAGACAAGCAGCACGACCTTCTCATCCGGCGACGGCTCCCGGCCGGACATATTCTGAAAATCCTCTGTTCTGAAATAAATGTCGGAGTACGGAGTGATCAATTTGTTATATACAGGTACAACTAACATACGTTTTCCTCCTTTGTCCACTGGCCGGCGCCCTTTTATTAGCAGTCTGTTTTATCGAGTGCCAGCACAGAGGTAAAAAATGAAGCCCCTTCGGGCCCTGTCTGCATTTTTGATAATGATTCAGCACAACGAAGAACGCGAAGTGTTCCGAGTCCGGGGTGCTGAATCGTTGCCTTGCTATGACGTGCGCCGGAGCATCTATCGACATTCCTTTCTCCGGCGCACATTTCATACTTTACAAATCCCCTTCATTTGTCTAAGATATAGGATATCTTGTTAGACATCTGTCAAGGTTATATTGAGAATATCACCAGCCTTGACACTTGTCAATGTTTTTTTGTAATGAATGTTTACATTTCTCAAAGGAGATTTTGTGCGCATGTACAACGGAAATAATAAGACGGCCCTCGCGTCACAGCGGCAGATCGCAGCCGCGTTCACAGCCCTGCTCAGAGAGAAGCCCTACAGCCAGATCTCTGTGAGCGCAATATGCAAGGAGGCCGGCGTCTCCCGCCAGACCTTCTACACCCTCTTTTCCTCAAAGGAAAATATCGTGCTCTATGTCCTGCACAAGCGCCACACCTTCCATCCGGGGAGAACGTCCGACTCAGACTCCGCCGCGGGCAGCGGCTCCTCCTGCATGTCCTGCGGTACGGATTCCGCCTCGGATGCCCCGGACTCCGCCGCGGGCGGCTCCTCCTGCATGTCCCACGGTACGGATTCCGCCTCGGATGCCCCGGACTCCGCCGCGGGCAGCAGCTCCTGCCCTGCCTCAGGTTCCTGTCACCAGCTCTCCCTGAAGGAGCTCAGCTTCGAATACGCGCGCTACATCAAGGACCGCACTGAATTTCTCTCACTCCTTGACCGAAACAACCTGCTCTACCTCATGCACGAAAGTCTCTACGGCTGCTTCTTCGGCTGCACCTGCTTCTGTCCCCGCATCAAGGGGACGGACCGGTGCTTCGTGGCAGAATTCGTCGCGGGCAGTCTCTCCGGCATCGCAAAGACCTATGTGAGACAGGGCAGCACCATGACCGTGGATAACCTCGAGGCCATGATCTACTCCCTGTTCAGTGGTGATTTCTTCAGCGACTGATATGTTTAAATTATTCAGCGTCCCTTGGAAAACTTCTGAAACCGTCCGGAAAGCAAGCTCTCCGTCCGGATTTCATTAGTTTTCCAAGGGGTGCTGAATAGTTACATGTTACTTTAAAAAATTGTAACCGATTTGTAACGACCTCCCTTTACAATAAGAAAATGGCAGAGATGCAGGGGACATCTCTGCCGGTCTTATTCACTGAAGGGGCTGCAATGGATACACTTGAAAATTATGTTAACTGGCGCGGCGACATTCCATTTTCAGTCGCCGGCTTTACTGACGCTGACGCAGTTGCGTGCAGCGTCCTTGCTTATCTGAAACTGGACATGGTCTGGGACGACGTCCGCGGAAAGACGCTCCGGGAAGCCTATCAGCTGCTTCACCGCGAGCATCAGGAGCGCGGCGGTGTTCCCGACGAGAAGTCCGTTCTCCATGATCTGACAAATGAAGATCCCGACGGCGCCATCCGTCACATGATGGACCGCGCCGCCGATGAGACGGCTCATGAAAAGACGGAAAATGAAGAGAGCACTTCTCCGTCCGAAGAGCCGGCGATCAGCGATGAGTCCTCCGAAAAGCCTTCATCCGGGCTGGAAATCCATGTGACGGATATGTCCACGCTCGGCGATGTCGACCATCCCGTCTACGACAGTGTCGCGGACGCTGAGAAAGAAGATGACGCGCAAACCGTCAGCATGTCCGAGCGCATCAGCAGCTGGCGCAGAAAGCACGAGGAAAAGAAGAAGGAGCGCATGAAGGCCCGCGATGTCATCTCACAGAGCATGGCCGCCTGCATCCGCGCACTCGCACTCTCCGGCCGCTTCGGAAATGCCGTCATCGAGGATTACCGAAGCGAATACGATCCCGGGGACCACTTCCAGTTTGCGGTCACCATGCTCAGGCTCGACAGCGGAATCCACATCGTCACGTTCCGCGGCTCAGATGACTCGACCGCCGGCTGGAAGGAGGACTTCCTGATCAGCTTCACGAAGACAATGGCTCAGAGGCGCGCGCTCGCCTATCTCATGGATGTGATTCCTGACAGAGGCGCAGCCGGAGCTGCGGATCCGTCGAAGCCGAAAATCTATTTCGGTCCGGGGGCAGAGCCTAAGCCCAGGGCGGACAGCTTCATCATCTGCGGACACTCAAAGGGCGGAAATCTCGCGCTCTACGCGTGCCCGCAGCTCACGGACAACCAGCTGTCCCATGTGCGCCACATCTACATCTGTGACGCCCCGGGACTCAGCCCGGACGAATTCCCGGACATTCATCCGGAGCGGATCGACGCAATCACGACGAACATTCTTCCCGAGTACAGCATTTTCGGACGTCTGTTTGAGCCGGCCTTAAACAACACGGAGATTGTCAGAAGCACAGCGGACGGCGTGCTGCAGCACGCGCCCGAGAGCTGGATCGTCACACCTGGAGGCGGCCTCAGTATCGCCGGAAAATTTGATGTGAGCAGCGGGTGGATCAATGACACGATGGAGCAGTGGCTCGAAAGCGTGTCCTCCGAGGACCGCCTCGCATTTGTCAACCAGCTGTTCGGAACGATCGAGGCAGACGGCTGCTCGAAAATGACTGACTTCATCGGGGAGAGTCCGCTGGCGCTCGAGAACCTGGTCTCCGCCGTCCTCGAATCGGACGACCGGTCGAGGCGCTTTGCGCTGAAGCGCCCGTTCACGAGGCTTAAGTCCGGCATGCAAAGCGGCGTAAAGAAGACTGAGAAGCGCACCGCAGATGATGTCATGTACGAGCCGGACTTTAGGGCCGGTCTTCTGCTTGCCGTCATCGGAGCTGTGCTGCTCCTGATTCCGTCAGCATACGCGGACGCTCTGGTTGTCGTTCTCTTCGCGGTCCTCGTGGCTGCCGAGTATGTCACACTCATTCTCCGTCTCCGCTCACGGAAATGGAACCTCGCGGGCGAGCGGATGCGCGTGATCATCTGTACCGTGCTGACGGTCTTCTTCCTGTTCACGGTCGTAAAGAGCGGCTCACTCTACCTTCCGGGAGACATTCTCTTCTGCTCGTGGTTTCTCATTTCCGCGTATGTGAGCGCGGCGGAGCTGCACACGCACAAGAAAAGCATGCACCCGGCGCGGAAGCTTCTCCGCGCGGCCGAGGCCGTCGTATTCGCAGTGTTCGGCGTCGCTGTGCTCGTCCTTCCGGCCGGTACTGTGGGCCGCTACAGCTTCTGGGCGGGCGTCCTTCTTGCCGGAGACGGACTGCTCCGGATGGTCGAGAGTCTGCTGGTGCAGCGGGCACTTGAGCGGATGCTCAGATAATTGTCAGTCATTTCCCGTGCGGATCGCGTGACCGAGCACCTTCATGATGTTCTCGTAGTTTTCCGGTCTGTGCGGGTACGTGCAGCCCGTGCAGTCCTTGATGCGGACGCCGTCCCGCTCAATCCAGGACGGGCTCCCGGGACATTTTTTCAGGAAATACATCGGACAGTAGCAGAACAGACAGTTGAAGTCCTCAAGGCCCTTGTGGCAGGGAAAATACCGGCACGCCCGGTTTTCAAAAAATTTGTAGGAAGGTTCCATACAAGCTCCTTTCCTGATGTGAATCTTCTGGAGGAAAATTCATGAAAACATATGTTTTTTACGGCGACAGCGTCACCGACTGTGATCATCATTATGATATGGAAGAGCTCGGCGACGGCTATGTCCGCTCAGTCGCCGGCTACCTCGGCTTCGGATACGGAGAGGCCCGCGTACAGAACCTCGGCCAGGATGGTCTCACGTCCTCCGGCCTTCGTGCAAGACTCGCGGGACATGCATCACCCGATGCCGATGTCTACACGGTCCTCATCGGCATCAACGACCTCTACGTGGACGGCGGCATTTCCGAGGATATGTACCGACGGAATATCAGCGGCATCGTCCGCTCCATCCGGTCCGGTCATCCGGACGCGGAGCTGGTCCTCATGGAGCCGTTCGTCTTCAACTCCTACCCCGACTCCGCCGACTGGAAGGACACGCTCGATATGATGACGCATGTCCTCACAGATGCAGCAAATGAAGAGCACGTCCATTTTCTGCCGCTCCGCGAAAGGCTCGCGCGTGAGGCGAACATCCTCGGAGAAGACGCGGTCACAGAGGACGGCATCCATCCGACGGCCGACGGCCACGAGGTCATCGCGAAGACGCTGCTGAAGCTTCTCCGGACGTTCTGAAGTATCCTAAAAATCCTCACCGATCAGTCGCATGTCTCTGCCAAGGTTCTTTCGGACGCTCTGAGACACTTCGTCAGAAGATCACTGCTCTCTATCTGAATTTTACGAGTGTTCTGAGCTGCTCGTATAAAGACGCGCCGGGGCGGACACTGTCCGTCCCGGCGCGTTTTCTGCTCTTCATTTACAGTCCTGAAAAAGAAGCCGGAGGAATCTCACTCATCCTCCAGCACCTCCTTCGCTTCATCCCGCATCCCGTACTTCATGAAGTAATCGTACAGATATTCCGTCTGCGCCCTGGTCAGCCGCTTCCGGGCGCTGTTCGTGATCACAGGGCTCCCCATGGCCGGATTATGAATCAGAACCCAGCCGTCATCAACCAGGATGTCGCCCGGTGTCTCGCCTGCCTCGTGGTAGCGCTCATACCACCTGTTTCCGTACAATTCTTTTATCTTCTTCAGGGCCCAGGACTGGTGCTCACCCCATTCGACAGGAAAAAATTCGCCGGACGGGGACAGCCAGCCGTACTCATACGGCGACCTGTTCTCTTTCTTGTCGTTAATAAGCATACCCTTTCTCTCTTTCCTGTCCGATTATACACCATTTCCGCCGGCAAGTCCCGACCCAAACGATTTCACATAAATGCAGGGCACAAAAAATGTTACGGCTCACACGCCATCAGACCTTGGTAAGCGGTCAGCGATATCAGGAGCGGTGAGGGCGTTATACGGAGGAGTCCGAAGATCACCCTGAGCCGCTGTGTCAGCGGCGAAGGGAAGCTGAGGAGGACGGAGTCTGCCCGATACCGCCCTGATATTCGCGACCGCATACGATTCTGGGATGGCGTGTAAACTGTAACAAAAAATCCCGCGGCGCTGCTTCCGCGGGATCATTTCATTTGTCCGGCCGCGCACTCATGCGGTGCGCTTTTGTCCGCCTCTTACTGTGCGACGGTCTGTGCCGTGTGACGGCGCACCTGCTCGAGCGCCTTCATGCTGATCCAGAGCATCGCCGTATTGATCGGGTACATGATGCACTCGCTCGGAATCCGCGCGATGAGTGTCGGTACAAACGGAAGTCCGTAGCCGATGGACAGGTTGACCGTGTTGAGAAATGTTCCTGTGACCAGTGTGACAATCAGCGACACGACGATAATGCGCTTCAGTGTGACCGGCTTCTTGTAGAGCAGAAGTCCGTAGAGGACACCCGCCACAACCGCCGTGAGCGTAAAGCCCGGCATGAACGGTCCCGTCGGCTTAATGAGGTACCCGATGATATCCGCCGCGCCTCCGACGACACCTCCGATAAACGGTCCGAACAGCGCGCCTGCAAACGCGAGCGCGATAAATTTGAACCGGATTTCGATGATAGAAGTTACCGGAATAGAGAAAAAGCTGAGAACAGCTGCAAGCGCAATCAGCATGCCGGTAAATGTAAGAACCCTGACATTTTTCAGTTGTGACATAAAAACTCCCTCCTTTGCAGTTCTCCGATTAAGAACGGCCTGCATGAAGCCGCTCCGCCCCGGGAAAATCCTTTTCACTACATAGGAGGCAGCGTCTCAGATGTAGCAGCGGGATGCGATTCCGGAACCGCAAGATAGTCTTTTCGTCCCGCCGACAACTCCCTGTCCGGCGGGCACTGGCAAGCGGCGGAAAACCGCGCGCTCAAACGCTCCGAAACCTACTCTGCATTTGACAATATTGAGTAACTACCCGGCACTAGTCCCGGAACGCCTTGCGCCCCTCGCTGTGCTAGATAATTACAGGTTTATAATACTTCAACACGATACCATAAGGAAGCCGCCTTGTAAACAGGAAAAAAGGACCTCCCTGCCGCGTATGATAAGGAAGTGTTACAGTTCACACCGAATGTACAGTTGGATGCCATCGCGAATATCAATACGTTGTCGGGCACGTTCCGTCCCCCTCAACTTCCCTTCGTTGCGTACCGCAACTCAGGGTGATTTTCGGGCTCCTCCACTTAACGCCCTCCAACGTATCTGATATCGCTTATGGCTTCCAAAGTTCCGATTCGGTGTGAACAGTAACAAGGAAGTTCGCGTCACCGCTCCTCTTTCTTCTTCACCCGCAGGTAGCGCACAACCTCCCAGATCATGTATCCCGCGCCGCAGGCGATAAATAAAAGGCCAAAGACAATGTCGACCCAGGCCGGCGCCCCGCCTGTTCCGTCCGCGAAGCTCTTCAGGAGCTTGACGCCGAGATAAAGAATATAGATCGCCGCGACCGCCCCGAGCCCGAGCCGAAGATTATTGTCGCTGCCCTTTTCTGACTGCTCTCTGTTATGATTCTGTTCCATAGGATCTTCTCCTCCTGATATGTGCATTATACTGACTCAGCCTGCCTCGCGTCCAGTCTCGGATCCGCTTCTTCCTGAAAGTACAAAGCGGCGGCCCGCCGGATGCATGATGCTGCCTGTCATTTTTTTAGAAAAACGCGGGGATGCCGCACCATCGGCACGGCATCCCTGCATGTTCTAAAAGGAGAGTGTTAAAATTATGACTTGCCAGTCTTGTGGTTCGAGACGACATCGAAAATGACCGCCGCGAGAAGGACAGCGCCCTTGACGACGTACTGCCACTCATCTGCGAGGCCGTAGATCGACATACCCTGGTTGATGACGCCGAGGAGAATAGCACCGACGACAACGCCCGAAACATTTCCGGATCCGCCGTATGCGGAAGCACCACCGATGAAGCAGGATGCGATCGCGTCCATTTCAAATGAGTTGCCCATCGAGCCATCGACTGAACCGATACGGGCCGCATGCGCGAGGCCTGCGAAGCCTGCCAGGAAGCTCATCAGGAAATATGCCCAGAAATACACGCGTCTCGGATCGATACCGGACAGCTTGGTCGCCTTTTCATTTCCGCCGACTGCGTAGAAATAGCGGCCGAAGGTGGTCTGTGATGTCAGGAACGCGAAAATGAGAACAACCGCGAGGATCCAGATGATCATGACCGGGATGCCCTTGTACTGCATCAGCTTGGAGCCGTACCAGATGATGACTGCGTCAATAATGAGAAGCTTGATCAGCTGTGCCGGCAGCGGCTCGACATCGTAGCCTCTCGAGACACGCGTTTTTCTCTGGATGAGCTGCAGCACTGTGATGCAGAGCGCGACGATGATGCAGATAATGAGGGAGGATGTGACGGCTCTGTTCTGCTCACCCGGGAACTTGATGTAGGATGTAAAGATGTTGAGGAACGACTGGTTGCTGATGTTGATTGTCTGCGAGTTGAGGACGACACGGCCCGCGCCTCTGAACAGGAACATGCCTGCCAGTGTGCAGATGAACGGCGGGATGTGGACATAGCCGATCAGATAGCCCTGGCAGAGGCCGATGACCGCCGCGATGATCAGGGATGCAAGGATTGCCGTTCCGGCAGATCCGCCGTCCGACATGATCTTCGCCGAGACAGCTGCTGCGAAGCAGAGTGTGGAACCGACGGAAAGATCGACGTTGCCGCCGGTCAGGATGCAGAGAAGCATGCCGCACGCCATGATCAGGACGTAGGCGTTCTGCAGAAGCAGGTTGGACACGTTCTGGGCGAGGAGGAGTCTTCCTCCGGTCAGCGCCGAGAACAGGATAATGACAACTACCAGTGCAATCAGCATGGTATATCTTTTCAAAACAGCCGATGCTTTCATTTTCAGGCCTCCACTTTCTTATCGTCAGACTTCAGAATCGCGGCCAGGATCTTCTCCTGCGTCGCCTCTTCTGCGCGGAATTCAGCAACAATTTTTCCTTCATTCATGACATAGATCCGGTCGCACATGCCGAGAAGCTCCGGCATTTCCGAGGAGATCATGACAACCGCCTTGCCCTGGGCGACCATGTCGTTCATGATCTGGTAGATCTCGTACTTTGCGCCGACATCGATGCCTCGCGTCGGCTCGTCGAGGATCAGGACGTCCGGATCAGCGAACATCCACTTCGCGAGAAGGACCTTCTGCTGGTTGCCGCCGGAGAGGTTGCCCGCATGCTGCTGCACGCCCGGCGTCTTTGTATTCATTTTCTTCACATACTCTTCGGCGACCTTGTTCTCCTTCGGCACGTCGATGACGCCAAACTTGTTCGCGACCTTCTCCATTCTCGCCATCGTCGTGTTCCACGCGATGGAATCCTCGAGAACGAGTCCGTCGACCTTCCGGTCCTCCGTGACATAGGCGAGGCCGTGCTCGATCGCGTCGCGCTCATTTTTCAAATGAACTTCCTTGCCGCCGATGAATTCCTGGCCGGAAATATGGCTGCCGTAGGCCTTGCCGAAGAGTGACTTCGCAAGCTCCGTGCGGCCCGCGCCCTGCAGACCGGAGAATCCGACGATTTCGCCCTTGTGGACCTTGAAGTTAACCTTGTCGTCGATGCACTTCTCCGTATAGACCGGATGGTAGACCGTCCAGTTCTTCGCCTCCAGCATGACCTCTTTTCCGATCTTGTGCTCGCGCGCCGGGAAACGATTGGTGAGCTCACGGCCGACCATTCCCTTGATGATCCGCTCCTCATCGATGTTGTGGTTCGGATTTGAGATCGTCTCAATAGTCGCGCCGTCGCGGAGAATCGTGATTTTGTCTGCGCAGTACGCAACCTCGTTCAGCTTGTGCGTGATCAGAATGGAGGTCATGCCCTCCTTCTTGAACTGCAGAAGCATGTCGAGGAGCATCTTTGAATCCTCCTCGTTGAGGGAGGATGTCGGCTCGTCGAGGATCAGAAGCTTGACGTTCTTTGAAAGCGCTTTTGCAATTTCGACCAGCTGTTGCTTGCCGGTTCCGATATCCTTGATCAGCGTGGAGGACTTCTCCTTGAGGCCGACGCGCTTCATCTCTGCCTGCGCCTGCTTGTAGGTCTCGTTCCAGTCAATCACGCCGAGCTTGTTTTTCCGCTCATTTCCGAGGAACATATTTTCCGCGATCGTGAGCTCCGGGATCAGCGCCAGCTCCTGGTGGATGATGACGATGCCGAGCTCCTCCGAGTCATGAATGTTGTGGAACTGACATGTTTTTCCGTTGTACACGATATCGCCCGTGTACTGGCCGAACGGGATCGTCCCCGAGAGGACGTTCATCAGAGTCGATTTGCCGGCGCCGTTCTCGCCGCACAGAGCATGAATTTCACCGCGTTCAACCTGCAGGTTGACATTATCGAGGGCCTTGACGCCCGGATATTCCTTGGTGATGCTCTTCATTTCCAAAATGAAATCTGACACGTTACTACCTCCTCGCCGTCTCCGGACGGAAATGCGGAGCCTGCTTATGAAAAAGCGGGCGGGGCAAGCGTGCCCCGCCCGTTCATCCCTTTCACATCACGATGGATCCGCGGTTCCTCCCGCCGGATATACGTTTCCGATATTTGCCGAAGGATCAGCCGACTGCCTTCGGATATCCGTTCTCCATCTTGTAGTATCCCGTATCAACCAGCTCCTTCTGGATGTTGTCCTTTGTGACAACTGTCGGAGTCAGAAGGTAAGACGGGATCACAGCTGTGCCGTTGTTGTAGGACGATGTATCATACGTGCAGTCGAAATCCCAGCCGCTCGAGGAAATGAGGCTCTCATCCGGCTTCTCGCCGTTCAGGATTGCCGCACCGAGTGCCAGTGTGACGTATGTCTCGTTCTTCACGGCCTTGTAGACTGTCATTGTCTGCTTGCCGTCGATGATGTTTGCGAGGTTCGCCTCATCACCATCCTGGCCTGTGATGATGACCTTGTTGTCGCCCGCGTAATCGGACTCGATTGCCTGTGTAACGCCGAGTGCCGTGGAGTCGTTGGAGCAGAGCGCTACGTCAAGCTGCGTACCATCTGAATAGTAGGAACCGAGGATGTTCTGCATACGGTTCATAGCCTTTGTCGTATCCCAGGATGCTGTGCCGCACTCTGAGAAGGATGTCTGGCCTGACGGAACCTTCAGCGTTCCCTTGTCGATATACGGCTTCAGCGTATCCATCGCGCCGTTGAAGAAGTATGTCGCGTTGTTGTCCGCCGGGTCGCCGGCTGTAAACTCGATGTTGTAGGTCTTGTCGCCTGCGTTGTCGAGATCGAGCTGATCGATGACGAACTGGCCCTGCAGCTGGCCGACCTTGTAGTTATCGAAGGAAACATAGTAGCTGATCGCGTCTGTATTCATAATCAGACGGTCGTAGGAAATGACCGGAATATTCATATCCTTTGCGTCAGCAAGAACGTTGGAGAGCGACTCGCCGTCGATTGCCGCCACGACAAGAAGATCAACGTTGTCAGCGATCAGGTTCTCGATATCCTTGACCTGCTGATCGATCTTGTTGTCGGAGAATGTCAGCTCCGTATCAGCGCCCGCGCTCTTGAACTGCTGCTCAAGGAAGCTGCCGTCACGGTTCCAGCGCTCAAGTGACTTTGTCGGCATCGAAATACCAACCTTCTTGCCGGAAAGATCCGCTGTGATTGCTGTTCCCGAATTGGTTGACGTTGATGTGGTCGCCGCTGTTGACGTGGTATCTGACTTTGATACGACATCTCCCGCCGCTGATGAAGCGGTTGAGGAAGAGCTCGAGGAGCTTCCACATGCTCCCAGTGAAAATACCATGGCGCCAGCCAGTGCGAGTGAGACAAGTTTCTTCGCCTTCATGATGAATCCTCCTTCTTTCTGTGCAGTCTGTGCTGCAAGATCTGGAACTCCCGCTTTCAGAAAAGCAATGGTCAGGACCAGTCTCTGAAATCCGCCTTCCCGGTCTCGTGCCAGGAGATGCCGTTCATTTTCCCCCATATCCGGATCTGCCTGATCCGCATCAAATGAACTGCCTCCGGTTATACGGATTTCATAAGAGACTGCCGTTCGTCCTCTTTTGTAAAACTGCTTTCCTAAAGTGATTTTATAATACTCTCGTTCCCACTCGGAGTCAACAATTCTTGTTTATTTCTATGTCATTTTGGCGACTTGCGAAAGAATCACTTGTCTAATTTGTACAGTTTTCACATAGACATATAGGAATCATATTATGTATCATGCCATATCGCAGCGGGCCTTGCAATTACTATTTGGCTAAAACTCATTGCGACAGAGCGCAAAAAAAGGACCTCCCTACCGCATATGGTAAGGAAGTCCTTCTGTAATTCAGCCCCGCGTCGCGGAGCACTTCGCGTCACCGCTCCTCTTTTTTCTTCTCCCGGATGTACATCACCAACGAGTAGATGTACCACTCTCCGACGAAAATCAGAACGACATATCCGAGTGAAAACAGCGCAAGGCTCCGATTCTTCTGCACGAGTGCGGTTGTTTCAAATGCAATCAGCATGACCAGGCTGATGATGTGCCTCAGCAGAAACTTCCGCATTTACTTCTCTTCCTCGTAGTAGTCGATCGCGAACAGCTCCTCGCCGGCTTTCACCGGGCCATTCGTGAGCAGACGGATCTTCTTCGTGTCATCCATCTCCGTATCCATGACCGGAGTTGCGATGGACGGTGCGTTCTTCTCAAGGAAGTCGAGATCGAGCTTCAGCATCGGCTCGCCCTTCTTCACTCTCTGGCCGGTCTCGACGAGCGGCGTGAAGCCCTGGCCGTTCAGCTTGACCGTATCGACGCCGACATGAATCAGCAGCTCAACGCCGCTGTCCGTCGTGAGACCGATCGCGTGCTTCGTGTCGAAGACAAGCGAGACCTCGCCGTCCTCCGGCGCGTAGACAACCGGGTCATCCTTCGACGGGACGACCATCGCGCCGTCGCCCATCATGCGGCCTGCAAATGCCTCGTCCGGGGTCTCGGAGAGATCATGCGCAACACCGGTCAGCGGGCTCGAGATCTTGACGACCTTGACGAGCTTCATGCGCTTCTTCGGCTTCTCCTCCGCCTTAGCCGCGCCGGCATCGCCGGAAGCTTCCTCAAGCGTATTGATCTCCTCGTTCGGAGCTGTCTCGAGATAGTCCTCGAGCTCGGACTTGATGACAGCGACCTGCGGTCCGTAAATGACCTGCACGCCGGTGCCCTTGTGAACGACGCCCGCTGCGCCCGTGGACTTCAGCAGGGCATCATTGACAAGTTCAGGCTTCTTGACCGTGACACGAAGTCTCGTCGCGCACGCGTCGACATCGGAGATATTGGCCTTACCGCCGAGTCCGCGGTTGATCTGCGCGCTGAGAGAATTCTGAGCGCCCGCCGGAAGTGCCGCCGCTGCCGCACCGCCGCCGTTCTTCTTTGCGTTGTAGTCAGCCTTTGAGTAGAGCTTCGTCTCCGCGTCGTCCTCCTCACGGCCAGGCGTATGGAAGTTCATTTTCAGGATCAGTGTCCGGAAAATGATGAAATACAGGAAGAAGTAGATGATGCCGAGCGGAATAATCCGGAGCCAGCTCGTCTTTGCATTTCCCTGCAGAATACCGAAGAACAGAAGATCGAGAAGACCTCCCGAGAATGTGACGCCGACTGCGATGCCGGCCATCTGCGCGACCATGTAGCAGGATCCCGCGAGAAGCACCTGAACTCCGAAGAGAAGCGGTGCGACAAACAGGAACGAGAACTCGATCGGCTCTGTGATACCTGTGAGCATCGAAGCAAGTGCTGCGGAAAGCAGGAGGCCGCCCGCTGCCTTCTTCTTCTCCGGATATGCTGTCTGGTACATTGCGAGGGCCGCACCCGGAAGACCGAAGATCATGAAAATAAACTCACCGGAGAAATACCGGCACGCGTCCACGCTGAAGTGGCTGATCTCGCTCGAATGAGCCAGCTCCGCGAAGAAGATGTTCTGGCCGCCGAAATACTTGACGCCGTCGATGACCTCCGTGCCGCCGACTGCTGTCTGCCAGAACGGAAGATAGAAGACATGATGAAGACCGAACGGGATCAGCGCACGCTTGATAATACCGAAGCCGAGTGTTCCAAGATACCCGGAGTGCGCCATCGCCGTGCCGAGCGCATTGATGCCGAGACCGACATACGGCCACACGAAATACATCAAAATACCGACAAATGTATACGTGATCGTCGTGATAATCGGGACGAAGCGGCTGCCGCCGAAGAATGAGATCGCGTTCGGCAGCTTGATCTTATAGAACTTGTTGTGAAGGGCCGCCGCGCCGAGACCGACGATGATACCGCCGAACACACCCATCTGCAGGGATGTGATGCCGAGCGTCGTCGTCATTGAGCCCGCGAGAATTGTCGCGGAATCAAGACGCTTGCCGGAAGCGTCAATCTGACCCATGATCTGCATCATCGCGCTGATGGACGTGTTCATGACGATGTAGCCGATCAGGCCCGCCAGAGCGGCAACCTCCTTCTCTTTCTTGGCCATGCCGATCGCGACACCGACCGCAAAGAGAACCGCCAGGTTGTTGAAGACCGCACTGCCGACTGCGTTGAAGATCTGGTTCAGGCCGTACATGAACGTTCCTTCACCGAAGACAGCCGTCAGGTGGTACGTGCTGAGAGTCGTCTCATTTGTAAAGACGCTCCCGAGTCCGAGCAGGATACCTGCCACGGGCAGCAGAGCGATCGGAAGCATGAAGCTTCGTCCGACACGCTGCAGGACACCGAAAATCTTGTCTTTCATTTTCTTCCTCCTCTGAAAGATGTGATGAAATGAGATATTTTTCATTTCGCGTGCTGTTGTAAAGATATTATCATGTTCAAACATCTTTCTCAATCAATCCCGATAGAAATAATGGATGGAAATTTCATGGAATCTTTATGGAATATTCACAATCTGTTTTCTATCTCGGGAAAGCCGTTATCTGCGGGGACATCCGGATGGCAGAGTGTATCCGAAAGGAGTACAATAAACAGACAGAAAACGCAGTTTTATTTAAAGGATGGAATCAATGAAAAGAAATTGGAAGGTTATTGCGGCCCTGGCCGCCTGCTGCGGTCTTACTGCCCTGCTTACCCCGGTACTGAAGGGAAGCAGCACGAATACAACTTATCATAATGCAAGTGCGACATCTCCGATATCCGTGGATGTTTCATCTGTCGTGCAAAAAACAGCGGATACAGCCGAATCAACCGCTGAACCGACCGCTGCGCCCGAACTGACGATTGCACCGACAGTAACCCCGGAACCGACTGCTACGCTCACACCGACAGCTGAGCCGACCGCTACACCAGCACCGACGACAGCTCCGACCGCTGCACCGACGGCTACGCCAGAACCAACTGCTACGCTCACACCGACAGCTGAACCGACCGCTACACCAGCACCGACGACAGCTCTGACCGCTGCGCCAACCGCTACACCCGAACTGACGATTGCACCGACAGTAACCCCGACGATCGAGCCGACTGTGACACCGGAGCCGACGGCAGCTCCGACCGCTGAACCGACTGCTACACCCGAGCCGACAGCTGATCCGACTGCCACACCAGAGCCTACGGCTACACCCGAACCGACGGCCACGCCAACACCGACTGCCACACCAGAGCCTACGGCTACCCCTGAGCCTACAGCCACGCCGACACCGACGCCGGTCCCGGTCGCCACAATCGACATGTACCGGCTCTACAACCCGAACAGCGGCGAGCATTTCTTAACAGGCAGTGCCGCAGAGAGAGACATGCTCATTTCCGCGGGCTGGCGCTACGAGGGTATCTCATGGAAGGCGCCCACAGAGGGTGCGCCCATCTACCGGCTCTACAATCCGAACGCCGGGGACCACCACTACACGGGAAGCACCGTTGAAAGGGACATGCTGGTCTCTGTCGGCTGGCACTACGAGGGTGTCAGCTTCTGCAGCGCAGACAGCACAGGAAAGCCCGTCTACCGTCTCTACAACCCGAACTGTACCGGTGCCGGCGCACATCACTACACAGGCAGTCAGCTCGAGCGCGACTATCTGGTCTCTCTCGGATGGAATTATGAGGGAATCAGCTGGAGCGGCATTGATGTCCCGACAACCGAAGAAAACTATATTGCCTCTGAGCTTGCCGGCACGGATACTGCGTCCAGGACAGACCAGATCATCGTCGTATCCGGCCACACTCTGTCTATGTACAGAAAGAATGCCGGAGGCTCCTGGAATTACATGCTCGGCTCCTACTGCGGCTATGGCAGAAACGGCCTTGCGTACTCGCGGAACGAGGGAGACGGGACGACGCCGATCGGCTCGTTCCGGATGACAGTTGCCTTCGGAACAGGGGCAAACCCCGGCACAGCGATGACATACCGTCAGATCACGCCATATTCATACTGGTCCGCCGCAAAAAACACCTACAACACCTGGGTAGAAAGCAGCTCCCGGATCGCCGGCGAGCATCTGGCTGATTATCCGACCGCATATAAGTACGCGATCGACACCGGCTACAACGCAGGCCGCATTTATCAGAAGGGCTCCGCCATCTTCCTGCACTGCAAGTCGCAGAGAGGATGGACGACAGCCGGCTGTGTGTGCGTCCCTGAAAACGTTATGCTTCGGATTCTCCGTGAGTCTAAAGATGGTCAGTACATCATGATCGTAACGGATGACGCATCGCTTGCCGCGTACTGATAACAAGCAAGGAATATAAGCAATGCTTCATTTTGAACAAATTCAAATAGACCTGCTGGTAGTACTGACAGGCATCTCGCTGATGACCTCCGTCTTTATCGCCCTGTCCGGATCGCTCGCAAAGCGCCGCCGGATCCAGCTGTCCCTGATGGGCTTTATCGTCGCGCTGCTGCTCGCCTCCGAGTGCCTCACGATACTGTTCGGAGGTCTCCACGAAGTCACAGCGATCCGCGTGTGCAATTTCATCAAATACGACGCGATCTACGTCCTTACTTTCCTGGACGCACAGCTGACCGGGGACATTCTGCGCGATGAGGGACATCTGGAAAAGGCCCCGTGGACGCTGCGCGCGGTCCCGTTTGTGACAACCGGCGAGATCATCCTGCTCGTCATCTCCCAATTTACCGGGCTCTATTACACGATCGACAGCTCCGGTTTCTACCACCGCTCGCCATATTTTCCTCTCAGCTACCTGCTTCCGGGCATTGCATTTGTCCTGATCCTTTCGACGCTGCTCCAATACGGGAAACGCCTGCACAGCGAGCTTCGGATCTCCCTGATGCTGTTTATTCTCGTCCCGATGACCGCGTCCGTCGGACAGTTTTTCCTGCCCAGACTGCCGCTCACAAGCATTGCATTTTCCTTTCCGATTCAGCTCATGTTCATCATCGAGCTCAATTACATGAACAAGAAGGTCGCGCGCGCCAACCAGCTCGAAATCGAAAAGCTCCAGAATGAGCTCCAGAACGAGAAAAATGAGAAGAAGCTCCGCGAGGCGGATTTCCTCGAGGAAGAAAACCGCCGCCTCGAGGAAGTCAATCGTCTGCAGGGGCTCGTCGGCGCACTCGCGGGCGAATATGCTAATGTCTATGAGGTTGATCTCCGGAGCAGAAAGTTCAGCGTCATCAAGGTCAGCAATCGGATCGATCAGATGTTCAACAGCTCCATCAGAGACATGACCTATGAGGATGCGATCAACTATTACCTGGAGAACGGCGTCGCGGAATCGGACAGAGAACGGCTGCGCCGCGCGACCTCCCTCGATCATATCGAGACACAGCTTCGGAGCGTCAAGAGCATTGAGCAGGTCTATCTGAATAACGACGGAAAATACACGGAAATGAAAATCGCCCCGAGCGGACTCGACCACATCATCGTCGGCTACGGCGTCAAGGACGCGGAGATCCGTCGGGAGAAGGAAATCGAGCTTCAGCTCGAGAAGGCGAAGAACGAGGCCGAAGCCGCCAGCAAATCGAAATCCGCCTTTCTTTTCAATATGAGCCACGACATCCGCACGCCACTCAATGCGATCATCGGATTCACGGAGCTCTCAGACAAATGCGGAAACGACCCGGAGAAGCTTGCTGATTACCGCCGCAAGATCCGCGCCGCCGGCTACGAGCTGATGCACATCCTCGACGATGTGCTTGAGATCGCGCGGATCGAGAACAACCGCGTGTCCATCGATGAGGAGCTCACAAATTACAAAAATTTCTTCGATGACTGCTGCTCCATGTTTGAGACAGAGCTTGCAAAGCGTCATCTCAGCTTCCGGTTCCGCTGCGATATTGGTCATCCGTGGGTCTGGATAGACCGGACGCACATGACCGATATCTTTCTCAACCTGATCAGCAACGCCATCAAGTATACGCCTGACGGCGGCACGATCACGGTGACATCCGTCGAGGAACCGCTCTCATCCGCAGGTAACGGAAGCACAGTCACCGCAGCAGCTGTCGAAGAACCAGCTTCCGCAGGACAGTCAGCAGCTCATGACATTTCACCGAATAAAAAATCCGACCGGGATAAGTGTATTGTCATCGTGAGCACGATCGAGGACACGGGCATCGGCATGAGCGAAGACTTCCAGAAGCACGCATTTGAGGAATTTGCCCGGGAGCGCAACACGACGGAGGGCGGCGTCAGCGGCACCGGACTCGGTCTTGCCATCGTCAGCCGCCTCGCAAAGATGATGAACATCCGCATCGATATCAAGAGCCGGCAGGGCGAGGGCACAAGGATTACGCTCAGGCAGACCTGCCGGATCGGAGAGGCGCCGGAGGCGGCCGTTGCCCCGAAGCAGGCGGAGATCTCCGGAAGCTTTGCCGGGAAGCGCATCCTCCTCGCGGAGGACAACGACATCAACGCTGAGGTCGCGGAGGAGCTCCTCGGCTACGCGGGCTTTCAGGTCGAGCGCGCGGCGGACGGCCTCATCTGCGTCGATATGCTGCGGAAGGCCGCGCCGGGATATTATGACCTCATCCTCATGGACATCCAGATGCCGAACATGAACGGCTACGAGGCGGCCCGCGCCATCCGCGGCCTCGGGGACCCCGCCAGGGCAGACATCCCGATCCTCGCGATGACGGCGAACGCATTTAAGGAGGACAGAGACCGCGCGCTCGCGGCCGGCATGAACGGCCACATCGCCAAGCCTCTCGACCTCAGGAAAATGCTCGGGACGATCGCGGATACCCTGAGTGGACAGGGTAAGAAAAATCAGACGGGAGTATAAAGCTGTTTCATGGATATAATTTCTATGCGCCCGTCGCCCTCTGCCTGGTCTTTCACCCACTGCGTCACACCGCTGAGCGCAAAGACCAGGTATCGCTCCACCCGGTACGGCGCAACCAGTCTCGCGCGGTCAAGCAGCGTCTCATATTCTTCTTTTCCAAAATGCTCTGTCTTAAATTTACACTCCCCAATAACAGCGGTTTTCTCATTTTCATTAATGCCGACGACATCAATGTCCGCAGGGCACCGTTTGACCGGATCGTTCCCTCTCCACTTGCCGACTCTTGTCAGCATCACCCCAAAGTGCCCTTCCATTCCAATGCGGAATGTATATTCCTGGCAGATTTTCTCAAAAACAGGCCCCATATATTCGTGCAAATGAGGAAACACCATATTTCGTGCATACTGCGCTCCGTAGCCTCTCTCAATCGCAGCCGTTCCTCCCTGTACAAAACGAAACCAGAACCGGAACATTCCATCGCGCAGGACATACTGCCACAGCTTCTTTTTCTTCTCATTGAGGATCGGAATCTCCCGTTCAATCACGCGGACTGCTTCCAGCTTTCTCAGCGCCTGCGACACCTTGGACGTGTCAAATCCGGTTTTTCCCGAAATCTCTCCGACCTGCGTACTTCCATTTCCAATTGCGTTCAGGATCGCAATATAAAGTGAGATATCCCGGAATTCCTGCCGAAGCAGATTTTTCGGTTCCTCATAAAAGTAGCCCGCTGTTGAGAAGAAATTATCCTCTATATTCTCCTTCAGCGTACGGGCAGGATCAAGGACAGCCAGATATTTGGGGACACCGCCTGTAATCCCGTAGACAACTGCCTTCTCCTCCTCCGTGTAATCCGGAACAAATCTTGCGGAAGTAAGATAATCAAACGGCAGCAGATCCATCTGACCGGTTCTGCGCCCATAGAGCGGCGATTTTTCGCCAAGCACCTCTTCCTCCATAAACGTAATGGACGAACCGCACAGGATCAGCATGATGTTCAGTTTGCTCCATTCATGGTCAATCTCTCTCTGAAGAACAGACGCAAGCTCCGACGCATTTTCAGCCAGGTACGGATACTCATCAAGGATAATCAGATGCCGCTCTGCCTGATCAGATGCTTTTACGCAAGCCGTCATATAAGCCAAAAGATCGCTGTACGACCGGAACTGAACAGCTCCTGTCCCATTTGAAAAATGAGAAAACACCACATTTCCAAGTTCCCTCAGATTCTCATCATCTTTACTCTCAATGCCTGTATAAAAAATCGGATCCTTGTCTCTTGCAAATTCATTCAGCAGCGTTGTTTTTCCGATTCTTCTGCGGCCGTAGAGAACCAGCATCTGAAAACCATTCGTCCGGTACATTCTGTTCAGAACGGCCAGCTCCCTCTCCCTGCCTATAAATGCCATACGGCGGCCTCCTTCCCCATCTCGTGATATCCGGTATTTACTGATTTATAAATCACTAATTTATAAATCACTAATCTATAAATCAGTATACGGCAGCTCAGCCGCACAGGCAAGTACGCAGTCTGCTGAAACCGCCTGGCGAGCAAGCTCTCCGTCCGGATTTCATTATTTTTCCAAGTGGTGCTGAATAAACAAAAACAGGGCTGTAAAAAGCGCTCTCACGCCTTTTACAGCCCCGTTCCGTACTCTTCGTTCTCTTTTCAGAGTCTTTATTTTGTGCCGTTTGCAGCAGCCTCAGCCTCTTCCGCTGCGATCTCTGCAAGCTCCTCTGCCTTCATATGGCGATGCTCCGCAATGTGAAGAACAGATGTATCGAGCGGCGTCAGGATCGTGATGTCCTTGTTCTTCGCGACATCCAGATCGCGGACCTTCAGCTCTGTGTTAATCGGATACTTCGTGACATCGATGACGATGCGGTCGAAGATATCCTTCGGATATGCTTCATATTCAAGCTCCGTGCAGTTCGATGTGACGAAGCCTGCGCAGCGGTCTTCATTTTCAAGAATGACTTCTGCTGTGCCCTTGACCTTCTCGTCAGCCTCCAGCTGCTGGAAATCCATGTTGATGTAATGGCTCGTAAGGGAGTCATAATCGACATTCTTAAGCATAACAACGTAGCTCTTGCCATCGACATCAAGCGTCATCTTGCAGCCGACATTGTGGGACTTCATGAACTGAAGCACATCATTTTCCGGAATCTGAATGCTGAGCGATTCCTTCATGTCTCTGCCGCAGATTGATCCGGTAATGAAACCCTCTCTTCTGAGTCTCTTTGCCTTCTTTGTCATGTCTCTGACATTTGCCTTTAATGTTTCCATTCCTTAACCTCATCTTTCTCCGGGAAAACCCGGTGCTGATTTACGAATTACGTCCTCTTCCGAGGGGGCGCTGGACAGAAACATCGTATACATCCCTGCAGACATCCCGCTAAAGATGAATGCGACTATGCTTATAGTGTAGTCCGTTCCGCGGAATACGATTAACCAAAAATGGGCCCCCGGATGGGGCCCATTTTCATTAAAAAATGCACTTTACATTCATATTTTGTTCATATACAAAAATCCAATGTCATAAGCACGTCTCGTCGTTCTGATATATAATAAAGACAGAATGATGGCCGCTTTGCTCTGGCAGGAGAAAATCCGGTGTGAATGGCAGGAGGAATGGGTATGAATTTAGACGAGGTAAGAAAAAGGGCAGCCGCAGCTGCAGATGAGTTTCGCAGGAAAATCATGCCGCATGGTTCGCATTCAAAAAATGAAACCAGCAGCGATAAACCGGAAACAGTCCAGTTTATTCCTCTCAGATGCCCTGTGTGCGGAGCTGATATCAGTCTGAAAAGCGGGGATGACGAGGTAACCTGCGAATACTGCGGGACGCAGTTTCTTGTGACAACAGACAGCGAAACTACGGATGAGCCGCTGATCCGGCTGCAGAGTATGCGTAATCCAGTGGCTGTTTTCGCAGAAAAGAAAAAGCAGCGGAAGCGTAAAGCGAAGAAAACTGCCGCCATTGCAGGGGCCGCATTTGCCGGACTTGTAGCCGTATCTGTAATCACAGCTGCAATCACTGCCGACACGACACCCCCGACAGTGACTCCAGTAAAGACAGCATTCGAGACAGAGTACGACTCCACGCTGACTGCCGCACAGCTGGCCTCCGTCACAGATGACAAAGATAAAAATCCAAAGCTGACCATCGCATCGGTTTCTCCGAAGGGCGCAAAGATCAGTAAGGACGGAACAGAAATTTCATTTTCCGATGTCGGAGAATACACCGTTCATCTGCAGGGAACCGATCAGGCCAGCAACAAGGCAGACGCGACCGTGTCCGTTGCAGTCAATGACACAACTGCGCCCGTCTTTCAGTCAACGGATCCGATCAAGGTTGATTACGGAAAAACCGTCGCTCTCTCGCAGAAGAAGACGGACGACGCGATTTTTGCCGTCGCTGATGATAAGTCAGCTGTGAGCTATAAAATCACCGATGTCACGATCGATGGAAAAAAGGCTTCCTCTGACGCCTGTGCTCCATCTGACGATGAGGTCACCTTTTATAAGCCGGGAACCTACGAGGTCCTCGTAAAAGCAAGTGACGCATACGGCAATACAGCTGCGCAAAAGGAAACGGTTGTTGTGCAGGACCGGGTGAGCCCTGCATTTACCGGTCTTCCAAAGACAATAACGCTGAAGGACTCAGATCAAAAGCCGGATTACAAGGCAGGCATTAAGGCTGAAGATGAAATCGACGGTGACCTGACCGGGAATACTCAGATTGACGATTCTGCAGTCGGATATGGGAAACCGGGATCGTACAATGTAGAATTTTCCGTCAAGGACAAATCGGGAAATGAGACCCAGCAGAAGATCCCGGTTACGATCAATGATACAACCGCCCCGCAGCTGACGCTCGCAGTCACTTCATTTTCCGTTGCGCAGGGCGGATCAAAGCCCGATTTTCTGAGTGGAGATACAGCGACCGATGCGAATGACGGAGATCTCAGCGGCAAGATCACTGCTGACGACTCGGCAGTCGACTATAATACGCCCGGTACCTACACGGTTGTCTATACGGTCAGCGATGCGGCCGGAAATAAGACCACCCAGAATGCGTCGCTGACGGTAGTCGCGCCGACACCGGTTCCGCAGGCACCCGCTGTGTCAAATGAAGCCGCCTCCGGAGACACCGTGTATGTCACAGCGACAGGAACTAAATATCACAGGGCCGGCTGCCGCTATCTGAAAGAAAGCAGCATCGCGATGTCCAGAAGCGATGCGATTGCACAGGGGTACACGCCCTGCAAGGTCTGCAATCCGGGATAAGACTGTGTTCATATTTCAGTACCTCAGCTTCAGCTCTGACAGCGCAACCTCCGCCTTGATGTTCATGTGCGCGAGGTACTGGACCATGCCCTTCTTCGCGAGGTCCACATGGTTCTTCGGCGCGACGGTCACGCGCATAACCGGCAGGCAGCCGCTGCCGCTCAGGTCGATCTCGATGTAGGGCAGGAGAAAGCCGTCCTTCTCGCGGAAGCAGATCCGCCGCCTGTCCGGGTTCCGGAAGGCGACGCGGTATTCATTTTCAGGGGCGAATTCCGCCTGCTTGAAGAACATCGCGTAGATGTTGAGCGCCTTCTGAAGCCTCGTGCGGAGGCGGCCGAACTCATCCGTGCCGGGACTCGCCGCCTCGGCCTCCATCAGTTCCTCAAAGGTCTTCCCGGTCCTTGCCGGAAACTCCTCCGTCAGGAGATGGCGGATCATTTTCCGCTGCCTGTCCGTGTCGTAAATGACGCGCCCGTGGCAGTAGATTTCCTGATTGCTTCCGATCCGGCGGATCAGCTCCCGGCCGCCAAAGCCCACGTTGTACCCCGTCTCCTCTCCGAACTCCGCCCAGAGCGTGATGCTGTCTCTGTCCGTCGAAAATGAGAGCACGAACGTGTCGTGACGCTTGACCTCCTCCATCGTGTCGATAATCTGGCGCATGAGGATCTGCCGCCACTCCGGGCGCTCAATCTCCCCGATCACATCCGCCGCCACGCGCGTGATGTAATCGAGCTCATTCGTGTCATTCAGAAAGCTGCTCTTCGTCGCATACAGCTTCTCCGTCCGCAGAATATTCATGAGACTGCTGCCGTGTGTGTAGTGGTACAGACATTCGTCGTCACCGACCGTCTGCAGCCGTAAATATTTCTTCAAATCATTCCTCCCATGAGCGACAGACTAACAATCGCGCACGCCGTCCCGACCCCGGCGCCGACAATCACATCGCTCGGATAATGGACGCCGAGGTACATTCTCGAAAATGAGATCAGCCCCGCAAGGACAAGCGCCATCGTCCCGAACGCTCCCGGCAGCATATAGGCAAACACGACGGCGCAGGCAAATGAAGCCCCCGCGTGCCCGGACGGGAACGATGTGTCCCGCGGATGGCGGATGAGCGGCACAAGGCATACATGGTCATCGTACGGGCGGACGCGGTGAAATGCCGGCTTCAGAATCAGATTGATAAGGACCGATGTCATAATAAGAGACCAGAGCGCCGTGATGGCGGCCCTGCGGCTGACAGGAATCAGAAGCATGTCCGGCTCTGCTCTTCCCGAGAGGAAGCTGAACATTTCCCGCGGAAGGCTGCTCACAGAGCCGCGCCACAGAGCCGCGATCAGAATAAACCAGATAATTCCTCCATTTCCGAGAAACGTGCACAGCCGCATAAAGCCCGTCATGCCGCGGTTTCTCCATTTCCGCTGGATCCAGAGCAGCGTGTGGAAATCATACAGTTCTATTTTCCCCATAAAAAACACCTCCTGATCTCAGACGCATATCTGCCGGCGGCGGAACAATACCCCTGCCGCTCTGTACCTATTGTACGCAGATATATGTGAACTCTAAAATCACGAGATGTTAAATGTTTTATAAATCAGCACCCCTAAGAAAACTGATGAAATCCGAACGAGGAGCTTGCTCACCCGAAATCTTTTTCGATTCTCCGAATCTGGGGCGCTGATTAATCTCACTTAGCTGCCGGCGCCTGCCCTGCTCCCGGGAGCGGCTTCTCCTCGCGGCTGTACGCCTCCGCGTAGAAGAGCTCCTGCGAGTTGAGAAGCGGTCCGTCCGTGTTGCGGTCCGCATAGGTCCCGTCATTTCTCAGGATCTTGCCCTTCTCGTCGTCGCGCATCATCGTATCGAACATATCGTCAATGCGGTCTCTGATCGACGGATCAAGAATCGGTGCCGCGACCTCGACACGCTTCAGCGTATTTCTCGTCATGAAGTCAGCCGAGGAAATATAGACCTCCTCGCGGTCCTTCGTGCCAAAGCGGTAGATTCTCGAGTGCTCGAGGAACCGGCCGACAATGCTGATGACCGTGATGTTGTCTGTCTTGCCCGGAATACCCGGCACAAGGCAGCAGATGCCGCGGATAATCATCTCGATCTTGATACCGGCCTCCGATGCCTCGATCAGCTTGTCGATGATGTCCTTGTCTGTCAGGGAATTCATCTTGAAGCCGAGGTAAGCCGGCTCGCCCGCCTTTGCGTGTGCGATCTCAGTGTCCATCTTCTCGAGGACCTTGTTCTGCAGGCAGTTCGGAGAGACAAGCAGAGTCTCCGTCTTCTTGATCGTCTCGCCCTTGAGGAGCGCGTCGAAGACCTGAGACGCCTCATGGCCGATCGCCTGGTTTGCCGTGATCAGGCAGAGGTCCGTGTAGAGCTTTGCCGTCTTCTCGTTGTAGTTGCCTGTTCCGACCTGCGTGATATACTCGATGCCTTTCTCCTTCTTCCGTGTGATCAGGCAGAGTTTCGAGTGGACCTTGTACTTCTCAAGACCATAGATGACATGGCAGCCCGCATCCTCGAGCACATGGGACATCTCGATGTTGTGCGCCTCATCGAAGCGCGCGCGGAGCTCGACCATGACCGTGACCTCCTTGCCGTTCTCGGCTGCCTCCACGAGGCTCTCGACGACCTTGCTCCGGTCAGCGAGACGGTAGAGCGTCATCCGGATCGATGTGACAGTCGGATCATCGGCCGCCTCCTGCAGGAGACGCAGGAACGGACGCATGCTCTCAAACGGATAGGACAAAAGCACGTCCTTCTTCTCGACCTGGTCCAGAAGACTCTTCTTGATGTCAAGGCTGCGCGACATGCGCGGCGTGCGCTTCGGATAGAAGAGCCCTTCATTTCCCTCAAGATATTTCTGGATGCCGAAGACAAATGAGAGGTCCAGCGGGACGAGCGACAGGAAGATCTGCTTCTTCTTGATGTCGAGGTTTTTCTTCAGGCTGTCGATCGCATCGTCGCTGAGGCGGCGGCTGATCTCAAGACGAACCGTGTCGAGGAACTTTCTCTCCTTGACGAGGTTCTCCATCGCGTCGCGGAAGTCCATGTCCTCATCGTAGATGTCGCTCGCGTCGATATCCGCATTTCTTGTGACGCGGAGCAGAGACTTCTCCTCTACGGTGAAGTCCGGATAGAGCAGTGTGACAAAATGAAGGATCATCTCCTCCGTCAGGATGAAGGTTCCCGGTCTCGTCGGAACCTCGATCAGACGGCTGAAGACCTTGTTTGCGGTCGGGACAATGCCCTCCACCTTGCCGCTCTTTGACTTCAGAACGACAAATGCATAGATATCGCCGTTATTGAGGAACGGGAACTGGTGTCCCTTCATGATCAGCATCGGCGAGAGATACGGCTGGATCTGCGATACGAAGTACTTCTTCAGACCGCTCTTCTCGCTGTTTGACAGGCGGTTGAAATTGATGATGCGGATGCCGTGCGGCTCAAGCTCACCCATGACCTGATCGTAAATCGACTGCTTCTTGATGTCGAGATTTCTCGCATTTTCAAGGATCGCATCGATCTGCTCGCGGGACGTCATGTTCGTCTTGTTGTCGCGGATGACCTTGCCCGACTTGTCCTGACGCATGAGCGTGCCCACGCGGACCCGGAAGAACTCATCCAGGTTCGTCTGGTAAATCGATAAAAATGTAAGGCGCTCAGCGAGCGGGACTCTCTCATTGCCGGCCTCGTTCAGAACGCGCTCGTTAAACTTGAGCCAGGAGAGCTCCCGGTTCATGTAGCATTCCTGATTATTATCTGCTTTCATAATCGTGCACTTTTCCCCTTTGCAGTTTTTCATACACTATTATGTTTCAGCTGCATCATATACCGCTATCGCTTCTGTGTAAAGTCGTGTAAAGCATGCGTAACATGTCGCAATTCACATACCATCTGAAATCGCAATCAGGGTGATATCGCTGACCGTTTTCTGAGGTTTGATCACATGTAAACTGCGACCGTAGCTTACGCCGCCGCGTCGCCAAGCAGCTTCTGGAACGGCTCGGAGCCGATCCGCTTCGCGAAAATCGTGAAGTCCTCGCCGCGCTTTCTTTCTGCAAGATACAGGCTGACGACCGATTTTGTGAATGCCTCAAGGCGCTCCTCCGGCACGCGGCCGTCAAGCTGATAGCCGAAATGCGCGTTTCGTCCGAGCGTGCCTCCGATCCACACGGCGTACCCGTCTGTCACAGCGTCCTTCCAGCGCATTTTCCCGCCGGTAAAGCCGATGTCCGCGAGCTGCGGATGCGCGCACGAGTGGACGCACCCGGTCACATTGACGCGGAACGGCACGTCCATCTCCGGAAATGAAGCCTCCAGCGAAGCGATCAGGCGGCCGAGCACAGCCTTGGAGTCGACCGGCGCGAAGCTGCAGTACCGGTTTCCGGTGCAGGCCGCCGCGTATCCCTCAAAATACCCCGGATCCGGCCGGAATTTCTCAAGCAGCGGCTCTTCCCTCAGCGAAGCAAGATTTCTCTCCGGAATATTTGCGAGAATCACGCACTGCGAGTTCGTCGTCCGCATCGTCCCGTCGCCGTACCGGTCGGCAAGATCCGCGAGCGCCGCGAGGTCCGCCGCCTCCATGTGGCCCATCGGGACATTGAGGCCCGCGTAGTAAAGTCCCTCCTGCTTCTGTCTGTGGAAGCCGTGGAACCGCCCGTAGTTCCAGCGATGCAGGTACTCGCGTCCGCCGCGGAGCAGCGGCCCCGTGTAGGACTCGATCGTCTTCTCGAGCTTCTCCTTTCCCCAGTCCTGGACCAGGAATTTGAGGCGGCAGTGGGTCCGGCTCTCGCGGTACCCGTAGTCGCGAAAAATGAGCGCAACGGCCCGGATCACGGAGAGTGTCTCCTCCGGTCTTATGAAAAATGAAAGCTTCTCCGCGAGCATCGGATTGCTCGAAAGTCCCCCGCCGACGTAGACGTGGAAGCCATTCTGCACCTCACCCTGTCTTCTTCTCACCGCCGGGACAAATGCAATGTCATTAATCCTCGCAAAGCCTGTGTCTCTCGGATTTGCCGAGATCGAGATCTTGTACTTTCGCGGGAGATTCGAGAACTCCGGATTTCCAATCAGCGCCTCGGCCGCCTCCTTCACAATGTCCGTCGTGTCGAAGAGCTCCTCCGGATCGATGCCCATCAGCGGATTGCCGAGAATATTTCTCGGCACGTCCCCGCAGCCCTCGACAGAGGTGAGTCCCGCCGCGTCAAGTCTCCGGAGGACCTCCGGGAAATCCCTCTGCGTGAGGTTGTGGACCTGGATGCACTGACGGATTGTGATCTGGATGCTGTCCGCCCCGAAATCCTTTGATATGCCGGCGATCACGCGGGCCTGCGCCGCTGTCATGGCGCCTGATGAGAGCTTCACACGCACAAGGAAGCGGCCGTTCTTCGGGCGCTGCGCGTAGATGCCGGCCCACTTGAGACGCTCGATGTCGCTCTTTTCAAGAGACGCGTAGTTCATGCCCGCGATCTCCGGGATCTCCTTCAGGATCTCGAGGCCATCCTTCTCCAGCTTCCATAGTTCATTTGTATTCAGATTTTCGCGGGTACTCCATACCTTCTCCATGCGCGTGGTTCCTCCATCTCTGTGCCGCAGCTCTGTCTGCGCAGTCTTTACGGTCCGCTCAGCTGTGAGACCTCGGTTATCTCCAGACGATTCGGCACCTGTTTTCATCTCAGTATTATTTCAGCCCCAGACTCATAAGCGCTTCGCATTTCTTGTCTGGCGTTGGACGGTTTATTTTACCTTATTTCATACGGATTATATAGGAATATAAGTCAGAAAAATGTTGCCCCCGCAACACTTCCTACGCGATTCAGGCGATATGCTCTATATTATTATGGTATATCTCCTGTGCAGAGGCAATGGTCACTTACGGATCAGATAAGCGGCCAATCAATCCATACAGAATAGCAGCCCCTGCACGCAGCAGTTCTTACGTATGTACAAAGCCAGATATTTCATCCCTCTGGGCTTGACGTGAAAGGCAGAATTATGCAGATCAAACGATTTTCATTAAAGCATATAAAAGAAGAGGCAGCGGCGGATGCCACCACCGAGGAGAAGAAGGACACCCGCTCTCTTCCGCAGATGATTGACGATGTCATCCGAAATTATCACCGGCCGGAGCTCGAGCAGATGGACGAGATCGAGACGCTTCTCCGCCGCGCCCTCTTTACGGATTACGCAAAAAATGAGTACCAGCTTCTCTACATTCACTCGAAATTCGCGGAATTCAAGGCCTCGCTCGAGCAGCATTTCGCAAAGGAGGAGGCCGTCGTATTTCCGCTGATGCTCGATGAGACCCGCCGGAACCGTGCCTCCTGGGTGAAGGTCATGGAGCTTGAAAATGAACACAGCCAGGCTGAGGAGAAGATCTGGGACCTGCGCCAGAACACCAGCTACTTCTCGATTCCCGGCGACTCCTGCGAGGCGATGCAGGACGCCTACCGGAAGCTCGCTGTGCTCTGCGACGGGATCTCAGACCACGTCACGGAGGAGAACGGCGTCATCTTCCCGGCGTACGAGAAGCTGATCGAGTAACCTCCTGCAGACAGCACCCGGCGATTTCTGTACTTCCGTTGTAACGATTCAGCACCCCAGGCTCGGAACGCTTCGCGTTCCTCGTTGTGGGGTGCTGAATAATTACATTTTTAGTTCAGGTCCTCCCACTTCGCGGCGCCGCCGTCGTAGAGCGTCTGCAGCTGCTTCAGAGAGATATCAGTCAGCGGATTGTCCGGATTCACAATAACAGCGACGCCGTCAAGCGCGATCGCCTTGAATGTCAGCAGCTCCTTCTCATAGCTCTTCGCGGAGCGTGACACCATGGCGAAATCGCATTTGTGCTCGAGCACCGTATTGACGCCGTCCGTCGAATCCGTCGCTGTCACGCTCACCGCCGCGTTCGGATTGTAGCTCATATAGTCATCCGCCATCTCGCCGAGAAGAATGCCCATCGACGTCGAGCCGCAGACACTGACCGACCCCTCCGGGTTGCCCGAGAGAAATGTCTTTTTATCCGCCTCCGGGATTCCGATATCACCGACGAGACCCTGTCCCGCCGACAGGACATAGGTCAGGAAATCCCGCTGGATGTCCGTCAGCTCCCCGCTGTAGGCGAGATAAAAGTTCCGGGTCAGCGGATAGGTCCCGTGCCGGATCGTCTTCTCATTGAGCGGCTTTCCGTTCACATTCAGGATCTTCACGCCTGAATCTTCCTTCACAACATTGTAGGAGACATAGCCGATCGCGTTCTTCTCATTTTTCACATGGTCGATGACGTCCTCGCTCGACGAAGCGGTCTCCGTCGTCCCGGCCGCCTCCGTATCGACGCGCGACTCAAATTCCGACCGCGTACCTGACCCTTCCTCTCTGGAAATGACAACCGCATCTCCCATTCCGGAAAGGTCCGGCAGCTTCGCCGCCTTACTGCCGCAGCCTGCCAGCGCCGCAGCGCACATCGAAATGGTTACCAGAAAGCTGATCGCCCTGCCTCTCCTCATACCTGTCATGTCTCCTCTCTGCGCCGGCACAGCAGATTTCATGAGCACTGCCTGCCGTCATTTTCCGCCATCCGGCCGAGAGATCGTTGTACGCAGGAGTTACAGGCTCTGTCCTCCCCGAGACCTCCGGCAGATAGCCGTATAGAGTAACGGTAGCGGATTCCGGCGCGCCCTGCCACCAGCTCCGGGTAAATCCCACGTAAAGCCTTTGTGAACAATTTCACATTTTTCTTCAAGAAATGAACACAGGTTTTTCACATTTACCCTTTATCCTGTTTCTTGTAAGCGAGAGATAGCTTACAAGAAAAACTTCATCCAACCTTTTTCTTTTTCATACCACGGTGCGAGAGGTACTGCCAGACCTCGAACACCACTCCTTCCCTTAATCGGTGAGTGAAACCTGCCAGCTTCACTTGCCAGATGAAAGAACAAGCCCCGGACTGCCAGCCGGGACTTGTTTTTTTTGTAAAAATTCAGCACCCCACAGCAAACGGATGAAAGCCGGACGGAGAGCTTGCTCGCCGGACGGTTTCAGCAGTTTGCGGTGGGGCGGACAAGCGGCGAAGCCGCTCTGACCGCCCACAACGAGGAACGCAAAGCGTTCCGAGTCTGGGGGTGCTGAATTATGACTGCGTCTTCTCAGCACCCCGCAGGAGCACTTCCGTAAAATACTCCTCCGTCAGCGGCTTGTCGTAGTCCCAGCGCACAAGCGTCACGCCGTGCTGTTCACAGCGGATGCGCTTCCGCCGGTCGTACATTTTCCGCTCCTTGAGCCCCTCTGCGCCTCCGAAAAATTCCACGGGCTCATAGTGCTGCTTTCCCTGATACTCGATGGCCATATGGAGCTCCGGCACGTAAATATCGAGATGCTGACCATAGAGCCAGTCCGGCTCATACTGAAACTTCGCGTCCGGGTAAAGCCCCCGCACAATCTGATACGCCTTCTGCTCAGAGACCCAGCGGGCGGACGCGTGGCCCGACGCGACCAGTCCCTCATAGACAGCCTGCCGGTAATCGCTGATTTTCCTGTGATACGCGGTCAGAATCTTCTTCAGCTCCGGGTCGCGGATCGAGCGGAGATTTCTGTATTCCTCCTTGTATTCATTGAGATGGGCCATCTCCCGTTCAAGCCGGACAACGCGGTTGCAGCGAAGGAGGAATTGCCCGGAAGAGGTCTGTGAGATATCCTCCCGGAACAGTCCCTCGCCCGCGAGTGTGACCGCCTCGATCTCCCGGAGATGCCCGGTATCAATCTTAGCCCGCCACAGGCCTTCTTCCGCAGTATCTGAGCCACCTGCTTCTGCCTCTGACACCGTGACTTCCCCCTGTCCTGTCGTCCGTGCAGATCGGCCCACGGCTTCTTCTGCCTGCGCTATGTCCCCGGCCTTCTTTTCTGCCGGGTTCTCAATATCTCCGTCTTTCTCCTCTGCCGGCGCCGTGACCGTCCCGACTGCCTCACAGATGCAGCGGTCTATATCCCCGCTCTTCCCGTCCGGGTAGCGAAAGCTCACCTCGACCATTTCCGGCCACGCCTCGCTCCTCTCCTCCCAGACGCCATTTGCCGCGATCTCATCCCGAAGACGCGTGATCTCGCCCTGAATGCGCGCGATAATCTCCCGCTTCCGCTTCTCGAGAATCCGCTCCTTCTCGCGGTGAGTGTATTTGTCATCACTCTCCATAAGCTCCATCCGCTTTGCAAATGTCCTTCCACCGGCATCCAGATCGTGGAACTCCTCGAACCGCTCCATATATTCGTCGAATGAGCCGAGCGCGAGAAACTGCTGAATATGCCGCTCGTCCTTTTCGTCACTCATTTGTCTCCCCGGAAATGTGAACAATTTCACACTTTTCTTCAAAAAATGAACACACCGTTTTCACAGCTCACCTGTATCCTGTTTCTTGTAAGCAAGAGAGCTTACAACAATTTCATAAACCTTTTCTTTTTCATACCAAGGTGCGAGAGGTACTGCCAGACCTCAAACACCACTCCTTCCCTTAAGTGGAGACCGGATCCTGCCAGCTCCGGTCATCTGCAAAACGCGTTCCGGACCTGCCAGTCGGAGCGCGTTTTTTCTTGCAAATTGTAATGTTTCATCTCCTGAAATGTCTCTTCGCCTCTTCCATGTCCTGGATGAGCTCCAGCGTCCCGACATAGGCGCCGTCGCTGTCACGAACTGCCATATACTTCACGAGCATGGTCCGCCCGTTTCTCTCCACCCAGACCGGCACGCAGTCGCGGAGACCGCTGCGGAAGTCATCGATAATACTTCTCACCATCGGCTCGATTGTCGGCGGATGGCAGGCGAACACCTCCCGCCCGAGCGCGATCGACGGCCGCTTGAACGCCTTGTGTCCCTCATTGAAGTAGCGGTTGATATTATCCTCATCGACAAATGAAATTTCCATCGGGATGGTGTTGAGCACAGCCGTCAGCTGGCGCACGCTGAGGCGCCCGCCCGGCATCTCAACCCAGCCGTCGTTCACGTGGAGATCGGAAGAAGACTCCGCGGAGCCGGCGTCCTCGCGCGATGCTGCACTTGCCTGAGCACCACGTTCTGCAGGACTGATGTCCTCGCGCGATACCGCACCTGCCGGAACCGTCGGCTCCTCCGCCTCTGCCCAGGTCTCTGCCGGTGTATCAAGCACCGGGTCGTAATCCTTCGCGTCGCGGTAAATCTGCCGCCACTCATTTTCCGAAACATGAACCGCACAGACTGGAAAGAGCATATTCGACTCCTTGAAGACCATATCCTCCGCCCGCTTCAGGACCGTCTTCAAATGATCTCTCCAGAGGTCATCGCGCGTACTGTCCCGCGTGAGGCGCGCGATCTCGTCCCGGATCTCATCGTCCTCGGGCCACAGCACATCGGACGGGCCCGAAATCTCATAGCGCGTCTTGAGGAGCGGGTACAGAAGATCCCCCTTCTTCGCGTAGTGAGCGCCAATATCGCGGAGACGTCTCAGATCGGCGGGCGTGACCGCGTCTTCCTCAAGCTCCTTCTGCACACGCGCAATCAATTCGCCGATTTGTTCATTTTCAAGCGCGAAGGTGCGGAGCGGATGGCCGGCGGTCTCCTCAAGAGCTGCTGCCGTCTCCCGCCTGTTGTCATAGAGATTCTCATCCACAACCGGGCCGCGGGCTATGTTCAGAAGACTCTCCGTCCCCATGAAGGCCGGCCGCGCCGTGCGGTTCTCGTCATTTGTCTGCATATATGTTCTCCCTGATTATTTGCCGCGGATGAGAGTTTTTCTCATGCACGGTGAATGGATTCTTGTATTGGGTTCGTTCACATGTCACTCATTTTCTGTCTTGTGGCGCTTTACAAGATATGCGATTCCGGAAATGAGAATCACAACAAATCCTGCAAATAAAAACAAAAATCCCACCGGCAGCAGGAAAAAGTTCTCATGCAGAATGCCCTGCGCGTCGACATATTCAACCGACAGCGCCTTGATCGCAAAACACATGAAGCCAAGCAGCATCAGGACGCCTCCGATCACCGTTGAAACAAGGTTCATTCTCGCGCGCCTCGTCTCACTTCCATCCTCAATCAGCTTCTCCGCCATCGCGTTTATTTCTGTTTCATTTCCTGTACGTTTGTTCATTGCTGCTCCGTCCTCTCCTAAGATTAATCTGTCGAGAGAGACATGGAACGTCCGGGAAATGCGGATCAGCATCTCGATATCGGGGAGGTTTCGCTCATTTTCCCAGTTCGAGACCGCCTGGCGCGTCACGTCAAGCTTCGCCGCGAACTGCTCCTGCGTGAGCCCGCTCTCCTTCCGAATCGCCTTGATCTGTTCTCCAAATTTCATGTCCATGTCCTCCTGACGGTCGGAATCTTAGCAGAGTATGCGCCAAAATCCAAGAAAGCGGCCCTTGCATACCCGAAAAATGAGCGACGGCAGCGCTTGCGTTAGCGCTTATTGTCCCAATCTTGCCTCGCGCCCTACTCTTTACAGGATACCCCGGGTTTTATCCGCAGACAAGTCCACAGCCGTTGACAAATATGTATAAGGGCGGTATGATCCACTTATAGACCAATCGGTCTATTTTAGTGATTCGAAGGAGCACACCATGAACCAGGAAGAGAAGACCCGGAAGACGCGTGAAAAAATCATGAGCGCCGCCATGCACGAGTTCGCGTCAAATGGCTACGCCGGCGCGTCCATCAACACAATCTGCCAGAGTGGCGGCATCTCCAAGGGAAACCTGTACCACCAGTTCCCCTCAAAGGAGGAGCTGTACATCGCCTGCGTGCGCGAAGCCTTCCGCTCACTCACAGATTTTCTGAAAATGAACCTCCCAAATCAGGAGATCACGCCGGAATTATATTTTCAGGTGAGATCCGATTATTTCCGCGATCACCCGCTGGAGGGAGGCGTCTTCTGCAACGCCGTGCTGTTCCCGCCGCTCGATCTCAAGGCGCGCATTGAGGAGTGCAGGGCCGGTTTCGACGAGCTGAATCGCTCGATATTAAGGCAGATTCTTGCCCACCGAAAAATCCGGGACGACCTTACGGAGGACCAGATCCTCGCGGCGCTCCGCTATTTTCAGGACGCACTGAACGCGGGCTTCCGAAACCTGATGCCTGCAGACGAAAAGCAAGCGAATGAAATTCCAGGATCGGATCGCTCCGACACGCCAGCGGCTGGCAACACAGCCGGGCAAACTGAGATTTCGAGGCAGATACTGACGGCAGCCCAACCTTTGACCGCCGAGTCATCGCCGTCCTACGCGGCCGCCGTGACCGCCCATGAAAAGGCCTGCCGGACGGCGCTCTCAATCTTTCTGTATGGAATTTTCTCCTGACAAAAGAAAGGAGTCATTATGACAGGACTTGATCTTCTCCGCTGGATTCTGGCGCTCGCGCTGGCCTTCCTCCTCGGAAAACTTGTGACAAAGCTGAAGCTTCCGTCCATTCTCGGCTGGCTGATCGGCGGCATGATGCTCGGGCCGCACGCGCTTGCGCTGCTCCCGCAGCATGTACTTGACGACAGAATTTACAAAACCATCATCACCTGGATGCAGGTCTCCTTCGGCCTGATGCTCGGCACAGAGCTCATCCTCCGCAAAATAAAGAGCTACGGGAAGGCACTGATGATCACGACACTGACCCAGTCGCTCGGGACATTTCTCATCGTCTCGCTCGTCTTCGCCGTCGTCTTTCTGATCCGCGGCGTCCCCGTGTACCTTGCATTTGCCTTCGGCGGCATCGCGCTCGCGACGGCGCCCGCTCCCGCACTCTCGATCGTGCAGGAATTTCACACGCGCGGACCGGTGACGGACACACTCCTCCCGATGGCTGTACTCGACGACATCGTCGGCATCGCCGTCTTCTTCACGGTCAACGCCTGCATCGCGCGGGAGGTCTCCGGCGGCGCGATTCCGCTCTACATGATCCCGGTCATGATCTTCCTGCCGATCGGCATCGGAGCCGCGACGGGCTTCCCGGCCGGTCTCATCCTCAGGAAAATGAAGAGCCGCGCGGGGATTGTCGCTGTTCTTCTCATCGACATCACCTGCACCGCGGTTATCGGCATTCTTCTGAACCGCTATGTCTTCACGACGATCACGCTGAACTACATGCTGATGGGCGTCTCCGCGTCAGCTGTATTTTCAAACATGATCACAGAGGAGCAGCTTGACCTCCTGATCTCGCTCGATCAGCCGATCCTCGGCATCAGCCTTCTCGGCGCCATCGTCGATCTCGGCGCGCCGCTCAATTACCACCTGATACTCGGAGCCGGACTGTATACATTTATCTATATCGGAGCCCGCGCCTTCGGCAAATATTTCGGCGCGCGGATCGGCGCGACCGCGACGCACATGCCGAAGACCGTACAGAAATATCTCGGTCTCACGCTGCTCCCGCACTCCGGCGTCTCGCTCGTCTTCACGGGCATTATCTGCGGCGTTCTGCAGGGCCCGAGGCCTGACCTCGCCGCCATTGTACAGGGCACGATCGCCGCTGCCGCCGTCATCAATGAGATCATCGCCGTGATCGCCGCCAAGAAAGGGTTCGAGCTCGCCGGCGAGATCGGGGCGGCCGCATCTCAATAGTCATCCCACGCGTCCTCGTCGTCCTCAAACGCGTCCCTCGCGTCGTCCTCGTCGTCGTAATCATCCCTGTTGTCATCGTAGTACCCGTCTATGTCGTAGTCGTCCGCGTCAAAATCGTCATCATCATTGCTGTGGTAGGTCGTGGACGGCTGCGTCTCATACCAGTCCGTATCATTCCCGTTATTGTCAGACTTCGCCGGCGCCTCGGTCGGGTCACCCATCGTCTTCCTGCCGAGCTGATTATGGTACTCATTATAATAGTCATAGGTGCTTTTCCGGCTGACCGTATTCTCCTCCCGCTCGAACTCGCTGTCGCTGACGTAATCATCGTCATCATCGGCCGGGCCGGACTGCCTGTATCCCTCAATAATCGCCGCGAGGAAAAAGCCGATCAGGCCAAGCAAAGCCAGTACCTTCGCAACCTTTTTCATTTCTTCAGCCTCAAACTGACATCGCCCTTATCGCTGATCTCAAGCGTGAGCGACTTTAAATATTTCTCATAAAATGCCTTCTTCTCTTCCGCCGTGAGCGGCATCCGCGTCCGCATGACGGCCCGCTCGAGCATGTCGTTCAAATTCAGGCTGACCGACTCCTTCAGGTCGTCGCTGATCTCCTTCAGCAGAACCTTCCGCTTGAACTCCGTATTGCTCCCGGAATAAAAATCGTCGATGTAGCAGAAGAAAATGCCCCTCTCACTGAGGGCCCGCTTCATCGCCTCGCTGCATTTCGTGTGCTCGATCATGACGAGGAACCGCGCCTGCGTCAGCACGCTGATCAGTCCCCAGTAGTCCGAGTCGCTCGATGCCAGGACAAATGAATCCACCTCATTCTGGTAGAAGTCGCGGCAGCACGTCGCCGTCAGCGTCTGGTCGACGAGCGACTTGCCCGCGAGCAGGCGGTTCACCTGCAGGTGCTCGACCGGGACATTCACGCACTCCGGCAGGAGGTCCCACGCATTTGTCGTGTGCGCATCGTCAAAGAGAATGATCTTATAGAGCCTCCGCAGGACATCCGGATCGAGATTGTTGATCGTCGCGCACAGCGAGTAGGGATCTGCATTTTCACAATCGACGAGAAGCTCCGTCCTTCCGCTCTCTCTGACAAATGAATAGATCGTATTTTTTGTGCGGTTGCTGACATCCGAGACCCGGCTCAGGTCCGTAAATGCGTCGCCGTTCCACGAGTAGAGCAGCACCAGAAATTTCTTATCGCAGGAGAGAATGTTTCCCTGATCCTCCGCCGGCCAGTTCATATACGCATGATACGGATACTGATTGTAGTGCTGATGATAAAAATCGGCTGCAGTCTTGAGGCCCGCCTCCGTCGTCCCGTCCGGCATGATAAAAATGCGCCGCAGGTACGTCCACTCGACCTGTCCGTCAAAGAGCGCCTGACAGTTGTTGATCCGGCTGCTGATCGTCCTGTTGATCGCGATCAGCATTTTCGCGGGGTCATCGCAGCTGGAGTACAAATTGATATTCTCCTCGCTCAGCTCCATGATCGCCTTCTGCGTCACGTACTCGGGCATCGTCATCATCGTCCTCTGCTCGAGCTGCATTTTCCTGATAATCTTGCTGTAATTCCTCTCTATATCGTTCCGAAGGATACACAGGTTCCGGATGATCTTCGCGCTGCGCTTTCCCCGAAGGCGCGCGAACACAGTCATATCCAGAGTCGTATTTTCATTTTCAAAAAAATATTCTGACACGCCGATAAGGAAGGCGACCATTGACACAATTTCGTAGTGCTGATTCAGGCGCAGATCATCGTCGACGCCGAAGGATGCACGAACATTTTCCGGCAAAACCATTGATCACGTCTCCTTTCACAGTTTCTTATGTGTCTATTATACAGCCTTTCGGAACACGCGCCAAGGTTACCGGGGCGGTCACTATGACCTTTGACGACACTAACAAGGGCAGCATCCCCTGTCGTTGTGAAGTCCTCACGCGCGGCCGCGAACTGTCGGCATGCGAGCCATATCACTATGAAATTTATGAGTGACTTATAAATTTGCTTATATCTTACGGTAAAGAAGAAACGGTGTTATCTTTGAGTCACGCTGAAGCGCAGCCAAAGAACCAATCACAGGTGAAGAGATCACAGCGGCGGCCCGCCCGCCCTGCATTTTCATGCTGATCTCATTTGCCGCAGAATAAGGAGGAAAATCAATAATGATGAACGATCAGGTTAAGAAGCTTCTGAAGGAATCTATGTGGGACCTTGCAACATGCTCTGACAATGAGCCGAATGTCGTCCCGGTCGCATTTAAGGACGTCACAGATGACGGCAAGCTTGTCGTCGGCGATGTCTTCCTTGAGACAACTCTGAAGAATCTCCGCGCAAATGACGGAAAGCTCGCGATCTCTGTCTATGACGCGCAGAATCTTGAGGGCTACCAGATCAAGGGAACCGCTGCCTATGTGACAGAGGGCGCCGTTGTGGACACATTCAAGGCCATGGTTGAAAAGATGTTTAACGGCGCAGCGACAGCCAAGGGAGCGCTGATCATCACACCGGAGAAGGTCATTGTCACAACACCGGGCGCAGACAACAAGAAGGTACTGTGATCTGAAAAGCAGATCACAGTTCTCCAGCCGCAGCAGACAGAAAGCGATCACTGTCAGACAGACGCTCATATGACCGGCCACAACAGGCGGAAAGCGATCACTGTCAGGACAGACGCTCATATGACCGGCCACAGCAGGCAGAAAACAGACGGTCTGGAATCCGGGTATCTTAGACATACAGACAGAAGGGGCTGCTGCATTAAGCCTTAGCTCAATGCAGCAGCCCCTTTCTCAAAAAGGAGAAACCATGAAAGCTCACATCGATGAAACAAAGTGTGTCGGCTGCGGGGCCTGCATCCTGCACTGCCCCGCACATGCCATCACCATGCAGAAAAACTGGCACGCCCTCGTCGACCCATCCAAATGCACCGGTTGCGGGACATGCGTGAGACTCTGCCACCGGCATGCCCCGCATCTGATGAAAAATGAACTGCCCGGGGAGCATCATTGAG
>Ga0256406_1001299_pt1 | contig 41044 bp, 40 predicted proteins | sample RumenRJG_03DNA_FD_185986 | JGI IMG/M metagenome (GOLD analysis project Ga0256406, IMG submission 185986) | Bovine rumen microbial communities from Lethbridge, Alberta, Canada - RJG_03 | ecosystem: Host-associated > Mammals > Digestive system > Stomach > Rumen | place: Canada: Alberta | collected... | reverse complement strand
AGTAATGTATAACAAACTTTTTGTACCTTTGCAGAACTCAACCAAAGTGGTATACTTTTAAATTATTATCTGGTATACTTTTGCGTTATTATTTACAAACTTGTTGACTTGCAAATGTTGGCAAACGTACAACAGAACTACCTTTTATGAAATATAGAAACTCAGATATGGTACAAGACTATATCTGAGTTTTTTGAATCTGTTAAAAGAGGAACACTAAGGAATCAGTCGTTGATACATCTGCGTGAGCTTCTTATCCACATTGGTGATTTTGAATTGTACACGTGTTTTCTTCGTTTTCTTGGGAAGTAGAGTAACCAACCTGTCCATAATCTGGTCAACATTAGAAAAACCTGTGTCTTCCAAAGCACAAACCTTTTTGCCCATCACATACGCTTCAGCACGGACATTGTTGTACTTTGAAATTCTCTCAAAAGTCTTATCAACTTTTTCTACGTGCTTTGATTCTTTATTAGTAAAGAAGATGAAATCAATAACCTTCTCATTCAGAATCCAAGCCGGAGTATAGTCCACTTTGACATAAACCTTAGCCATTTTATTTATAGAATGGTTGAGTCCAAAGTCAACCTCATTCAACGTTGCACCACATTCATTCTGTGCTATTGTCGCCCAACTATGCCGAAATGCATATAACGAAGCTTTAAAATTAGGATCAACTTTTTCCCAAATCTGTTTGATACCAATATTCACGTTGGCACAAAATGAATCTGAAGTAGATAAACGATCATGGAAGTTAAACAGCCATGGAGAATCTACATTCTTTGAGAGGTATTTCTCAAAAGTGGGTTTTAGGAACTCTGGAACACGTATTTCAAAGTAACCCTTATCAGAACGGGTATTCCTTGTTTTCTGGCGTTCATAATGGAAAATTCCATTAACATATTGATCTTTCTCTGCATTGAAAATATCCACTGCATTTAGGCCGCACAGACAAAATGAGATTAAAGCCACGTCTTGACCTACTTCCATCAGAGGATTGGTAAATCTACTTCTATCAGGAACGACATTGAAGAACTTTCGTAACATACTTGCAGGAATTGCCCGTTTTTCGGGTATGTCACTTCTGGGAATTGTAACATTTCCCCAAGGATTCTTCAATCTTGCAATTCCTTGTTCTTCATCATTGAATTCCTTCAATGCAGCTTTATAGACTTCACGAATACAAACTGGGTATTGTTCCTTACAACGATTCGTCTCAGAAAGGGAAGCAATCCATCTATTAAGAAAAGCAGATGTCATACGAGAGAACATTATATTGTCCGTCTCAGCAAAACGCTCCATGTGATTCAGTGCCCACTTATAATTACGCGATGTGCGTTCTTGACCTCTACTGATAAGTTTCTCGATATGATTTCTGGCATAATCAGAAAATGACATATCTTCAGTAGAGGTCGTCAAGTAGGCTACAACCTCAGAAGCTGTCCAGCTTGAAGAGTCAATCTTGTTGAGCATAGAATAATAACTGCTAATCAAATTTGACACTTGTTGCATAACGAAAGGATCTGTAACTTCCTTTCCCTTGACTCCTTTATCATTCACCATCCATGATGTTCTGATAAAAGAGCTTTGTCTGTTCTGCACTACACGAATGTAAACGATGTACATTCCTGTTTTTAGTTTTGTTTTAACTGTGGGTTTAAGTGTTGCCATATTTTTTATAATTAGTGAAATTGTTTAATAATTCAGATACATGTTTAACAACTTGTGATTCTCTGTAAAAACAGAAACCAAATCTGGTCAACATAGCCCCATTTTTTGGTCAACATATAGTCAACATTGAGGGTATTTTCCGATGTTTTTGCAGAATCCGTTTTTTTGCTTGGTCAACATCCCCAAAAAATTTGGTCAACAAATTGGGGTACTTAGCCAACACGTTCTGCACACGTAACGTGCAGAATGTGAGCAAAAAGAACCGAGGCAAGAACCTGTTTTCCAAGTCCTTGCCTCGTATTTCACTAATTATCAGCATTCTGTCGTTTATTCCTCTACAGCAGCCTGCGCGGCTGCCAAACGTGCGATAGGCACGCGGAACGGCGAACAGCTTGCATAGTCAAGTCCTATCTTAGCGCAGAACTTCACTGAAGAAGGCTCACCACCATGCTCACCGCAGATACCTGTACGGAGCGTCGGGCGAACGGCGCGTCCCTTCTCAACAGCCATCTTCACGAGCTGACCAACACCCTTCTGGTCGAGAACCTGGAATGGGTCAACCTTGAGAATCTTCTTGTCAAGATATACAGGCAGGAACGATGCTATGTCGTCGCGGCTGTAACCGAAGGTCATCTGTGTCAAGTCGTTGGTTCCGAATGAGAAGTATTCTGCTTCGGTAGCGATACGGTCAGCAGTCAGGGCTGCACGTGGGATTTCGATCATCGTACCGATTTCAAATTCCACCTCAACGCCATATTCTTCAAACACTTCAGCAGCAACTTTCTTGATGATTTCCTTCTGCTGTTTCAACTCGTGAAGGATACCAATGAGCGGAACCATGATTTCCGGCATCGGGTTCTTACCTTCTTTCTTCAGTTCGCATGCTGCACTGAGGATGGCGCGAGTCTGCATAGCTGTAATTTCCGGGAATGTGATACCCAGACGGCAACCGCGGTGACCGAGCATCGGGTTGTTTTCAGAGAGACTCTCTACGCGGCGACGGATTGTTTCCACGCTTACACCCATTTCGTTAGCCATTGTTTCCTGACCTGCTGCATCGTGCGGAACGAACTCATGGAGTGGCGGGTCGAGCAGACGGATGTTAACTGGCAGTCCGTCCATTGCCTCGAGGATTCCCTTGAAGTCAGCCTTCTGATAAGGAAGCAGTTTTGCAAGAGCCTTCTCACGACCTTCTACGGTGTCGGAGAGAATCATCTCACGCATAGCAACAATCTTCTTGTCCTCGAAGAACATGTGCTCTGTACGTGTCAGACCGATACCTTTTGCTCCGAACTCACGAGCGACGCGTGCATCATGCGGAGTATCGGCATTGGTACGTACAGACAGTTTTGTATATTTGTCGCAGAGATCCATCAGTTCCTTGAAGTCGCCGGAAAGTTCGGCAGCTTTGGTAGGAACTTCACCTGCATATACCTGTCCTGTCGTACCGTTGATAGAAATATAGTCACCTTCTTTATATACAACACCGTCAATTTCAACGGTCTTTGCTTTATAATCTACGTTAAGTGCACCTACACCCGATACGCAGCACTTACCCATACCACGTGCAACAACGGCTGCGTGTGAGGTCATACCGCCACGTGCTGTAAGGATTCCTTCTGCTGCTGCCATACCTGCGAGGTCTTCGGGTGAAGTCTCGATACGAACGAGAACCACTCTGTGACCATCTTCATGCCAAGCCTTTGCATCGTCAGCATGGAAGACAATCTGACCACATCCAGCACCCGGAGAAGCGGGCAGACCTTGTGCAATCACTTTAGCCTGAGAGAGTGCCACCTTGTCAAATACAGGGTGCAACAACTCATCGAGCTTGTTAGGCTCACAACGCATGATGGCTGTCTTCTCATCAATCATACCTTCATGGAGCAGGTCGATTGCGATTTTCACCATAGCAGCACCTGTGCGCTTGCCATTACGTGTCTGGAGGAACCAGAGTTTGCCTTCCTGTACGGTGAACTCCATATCCTGCATATCGTGATAGTGGTGCTCCAGTTTGTCCTGCAGTTCGTTCAGCTGTGCATAAATCTCAGGCATAGCCTCTTCCATTGACGGGAATTTTGCCACGCGCTCTTCTTCTGAGATACCTGCACGCTCTGCCCATTGCTGTGAGCCGAGTTTTGTAATCTGCTGCGGTGTGCGGATACCTGCAACAACGTCCTCACCCTGTGCATTTACGAGATACTCTCCATTGAATACGTTTTCGCCATTAGCAGCGTCGCGGCTGAAGCAAACACCGGTAGCACTGGTTTCGCCCATGTTACCGAATACCATCGCCATGACTGAAACTGCTGTACCCCACTCATCAGGAATACCTTCCATCTTACGATAGAGAATAGCGCGTTCGTTCATCCAGCTGCGGAATACGGCACAGATTGCTCCCCAGAGCTGTTCAATCGGGTTGTCGGGGAAGTCTTTTCCTGTACGTTCCTTGATAGCGGTCTTAAAGAGTTTGACGAGTTTCTTCAGGTCATCTACGGAGAGGTCTTTGTCGAGAACGACGCCACTCTCTTTCTTCACCTGCTCGATAATTTCCTCGAACGGGTCGATATCTTCTTTGTTAACTGGCTTCATTTCGAGCACCACATCACCATACATCTGCACGAAACGGCGATAGGAGTCATAAACGAAATGAGGATTCTGTGTCTTTGCAACCATTCCTTCAGCAACCTCATCATTAAGACCCAGGTTAAGAATGGTGTCCATCATACCCGGCATAGAAGCGCGAGCACCTGAACGTACAGAAACGAGAAGCGGGTTCTGAACGTCTCCGAACTTCGAATTCATCAGTTCTTCAATGTGCTTTACAGCAGCATTTACTTCGTCCTGAAGAAGTTCCATGATACGCTCCTGCCCTACTTTGTAATACTCATTACAGCAGTCTGTCGTGATTGTAAAACCTGGAGGAACCGGTACACCGATAAGGTTCATTTCGGCAAGGTTAGCACCTTTTCCACCGAGTACCTCACGCATTTTCGCATTACCTTCGGCTTTTCCGTTACCAAAGGTATAAACTCTTTTTTCGTTCATAATTTTGATTAAATAATAATATTAAAATTTGTTGTTCTTACAAGTTCATGTTGTTTAAAAACGAACAGCATCTATCGACTTTCGCAGGCACGAATGTCCTTTTTTGCTATTGTGGTGCAAAGATAATACAAATTCGGTAAAAGGACAAACATTTGCAAAAAAAATCCCCGAAATAATGACATTTTACTACTTTTTTGTTTTTATTCTTCTTAAAATGCCATTTCCATCTCCCCTTTCTCTTTTTTAACAACATGCCATCCTCTCAAAAATCTTTTGACAAAAAAAATGCAACCTTCGACCGAAAATAAATCATTTTCCGTTCGTTAAATCATTTTTTATAATTATCTTTGCAAAAGATTAGCTATATGCCGACATGAGACTATTCCCACGCTCGACATTCATGAGCTTTACAATCTGAAAACATTGTTGATATGGCAAGAAAGAAAAAGCCGCTTCCGATTTTCGAAAACGTGACCATCACCGATTGCGCAGCCGAGGGGAAAGCTCTCGCAAGAATCAACGACCTCGTTGTTTTCGTACCATTTGTCGTACCCGGCGATGTCGTTGACCTCCAGGTCAGAAGAAAAAAACACAGCTACTGCGAGGCTGAGGTCATCCGTTTCATCAAGTATAGTGACGTCCGGGAAACTCCCATGTGCCAACATTTCGGCATCTGCGGAGGATGCAAATGGCAGAACCTTCCCTACGAAGAGCAGTTGAAAATGAAAGAACGGCAGGTCAGAGACCAACTGACACGCATCGGAAAGATTGAACTGCCCGAGTTCCGCCCTATTCTCGGCTCTACCAAGACCAAGGAATATCGCAACAAACTTGAGTTCGGATGCTGCAACAAGCGGTGGATGACACGTGAAGAGATACAAGACGAGAACTTGGTTATCACTGACAAGAACGCCATCGGATTCCACATTACGGGATCTTTTGACAAGATTCTCCCCATTGAGAAATGCTGGCTGATGGACGATTTCCACAATCAAGTGCGAAACGAAATCCGCGATTATGCACTCAGCACCGGCATGTCATTCTATGATATCAGAGAACAGCATGGACTCTTGCGAGATATCGTGTTCCGGAACTCTAACACAGGCGAATGGATGGTGCTCATCCAGTTCCATTACGACAGCCCGGAAGACGAACAGCTTGCGAAAGGCTTACTGGAACATATCAGTCGTAAGTTCCCGGAAATCACGTCATTAATGTATGTTGACAATCAGAAATGCAACGACACTTTCGGCGATCTTGACCTACAAACCTACAATGGCACGGACCATATTTTCGAGACGATGGAAGGTCTCCGGTTCAAGGTGGGTCCCAAAAGTTTCTATCAGACGAATACGGAACAGGCATACCACCTTTATTCCGTGGCAAGGGAGTTTGCGTTCGGTGCGCAACCGCAAACTGGCGACGGCAAAGAACTGCCCCTCGTCTATGACCTATACACCGGCACCGGCACCATTGCCAACTTCGTTGCCCGCAACGCCCGGAAGGTCATCGGCATCGAATATGTTCCCGAAGCGATTGAGGATGCGCGCATCAATTCTCAAATCAACGGCATCGACAATACGCTCTTCTTTGCGGGAGACATGAAAGATATTCTCACAGACGAGTTTGTTGCGACACACGGTCGTCCCGACATCATCATCACCGACCCTCCGCGTGCCGGAATGCATGCAGATGTTGTCCAGACTATTCTCCGCACGCATCCGAAGCGGATCGTATATGTCAGCTGCAACCCTGCCACACAAGCGCGCGACTTGGCATTGCTCGACGAGGACTATCGTGTGGCAGCCGTCCAGCCTGTAGATATGTTTCCACACACACCGCACGTTGAGAACGTCGTACTTTTAGAAGCAAGGACATAACAATGAAATTTCTATCTTACACATTATTTAATTAATAACTTACGCTTATGAACAACATTCCATTTGTTTTTTGGCTCATACCCATTGCATCCATCGTGGCTTTGGGCATGGCATGGTATTTCTTCAAATCCATGATTAAGGCGGATGAAGGTACACCCCGCATGCGTGAAATCGCAAAATACGTCCGTGACGGTGCGATGGCTTACTTGAAGCAACAGTACAAGGTGGTCGGCATTGTCTTCGTGGTGCTCTGCGCCTTGTTCGCATTCATGGCGTATGTGCTGCACGTGCAGAACCCATGGGTTCCGTTCGCATTCCTCACAGGCGGTCTTTTCTCCGGATTAGCCGGCTTCTTCGGCATGAAGACAGCGACTTATGCGTCTGCCCGTACAGCCAATGCAGCCCGCAAGAGCCTCGATGCCGGTCTGAAAATTGCTTTCCGCTCGGGTGCCGTAATGGGACTTACCGTCGTTGGACTCGGATTGCTCGACATCGCCATCTGGTTCGTAGTGCTGAGCGCACTCACCGATGAGAGTCTGATTGCCATTACCACGACGATGCTCACCTTCGGTATGGGTGCATCAACCCAAGCGCTGTTTGCACGCGTGGGCGGTGGTATCTATACGAAGGCTGCCGATGTGGGAGCCGACATCGTGGGCAAAGTGGAAGCCGACATCCCCGAGGATGATCCCCGCAATCCGGCAACCATTGCCGACAACGTAGGCGACAACGTAGGCGACGTGGCTGGTATGGGCGCCGACCTGTACGAGAGCTATTGCGGAAGTATTCTTTCGACGGCGGCACTCGGTGCTGCTGCCTATGCTGCTGCCGGTGGCGAGACACAGTTGAAGGCGGTCATCGCCCCAATGCTGATTGCTTCTGTCGGGGTATTCCTCTCGCTGTTGGGCATCTTCCTCGTACGCACAAAAGAGGGTGCTACCATGCGCGACCTGCTTCGCTCGCTGTCGCTCGGCACGAACATCAGCGCCGTACTGATTGCCATTGCAACATTTGCCATTCTCTATCTGCTGGACGTGAACAACTGGCTCGGCTTGTCATTCTCCGTCATCAGCGGTTTGGCTGCCGGCGTGATTATCGGACAGGCAACGGAATATTACACATCCCACAGCTACAAACCGACCCAGAAGATTTCCGAAGCCGGACTGACCGGTGCTGCTACGGTTATCATCAAGGGTATCGGAACGGGTATGATTTCCACTTGCATCCCTGTCATAACTATCGGTGTTGCCATCATGCTCAGCTATCTGTGCGCCAACGGTTTCGACCTCTCGATGTCTTCCGCGAGCCTTTCCCACGGCTTGTATGGTGTGGGTATCGCTGCCGTGGGCATGCTCTCCACACTGGGAATCACATTGGCGACCGACGCATACGGTCCTATTGCCGACAATGCCGGCGGTAATGCCGAAATGAGTGAGTTGGGCGAAGAAGTGCGCCACCGCACCGATGCGCTCGATGCCTTGGGTAACACGACCGCTGCCACGGGCAAGGGCTTTGCCATTGGTTCGGCTGCACTCACCGCACTGGCACTGCTTGCTTCCTACATTGAGGAAATCAAGATTGCCATGGAGCGTGCAGGCGCCATGATGACCAATGTTGCCGGCGACACCATCAGCGCTGCTGAAGCGACTATCCCCGACTTCATGAACTTCTTCCAGGTGAACCTCATGAACCCGAAAGTACTCGTCGGTGCCTTCATCGGTGCCATGGCTGCTTTCCTCTTCTGCGGTCTGACTATGGAGGCTGTGGGACGCGCCGCACAGAAAATGGTTGTTGAAGTGCGCCGTCAGTTCAAGGAGATTGCCGGAATCCTCGAAGGCAAGGCGACTCCCGACTACGGACGTTGCGTTGAAATCTCCACACGTGCTGCACAACAGGAAATGATATTCCCATCCATCCTCGCCATCATCATTCCTATCATCGTTGGTTGCGTACTGGGCGTGGCTGGCGTTCTCGGTCTGCTGGTCGGCGGCTTGGCTGGCGGATTCACCCTCGCCGTATTCATGGCAAATGCTGGTGGTGCGTGGGATAATGCCAAGAAGAATATCGAGGAAGGCAACTTCGGAGGCAAAGGTTCGTTCGCCCATAAGGCAACGATTGTAGGCGACACGGTTGGCGACCCATTCAAAGACACCAGCGGTCCGTCGCTCAACATTCTCATCAAACTGATGTCAATGGTATCTATCGTCATGGCAGGACTGACCGTCGCATTCATGTAAGAGCCTAATATCACGATAACTAATCAAAAAAAACAGGGGAAAAGACCGTTTTTACACACCATCGGTCTTTTTCCCTGTTTTTATTTGGTCATTTCATATTATTGTCATATCTTTGCATCCTCGAATCTGAAAAAATTTCATTATGGAAAACACGAATCACAGGCATCATAAAAAGCACCACCATCGTCCTTCAAAAGACAATGCTGGCTATTACAAGCGGCGCGCACTGTCGTCCATCGAGTTTCGGAAGAAAGTCTCAAAGGTTCTCTTCATGCTGCTGACGATTGTCGCCATCCTTGTTGTCATTGCATGTATTTACGTTTATAGTTTCTGAAAAACGGTACACGGAAAGCGTAAAATATACGGACAAATTCCGCTGAATAAATATACGCATATTCAAGCGTTGAACTATCAGTTTTCAAAAGTTCAACTTTTAACTTGCGAAAGTTAAACTTTTGCGTCCTCAAAGTTGAACTTTTGGAACGCGAAAGTTGAACTTTTAGAACGCACATTCTAACACATTCATAATCAATTGTTTACAAAGCGACTTCCATTTATGCAACATGCGCATAAATATACAAAAACCGACATCCGCCTGTTCAGCAGAAACGAACATTTTTCATCGCATTTTTAACAACCCGTCTCGGACTAAATGACATTGACAAAATTGTTGGCTGCCGGCACTATCCGGAGCAGATAATTCACGTCGTGCACAATTCTCATCACCTTCTGAGGCTCCATCGGACCAGGCGACAACGCCAAAGCCACATGTCCCATCGTGCGCCGGAGATTCATTTCCACACAGGGGTGCAGCCGATAGCCCTCGTCACTGCCGACAATCATCATATCCACACCGAAAGGTCCGACATAAATGCCCGCCACATTTCTCTCCACCCATAGGGCAACAGCCGAAGCCACCTCATCTATCAAGCCGTCCGGCACGTATTCACACAGCATCTTGCGCTTCTCCTTTTCCGTTGCCAAGAGATTGCCAGTATAGGCAGCATGCTGCGTATGAAAGAGCGACAGCCCGAGATACGCCACCCGACCGTCTTCATTGAGCTCGAACTCCATGGCAAAATCCTTCACCTTCCGATAAAAAGGCTCCACGACAATCATGCCCTGCTGCTCCAACACGCGGTTTGCCCAACCCCGAACGGACGCATTCTGTTGCTCGTCTGCCATCACATAGCGCACCCCTCGCCCACTGCTGCTCCAAGGCGACTTCAACACACAATCGCCCGTCGCAGCCATCAGCCTGACGAGCATCTCCTCGTCCGTACAGCAACAGCTCTCTCCCACCAACAACGGCGACGCTATTCGCTGACGCATGTCAGCAAGAAGGGCTACCGACTGCTCGCGACTGGAAAGCCGCCTGATTTCCGAAAGCCGCTCCTCCGATGGCAACAAACCGACAGGAATCCCGGCTGACAGCAACTGCTGACGCAACGCCGCATCCCACCCCCAAGGCGAAACCCTCATCGATGTGTGCTCAGCGAATGACGGATGCTGCCTCAAATCAGCCAAAGAGAGGAACAGGACATCAGCACACCGATCAGCGAAACGCCGTGCTACCTTCACCGCATAATCCACATCATCGACGAGCACAACATCTCCATCGCACGCCCACAATGCCGGGAGGAAGCCCATATTGGTGCGCAACTCCCGTGCTGCATGCGGCGGCGTGAAATATTTCCCGCCAAAAGCCAAAGCCAGGTCATGCTCCGGATTGAATATATGTAGCGTTGTCATCTTCCAAATAATCTCATGCAAATATAGATAAAATATCCGAAACACAAGTCCACTGCATCAAGAAATCATGTCTTCTCCAAAGAAAAGACCACCCAGAAAACCAATTTGCGCACCAATTCATCCGCATTTCCCCACCTTTTTCGCGGTTTTTCGCATCCCATTACCGTAAATAAACATTAAAGTAGAGCGTTTTACCGACTTTTGTTTGCGCGACAGAAAAAAATTATTACCTTTGCACGAAATTTACAGTTCTACTTCAACTGGGTGGACAAAAGACACCAAGAATACATAAAGGACAAACAAAAATGAAAAAAGAAAAGAAATTCATCACCTGCGACGGTAATGAGGCAGCTGCACACATCAGTTACATGTTCAGTGAGGTAGCCGCCATCTATCCCATCACCCCATCTTCACCCATGGCAGAACATGTGGACGAATGGTCGGCACAAGGACGACAGAACTTCTGGGGACAGACCGTCAGCGTACAGGAGATGCAATCTGAAGCCGGAGCCGCCGGAGCCGTACACGGAGCCTTGCAAGCCGGCGCACTGACAACGACATTCACCGCCTCACAAGGGCTTTTGCTTATGATTCCGAACATGTATAAGATTGCGGGCGAATTGCTGCCCTGCGTCTTCAATGTGTCGGCACGCACACTTGCTTCACATGCCCTTTGCATCTTCGGCGACCATCAGGATGTCATGGCATGCCGGCAGACGGGATTCGCCATGCTGTGCGAAGGAAGTGTGCAGGAAGTGATGGACCTCACCGGCGTGGCTCACCTTGCTTCGCTGAAGACCTGCGTCCCGTTCATCAATTTCTTCGACGGTTTCCGCACGTCACACGAATATCACAAGATTGAACGGATTGACATGGAAGATATCCGTCCGCTCGTAAGCGATGACGACGTGAAGCGTTTCCGCGACCGCGCCATGAGTCCCGAGCGCCCTATTACAAGAGGAACGGCAGAGAACCCGGAGACCTTCTTCACACACCGCGAAGCATCCAACGACTATTACAACCACGTGCCTGAAGTAGTTGAGGAGTATCTCCAGGAAATCAGCAAGATTACAGGACGGGAATACCATCTGTTCTCTTACTATGGAGCAGAAGATGCCGACCGGATGATTATCCTCATGGGCTCTGCAACAGAGGCTGCCCGCGAGGCAATCGACCACCTGAATGCCAACGGTGAGAAGGTCGGAATGATTTCCGTGCACCTCTATCGCCCGTTCTCCGTAAAACATCTGCTGGCAAGCGTTCCGAAGACAGTGAAACGCATCGCCGTGCTCGACCGCACGAAAGAACCCGGTGCCGAAGGCGAACCGCTCTATCTGGATGTGAAATCTGCCTTCTATGACGTAGAAAATCGCCCCATCATCGTGGGCGGACGCTACGGACTGGGCTCTCACGACACCACTCCGGCACAGATTATCTCTGTGTTCAACAACCTGGCACTGCCGGAACCAAAGAACCATTTCACCGTCGGAATCGTTGACGACGTGACCTTCACGTCACTCCCAGCCGTTCCGGAGATGGCACTCGGAGGCGAAGGCATGTTCGAAGCGAAGTTCTATGGATTGGGAGCCGACGGAACGGTCGGTGCCAACAAGAACAGCGTGAAAATCATCGGCAACAACACCGACAAATATTGTCAGGCTTATTTCTCCTACGATTCGAAGAAGTCGGGAGGATTTACCTGCTCTCACCTGCGATTCGGCGATACGCCCATCCATTCAACCTATCTGGTCAACACGCCGAATTTCGTGGCGTGCCACGTTCAGGCATACCTCCACATGTACGACGTGACGCGTGGATTGCAGAAAAACGGTACATTCCTTCTGAACACCATCTTCGATAATGAGGAGTTAATTAAGTTCATGCCGAACAAGGTGAAGCGCTATTTCGCAGAAAACAACATCACCGTATATACCATCAACGCCACGAAAATAGCACAGGAAATCGGGCTGGGCAACCGCACCAACACCATTCTGCAAAGTGCATTTTTCCGCATTACCAATGTCATTCCCATCGAACTGGCTATACAGAAGATGCAGGAAGCCATTGTCAAGTCATACGGCAAAAAAGGTCAGGACGTGATTGACAAGAACTTTGCTGCCGTTGAGCGCGGTGGCGAATACAAACAAATGACCGTTGACCCGTCATGGGCAAACCTCCCCGACGACAAGAAGCAAGAAGACGATGCACCTGCATTTGTCAAAGAACTTGTCCGCCCCATCAACGCACAAGCCGGCGACCTGCTGAAAGTAAGCGACTTCGTGAAGCACGACACAGTGGAAGGGTCATGGAAAAACGGAACGTCAGCTTACGAAAAACGCGGAGTCGAAGCGTTCACGCCGCAATGGAACGCCGACAACTGCATCCAGTGCAACAAGTGTGCCTTTGTATGTCCGCACGCTGCTATCCGTCCGTTTGTATTGACCGACGAAGAACTCAAAGGATTCGACGGAACGACTATTGAGATGAAAGCACCGGCAGCGATGAAAGGCATGCACTTCGTCATCCAACCGTCAGTGCTCGACTGTCTCGGATGCGGCAACTGTGCCGATGTCTGCCCTGGAAACCCGAAACTCGGAAAGGCACTCACAATGGTTGCATACAACCCCGACGAAGAAGCGATGGTCAAGGAAACAAAACGCTGGGAATACGTCACGAAGAACGTCAAGAGCAAACAAGACCTCATTGATGTCACATCGAACGTGAAAAATTCGCAGTTCGCACAACCGCTGTTCGAGTTCTCCGGAGCATGTGCGGGATGCGGTGAGACACCATACGTGAAACTCATCAGCCAGCTATATGGTGACCGCGAGATGATTGCCAACGCTACTGGCTGCTCGTCTATCTATTCCGCTTCAATCCCGTCAACGCCATACACCAAGAACGAGAAGGGACAAGGACCGGCATTCAACAACTCCTTGTTTGAAGACTTCTGTGAATTCGGCATGGGTATGGTGCTCGGCAACAAGAAGATGAAAGAGCGTGTTGCCCTGCTCCTGCAGGAAGCAACAAGTCACGATGACTGTCCTGCCGAGTTCAAGACCCTTGCCGCAGAATGGATTGAGAAGTGTGAAGATGCCGAAGAAACCAAGCGACTGGCAGAACAACTCAAACCGTTCATCGACGGCGGAGCAGAGATTGGCTGTGAAAAATGCAAAGAACTGCAGACACTCTCCCACTATCTCGTCAAGCGCAGCCAATGGATTATCGGCGGCGACGGAGCGTCCTACGACATCGGTTACGGCGGACTCGACCACGTCATCGCATCCGGCGAAGATGTCAACATCCTTGTACTCGACACTGAAGTGTACTCAAATACCGGCGGTCAGGCATCCAAGGCAACGCCACTCGGAGCCATCGCACAATTCGCTGCACAAGGTAAGCGCATCCGCAAAAAAGACCTCGGAATGATTGCCACCACTTATGGTTATGTATATGTGGCGCAGGTGGCGATGGGTGCCGACAATGCACAATGCCTGAAGGCAATCCGAGAGGCAGAAGCCTATCCCGGACCATCACTCGTCATTGCATACGCAGCCTGCATCAACCACGGACTTAAAGCCAAAGGCGGCATGGGAAAGAGCCAGGCAGAAGAGGCAAAGGCTGTCGAATGCGGATACTGGCACTTGTGGCGCTACAACCCACAGCTGGCGGAAGAAGGAAAGACCCCGTTCATCCTCGACTCCAAAGAGCCGCAATGGGAGAAATTCCATGACTTCCTGCTCGGCGAGGTGCGCTACCAATCGGTACAAAAAGCTTACCCCAACGAGGCAGAGGAACTCTTTGCCGAAGCTGAACGCATGGCAAAACTCCGCTACAAGAGCTATCTCAGAAAGGCGCAAGAGAATTGGGAAGAATAAGTTGATATTCAAACAAACTTGTATAATGAAGAAATCGGCTCAGGCTTATAGTTGCCTGAGCCGATTTTTTATATCATTGCATTGCGGCTATTTCACTACATCCAGCCAACGACACGGAACAGCCTGCACAGAATATTCCTTTCCGTCTTTTACAATCTCCATTATAACGCTCTCTTCATCTATGCTTTTACAAAATGAAATAGAGTTTCCTCTCCCATCAGAGAACAAATAATTTTGCTCATACGCTGAGCCAGCCCCAACTTCTCCCATCAAGAGCAGTTGGGGTTTGTCGCCTGCTTTCACACCTTTCGGAAAAACGGTTAACCGATAATTATTACTCTTTCCTTTCGACTTTTGATCCAAACGGAAGAGCGTTCCATCCTCTCCCAGATAGCACGACATGAATTTCCAACCTTCTCCGCGCAAGGACGCGTGAAGTGTTGCTTCTTCTTTCTTGCTTCCTTCATTTATCATCTGCTGCTCTTTCTTCGAAACATAATTGACGGCAATGAGAGAATCATGAATCCACAGGCTACCATTGTCGAACAGATACCCTTTAGCACCAACAGCCTCCCAATCATCGACAGTTGCTTTTCGAAGTTTCTCCCGAATCGGAGCATCGAACATCGTATTGAAATATGCCACCATCTGTGCCGAGTCTTCAATATCTTCCAACGGATAAGGACGCATAATGGGATAGGCTGTCAGCGATGCCAACTTCTTTGCATCGCCGTTTGCTATGCTCCGCATGATGGCTTCTATATTCTTCGTACTGCCAGACAGTTCCTCCTCATCCGTTTCAGTCTCCCCTGCTGTGGAGACGCTGTCAGTCAACGCATCAGGCTCCACACTGACAGATTTCCCCTTCGAACATCCACACACAAAGATGCTTATCAGCATCACACTTGCAAATTTTATTACCTTTTTCATCGTCTATTACTTTTTTTCATCATCATTCGATTCCCATTCCACCAGTTTTCGGGAGAGCGATATCATCTTAGGATGTCCGCGAAAACCGAAGATATAATATTCTCTTGCTATGCTCTCGCTAAACTCGGAAATGAAATAGCCACGTATGCGTGCACATTTCTCATTGATAGAGTTCAACGTCGGATTAGTCACATTCTCAATGCTTTTGAGTGCCTTTTCATTCAAACCGTTGGGGCGTATCTGCCGATATATTTCCGTCAATTCTTCCCGATAGTCCGGCAAGCACTTGAAAACGATGCCTTCAGAATGGCGCAGGAAGAGCAGATAGACCGCCTTGTTCAGCGGCTCCATCTTGATTTCCATATCATGGTAGTCGGGAAGAATGATGCGGAAGTCTTTCGTCACGACCAATCGGCTCAACTTCGGTTCCTCTTTCAGGAGACTCAACAAAAATCTTTCATCCAAGCCCCGTTTCTTCAAAGCCTCTATCCGTTCCCGAATTTCATCTACTATCACAGCCACTTTATTGTCATCGACAATCCAATGATTCCATTCGTCCGCATAATTCTCATCAACCCCTTCTTCTAATTTAGGTTTTTCTGCAATACTATAGACGACACCGTTGACTATTTTGTCAAATCTGCTTGTTATATTTTTCAACTGTTCTATCAGTTGCTCATCAGTCCCTTCCTCAAGAGGATGGAAGCTGCCTTTGATTTCTTTAAAACCATATTTGGAATAACCATATTCAAACAACATCAAGCCATGCCGGATATTCTCAGCATCTTCAGGATATGAGAGGAATCGCAATGGATAAGAAGAGTCAAGAGCAAGATGTAAATGATCGTTGATATCATAATGGGGATAATGATAATACAGGAAATCCACATCATCCGCAAGATTCCTTCCAAAACCTGGCAGATAGACAAACTTACATCTCTTTGAGAACTGAATGTCTGGATGCTTTTTAAAGAAAGCATTCAACACATCATTATATTTATTTTCCACATAGAAAAGAACCTTGGGATACTCTAAAGGATATACGAAAAGCCCCAATTCATTATCAAATTCAAACGTCCTGATACCATCCGTCTCCCTTGGCAGTTCCTGTCTCGTGAGTTCACCTTTCTTGAACGCCTCCTTAAGACGTTCCGTCTCTTTCTCCTCTTCCTTCCACTGTGCCCTTTTCCGCGCCTCTTCCTTTCTCCATTCCATATACCCTTTCCACCCGCCATGCTTTTTAACATTATCGAAAAAACCTTTTATGTTTTCGTAACCCATCACCAGCAGGTCATACACGACAAGAACGGGCCAGATGACAAGAAGACACAGCGTCCACAAAAGAGAACCGCCTTCTTTTATGTATGTGATGATATACATCAAATCTACAAGTACATAAATGACAATCAAAAGAATCAACCACACAGACATAGGCAAAGAATCAATAGATATCAACAGGTTTGGGAGACGCCATCACACCCCTGTTCGAACAACTGACAACAGTCAGAACAGAAACAATCAACATCACCACTTTAAGTAGTCTTCTCATTTTACATTTAGCCATAGTTTCATTTTTCATATAATTGGTTTTCCATCTTTTGACAAAGATACACATTTTCTCTCACATCTGCAAGAAACGACAATTGGAACTCTTGGAGATATTAATCATCACGCTTTCTTTCCCTCAACCACAACACGATAAGAAGAACGGCGACCGCAACATCCACCACGTTCCACATTGTCTTGCCAAGAGCTATCTTGAAGATGGGCTGGAAGAGAATTGCCAATGCCCCAAACATGACCGCCAGTCCGTTCTCCTTTTTCTCATAATAGCCATACGCCATTACGGCAAACACAACCATCGCAACAAACCGAACCAACTGGTAATAGCCATAAGGCATCGGAGCGAGACACAACAGCATGAAAGCTGCTAAAATAAGATTTAAATGTTTCATTATCATTTCGTTTTTTGTCACAAAATTACACCCATTTTCTCATGTAAACAAATATTTTTCGTTCACAAGCCTTGCGATTCGTTTTTCTTTGCTACCCCGAAAAAGAAAGGGTATTTTTGCATCTGGAAAACAAAACATGACAAATATTATTTAATTAAACAGAAATGCGTATGAAGAGAAAAGTGAAAATGATGGCTATTGCCTGTATTGCGGCATTGAGTTGCCAGGCACAAAACACGATTTTTCCCACACGGGACTTGTATGACACTGGCTCTATGATGATGTATCTTGATGCTGTCAGACATAGAGCTGCAAACAGAGAGGCGAGCTATGAGGCGTATGCCCGGGAGATGGAGAGGCGTCTTGAATATGAAAAGGCGTATGCCCAGGCGATGGAGCGGCAACGTATTGAATATGAAAGAAGGGAAAGTACATATAAGAACAATGTTGACTTGGCTGTAAAGAACCTGGAAAACAGGAAGTGGAAGGATGTAATAGGCAATGTCAACGCTGCTTTAAGAACTGGATTTTGGTATCCCGAACTGTACTATTTCCGGGGATTGGCGTATGAAAATTTAGGGTACTATGCGTATGCTATTGATGACTACAAAACGGGAAAGAAGAAGGGTAGCACAAATGCGGCAAATGCCTTGAAGGAGCTAAAGAAAACATTAAAACGGATTAGAAAAGAAACTAAAGGAATGAAATGATATGAAAAAGCTGTTTTTATTAGTTGCAGCAATCGTCATGACGATATCTGCAAACGCGCAAAGCTACAATGTGGGAACATCAACGACATCCACCGACTACATGGGTAATCAGACGACAACGCACCGCAATCAGTACGGACAGAAGACCGGCACATCGACATCGTCCACCGATTATATGGGCAATACGACTACCGTCCACCGCGACCTGTACGGAAACAAAATCGGCACGTCAACGACATCCACCGATTATATGGGCAATACGACCACTGTCCATCGAGACCAATATGGGAACAAGACGGGATCTGCCACGTCTTCGACCGACTACATGGGCAACACGACGACCCGCTACTCGGATGCTTACGGGCGCTCCACCGGCTCTTCATCGACCTCTACTGACTATATGGGCAATACCACCACGACCTACCGCAATCAGTATGGTCAGAAAGAGGGGTCTTCCACCTCGTCAAGAGACTACATGGGCAACAAGACGACACAGCAGCGGAGCAACAACTCGAACACGTCCATCTGGTCGTGGTAGTTCCTCAACTTCCCACCTACACTTCCCCACTCCCACCACTCTTTGCCAAGTGTGACGGAAGTGGGGAAAATGGTTTTGTTTCGGCAGGAAAACGGCGACAACATCCGTTAACACTTTTAAGTTAAAAAGTTGGGGCTTTAAGGCAGAATGTTTTACAAAAGGAAAACCGATTCCGGAAAAACGACGAGCGAAAGTTCTGCATATACAAACAAAAGATATGCAGAAAGATGGGTGAAGTTGCATATTTCCGTAGAGAGTATGCAACTTTCCTTTCCAAAAGTGTCACTTTTGGCGCGCAAAACTTAAACTTTTGGCTTCTGAAAGTTGAACTTTGGGGAGGTCAAAGTTCAACTTTCGCAAAACGAGAAAATAGCCAAAAATCACAAAATCCTCATTTTCAGCAACTTAAAAATTCGTCAAAAATCGGCATTTTTTCCCACTACAGGGAGCTCATCTCCAAAAAACGGGAAAAATAACGGGGAAAAGTGAAAAAACGAAAGGGCGAGATAGTTGCGTATATGCAACTATCTTGAGTCCCGAAAACGGGAAAAACGAGCTCCGGAAATAAAAAATATGGACACTGAGGACCAGAAAAACAATGTCATCGGAAACAAAAAAGGCAATCTGGAAAAACGACAATATAAGTTGTCGGAGAGCACAAAACGGAAGCAAAACGGGAAGGCGTTTCGCAAAAAAAAGGTATTTTCGTGATGAATATCGAATAAAATCATTATCTTTGTTCACTATTTCATAGCAAAAAAAGGAATGAAGGCTGGAAAGAGAATCGTGCTCGCCCTTTTGCTGATAGCCCTTGCGGGGAATGTCGCGGCGCAATCGCGCAAGAAAAAGACGACGAAGAAACAGAAGGCAAAGCCTGTCGTGGTGGAGAAGACTCCTCAGGAACGTTTGTTCGAGGAGATGCTGCCCGCAACGGCACAAATCCTGATTATAGACAGCGTGGTTGCCGACAAGCACGACTTTCTCAAAGCCATACCGCTCAGCAGCGATGCGGGGCGCTTCACCACCTTCGAAGAATGTTTCGGACAGAAAGCGGAGACCAATCCGCACGTGCATGTGAACAGTTTCGGAAACCGGTGCTACTTCGCCTCGCCCGACACCATGCGAAAGGAACTTTGTTCTGCCTTCCGCGTGGGAAAGGGATGGAGCCAGCCGCAACCGCTCAACGGAATAGGCGACGCATTCGAGGAGCCTGACTATCCGTTCATGATGAGTGACGGCATCACGCTCTATTTCGGTGCGAAAAATGCCGACGGGCTCGGTGGCTACGACATCTTCAACACGCTACTCGACACGGAGAGCAACCGCTTCTACAAGCCGCAGAACATCGGACTGCCCTTCAACTCGACAGCCAACGACTACCTCTATGCCGTCAGCGAAACGGACACGCTCGGATGGTTCGTCACCGACCGCAACCAACCCGAAGACAAAGTGTGCATCTACACCTTCGTCCCCACCCCGTCGCGACGAAACTACGACGCCAGCGAGATGGCAGCCGAACAGCTCGAGCGACTGGCTGTCGTGGCGAGCATCGCCGACACCTGGACCGACGAACGGGAGCGCACGAGGGCCATGCAACGGCTCGAACGACTCAGAAAAAGCATCGGCAGGAAAGAGCACCAAACGGCATTCACGTTTATCGTCAACGACGAGACCGTCTATCGGAAAATCGAGGATTTCAAGTCGCCTACCAACCGTCAGGAGATTGTCGAACTCTTTCAGAAAAAAGAACGGCTGGAAAACGAAGAGAAACGGCTCGAGGAACTGCGCCTGAAATACCACTACGCCAATGCGAGCCAGCGGCGACAGCTCCACGGCGAAATCACCGACATGGAGAGGCGTTGCAGAAACCTGGAACGGGAAATACACGAACAGGAAAAAGCTATCAGGAATACAGAAAACATATTGTTGAACAAGTCATAACATCATCAGAACTATGGAAAAGAAATATTTCGCATCATCCGAACTGATTATCAACGAAGACGGAAGTTGCTTCCACCTTCACCTGCGTCCAGAACAATTGGCAGACCGCGTCATTCTTGTAGGCGACCCTGCCCGTGTAGATGCAATTGCAGAATTTTTCGACACGAAAGAGTGTGAAGTGTCAAACCGCGAGTTCCACACCATCACCGGAACGTATAAGGGCAAGCGCATCACCGCACAGTCGCACGGCATCGGTTGCGACAATATCGACATCGTGATGAACGAGCTCGATACGCTCGCCAACATCGATTACGAGACACGCACCGAGAAATCGGAACACCGCACGCTCACCTGCGTGCGCATTGGCACCTGCGGCGGACTGCAGCCCTATACACCAATGGGATGCTTCGTCGCCAGCGTGAAGAGCATCGGCACCGACGGACTTCTCAACTTCTACGCAGGAAGAGACCAGGTCTGCGATTTGGAATTGGAAAAAGCATTCATGAAACACATGGATTGGAACGCCAAAAAAGGAGCGCCCTACGTAGCCATTGCCGACCGAGACCTCCTCAATCAGATAGCCGGCGACGACATGGTACGCGGCTACACCGTTGCCTGTGGCGGATTCTATGGTCCACAAGGGCGACAGCTGCGCGCCGAGATTTCTGACCCGCAGCAGAACGAGAAGCTTGAGAGCTTTGTTTACGACGACATGCACATCTGCAACTTCGAGATGGAGTCGTCGGCTGTTGCCGGTCTCGCCTCCCTGCTCGGACACCGCGCCATGACCTGCTGCATGGTCATCGCCAACCGCTATGCGAAGGAGATGAACACCGAATATAAAAACTCCATCGAGACACTCATCGAGAAAGTGCTCGAACGAATCTAAGGCGGTCATGACTGGCATATACACCCTACTGCTGCTCGTACTGAGCAACATCTTCATGACGCTGGCATGGTACGGACACCTGAAACTGCAACAGACCGGCACTTCCAGTAACTGGCCGCTGATTGGCGTCATCGCCTTCTCATGGCTCATCGCCTTCTTCGAATACTGCTGTCAGGTGCCTGCCAACCGCATCGGCTTTGAAGGCAACGGGGGACCCTTCTCGCTCGTACAGCTGAAGGTCATACAGGAGTGCGTCTCGCTCCTCGTCTTCGCCATCATCGCCAACATGATGTTCCAGAACCAAAGCCTCCACTGGAACCATGCAGCCGCCTTCCTCTGCATCATCGCCGCCGTCTATTTCGTGTTTATGGAGTAAGTTTGAGGTTTGAGATTTGAGGTTTGAGGTTTGAGATTTGAGGTTTGAGGTTTAGAGTGATGAAAACTATTGAAAACAATGTATATGAAATAACGAGTGAGTTTGCAATTCGTATTGTCAAACTATATAAATATTTAACTGAAGAGAAACATGAATATATCATGTCAAAACAGTTATTTCGCTCAGGAACAAGTATTGGAGCAAATTCTTTTGAAGGTAAAAACGCACAAAGTAGGGCTGATTTCAACAGCAAAATGAATATTGCGCTTAAAGAGGCAACTGAATCAGGGTTTTGGATAGATTTACTACACAAAACCGAATATTTGGATGAGACACAATACAAATCTCTCTACAACGATTGGAATAAAATCATGGGTGTACTAACAAAAATAGTAAAGGCTACAAAAAATGAACGACCTCAAACCTCAAACCTCAAACCTCAAACCTCAAACCTCAAACCTCAAACCTCAAACCTCAAACCTTGAGGATACCATCTGCGCGTTAGCCACACCTCCTGGCGGAGCTCTCGGCATCATCCGTGTGTCGGGCAGCCAAAGTCTTGCCATTGTCTCACGCATATTCAGCAAAGACCTCACACAAGAAAAGGGCTACACCCTGCACTATGGGAACATACTCGCTGATGACGGCACCACAATCGACGAAGTGATGGTCAGCATCTTCCGCGCACCCCGTAGCTATACGGGCGAAGACTGCGTCGAAATCTCCTGTCACGGCTCGAGCTATATTATAAATAATGTGTTGGAACTGCTCATCCTGCACGGCTGCCGGATGGCTAACCCGGGCGAGTTCACACAACGGGCTTTTCTCAACGGCAAGATGGACCTCTCGCAAGCCGAAGCCGTTGCCGACCTCATCGCCTCCACCAACCGGGCAACACACCAGACAGCCATGTCGCAACTGCGAGGAAACTTCTCCAGCGAACTGGCGAAACTGCGCGACCAACTCCTGAAACTCACTTCCCTGCTCGAACTCGAACTCGACTTCTCCGACCACGAAGACCTCGAGTTTGCCGACAGAACCGAACTGAAAGATTTAGCTGAAAAAATTGACCGTCGCATCACTCATCTTGCCCATAGCTTTGAAAAAGGACAAGCCATCAAGCAAGGCATCCCCGTAGCCATCGTCGGCAAGACAAACGTAGGCAAATCAACACTCCTGAACCGACTGTTGAAAGACGACCGCGCCATCGTTTCCGATATTCACGGCACCACCCGCGACACCATCGAAGACACCATCGACCTGCAAGGCATCACCTTTCGATTCATCGATACCGCCGGCATTCGTCAAACCGCCGACACCATCGAGCAGATTGGCATCAACCGCACCTACGCAGCCATCAGCAAAGCCCGTATCGTCATCTGGATAATCGACCAGGAACCAACGGAAGAAGATATTAAAGAAATACAAGAACTCTGCAACGATAAGTCTTTGATTATCATCCATAACAAGATAGACAAACAAACTTCTATTGACCCTCTTTCCTCCACCCTTTTCCAAGTCCGCCACTATGCATTCCTGCGGATTTCCGCCAAGCACAATCTCCACATCGACGAACTGGAAAAAGCCATTTACGAAGCCGCCGACCTCCCCACCCTTTCCGATACGGACGTCATCGTCACCTCTGCCCGCCATTACGACGCTCTCCTCCGTGCCCACGAAAGCACCCAACGCGTCCTCACCGGCATGCAGATGCAACTCAGCGGAGACCTCATAGCCGAAGACCTCCGCCAAACCCTCGACATCCTCGCCGAAATCACCGGCGGACAAATCACACCACAAGAAACCCTCAACAACATCTTCAAACATTTCTGCGTGGGAAAGTGATGTGAGTGCAAAGAAAATCATACAATCTGCAAAGATAGCCGCGTAACTCGCTTGTTTTCAAGTGTTAAAGTTTGCAACGATTTTTGCAGATTGTTGACTTATGCCTTGTTTGTTTGCAAATTTTGTCGTAAATTTGTCCCCCAGATGTCCCCCGAGGAGTGACTACCCCCACTTTTTTGTCCCCCGAACGGCAAAAAGTTTGTCCCCCGAAGCGACGTTGAGAAGTGACTTTTTAAAACTCAAAAAACTATGGCAAAGAAACAAGCATCCACCACCCAGCGAGGCCAGGTCAAGCTTCGCGAAAAGAAACTGGCAGACGGCAGCTCCAGTCTCTATCTTGACATCTACGCCAACGGCAAGCGTTACAAGGAGTACCTGAAACTCTATCTTGTGTCCCCTACTACTGCCGCAGAGAAGGAACAGAACAGACAGACGTTATCCACCGCCAATGCCTTGCGGGCAAGACGGGAACTTGACCTTATCAGCGGCAAGTACGAGATTGGTCAGCCCAAGCAGGAAGGTGTCCGCTTCCTGGACTTCTACAGAAAGATGTGCGAGGAGCGTCTGAAGACTCCCGATTCTAACGGCAATTGGGGCAACTGGCACAGCTGCCTGAAGCATCTGGAGGTTTATTGCGACGAGTTCACCACCTTCGACGACATTGATGCCGACTGGATTCAGGGATTCAAGGATTATCTGAACACCGCCGAGAAAGACACGCAGAAACGGGGCGGTTCAAAGAAGACCTATGCCTTCCAAGGTCTGTCGCAGAACTCCAAGGTGTCATACTTCAACAAGCTCCGTGCCTGTCTCAATGAGGCATTCGAGCAAGGAGTCATCAAAAAGAATCCCATAAGAGGTATCGAAGGTTTCAAGCAGGAAGAGGTGGCTCGCGAATACCTGACCATCGATGAGGTAAAGAAACTGGCCGCTACGCCTTGCAATTATCCTATTTTGAAGGCAACGTTCCTGTTCTCCTGTCTGACAGGACTGCGTAAGAGCGACATCGAAAAGTTGACATGGGGAGAAATCCGTCAGCAAGGTGACTTCACCCGTATTGTCTTCAAACAGAAGAAGACTGGCGGTCAGGAGTATCTAGACATCTCCGGCCAAGCCGCTGCCCTACTCGGTCCGCGTCGCAATGATGTTGACCGTGTGTTCGAGGGCTTCACCTATGGTTCGTGGACATCGCTGGAACTGAAGCGTTGGGCACTTGCAGCCGGTATAACCAAGAATCTCACCTTTCACTGTGGAAGGCACACTTTCGCAGTGATGATGCTTGACCTTGGAGCAGACATCTACACCGTTTCCAAGCTGCTCGGCCACCGTGAGCTTTCCACAACTCAAATCTATGCAAAAGTTCTCGACAAGAACAAGCAGGCTGCCGTGAATCTGATTCCCAACATCAACGAGTAACCACCCTATACATATATTATATATGGTAAGCAGACAACAAGCAGTACTAAGCCTTGTGAAGTTCAACAGATTCTTCAAGCAACTCAACTATCATATCGGTGTCATGGGAAAGATCCAACTGTCGGACTTCACCGAAGAGATGCTGAATTTCGACCAGTGGGTTGACGATGTTGTCACGTATGTCCGTTTCAATCCTGCCCCCGTTATCATCGACCAAATCAGCGCACTCGGTTCATCACGTGTTTTAAGTGACTACATCGAGGAAGGCAAGGCGGTCTTGCCAGCCAACTCCTACGATGCCCTGTCAAGAGTCATCGAAGCCACCGCAACCTTACAGTCCCTCGTGCAGGAAAGCATAGAGAAAGCCAAAGGCAAGTTTGCCGACCTGCCCGAAGCCTTCGCCTATAAGAATGCTGCCGACCTCTTTGACCGTGCCGTTACAGGAGGATTCCTCACAAGTACATATCAGCCAAAGGCCGACACAGACATCTATATGCAGAAGGTCATCGCCTTTGCCATTGGAGAGCTACTGAAGCTCACCCCACGTCACAAGTGGTCACACTTTGAAGTGCTGTGGGACATTGATTACGCCAACAAGCTGTCATCCGTCCCCATCAGCGACAGGCAGTTCCAGAGGGCTGCACCTATCATGGCACTCTACCCAGAAGTGGATTTCACTGCACTCGTCAAGCCCAAGGACGATGCTTTCTTCACCGCTGCATACGGCACGCGGCCAGTACGTATGATGTACAAGGAGTTGGTTAGAAACGGTTATATCAGCAAGGAGACAATGGTGGATGACTTCCTGAGCATCTTCAACTTCGGCAAGCATAAGACCATGAAGCAGGTCGAATGGACAAACGACCAGCGTCACCTTGCCTACTTCGTCTATCTGGCCTTTACCAAAACCAACAAAGACTGTTGGGTCAAGGCTCATGCCTGTTTCACCATCAAGGGTGCTGCGCCCAATATCGGCTCGATGAAGAGCGGACTCGTGTCGTTGCAATCAAAGAACACATTTGATAACTACGACCCCGTGTTGAAGCGCATCGCCTCCGAATACAACAACGCCTAAAGCACATGTCCGCACATGAGTATAGCACAACGAATGGGCAAATCAATGGTTTGCTCATTTTTTGTGCTTTTGCCGTATAGATGCAGAAAGGCTGCACAGTAAGTCCGTACCTTTGCAGATTGAACTTACGTCATTGACACATAGAGAATGGCAGATACATTGCAGAATATCAACAGACAAAGTGCTGCGGTCAGAAGCCGCAGTGCATTATATTTTCACTCATTAAATAATAATCACAACAATGGACGAAAGAAATTTCTCCTTCTCTCTTTTTAGAGAGACGGCTGTGGTCAGACAGTCTGACTGTACCCAAGACTGGCATTTCGGGCTTGCTCGAACTGCTCAGTGAAGCACACGACCAATACAAGGTCGAAGTAATGAACCAAGGCAAACTCTATCAGCGTTACGCCGATGATTTTGTCAGCAGCCATGAGTTCCACGATGCCATCGATGCCCGTAGCAGGAATGAGCATCAGAAGAACTTCCGCATTATGCGGTCACTCCTCTATGATAGGCGCGACCTCGTAGAAGCCTTCTTCCGAAAGGACTATGCCGGTGAAGAAGACTTGAAGGAACTACTTCATCTTTTCGACACCACCACCTCATCATCCAAGACATTCGTTACATCTGGCGAACATCGTAGTTATGCCGAAGCCAGTCTGCACTGTCCTCTCGACATGGATGACTGCATGACTCTTGCCAATGCCTGCAACGAAGCCGGAGTCTTTAGTGAGTCAGTAACGGAAAACAGCCTCCTTTCTCTTTTGAAAGGCACATTGTCTTCACCGCTGCACTCATGCAACAACCGCCTTGTTGCCTACTTTTTCAACCAGCTTTTCTATTCCAACCTCATTGACCGCAACTGGCAGTATGTACTCGCCAGACAGAAGTGTATCGTCAGCTCCAGTGGCAAGGGTACCCTCACCCAACGTTCCTTCTCTAATGCTGTCTATGAGAATTCCAATCTAGAGATGTCTGCCCCGATGAAGATTATCGAGGCTGCCGTCCGCTTGGTCAGTCAGAAATATCAATCAAAATGACGTTCTGAAAACCAACTGCAAGCAAGGGGATAGAGACCGACACATAGAGCGAGACATAGACTCTGTTTTCTCTATTTCCTGGCTCAGCCAACCGCTGTAACTTTGCCCTCCGAAACCAGTTCACATTGGTAACGGAGGGTTTTTCCGTTTCCGTATGTATCACTTCAAAAGAAACGACTATGAGCAGAAGAAAGATTCCCATAACAGAGAGTATGCTGGCGATGATTGAGTCCATCAACCAGCGGCTGACAGAACTTATTGACTGTGACATTCCCAAGCGGTTGCACAGCATCGAAGAGAAACTGGACTACATCAACCCCAAACTGATGACCATCGAACATGTTGACCGCTTCTACAGCGAGGTCAAGACCGTACTGACGGCACGTGAAGCCTGTGAGTATATGGGTATCACCGACTCCCACCTCTACAAGCTGACCAGTACTGGGCGCATCCCTCACTACAAGCCGACTGGCAAACTTGTGTATTTCGACCGCAGCGAGCTTGACGACTGGCTGCTGAGAAACAAGATTGATAACAAAGAACAACAAGAAATTCAAGATTATGATACAGACAAAGAACAGCAACACGTTTGATGACAGGCAGGTGATAGATCTGCTCGACCGTCTTGAAGACGCCAAGAAGGTACTTGAACAGACGGAAGAGATAGATGAGACCATAAGGAAGCTGAACAATCTGGAGCTCTTCCTCCGTCGCTTCGGCACCATTAAGGAGCTGACCGACCATATGCTCTTCATCGAGAAGAAGATGTATATGCTGAAGGAGTTCCTTACAGTCCAGGAGGCAGCGGATTATCTTGGTTTGTCATCAAGCCTGATTTATAAAATGACCAGCAAACATGACATTTCCGTTTACAAACCCAACGGAAAAACCATCTTCCTACGCAGGGATGACATCAACCGATGGATTTCCCGTAACAAGGTTATGTCGCAAGAAGAGCTGGAAGAGTTTACCATGGCGCAAATGACAAAATTATCAAAACAATATAACCATAAAATCAAATGACAGACATCACGACATTGGGCAAACAGAGAATTGACCAGAAGATATTTGAGCAGCTGCTGAAGCACATCAAGCTCAAAGTGACGGAGGAATATGCCTTTCCCCCGGAAATTATCACCTGCGGTGGAGCAACCATAGCCACGTTGGGAAACTTCAGCGCATCCGTCGGAAAGCCTAAGAGCAAGAAGACTTTCAATGTATCGGCCATCGTAGCTGCCGCCATCTCTGGGAAGGAAGTGCTTGGTTACAAAGCCCACCTCCCTGAAGACAAGAAAAAGATACTCTATATTGATACTGAACAGAGCAAGTACCATTGCCACAAAGTGCTGGAGCGCATCCTGCAACTGGCCGGACTGCCGTTAGACAAAGAGAGCCGTCTGATTGATTTCTTTGTCCTCCGCGAGTACACACCAGAACAGCGTCGAGACATCATCACCCTTGCATTGCGAGGGGATTCCAGATACGGATTGGTTGTCATTGATGGAGTGCGCGACCTGCTGCGTGACATCAACAATCCAAGTGAGGCACTCGACATCATCAATGACCTCATGCGATGGTCAAGCTACTACGACCTCCATATTCATACCGTCCTGCACCTGAACAAGGGCGACGACAACACCCGTGGTCATATCGGTTCGGAACTGAACAACAAGGCTGAGACCGTACTTCAGATTACCAAGAGCATCGACGACAACAGCATGAGTGAGGTGAAGGCCATGTTCATCCGCGACAAGGAGTTTGCGCCCTTTGCATTCCGCATCGGCAGCGACGGACTGCCCGGCATCGTAGAGGGCTACAAGGCAGAACTCTCCAAGCGTGACAAGAAGCTGCACTTCTCACGTCTCACGGAGGAGCAGCACCGCGAGGCCATTGAGAGTGTCATCGGCGATAACATACCGCTTGGCTATTCAAGGATGATAAATCTTCTCACCGACGGCTATTCCAATATCGGCTACTCCAGAGGCAGGAACACCATCATCAACCTCCTGCGCTATCTGATAGAGATGGGACTCGTCATGAAGATTGACAAGTCATACCAATACGTCCCGAAGAAAAGCGAGCAGGAAAAGCTGTCTGAGGATGCCGAAACTGCGGTTTAGTTTAGTTTGAGTGTATATATAAAAAAACTGGCACACCACCAGATTTCAGAACTATGAACATATCACAGGCAAAACAGATTGACCTCGTGCAGTTCCTCGAAAAGGAAGGACACAAGGCCGTCAAGGACAAAGGGCATGTGCATTGGTATCTCTCACCCATCCGTTCGGAAGACACCCCATCCTTCAAGGTGGACTCACGGCGCAACGAATGGTACGACTACGGCTTGGGTAAGGGTGGCGACATCCTCGACCTCATACAACTGATGTACAATGTCACGACCACCAGCGATGCCCTTGCCGTTCTTGGCCCGAAAACATCTGGGCAAGGCTATGTTACCTTTCGGCGCAGGGAGATGCTGCCACCAAGACAGAGCGACACACAGATGCGGAACATCGAATACCGCTCCCTCACCCATCAGGCGTTACTCTCCTATCTGATGAAGCGTAAGATAGACATCCATATTGGCCGTGTCTATTGCTGCGAGGTGCATTACAACCTCCGCAACAAGCATTTCTTCGGCATAGCCTTCCGCAACAGGATTGGCGGCTATGAGGTCAGAAACCCTTATTATAAAGGTTGTATCGGCCACAAGGACATCACGGTCATCAGACAGAGCAACGACCAGATGCAGGAGCATGTCATCCTCTTCGAGGGCTTCATGGACTTCCTTTCCTACCTGATGCTCTACGACAAACAAAGTACCCGCGTCTTGATTCCCTACCCTTGCGACTATATCGTGCTGAACTCCATCAACTGTCTTGACAAGGCAATGGAGGAACTTGCATCCTACAACGTTGTTCATGCGTTCCTTGACAACGACGATGGCGGTAAGCGGACGCTCGAAGCCCTCAAAACAGCATTGGGCGATAAAATCATGGACGAATCCCATCGGTTCGCGCCGCTCAACGACCTGAACGACTACCTCGTCAGGCAGCCGCCTGATGATTTGTAGCATCTATTATATATATGGTATCACTATCCACTTCCTGAAGGAGTCTCACATCGAGGCTCCTTTTTTCGTATATATACACCAATCGAGTATGATTATTTGATATAAATGATACTCAAATGTAAACACTGGTTAAGAAACGGGTGTTTGCAAGAATTTTTCCGTTTCAATAGGAATAATCTATATTCCTTTGCACCCGAAAATCAAAGTCGAACGCTAAATTCAAGTATCACAATGAGTGCATTTGCCATATTCGCTATTTTCCTTACAGTCGCCTATGCCATCTACTACTCCGTGCTCATCACGCATGATGTGTACGGCAAGAAAGATGCGCCAAAGACTGACGATGAAGAGATTGATGTCAGTCCGATGCAGGAAACGGAAGAACCTACTCCTGTTTCAGAGAGTGCCGACGGCTTCCGCATGGGAAGAGAGGCTCAGGCAGAAGCCGAGCAGCAGTCGGGCGTGACCTTCATCAGCAATGAAGAAGAGATGGAACAGTATCAGGAGCGTCGCAAGGCAGCCGACGAGTGTGCCCGTTACGAAAGCATGCTTGAAGATGCTGATGTAGAGAGCGAGGGAGCCATGGACGAGCAGGATATGATGGCAACCATGTTAGCCAACCAGAAGCCCGGCGGTCCGAAGATATTCATTTCAAGAGACAAGGCATGAAGAAGTGTTTAGATGTTTTCCATAGGATGATTAGTTGTGTCACCATGTGCATCCTGCTCCTCTATCCACAGTTGGCCGCTGCCAAGTGTGGTGGCGTGGACTACAGCTGGGGAGCGGATGCCTTGGCTAACGCACACGACTACACGGTGACGATGATGCTCTACGTGGTCTATCTCTCATACGCCATCGCAGCCATCGTCGCCATTATCGGTGCCTTGCAGATATACTTCAAGATGCAGACTGGCGAGGGCGACATCACAAAGAGTATCATGATGCTTGCTGGTGCATGTCTCTTCATGATTGGCGCATTCATCCTCTTCCCCGCCTTCTTCGGCTATAACATCATATAGGATAACCGCACGATAATGACAGGATAACAGGACAGATGAACAGGATAACAAGACAATAGAATAAATTTCAGGATAACGACGAAAGAAAATCTCAAATGGCCAAGAGAGAAAATCGTGTGTAAGTAATTAACAAATCTGTAAAACGCAAAAGAAATGAAGAAAATCAAGAATTTTATCAAGAAAGCATTCACTGCCGACCGCATGAAGATGCTCACCCTGATGCTCCTCTTCGGCACCGCCGTCACCTTTGCGCAGAACGCAGCCGGTGACTACACGGCAGGAACCAACGCCCTCTCCACCGTCACGGAGGAGATTGCGAAGTATGTGCCCTTCGTCGTGAAGCTGTGTTATGCCATCGCCGGTGTCGTGGCAGTTGTTGGCGCAATCAGCGTCTACATCGCCATGAACAACGAGGAGCAGGATGTCAAGAAGAAAATCATGATGGTAGTGGGAGCCTGCATCTTCCTCGTTGCAGCAGCTCAGGCACTGCCTCTGTTCTTCGGACTCTAACCGTAAGCAAGTATAGGAACGCATCATGGCAGCAGGAATGATTGACAGCGAATACGTGAGCTACCCGATGTTCAAGGGACTGCAGAAACCTCTGGAGTTCATGGGCATACAGGGAAGATACATCACATGGGCGGCATGTGCCGTCGGTGGAGCCATCCTCGGTTTCATCATCGTGTACTGCATCTTTGGCTTCGTGGCCAGTCTCATTACCCTTGCCGTTTCCCTCTCCACGGGTGCAGCCCTCATTCTCATCAAGCAGAAGAAGGGGCTGCATACCAAGAAGGAAGACCATGGTGTGTTCATCTATGCTTGCTCGAAGAGAATGTGAACGACAAAAACATCGAGTGTAGTAAAAATGAACGAGTGTATTGCATCATGTGATTAGTGAACGGTAGGCTCTCCCCTGCTTCGGATGGGGCGAGTCTACCTTAACCTGACAACAAGAGAACAATGGTATTATACGTTATCATAACATTTGTGGCGATACTCATAGGCATGGCGATTTCCGTATATGCCTTCGGTACTGGCGGCAAACGCAAGAAGATATTCCAGGACATCTACTTCTCCATCGAAGATGTAGATGGCATCGGCGTTCTCTACACCAAGACTGGCGAATATTCTGCCATCCTGAAGATGGAGAATCCCGTGCAGAAGTTCTCTGCCAATATCGACAGTTACTATGAGTTTACGCATCTGCTGACCGCCCTTGGCCAGACTCTTGGCGAAGGGTATGCCATCCATAAGCAGGACGTGTTTGTCAGGAAGCAGTTCAGGGATGACACCAACGACAACCATGAGTTCCTTTCCGAGAGTTACTTCCGATACTTCACTGGCCGCACCTATACGGACGCCCAGACCTATCTGATTATCACGCAGGAAAACAAGAAGAGCCGTATCTTCTCCTTTGACAGCAAGAAGTGGCGCGACTTCCTCGTGAAAATCCGCAAGGTCAAAGACCAGCTGAAGGACAGCGGCGTGGAATCACACTATCTTAAGGGTGATGAAGCAAGGATGTACGTTGACCGCTATTTCTCCATGAACTTCAGCGACAAGGTGGTGTCGATGACCAACTTCAAGGTAGATGATGAGACCATCTCCATGGGCGACAGACGCTGCAAGGTGTATAGCCTCGTGGATGTAGATTGCATCAACACGCCGTCCATCGTGCGCCCCTATACGAATATAGAGGTGAACAATGTGTCGATGCCCGTTGACCTTGTGTCCTTGGTGGACAGCATACCGACGGCTGACGTTGTGGTGTATAACCAGATGTTCTTCATGCCCAACCAGAAGCGAGAGCTTTCACTCTTAGAGAAGAAGAAAAACAGACATGCCTCTATGCCCAACCCCAGCAACCTGATTGCCGTGGAAGACATTAAGAAGGTACAGGATGTGATTGCCCGTGAGAACAAGCAGCTTGTCTATGCACACTTCAACCTGATTGTCGGCGTTCCCAAGGATGCAGACATACAGAAGTGTACCAACCATTTAGAGAACTCCTTCGGTCGTTTGGGTATTCATATCAGCAAGCGAGCCTACAACCAACTGGAGCTGTTTGTCAACTCCTTCCCCGGCAACTGCTACGGTATGAATCAAGACTATGACCGTTTCCTCACGCTGAGTGATGCAGCCGCCTGTCTGATGTACAAGGAGCATATCCAGCACAGTGAGGAAACGCCACTGAAAATCTACTATACGGACAGACAGGGTGTGCCGGTAGCCATCGACATCAGCGGAAAAGAGGGCAAGAACAAGATTACTGACAACTCAAACTTTTTCTGCTTAGGCCCAAGCGGAAGCGGTAAGAGCTTTCATATGAACAGTGTCGTGCGCCAGATGTGGGAGCAGAATACCGACGTGGTCATGGTTGATACTGGTAACTCCTATGAAGGACTCTGCGAGTATGTCGGAGGTAAGTACATCAGCTATACGGAGGAGCACCCCATCACCATGAATCCGTTCCGCATCAAGCGTGAGGAATTGAACGTGGAGAAGATGGGCTTCCTGAAGAACCTGATCATGCTGATATGGAAAGGTACGCAGGGAACTGTAACCAAGACGGAGGAACGTCTTATCGAGCAGGTCATTACAGAGTATTACGATGTCTATTTCAACGGCTTCAATGGCTTTACACCACCGCAACGAGAAGACCTGCGCAAGGGTCTGCTGATTGATGACCGAAACAAGAACGTAAACAGCCGTGAGTCTGACGAAGAGCGTCATGCCCGCATCGAGGCACAGATTGACGAGATTGAGAGCCGAAGGAAAGAGCTGCCTGTGACGGAACTGTCGTTCAACTCCTTCTATGAATTCAGCGTGCAGCGCATCCCCGACATCTGTCAGGAGAACCAGATTCAAGGTATCGACATCAGCACGTACCGCTACATGATGAAAGACTTCTACCGAGGCGGCAACCACGACAAGACGCTGAACGAAGACCTTGACTCCACCCTCTTCGACGAGACATTCATAGTCTTCGAGATTGACTCCATCAAGGATGACCCGCTGCTTTTCCCATTGGTGACACTTATCATCATGGATGTCTTCATCCAGAAGATGCGCATTAAAAAGAATCGCAAGGTGCTGGTCATCGAAGAGGCATGGAAAGCTATTGCTTCGCCGATGATGGCAGAGTACATCAAGTACCTGTACAAGACAGCCCGTAAGTTCTGGGCCAGCGTGGGCGTGGTGACTCAGGAGATTCAGGACATCGTGGGCAGTCCCATCGTCAAGGAGGCCATCATCAACAACTCCGACGTGGTGATGTTGCTCGACCAGAGCAAGTTCCGTGAGCGTTTCGACGAAATCAAGTCCATCCTTGGCTTGACTGATGTCGATTGCAAGAAAATCTTCACCATCAACCGTCTGGAGAACAAGGAAGGACGCTCTTTCTTCCGTGAGGTGTTCATCCGCAGGGGAAGTGTCGGCGCAGTCTTCGGTGTCGAAGAACCGCATGAATGCTACATGACCTATACCACGGAACGAGCCGAGAAGGAAGCCCTGAAGCTCTACAAGCGTGAACTGAAATGCAACCACCAGCAGGCTATCGAAGCCTACTGCCGTGATTGGGAACTCTCCGGCATCAGTAAGTCCCTGCCATTCGCTCAGAAGGTGAACCAGACGGGACATGTGCTGGATCTGAAACCAAAGAAGAAATTTATTACCTATTAAATTGAGTGATTATGAAAAGAACAAACATAACAAGCAGTCTTGGGGTTCTGCTTTACGGCGAAGACATCAAGCCTTCTCTACAACATAGTATAAGTCTAAAGTGCTACCATAATTCGATATTCAATGTAAAAGATCTGTGTAAGAAAACTGAACAAGAGTTTTCTAGTCTATTCGACAACGATGAACAAATCATCAGCATCATAAATAAATTTCTGAAAACAAACGGACTATCCTTTGGCATGACAGAGGAAGAGTTGACAGCGTATCAGGATGCAGAATACTACGAGCGTCACCCAGAGGAAATGGACGAACCTGTCTTGGATGTAGAATCAGATAGCCCATCACAACAGGACGATTCAGAAATCCCAGAAATCAAAGTCAAGCATCCGTCTGGATTTTCTGTTGAAGAGTTTGCTATGATGATGCAAAACTCCTCGAAGTCACCAGAAGAGAAGAAGGAAGAGCCTGTTCAGCTCACCTATTCACTCGGACAGCGAATAGTTTCTCTCTACGAGGAGAAATGGCGCAAAGAGATGAAGAAACGACTTACCGACATCTCTATGCACAGGATATGCGTCGATGACATTGAGTTCTTCAAAATTCACATGTTCAGAGTTTTCTATACTGACCAACCTTGGTACGTAAAGCTCTTCAAGAACAAGAAAGAGCGCATCAACATGGCTAAGGAAGATGCGGAAAGAATGAGCAAAGAATATGTTGAAAAACTTATTGACGTGAGTGTCAACAAGCGAACTGAAGACTTGCAGAACAGTCTGAGTTCCAGTTGGGAAAAAGATTGGAAACTCTACATGGAAGAATTGGAAAAGGAGGACAACAGTCTGTCCAAGTATTAACGTAATAATTTGTAAAACAATGGAAAAAGTAAACAAAATCGACCTGTCGGCAAAGGTTGCTGCCATCTTCAAGCGCGAGAATGCCAACGAGCCACGTGCTATCAAGGCTATCCAGAGAGCCGGTATCAAGACCGTCTGTGACCTGTGCTGCCACACGACACAAGACCTGCTCACCATCAAACACATTGGTCAGGCCAGTGTCGAGCGAATTGAAACCTATCTGGAGGAGTATGGCCTTCATTTGGGTATGACCGCCGAGGAACTGACCGCTTACGCCCAGGAGGAAACGCAGCAACCTTCAGCTGAAGCCCCCTCTGCCGATGCCGCTCCTGCTGGTGCCGCACCTGCAACTGACGATGCTCCTGGCACAAGTGAGAAGCCTATCAACGAAGAGGAAGCGGGAAACATCATGGTCAGGATGGTGGAGGTTGTCTGCAAGAACCGTGAGAAACAAGCAGCCGAGGAACGCCGTTTTGACTTGGCCAAGGACATCTACCTCCGTGAGCTGGACGACTTCACCTCCGACCATGAGCGTGCCGTCGATGCCATCGGCAAGGCTGACGCTTTCATAGAAATGTTCTACAAGAACGAGGAATGATTGGCTTTATAACCAACTAACGAACAAAACCATGCGCAAATTTGTTCCCATAATACTTCTCCTGCTGACCTTAGCACTCCCCGTGAGTGTCAGGGCACAGTACTACAGTGTCAACTACGACAAAGAGACCGTCGCCAAAATGGTTGCCGCCTTCAATGCCGAAGCTGCCACGGAGATGTATTATGCGGAACAGATTGCAAAGATACGCGAGTCGTATCAGGCAGCGGAGGTCGCCGCTGCCGGTATCTTCACCAGCAAGTTTCTTGACCGCAAGGCACTCACCGACCTCGGCCTTTGGACGAGCAGCACGGAGAACTACTATTACCGACGTATCTACCACATGGTATCGGCCAAGATCATGCCGAAAATATGGACGGTGGCGGGCATGATGCTCAAAAGTCCGCAGAACGCCCTCTACTGGGGTTCTTATCTGCATAAGGTGTGCGAAGAGACGAAGAAACTGTGCTATCAGTTCGAGTCTATCGTCACCAACAGCACCCTGAGCTTCCGTGACATCGCTTTCCTTGAAATCAACAAGGAACTTGCCGCCATCCTCAAACTGTCGGAATTAGGTAATGTGGATTGGAAAGCCATGCTCGACAATCTGGGTAATATCGGCGACCACTTCACCAAGGAGAGCTTGCAGCAAGACCTCGACAATCTCTATGCCATGGGAGTAAGCATCGCTTCTGCCGGTGCAAGCAACATGGTGAATGCCGTCCTTGCCAACAGCAACTTCAACGGCACCATCATGGACAAGACGGCCAGCGTCATTGAGATTGCCGACAATGTGTATTCGCTCTACCATGACATCACGACGAACACGGGCGGTACGCTTCTAAGAATGATAGGCGGTCAGGATGCCATCGGCAACCTGTTTAATCTCTCCAACTATAATGCCTCCTCGTGGCTGACGGACTATGCCCGTGAGGGAATGGGACGGTACTATACGCAACGCTGGTATATCTACCGTGTTGACCAGGGTAGCACATCGCTTTGCGACTACTACCCTCCCACCGATGACAACAGCATCCTCTACGGCGACCACTGGTATCGCATCAATACCAAGGATGCCAACTATTGGCCGAACAGCAGTGAACGCGAGGCAGCACTCCAGAACTCCGAGAATCATGCAGGGTGGAGCCGTAGCCGTGTGCAGCAGCTGAACAGCAGCGACGACGGTTTTACTTACTCCATCAACTACTACAGTCTGGCCTATATCCTGAGCAAGAAGAAAAGCGGTCAGTATGCCAAGGCGTATGCCTACGAGATTCACGTCACGAAGTCATGGTACAACAAGGAAGTTGTATATGAGGATGTCTTTGACTCCTATACGATGGACTTGGCCACTTTCAAGGCCGGACTGAACGCCCGCCTTGCCGACTACAACGACAATGAGGAGGGCTACACCTATTATCTTGCTTCGGACAGCAAGAAATACTATCAGGCCACGGATGCCCAGAAGATAGCCGGTTGTGAGACAGCCACCATCAGTGTGACCTGCCACGACGGGGCAAAGCTCGGCGAAGGCAGCACCCAGTACAAGTGCAGCAGCTGTGGCGGTTCAGTCAGCGAACACACCAAGCAATGTGCCATGTCCACCTCTGTAACCGAATCAAGCATCAACACTTCTAAACTGGATGCCAAGATTAGCGAGGCAGAGAGCCAGATTATCGCCATCCAGTCGCAGATAGACGCTTTGGAGGCAGAGAATGCCGACCTGATCAGGAAGATTGCAAGTGCGAGTATCAATGATGCCGCAGCCTACCGGCAGCAGTATAACGCCAACAAGAGCCGCATTTCTTCCCTGACGGCAGAGAAAAGCAGTTGGGAAAACGAGTTGGCACAGTACAAGCAAGCCAAGGAGGAAGCCTTGGAGGGCGAGACCACCCAGACGGATGACTATTACCGCATCCCTGCCATCATGCAGGATTGCAAGACCGCTTACAATCTTACATGGAATGGCAGCGGTGCTTGGGAGGGCAACACTTTTGTCCGTACCGCCTCGATGCCCAACATCAATGGTGTCATTACTTTCAAGGCGACGGTTTCCATTGCAAGGAAACCCAAGTACTTCCTTGACATCAAGATTCACCGTGCCATCGTACAGATAGCATGGACGCTCACCACCGAGTACAACGACACGCAGGTAGTGGCCGTCCTTGATCTCGACCCAAGCAAGAACGATGCAGAGAAAGCAGCCGAGGGGAATGCCAAGATTGCCGAGATAGCACGTGAATACCCTGATTGCAACGTGTCTGTGGAGTACGCCAAGAGTGCTCCTGTAGAAACCGACGATACCGATGACACCTATCATCTTCTGTGGTCAAGCGACCGTCTGGAGATTGCCCGTGACATAGATACCCGACTGACGAAGATATATGCCGACCTCGTGTCGTTGGAGAAGATGATGCACTACAAGCACAGCATCATAGACATACTGAAGACCATTGCGCCTTACATCAACGATGAAGAAGGGCGCAGGCTCACTCTGATAGAGCAATGCCGCAAGCGTTGGTTGCGCCATGCCGCTGCCAGCAGCCACTCTGACAGTTATAATGGAAAGTACGATGATGATGAAGATGGAGAATAGACATATCCCCCTGGCACTATTGCTGATGCTCCTGACATTATGCCCTACTCTGTCACGGGCACAGTGGGGATTCGACGTTACATCGGTCGAAGCTTACATCAACGACCACAAGCAGCAGCGAAGCCTTCTTCTTGTGCGTTCCACGCTTGAAGCCAGCAACAAACTTCTGCACGACTACACCAGTGATGCCAATATCGGCTTCAAGGACATCAACGCCCAGCTCGACCGCTATACCCGTGCCTTCGATGTCATTGATATTCTGTACCAGTCGCTCCGCACCAGTCTCAACGTCTATAACACCTATGAGACCGCGAGCGACCGTATCGGGGATTACAAGGACATGCTGAAGGACTACAATGACAAGTGTCTCTCACGTGGTAACATCGTCAGCACCGACACGCTCATCGTCACCATCAATGCCAGGGCCTTGGCGAAGATTGCCGGAGAGTGCGACAACCTCTACAGGTCTGTCAGCGACCTGGTACTCTATGCGACAGGTGCAGCCGCCTGTTCCACCTCCGACCTGCTGTTGGTGCTGAACAGCATCAACGAGTCGTTGGACAACATCAAGAAGCACCTGAACAAAGCTTATTTCGAGACGTGGAAATACATACAGGTCCGCATTGGCTACTGGAAGCGTCAGGTGTATCGGGCAAAAACCAAAGAAGAGATTATCAACGATGCATTCGGACGATGGCGGGGAGCAGGGTATCTTGGATATTAGAACAGAACGAACCTAAAGTATTCATCAATATGAAGCATATAAAATATTTGAAATCAGCACTCTTCACATTTCTGCTTGCATCCTCACTTCAGGCTGATGCACAGTCGTATGTGACCTACAATCATGATGCGACAAAGCAGAACCAGATAACCGTTCAGGAGATTGGTGCAGGTAGTCTCACTCCAGACTTCTACTATTGGCTGTTTCATAAGAGCTACAAGAAGACTGCCGCACAGAAGAACAAGATTTCCTACCGCAGCCTGGCAGGAGTCGCATCCTATCCGCAGGTGGAAGATGCCGACTCTGTGGAAGCCTCACTGAAGAAACGTGCGGAGATTGAAGCCCTGAACATGGCTGACCGACAGGTTGATTTGGCATGGCTGGCAGAAGGTTCCAAGGTCACGAGCAAATTGTCCGATTTCCAGACGAATATCAACCGCATTGTAAGTGCCGGTGGCACATTCCAGGACAAGGAACGCTGGAATGACTACTACCATATCTTCGAGTGTGCCATCAAAGCCACGCAGGATGCCTATATGCCCAATGCGCAACGCAAGAAGGAATACCTTGCCATCTACGCAGACATATCCAAGCAGAACGAGACCTTAGTGGCCTATCTCTTTCAACTCAACAAGAAATCAAAGACGGCAGACCTCCTTTCTGCCACATACAGTAAGCCCAACCGCAATGGTGCCATCGCCACGGCAGCACATAACCGATGGAGGAATTCCTCTTGGACGGGAACGCAGAACGCTGGCGGTAACGGTGGCAACGGCTCAGGTAATAACGGAACAATAATAACAAACGATTGATATGGCAGACAACATCCTTTCAGATTTCGGTATCAACATCCTCGAAGAAGAGATTGATGATGTCATCTTTCAGACCAATGAGTTTCTGACCGATGCAACATTCACGGGTTCACAAGGGCCGTTTTGGTGGATATTACAGATGTGCATGGCACTGGCCGCACTCTTCTCCATCATCGTTGCGGCAAGCATGGCTTACAAGATGATGGTGAAGCATGAGCCGCTTGACATCATAAAGCTGTTCAAGCCACTTGTCATCAGCGTCATCCTATGCTGGTGGTACCCACCTGCTGACACTGGGATGACCAACAGCGGTAGCAGCTGGTGTGTGCTTGACTTCTTATCCTACATTCCCAACTGCATCGGCTCATACACCCACGACCTCTACGAGGCAGAAGCCACACAGATTGAGGACAAGTTCGAGGAAGTGCAGCAGCTTATCTATACCCGTGACACCATGTACACCGCTCTCCAGGCACAGGCAGACGTAGCCCATACCGGCACGTCCGACC
>Ga0256406_1001298_pt1 | contig 41053 bp, 43 predicted proteins | sample RumenRJG_03DNA_FD_185986 | JGI IMG/M metagenome (GOLD analysis project Ga0256406, IMG submission 185986) | Bovine rumen microbial communities from Lethbridge, Alberta, Canada - RJG_03 | ecosystem: Host-associated > Mammals > Digestive system > Stomach > Rumen | place: Canada: Alberta | collected... | reverse complement strand
CCGGCCGCACTGCCCTCGGTAGAAGTCCAATACCAGGTTTCGACTAACTGGGTGGCTCCGGCAATCAGGGACAAAGCATAATTGATTTTTGTCATGTTGGCATAAATCATCATCATTTCGCCCAACGATGGCAACCACCATTTACCTGCTGTCAAGCCCTCACCTTTAGCATTTACCCGACTATACAGATTGCAGTAGCCCGGTGCATACTGTGCCGTATTGGTGATTGCATCAGCTCTACTTGCTGCGATTGTAGCCGCCGTGTTCGCCTTACCGTTCCAATCGTTCATCGCCGTAACACGATCTCCTGTTGTCGTACCGCCTCCGCTGATAGCTGCGCTACTCCACATTAAAGGCGAACTTGATTCGGTAGGGGCCACAACTAAGATTTTGCCGCCCTCCACAACTACTACACCCTCGGCAATTTCGCCGCTGTTTTGGTAAGATGGCCATTTATAAGGCTTAACCATAAGTGGGAAATTGTCGTTATTACGATGAAACATGATAAAGATACCATCGTTTATGCTGTCAAGGTTCATACCCGCCATAAAAGCGGCTTTGAGGTCCGCTAATGAAATAAGTGTAACCTTTCCGTTTGTGTCCGTTACCGGAAATTTCTGGTCGTTGTTGATGGTCGTTACTGTTGCCTGGCCACTCAACTTTTTTGTTTTCTTTACTGCCATAATTACTACTATTTTAAGATGTCAAAATCTGACCCATTATAAATTATAAAATCAAAGCTGCCGTCGTTTCGGCTTGCATCGTCTGATACGGTTACCTCAAAGTAACCATTACCCAATGAGTGCATAGTAGCTTTCACTGGGCTGCTGGCCCCATAGCATACGCCTCGCCCGGTTAGCATCACGTGACAATAATTTAAATCGGAAAACCACGCACTCGGATAATATACCCGGTAAAGTCCTTGAGATTGTCGAGATACCGTCAGTTTGCTGCCATCAAACGTGCTGCTTGTTATAGATGTATTGTTGTTACTGTCTGTACCCGATACCGTACCAACTGCCAAAGCCTTTAAACAATGCCCATACTTTTGACTTGTCGCTAAGTCGATGCGATTTAGTACGATCCAGCCGTAAAATTCCGTAGTAGTGCCGTAGCCTATCAATTCAATGATTTCACGACTAACTACCAACTTGCTTTTTTGGATTCCGTCCTCGAAGAAGTATTGGCCGCTCGGTGCGTTAATCACTGCCTTGCCAGACGCCAACTTGCTGTCCCATTTGTAGTTTACGATGGTTATTCGTCTTCCACTCTGGCTTTTATCCCACGGCATAGAATAAGAGGTTAGCCAACCAACATCGTTAGTCAGCATGGCAACATTATCGCTGTAATTGGTGTCGATGCTATTATTAGCCAAACTAAACGGATTTCGTATTGACCCAATAACCTTTATATTTTTGAAGGTGCCTTTGTTGCAAGTAACTTCGCCGCCTTTTGCCTGAAAGATAATATTACCGTCAGCATCTTTCATGTCGATTACCTCTACACCCAAATTTTTGACTAAGGCATACTGCGATAACAATATCTTTGTAGCCACCATTTCCACCGGGTCGGCTAACTTCCAAAGTCCGCTATTGGTGTCTGTTGCACTTCTTGGGTAATTGCTTGCAGTCTTGGTGTGCGATTTGATACAAGAATAATAATAGCCGCCATACAAAACTACGTCCTTGTATTCCTCACCACTTGCTCCCGATTGGAACACATAGCCTACGGCGCAATCGCTCCACGCTTGTGGGCCGCGTAGTGCCGGGCCTCTGTCGCCTTTACTACCTTTTCGGATAAACTTAACTACTCTTGTTATAGATATTCCCATAAACTTAGCCCTCCGATGTTATAGTTACACTAATATCTCCACCACTCTGCAAACCCATATCACGTGTTACGGCATAGCTTGCAACCGCCGTTTTTCGCTCACTGTCACTATTCAGATAAACACCCGCCGCATCTTTCACAACAAAGTAAAACTTAGCGTTCTTGATTGCTTGGGTGTTCGTCCCACGCTTGACGATCCACGGCGTATAAGTTACCTTATCGTTTCCGCTTTCGTCCTCGCTTATCGCCTCGTCTTCCGGTGTTGGGCGTGCGTCGATGTCGTAGGGGTCGGATGCGTCCATAACGCCCTGTATGTCCTTACCGATTTCAACACCACTACGATTAACTGTTACCCGGTACTCTCCGTATGTGTCTATGCTGCTGCCTGACACTGTAAGCGTCTGTGCGGTCTGTCCGTTGATTGTCTCCCAACCACTGGCTCCCATCTTTTCCCACACATAGGTTAAATCTTTAGTGATTTCTCCGTTGTTCTGGTATGCCATCGCCTTTAAAACGCAACTGCCGCCCTTGTCGGTAATAACAAAGCCCTTGTTATCTCCTGCCATGATTGCAACACGATAACTTGTACCTGTTGTTTTTTGCACTGGGATTGTATAGGTAGCTTGGATATTATCGCTTTGTGTGCCATAACTGATAGCTGCCACCATCTTGATAGTTACCGGGGCAAAACCTGCGATTTCTACCAAATTCTTAACAATCTGCAAACCATAGTAGATGTTGTCGCCGCTTGGCGTAAACTTCTTAAAGTAGCCTGCAAAAATGCCGCTTGACGTATCGCCGTTAAACTCGATTTTCGTACCATTGAAAAAGTACTGCATAGTATCAGGCGTTGCCACTCCCTCGGCTACTCGGCTACTCATACAGACAAAGTTAAGTTTCGGCTTTGTCTGTTCAAAGTTAGGGAACACCTTAGTAACTTCGGATTCCGTTCCGTCCCATTCTTGGTATACGTCTCCATCTGGGCACATGATTAATGCCATATAAGTTCCTGCTTTCGCAATAAACTTAATCGTTCTGGTTGTACTCGCTTTGCTCATAGTTACTTACTTTTTGGGTCTCACTTTCTGTTTGCTCACTCTCTGACGTTTCCGACGGTTGGTCGCCCTCCACATTTTCCTTGTTGGCCTGGCCCTCATTGATGTTACCTCCATTGTCTGTGCTTTCTGTGTTCTCACCCTCATCATCTGAGCCATGCTCGGTGCTTTCAGGGTTACCGCCTACGATAGCATCATTAACGTTATCCTTAATAGGCTGCTGAAAACGTGCATCGGTCGCTCTTGGCAAAGGTCTGCAAATAGTACCGTCCTGCTCGCTTCTCGCTTCATGCGGCATAAGCGCAATACCTCCAATCTTAACCAATATGTCGTTAAGTTGGGTTAGTGGGCCAAACTTCAACATATCGTTTTGCCATAACAGATAGTTGCCATCACTCACCTTGTTACGTTCATCCTCCAATTGCAAGTATTGTGCAACCAATGGATTTGCTTTAATGTATCTTGCCATAATCTTATATTGATTAAATTGTTATTTTATTAATATTACGTTATCGTCCGCATCAACGAATACTGCGCCGTCGCTGTCTTCCCATGCACACGTAGGGCCAACGTCCTTAACGTCCAAACCATAGACACCACCCAACGTCTGGCTAACCTTTCCAGTTGAAAGCGTCGGTTTCATTCCATGTGCTATGAGCGAATAGTTAAGCGTTCCTGACTGCGCATTTGTCGCAACATACCAAAGCGGCAATAACTCACGCTCCGGGTTGTCGATCATGCCGTTAGTGTTCCAAATCTTAGCCGTTGGCGCAATCTCTAACAAACCGCTTGGTATGTTTGTAGGTAGTTCGCCAATGTCATATTCAAATTTTGGGATTCTACGGATAAATGCCACTAACTTAGTAGGGGCGTTGTCCGATAGTGTTACGCCGCTTGGGTTTCCGTTCGGGCTATACTTTGCCCTGCATCGCAAATATAGTTCTGTACCCATGAGGCTGCGATTAATGGTACAACTGTTTCCGTCTGCTGCTATCACTACGTCATAGTCTAACGTGGTATCGCTGCCTACGACGGTAAATGTTCCGTCTTCTCTCATTACTTCCCAAACAAACAAACGCTTATTCTCCGGGCACTCATTGGCTCCCAATCTCAATGATGCGTGTACCGTCTGTGTGTCTTGGTCGCGCAATGGGTTGTAGATAGTTTGGGCGGGTGCATCCAATACCAAAAGTGGCGTGTATGTCGTTGTGTTCTTGCATTGTACTTGTTTTGTACGTTCTATGTGGTACACTTGCCCTGTTCGTGGGTCGGCATAGTCACAACTAAATACCAAATTAAGTGGTACTTGAGGAATTGCGTTTTTACAGATAGTAATACGTCCCGCGTTGTTTCCGCTTCTGACGATTTTAAACGGCGGATTTTCCGCTGTACTATCGGTTATCTCCACGCGTTTGCCATTAACGATTTGCTCCCACCTGACGTTCGCTAAGTCCTTATTAACTTCCCCAGCTGTTAGTACTTCGTCTTTGTCTATTCTACCAACACGTGGTTGGATAATAAGATTTACCAAAGTGTAATCTGGGGTGTATGTATCTGTGTCGGCATCATAATTTTGCGTGTCCGGTACACCGCCCTCACACACAAAACTAACATTAATTTGCAGTGGCTTAAAGTTGAAATCAAATCTTTTTGTCTTCATAACTGTGCTGTGCTATGCTTAAATTAATACTCGTAACTGACTGCCGCCGTTGCCGCTTCGTTGCCCATGCCGTCACGTAAAGTGACGGTAGCCGTAAAGCGTATCAATTTGGGCATATATCCGTTAAAGTCCATGTCCTCGGCTGTGAGGTGTAAAGACTTTCCGGTATTGGCGTGTCGCAAACTCCAAACATTGTCGCTTGCCGTTCTCTCGTTTCCCTCTGCGTCCTCGCTGTATCTCGTCCACATTACGTCTGCGTCTAAAATATCGTCTGTGATATTCATATTATACAGGGTCGCCACGATGGTTAGCGTGAGGTCTATTTTGTCCGGGTCTAAGATACTTTCAGGCTCTTGGAAATCTACGGCAAAGTCTGGGTTTCCCTCGATCATCGCCCAATCGGTATTGTTCCATGCCGGGGCGGTCGTTGTGAGGTTCTTGCAACATCTGTACTTGCAGCCATTAAACCAAACGTCTGATGTCTCATACTCCCCGGTGTCCGGGTTGATAGCATCACAATAGTACTTACCGCCTTGCGTCCACGCCCCACGATCCACATACGTAACCAACGGCTTACCAGTCCACTTGTTAAGTCTGATAACGTCCATTGTGACGATACCCGGTATATACATATAGTCTAAACCATCACGTATTGGCAAAGGGTTGCCGTTATCGTCCAATAGCTCGTACACAAATTCGGGCAAATTGCCGAAAGCTGCACCATAGTTGGAGTTATCCAAAATCGGCTTAGTCACACCCTTTAGCTTGACGATTCGCCCCTCTGTGCTAGATAGGTACAAACAATCTTGCCGTTTCGTGTCCGTTTGGTTTCCCCATCGTGCAATCTTCATCATTTCACACGGTGGGTAGTTCTTGCCGCTTGGTACTTCGGTGTCTGGGTACTGCGTCACCTCTATGTAGTTGTTAGCGGTATTAACGCTATTAACTCTAAACCATGCCGTGTAATACTTTCCGCTACCTTGCGCCAAAGTATTGATAATACCTTTAAGTACATTGTTTTCGGCTTGGGCGGTAAAATATCCGTCCCATTTGCTTCTCAGGTGCAAACCAAAACAACCATTGCCCAAATCGTCCACGCTTTCGATTGTGTCCACTTCTGTTAAAAGTTGGTCGCCCTCGATTGCTGACAATCGGTTTACTATCAATTCCAGACACTCAAAATAGCTGCGCACTCTTAGGCTTTCCACCTCGGCGTTACCTTGTGCGTCAATACCTGCGCCCTTACCTGCATACAGGGATTTGACAAACTCGCCAAAGTGTGCGCCGTCCTTGAATATTGCCAAACCGATAGCCGTTAAACCCTGCTGAAAAGTAATGTGCCCTTGCGCTATGTCGGCGACAATCTTCGACAAAAAGCGGTCATTAATCGGGCTATCCTCCGCAACGTCTCCGGCTAAATCGGAATAGGCGGCACGGCTCGCATATCCAGCACGGTTTGCATACTCGGCTTGCTCTGCATGTGTCGCTATATCGGCTTTGGCTGCGTGCTTGGCTTCCTCGGTCATTTTGCCGATACTTCCATAGCTACCGCCTCCGGTGGAGGCCCCACCGCTGCCGTTGTTCCTGGGTTTCGCTATCTGCTTAACTTCGATCATGTGCCAATCTCCTTTAGTGTGAGGTCGGCACGTCCCTCAATAAGGTTTCGGCCGATTCCCTGCACGAAAAATTCTTTGCCCAAAGCCTCATGGCGGTAATGGTTAAACAGACTGACAACATTATCAATGTCTCTTAGTTTCTGTTCCATTACGATACGCGGCTTATGGTATTCAGTATAATAACTATTCACGTAGATTTGTTCGGGCTTTGCCTTAACGTTGCCGTTTCGGTCGTACACCTCCAACACTCCATCCTCGGTTGATATATTCAACGGTGTGGATAACTTCACTGTATTGCTAACTCCCAACTTAGCGCATTCCGTGGCGGTCAATGCCGAATTTATCTTAAACTCCAAATCGTCCTTTTTATTCACAAAGGTTTCTTTGGTGTCGCTCATATAGATAATATCGTTATCATCATTGCCATTGCTGATTAGTCCATTATCGCTATAAACTTTAACCTCAAACGACTTAATCAGGATGCTACTAACATGGGCTAAAAGCGGTACTGATGAGCTGCTCCATTTTGTGTGCCGGAAAAAGGTAGGGTGGCGGCGTGTGATAACGTCCCATGTAGCATTAACAGGGCCTAATATCATAAATCTAACCTGCCCACTTATCTTGTCACCCTTGGTAATCGGTATTGCTATACCCTCCGCGTCAATACCCATCTTATAGTCGATGTTGTTTTGGATGCTGAACTCTGTGCCTACCAGTTTGTCACCTATCTTAGGGTCAAAGCCAATAGTAAAGCATTGCCGATAATATTCATCATCACTTTGGCAATCGCTCCGCTCCTTATATTTCTGCCAAACAAAATCGGTTGTCTGCCCCTCGGTTCCAGTCTCCACTACGCATTTATCACCGATAACCAACATACAGGCTAATACGGCTACCTTACTGATTGTGTCGGTGCTGTCGCCTACCGCGCTGTACTTAAATTCGTATTCCTCTGGACCATCCCCGGTATACGGATAAAAGCCACTATCTGCGCCCTCATGCCATGATACTTCTTTGTCCGGTGTCTCGGCTTGCCAATACTGACGGGTGTAATACCTGCCATCGCCATTGTTACGGCTCGGTACGGTCTGATGCCATACGTAAATCTCGTTTTCCTTTAATCCCATAGGTAAACCGCTGTGCCATTCCTTATTATGTAGGTTGGTGTACGTGTTGGTCTGCCTCATTATCGGGTTTAAGATAACCTTACCTGACAATACTATATAGTTGGTGGTTTTATCGTCTGACGGCGAAAAAACGCCCCCTGCCTTGTTACCAGTATAGACGGCATACGGTATATTTTCCTGTATGTCTGCCACACTCGGGTATGTCTTGTTTTCGTCATTATCCACTCCATTACCATTAACCGACACTACCAAATAGTTAGTCATGTTTACCTTAGATGTCGGGCTATTATCATCATTGGCAGTATTCATCTTGACGCTGCCCAAAGCCATGATAGCCGCCCCCGGTGCTTGCCCTAACCAATCAAGCAAAGCGTGTTGGTTTGTTCCACCACCGCCGAAATAGTCCACGATGTCTATATCTGTGTTGCCTTTCATCGGGAACATCCATTGTTTATTACGCATCACCTGCAAATACCAATCAGTAATAGCACCTGCGCCATACGTGGTTTTTTGGTCGTGGGTCATAGCATAAAAAGCATTATAGGCGGTCTTTCCCTCTCCGTCGCTTGAATATTCGGTGAGGTACTTTTGCTTATTGATGTACGGGCTAACCAACAAATCATCATCCAATGGGCTTTCTATCACGCTTTCGATGTCTTCCACCTTGGCAGTTAATAGAAGTTGGTTATATACGTCGCCTATGCTTATCGTAGTATCGCAATCGGCTACGTTAGCCAAAGCGATTGTCACGGCTTGCTGCGTCGTTGTCTTGGTGCTGTTGGCTACGATGTCATGCCAAATAATCTTATCGGGTGTCGCTTTGACGGATTCCCACGAAAAGATATAGAAGTTAAAGCCGTCCTGCACGATATGTAAATTAAGGTACTTCAAAAGTTCCTCTAACACTCTGTCTTGCTGCCAAACGTCGCTCTCATCGTCGCCCAAAAACAACAAATCAGATATTGAAAGCTGCTTAAATACCTGATAGCGGTTGGTGGTCTGCGCATCAACTGCCTTGCTGCCATCATACCAGAATTTAATATTTTGGTTGCCCAATATATCCAGTCCCCCGGTAACACCTTGCAGTATCTCGGCGGCAATATCGTAAAAACTACGCTGCGCTGCCTCTGCTTTGACGAAAGCATAGATAACGCCCAATGCGCCCACATTCTTATACTTGCTATACTGCAAAGCACTAAGCGCATCAATGCAATTTAATTCCAGTTCGTCCCATCTGTTGTTATATGGCTGCGACAAAGTTTGTGGCTCGATGAACCCGGCAAAGATACACGTATCGTTTTTATAGATGTTGACGACTGCATCACGGCATGAGGTACTAAAAAGGTCTTTAATCAGGTTGCCGCAAAGCAATCTTATTTTAGCCGAATTTCTTAAAAGCACATCAAAAGTGTCGTTTACCTCGTTTTCGATTTCTGCCGGATCCTCGCTAAAATATACATCTGCCTTTTCTGTACCTATTTCTATTGTCTGCGTGCGATCATTCCCGGTAACGATGTATACCGTTATCGTATCGCCCTGCTGACTTAGAAAACTGCCGTGCATATACATATTAACTAATAATTAAAAGTTTGACTTTCTGCCGCTCTTGGCGGCTACTCTCGTTGTATTGGATATTACTCCAACTAACTTTCTACCCTCGATTTCAAAGCGAACATTACCGCCGATACCGCCCTGCGGCTGAATCATGCTACGTAGCTTATCAAGTGGGGCGATAACCTCCGGGTTGTTGTTCGCTCCGGCATACTCACCAACTAAAGCCAACGTAGGCCCTGACACTACACCACCTTTCGCAAACGGCATTACTCCGATAGCTTCCACCATCGCCGTTGCTGCACTTACGAAACCGGATGCTATACCAAAGCCGGCAAATGGTATTGAGGCGTGGGCGGCAAAATACATTGCTGCGGCTAACTCCATGTATGAGGCGGTCGCCAATTTGTTAGCGACAATAACCGGAACCATCGCCGCCGCTGCTGCCACCTGTGCCGCCGTCTCAACTCCCTGGGCGGTTGCCGTGGCGGTTGTGGCTGCCGCCTCTCCGGTCTTAGCTGCGGCATGGGCGGTTGAGGCGGTCGTTAGCATATCAATAATACCTACTATTGCGCTGATACTCTCATACAGTTGTATAAAGCCGTCCACGATAGCGGTTACTTTCTGCCATGCGTTGCCGTTACCCTCCAAAGCATCGGTTATGCTGTTGATGCTGTCGCCTATGCCCTTGACACTATCCCAACCATTCTTAACGGTGTCGAAAGAAGATATAGAAGCCTTGCGCCATTGCTCATAAGTATTAATCATGTCCTCTATGTCCTTGCGCTGCGCTCCTGTTACCGGGTTACTTGTATCGTTGAGCTGCTTTTGCAGTTCTCGGATTTTATCGGTTAAGGCATCAAAGCCCAAACCTTTAACCTTTATCTTAAACTCTCGCTTAGATAGGTTGTTTATCTCGGCTATCTCCTTTTGCATTGATGGGATTTCTACCCCTCGTTGCATCGCCTTTCGCTTGGCTTCCAAAGCCTCTATCGTGCGTTGGGTGTTTTGGATTTCGTCGGCACTCTGCTTGTTTTGCTGCTCCTGATAATACCTTATAGCCTCATCTAACTTTTCGATGGTGTCGAGTTGGCTAATATCAGCTGGTTTCTTCAAAGCGGCTAAACTATCGTCCCATGCTTGCTTGATACCCTCGATGTCGTTAATGTGCTTTTGTATCTCTGGGCGTTGCTCCTCGGTGGCTTTTTCCAACAAATCATTATAGTACGATAACTTAATATTAAGTTGCTCGTATGTCTTCAATGCGCTGTCGGGTGTATCAATCACCGTGGCATTTTCGATATAGTTCTTTAGAGTTTCCAACTTATTGATTTCTGCATCAATTCCGCTAATAGCTTCCTTGTTTGCAGTAGCCCTTAACTTACGTTGGTACTCTATTTCTTTGTCAATATCCTGTAAGGTTTCCAACTTTGCCGGGCGTTCCATAGCTGCGCCCAATAGCTCGGTTTTACCTATCAGTTTGTCAATACCTGCCAAATCGTCTTTATTGGCGGTCTTGCGCAATGTCTGCAAATAGTCCAATTCCTTTTCAACATCTTGCAATGTCTTGATTTCGGTTGGTCGCTCGGCGGCTTTCTGGGCTAACTCTATCGCCGCTTTCTTTTTCTCCCATGCTTGGATATTCGCCCTTATCTTCTCTTGCTCGGCTGTGCTTGCCGTAGTGAGCTTCTTTTTGTAGTATTCTATATTGGTGCTTAACTGCTCATAAGTCTTGGGGTCTGCAACTGGCTTGTTTTTGTTGCTCTTGCCTGATTTCTTATTAGCATCAAAGCCCAATAATTTATCTAACAACTTTTTACGGTTGTGTAACTGTGTATTGTATGCCTTTAGCTTGGCTATCTCCTTGCTATCGGTTGTATTCTTTAGTTTCTTCTCTGTCTTTTCGATTGCGTCCGCTACCTGCTGATAGGTCATTGCACTAACCTTGGTGGTCTTGTTGTTATGCCCCATTTGAGCATCAACCGCCGCCATCTGCTTAGAACAATCTGCCATGTGCGCTTGTGCTATGCCTAATTGTCGCTGCAAACTTTGGATTTCTGGAATAAGGCCCCTTGCACTGTCTTTGAGGTCTGCGTATTCCTTGGTGTCCTCTGTTGTAACAACTTCGTAGCTATCACCTCCAGTTGAGCGGTTGGTTACGGTTCGCTTGGTGGTTTTCTGCGCGCCTCCTGCTTTCCAAAGTTCACGGCGTTTAGCGTAGTTATCTTCTAACTCGATTTGTTTTTCAGCCAATTTTGTGGCCAATACTTTAGCCTGTGCCTCGTACCCGATTTGCTTAACATAAATCTGGCTTTTCTTGGTTAGGGTGTCATACCATTCAGCTGCCGTTTTATGGCTTCCGAATAACTCCCCATAGGTGGCGTTAAGGTGGTTCACCGCCTCGGTCGTGTCCTTTTTGGCTGTAATGAGGTCGCCCAAAGCCTTAATCTCTTTGTCTAACTCTACCTTAGTGCTTGCGGCTGCGCTTTTATAAGCGTCTTCGGCTTCGCTAAACTCCTTTGTTTTGTCGGTCGCTTCATCTGTCTTGTTTACAAAGTATTCAATGATAGATGTAACGGCTACGATTGCAGCACCTACCACGGTGGTAATCATCAAACCTTTAAGGGCAATTTTGAAAGCGGTTGCCGAATAAGCACCACTTTTCAAAGCTGCACTAAATACACGTGTGAACGCTGCGGAACGGCTTGCATTAAGTCCAAACAAAAGCATTGCTGCACCTCCTGCCTTTGAGCGTACCGTTAAAATCGCCTGTTGGATATTCAGGGCTTTAATGGTCTTAACCAAACTTACGATACTCATAGCTGTTATACCCAACTGTGAGGTAAAGTTAAGCATCGGCATAGCCCCACCAACAAACCCTGCAACCACATCAGTAATTGCGCCTAATTGGTTTTTCAGCATTTGAGTTGTTGCGCTGCCTGTACTACTCATTTGGTTGTATGCCTCGTTAATAGTTCCTGCGCTGTTCGCCATTGCGTCCACGTTCTCGCTGAACTTATCGGCTAACTGCCCAGTCAACGGTGTTAATGCTCGCAAACTCCTTGCACTTCCAAACAACTTAGCATAAACCTCTTGCTCCAATACGCCGTTTGCCTTGGCATACTGCTTAACGGCTTCGTCTAACTGTGTCAAGAACTGACGCAAACCACCTGCGGCCTTAATGGATGCTGCATTAAACTCAATGCCCATCTTTTCCGCCATGTCTGCCGCCTCGCTTGATGGCTTCACCAAAGCGGTAAAGATAGCCGCCATTTGGGTAGCAACTTCATCAGTATTACCGCTAACACCTGTAAGCGTTGCAAAACTTGCCAAAAGTTCATCAATGCTTACACCCAAAGTTGAGGCGGTTGCCGTTACCTTTGGTAGTGCCTGGGCTAACTGCTCAAATGAGGTTACACCATTCTTTGCGGTCAACTGTATTTTGTCCTGTATGCTTTCAGCTGCGCCCCATTCCAAACCATAGTTTTTGATAACAGTAGATGTTACCTTTACGGTCTCGCCCAAATCAGCGATACCGCCCACGGATGCTTTAGCCGATTTGTTAAGGTAATCGATCCAATTATCTTCAGGCACACCGTTACTGATTACCTGATACAAACCGTTTGCAAGTTCATCACGTGCAATAGGTAGGGTCTTTGATAGGTCGGCTACCTGTCCTTTCAGTTTCGCAAAGCCCTCGGCGTTCTTTCCTGCCATCGTGTTAGCGGCTTTCATTGCTGCGCCAAAGGCTCGGCTATCGGCTGTGATATTCTGCAAAGTACCATTCAACTGACCTACGGCGTTAGATACTGCGCCTAAAGCCTGTACGCCTTGGCTCCAGTTTATCAATGACGATTTAAGTTTGTCGGCTTCCACAATAGCGGCGGTCATAGCTTGTTTAAGGCCGTCCGCATTTTGCGAAAGGTCTTTAAATCCCTTGCCGTCGCCATCTAACTTAAACGTTATTGATATGGTACTTTTGCCTGCCATAGTCTTTAATATTTTTCGCCCAAAAGGGCAATTATTTGTTTTCTCTTTTCTTCCGCTTCCTTGGCTGTAATGTGTTCTGCCTTGGCTTTCCTTGGCTTCTTGTTATCCCACGAAAGCGGTAATAGTTTTTGGGGTGTTAGCTTATTCTTAACGTGCGGCTGTATCGTTATGCACGCTAACATACGCATACGCTCCCAACTGTCTTTGTATTGGCTTTGCTCTTGGTCTAAGTACACTTTGCACACGCTGTTAAATTCATCAGGCGTTAGCCTACAAAAATCATCGTATGAAAGACGTATGCAACCTAAAGCAAAGCCCAATACTTCATTTATTGCAAACTTTTTTTTTCGTCTGCATCGGTCTCGGCATCTTCCTCATTGGCCCGGCCCATAGCTTTAGCCCATTCGTTCATATCTTCCGGGCTGACACTATCGGCAAAGTCCATCAAAGAAAGTTTGAATTTCTTGCCGTCTGCCTTTGATGCTGAAACGATGCAACACCAAAGGAACGTACAAATATCGGTGAAACTTGTAGCGTCGATTTCTGTAACCTCTCGCCCTGTTTCCTGCTTAAATCTAAGCATTGCACCCATTGTCTGACGGCATGGGTAAACCTCGTTGCCGACTTTAATTTCAACCTCTTTCATATATGAACTTAATTAACTGGGTTATGTGTTATGCGTGTTCGTCCGATGCAGCCGCTCCATCAGTAAATGCCGTTTCATCGAGTATGTCCGGCTCACCGTTGTTGTCAAGATTGATACTATAAGTACTATCGTCCTGCGCCGGGTCGGTACGCTCCAAAGAAGAAATGATAAAGCTACCTGCCAAATATGGCTTCGTGCTTTCACCTCTCTGCATACACTTAATCTTAACCGGCTGTCCTGACTTCCACGCTGCCAACATCTTCTGATAACTTGTTTCGGTCTCGCCATCATAGATAAGGCCCTCGGCTGAAATAGCAATAGACAAACCAGTCACACCCTTTTCTTTCCACATACCATTAGTCTTGGCTTTACTTGCCAATGGCTTAACCGCGCGGTCTTTGGTCTCACTGTTCATTGTTGCTGTATGGGTGGTACAGTGCCCGAAAGCATCTTCGCCCAAATAAAGCAACATATTACTACCATTACAATAACTCATATCTTACTAAATTTTAACGTTAAAAACTAACTGCTGCGCATAGGCATCACTATCGTAGCCCTCTTCGCTATCAGTCAAAACACAACTTCTCATAACTAAACCGTCTTTCTCGCCTTGCTTGCCGTCCAAAGCTGCCCTTACTGCCTCGGCTAACTCCACGCCCTCGCTGTACTTCTCGGTATAACAGATAACCTCGATCGTCGCGGTGTCGGCTCCCGGATAACCTGCCTTTGTCGGGTTCTGCTCGATTGAGGCACGACGATAAAGTATGTACGGCAAAACCGCCGTGTCCGTAGCAACCGGGAAAACCTTTTTAGTATGCTTCGCTACTTCGGGGTCTTGCAAAAGCATATCACGGATAATGCTACCTGCGCTTAATGATGTTTTATTTGCAGCCATACTTATTTGCAGTCTTAGTTACACTTTCTACTATCTCGTTACGCAAATCTGCCGTTACCTTATCCCTAACGTCTGCTTGGGTCTTACGCATAAAGCCATATCGTTTCATGCGCCCGGTATTGTGGCCCCGGCGTTCTCTGACGAAAACCCTTGTTTTGGTCTTGGTCTTTCGTTGCTCCGTTCCACCCTCTGCCCATATCAAAACAGGTTTCTTTAGCCCCTGACGATTGATGTGCATACCTTTTTCGCCCTTTCCAGTCATTCGGTTGGCTTTCTTAGTGCCAATAGTAATACGAAATCCGGCACTTTTCTTAAATACGATAGCCCTAATGCCTTTCTCCAAATCTCGGTTGCTGTGCAATGAGCTGCGCAAGTTATTTATAGCTGTTCGCCTTACTTGGTTCGCCTCTCTCCTGAAAGCACCTTTTAAAGCCCGCTTTCGGTGTTTAACGTCCATTTCTGTGAACAACTTTTGTAACTGCGTATCGTCGTATTGATTTGCCATAACTTGATTACTCGTTTACTCGTTCACAAACTAAAGTGTTCATACCTCGATCAATGTTTGGGATGATGGCAACCACCGTATAAAGATAGCCGCCCAACTGCTGCACTCTCCAGTTTTCTTTAACTGGGTGCGCGCCCCTTACATTAAATTCGGCTTGATAGTCGGGGAAATGCTCGCCCACTTCCTCACTACGGTTTCCGTTCTGCTTCTTTCTCTCCGCCCATACGGTACGTATAGGCTCGTAGGTTGTCGCTTCCTCGCCGTAGTCGTTTGTTGTCGCCGTAGGCTTCAACAACTGCAAACGATATTTCATTTCTCCCGCTCTCATTCCGCTAATTTCCGATAGGGTTTAATTAAGGCTTGTAGCGAATCAGGCACGGCGTGCATCTGCACGCTACTCACACTTTCACGCTGATTGTACCAATGTGCGCCCAACATCATTATAGCGTGTTTTATGGGGGTAGGCATATCATGCCCGTTACCCATCCGCGACAATTCTTCTTGGGTTCTATTGGTCGCCGTGATAACTGCGCTTTCTGCTGTATCTAATAGATGCTGCAAATACTCATCATCATCGGCGAAATCATCAGCCCTTACGTGCTTCTTGAAAAGTGCCAAACTCACTACTGCCATAACGTTTAACTTTAGTTGTGATTACTTCTTACCGCCGACTTTACCCAGCTTAAAGGCCTCCGGGCGGATTGTCTTAGTAGCATAGTCCGTGTTGAGCACGAAATCTACGCAATCTTTGCGGGCCTTGCTGTATGGATCGACGATAAAACGCAAAGTACCAAACATACCCATAGGCTGATAACGCCAATCGCCTAAACCGATATACTCCGTACCGGTGATAATCTTAACGTAGTCGCCCGACTTCATGCCCGAAAGGTTCTTAACCTCATCAGCACTTGTTACGGTAAACTTAGCGGTGTTTTTCTGTGGATCAAAGTCTTCTGCTGCCGCCCACGCTGCGCCGTTATACTTCTGATACGATACCTTAGTATCACGGATAACATTTGTGGTGTACACTGGTAAACCACAAAGTTTTTCGTCCTGAATCATCGGTAAAAAGATACCCTTTTCGTTGATAGGTGTACCCTCCAGAATCGCTTCCATGCTCTTTGTCATTACCCAACAAAGATCGCTGCCGTCGATACCTGTTTCAAGTACTGCAGCTTTCATCTGGGCGTTAAGTTCGTTGTAGGTTGGAACAGCCGAAAGCAATACCGGATTATCTTTAAGTGCAACAAATGGGCCTACCAAATTAGTAGCACCATTAACCTTATTCACACCACAAACGATTTTGTTCAAAAGAAGACGGATTGCGAGCGGCATAATCTCACGCACGATCATCTCCAAAAGCCCCTGTGACTGATTGAGCGACTGGTTAGTTACCGGGATGGCAATACCCATACGCTCCGGTGCCGCTGTCATTTTACTGAAAGGTATTTTGGTGTCGCTGAGTTCTGCGCCCTCACCGGCTAACTCTGCCTCAACCATTTCGTACATAGGCCAAACAAAGTCTCCGGCCAAACCTGTTGGCATCGGTAAACCTATCTTATCCAGAATAAAGCCCTCCTGTAAAGGCTTCAAAATGTCCTGAATGTTAAGCGGCACAATTGCCCCCTTTGCCACGTCCTGCACCATCATCATATCACGCAAAAGCATGATTTCGGTACGCTGACCTGCTGCGGCGTTCTCACGGATGATTCTAATTGCGTCCTCCTGTGCGTTTGGATTTTCACGCAAATGCTCGGCAGTCGCCGCCTGCATCTTCATTTGCAGCAACTGATTTTCACGCATGAGGGTTTCAAACTCGGTGTTCTCTGCCTCGTTGCGCTCACGCTGCTCTTTCTCGCATACGTCCGCAATGTCCGTAATGCGGTCGCAATTCTGCTGATACTGGTTAATCAGCTCACGAACGTTAATTGTTTTCTTCTTTTTGTCCATGTCTGAAAATTAAAAAATTAAACTATTACTAAACTGCGCTTTGCAGCGTGGCGCATTTCACGCAACTGCTTTAACGCTTTCTGTCTCTGCTCACTTGTTGGCTGTTGAGGCTCTGGGGCTTTCTGCTCTCGCTTCAACTCATCGGTAAACTCCCTTGCCTCTACACTTGTATCAGGGTAGTAAGGGTCTGCCGCCAACGTAAAATCAAAGATGCCTGTAATGGCTTTGACACGATAGGTAATGTTGTTTACCCCATTGGTTGCCACGTGGCTTTGTCTCTCTACAAAATCGCTATCATAGTAGCGTGTTGTAAAAGCAAAGCTGCAACCGCTTATATCGCCACGTCGTACCAATTCCAAAGCCTTATCGCCATCTACGGTATTAGGCGCATCAAACTCAAAGGCTACACCCTTTTCATCTACCGTGTACGAAAGTGTACCGCCGCCCTTATTGCTACGTGCCAAAATCAACTGCCGATTATGAAACATTGTCATTTTGATGTCTTGGCCGTCTAAGAGTTCCTTTGTAATGGCTTCCGGGGCTATCACTTCCCGGGCCTCGCTATCTTCGTCGCTCCACAATGGGGCCGACGGTACATTAAACAATATGGCATATCCTGTTATCGTGCGGCTTGGCGCTTCGCCCTCTGCCGCCTCTCTAATGTGTAACTCGGTAGGAGTACACAAACATCGTCTTATGATTTTATCTTTATTCATCGTCTTGGTCTCCATCTTTATTTTTATCGTCCTTTTTAGTTTTCTTTGGCTCTGGCTCGGTCTGTTGCTTTACTGCGGCCTCGTTGGCAATATCTCTAAGATTTGCCGATACTAAAATCTTGTCGCCCCCCTCAATAGGCTGGCGGTTCTCCAACTTCCGCCAATCGTTCACCGTATAGATACCTGCGGCAATCGTTGCCGCCTGATACTTAACTTTGCTATCCAAATCGCTTGCATAAAGCCCTCGACGGTCAAACTCAAATTTTCGTTTGCAACATAGGGTGGGAGCGATTAACTTACGCAACATTTCATTTTCGATATTGCGCAAAAGCGGGTTTAGCGTGTTACTCAAAAACGCCACATTCGCCATTTCAGCCGACTTGTAGTTGTTGCTCGTATCGTCAAAAACGAAAGACGGATGCACGCCAAAGAAACGGCAAATGTCTCGTACCGTAAACTTGCGACTCTCCAAAAACTGCATATCTGTAGAAGAAAGCGAAATTTGCTTAAAGTCCACCTGCCCGGGCAAACTAACTATACGCTCGCCGTTCTGAAAACGACTATCCATGCTTTCCGCTGTTTTCTCCAACTCCTTGTCCTGATACTCACCAAACCCGGTAGTAGTCTTATCGTTGCTTACGATGCCTCTAACATTGCCGCCATTGGCAAATCGTTTAAGCGTCTCCCTGTCTCCAGTTAATGCAATGTCTAACGTCTGCCTTGCATACTCCAGTACGCTAACGCCGTGCTTGCCGTTAATTGTATGCCCCTTAATATGGATGATCTCGCTTTCGTCGTAAACTCCATATATACCATTGATGGTATCACTAATCATGTAGGTATCGTTATACACATCGTGGTTCACGGTATTACGCCCACACAAAACCAATCGATCTATTTCTAAAGTAGCCATGTTGTACACTGGTACGATGTAAGCATTACCCTCTAACAACACATTTTCTACGGCTTCTTTCCAAAAATCAAACGCCGATTTTGTAAAGTCCGGCTGCACTGTTAGAAGATAATGCAAACGGCTATTCGTGTCCTCCACGAAAATGCCGTCTTTCAATCGCATATACAAAAATGGCAAATTAGCTACACTTTCACTAAGTAACTGCACACATCGGTAAACAGTGGCAACCGACAAAGCAGTATTGGCTGTACCGAAAAAGTTAAAGAATTGGGTATAGTCTCCAGTGCGTGGCCCCGGTGTCTGTGGCGCACTAACTGTGCCCTCTGTATCGGTGCTACGGCGGAAAAATTTTACTATATTTTGCCAAATACCCATATATATTATACTTTTAGTCCCAAAAATACAAAATAAAAATATGCAGAAAAAATGCGCTTTGGCGCATTGTGGTACGTCTTGGCGCATTGTGGTAAAATTATTATTTTATTAAAAAATTTTATATTCTAAAAACTCGCAAATTACCTCTCAAATGTGTATAGTAAACCTAAAGTCATTAGCATAGTAATCGCTCCGTCGATCTTACGATATTGTGACACTTTGAGCGGCTTTTTGTTCTCCAGATTGTCGGTATCTATCACGCAATTTTCCAAACAGAAAGCATTAATAGGGTTGTTGTTAAACTCTATCTTTGGCGGGTCATTCCATGCGAGCATCTCGAAACTTTCTACAGGTAGGTTAAAGTTTCCGTATGTCTGACTAAATGGGGTTAGCACATTCCTCGCTCCGACTGACTTTAAGATACTCGTTAGCTCCTGCGCCTTGTAAGCATCATAGCCGATACGGATAATATTAACCAACTTACTGCGTCGTAATATATCCTCGGTTATCGTCGCCGTGTCTATCTTCTGCCCTTTGCAGAAAATAAGATACCTTTTTTCATTCCAAAGTCTATAAAGCTGCTCGTTGGGATGCCCTTTTAATGCCCCCTCCGGGAAATAGTAATCAGTATGCGTGTAAAACTTCTTATCACCCGATAGGTACACGGTATAAGATACTGCGCTGAAATCATCATGCACCGACAAATCAAACGCCACAGCACAATCGGGGCGGCCCTGCACCTGATCTATACAGAAATTGCCCAATAATTCTTTTGCCTTTTCGTGGGTAAACCACGTTTTTTCGTCGTTTATCGTGAAAATATTAAGCAATTTCGTGCGAAAAGCCAACATATTTTCGGCTGATAACTGGGCGGTCTTATACTCATTTTCGTAGTAGTCTGGTTGCACTGTGATACCCAAATGCGGCTGCACCTTTGCCCACGTCTTCGGGCTATCCTCCGCATCGTCCACATCAGGCATGAATATGGAGGCAAACATAGTGTCGCTTTCTGCCTTGCCTCGTAGTACTGCCATCACTCCGTCAAGTTCGTGGGCAAATGGGCCATCTACCACATCGCTTGCCGTGGTGATAATGATAGTTAGCGGCTCACGCCGTGGCCCCATTGATGTAGTCAACACGTTTTTGAGGTCTGCGCCGTTCTTACCCGCCGTGTTCCGGGCTTGGGCGTACTCATCCATTATCACCAATGAGGCAGACAAACCATCTTTGGTTTTAGCGTTAGCGGTCAAACATTGTATGAGGCTATCACGCCCGCGGTCTTTGAAAGTAATCTTTTCACGATTAACCCTAAAGTGTTTTTCTTTTGGGTCAATATCAAGCATAATTTTTTGTATCTCATCAAAGCATATTTTAGCCTGATCGTAACTATTTGCGCCCACGTATGCCTGGGCGTTGTTATCGCCGAAAAGCATATCATAAACCGCCAAAGCTGCGCACGATGTCGTTTTACTGAACTTTCGGGGCACGAATAAGTAGGCGGTACGTATCAGTCTGCGCCCATCGTCTCGGGCAAAGCCGTAGATATTGGCAAACTGGTAGGCTTGCACCGGGGTTAGCTTATAGCGTGTGCGTCCATTGATGCCGCTAAACCGCAAAGCCTCGTAGAACTTGAAAAAACGCTTTACCCGCTTTGGCTTCCAATCGTACTTATCCAGCATCTGCAAAAAGCGTCTTACACCCAATATCTCATACAGGTTGTGTGCGTCTGGGTGGTCTATCACTCCAAACACATAATCGCCGATACGCTTATCTGTTTCAATAAGCGCACGGCGGTATCGGTCGGCGTATGTACTGCGCCCCCGCTGCAACTGCTCCGATACATCGGCTTTCAGTTGTCGTAATCTTTCTTTTTCTTCCTCTGTCATTCGTCGCCCTCCTGCATCGCTGCCATAAAGTCGTTAAAACTATCGTTGTCGCTCTTTCGTTCTTTGCTCTCGGTGTTCATGCCCAAAGCCCTTAACGCTTTCTGTCCCTGCTGCAACAACTCGATATATAGCTTTTCTTTCGGGTCGATCGTCTTACGTTCGTGACCCTCCCGGCTATACTCTACGCTTACGGCATGATGCCCGTCTGCCATGATCTCATCACCCAAAATGTCGGCACGTACCAACAACTTAGCCGTAATATCCACTTGGTATGTAAGTTCAGCGGTGTACTTACCTTGCTTCTTCAACAACTTAACGATATACGCTTTTTTGCTCTTAATCTTGGCGGCTATCTTCTTGTTGTCTTTCTCGGTGGACGGCTCCGGCAAAGTCTGGCTAACAGGCAATGGGCCGGCAGTCTTTGGCAGTGCCTTGTCGCTGTAACCTCGCTTTTTGCCCTTTGTTTTTAGGTAAAAGATAATAGCCGTTGTGTCGTTGGCGTTTATCGACTGCATCAACTTGCTTTCAACGAAATCTACCTGCACCTCGGTAATCTCATCTACTTTCTCTTTAAACACTGGGTCGGCGTTGTACCATCGGTAATAAGTACTGCGCCCTATGCCTATCGCCTCGCACGCTGTGGCTATGATGCCGTAGCCTTTCGCCAAAGCCTCCAAAAACTTTTGTTTCTTTTCTTCCATCTGCGTTACTTTACAAATGAGCGGATGCCGTCGAAATAGTCTTTGTAAAACTCAAACAGTCCCTTATCAACTGTTATACTTCCCTGCTCCGTTCTTGGATTAGTATTAATGTTTGCACTTGTCTGTATGCCGAAATAAAAGCCCTCATCGTAGTTGCACCCTGCGTATATCTTGCTGTGGTTTTTGAATACTGCGGCACGTCCTGCCTCCGGGTGTTCCTGATAGAACTTTTGCACCATCTGCCACTCAATCTTATAGCTGCCCGGGAATATCTCGCCCAAATACATATCAAGTTTCTTAATGCGCCCTTGCTCGTACCATTGTTGTACCTGCAAAATATCCTCCGCCGCCATGCACCATGTCGATAACAAACAATAGTCTAAGTCGTGCTGATTAAGCACCACTTTCAGGTAACTAAGGCTATCCACGTCCCCGGCAGTGATAAAATTGTAGGTGGTATAGTCTTGCAGCTTGACGTACTGCATCGCCTCCAGTAACTTGACCTCGCTAAATGCCCGGCGGTACTCGTAGCGTTGTGATAATTCGGTACATTCCTTTGTTCGTCTATGCGCTCGCTTTGCCTGGGCGGTTGTCTCGGCTGTGGTTTCTTCCGGCTCCACCTCATCAGGGAGGGGCTTGAGTCTGACTTGCGCCAAAGCTGCCAAATCCAAAGCCGTCATCTTGGTTTCCAAACTTCATAAATATTGCTTTTTAATATTAACCTACACACGTGGGCGTTTTTATATTGTGCCAACTATGCCGGGGCTTTGCATCTGGGCAAAATCCCCCACGGCCCAAAAATCGGCTCACGTGTGGAAAAGGAAGTTGGCGAGGTTTAACCGGGGGTGTACCCCATTTAAAAAATAGGCCCCCAGGTCTCACCTTGCAACCTCATTTCAAAAATTTATTCACAAATCTTTTCAGGTGCTCCTTGGCTCGGTTCTTTGCTTGAACCTTGCCGCACCTGCCCATATCCGTATGTACCTTAACGTGGCACTCGTGGCATAGGGCTTTGAGGTTAAAGTAATCAAACATCAGGCGTTCTTTTTCCAGCCTTGTTAGTCCATCCTCAACCGGGATAACGTGGTGTACCTCGGTGGCTGCTGTCACTCTGCCCAATTCCTCGCACCTCTCACATAGTGGCGTATCATTGAGTTTGTCACGTCTCAATCGTAGCCACTTGGCCGTATGTATCAGCCTTATATAGTCTTTATCCTTTGCCATACTCTAATATTCGTCTTTGATGTCTATTGTTGTGTGATACTTCCTTACCAAAAAGTTGAGGCTATCCAACAAAGATTGCTGTACGCCCTGCTTACCACTTAATGCTGTGTTGGCCCGCTCATCTACTGTGTTAGCACAAATCAACTTATACACCTGTACTGGGTACTGCTGCCCTTGTCGGTGTAATCGTGCGTTGGCTTGTTGGTATAACTCCAGATTCCAACCCGTGCCAAACCATACGATATAGTGCCCACCTTGCTGCATATTCAAGCCAAACGCCGTGCTCATAGGATGGGCCAATAGTACGTCTATCTGTCCGGCGTTCCATTCTCTCAACTCCTTTTCGCCCTCGTATGACTTGACGGTATAACCTTTCAGTTTCTTGGTGATACGTGTTACATCATGCTTAAACTGATAGAAGACTAACACATGATTGCCGTTTGCAGCTTCCACGATCTCGGCTAACTTATCCAACTTCTCATCGTGTATTTCGTGTACATCCTTGGCATCATCGTATATCGCACCGTTGGCAAACTGGCTTAACTTATTCATCAGCCCGGCGGCACTGTTCGCTAAGATATTGGCGTTTTCCCCGGTATGCAATTCGGTAAACTCCAAAACCTTTTCTTTCTCAAACTTGTTGTATGCCTCCATCACCTTTGGCGACAAAGTAAGTTTGGTTTCGTGGGTGATCATGTCCGGCAACTGCAAATAGTCCTTTGCCTGCATTGATAGACAAATATCAGAAATCTTGTTTTTGATGATGCCCTCGCACCCTTTTTTGATGTCGCAACGTACTATTACGTTGTTCCACTTGTGGGTCTCAAAGTAGGTTTCACGATATTTCGTTACACTCTTGCCCAAACGTTCGCCCATGTCTATACAGTACATTTGTGCCCATAGGTCTATCAGTCCGTTAGGTGCTGGCGTTCCTGTAAGTCCGATAACTCGATTAACCGTTGGTATGGCTGTACGCATCGCCTTAAATCGGTTTGACTTAGAAGACTTGAAACTAGTTAGCTCATCAATTACCAACACATCAAATGGCAACTGACCGCCATACTTTCCGACTAACCAAACAAAGCTATCACGTCCGATAACGTAGATGTCTGCCTTAGATGCCAACGCTAAATTACGCTGCTTCTCCGTACCCATCACCTTTGCCACTTTCAGGCTTTGCAGATGATCCCACTTTTCTGCCTCGGTAGTCCATGTTGTTTCGGCTACCTTTTTCGGTGCTACCACCAAAGTACGGCTTACCTCGCAATCATCCATTAGCTGTTGTATTGCTGTAAGTGTGCTTACCGTCTTACCTAAACCCATATCAAGAAACAAACCGCAACGGGGGTGGTCTAATATCCACTGTATCGCTGCCTTCTGATAGTCGTATGGTCTGTACTTCATTGTTCTGCCCTCCAAACTTTAATCAGTTCGTCGATTGTCTGCTTGTTGTCGATTGTATAGACTTCGTGGCCCATGCTTACCAACTCATTTTGTCTTACGGCTTGTATCTTCGTTGGTTTCTTGCCTTTACTTTTCAACTCCACCCAAACAACCTTACCACCATGTAGGCATACCACTCTATCAGGATAACCCACCATGTTAGCATTTGAGTATTTGAGGCAAATGCCGCCAATGGCTTTTACCTCTTGTACCAAATATTTTTCTATCGCCTTTTCCGATACCTCGGCGTGGCGTGTTATTGCTTCTAACTTCTTCATTCTATCTTATGCCGTTTGTAAACATTCTACTTTCAACATTCTATACATATATACTTAATACCCCTTTTTACGTATATTTATAGTATATAACTATATATTACTACTTATACTATATTTTATGTTTATTATGTTTACATATATAGTTAAGTATTGATAATCAGCCTTTTAAGTGTAAACAAAGTATGTAAACAAAGCCGTAAACAAAATAAATTGTTTACGCATTTTGCGATATTTGCTTTTTGTCGCTTTGCTTGTAAACAAACCCTGTAAACATCACTTTGTTTACATATTCCTACGCCCGATTGATGCCTTAAAGGTCGCTTTCGTCGTCGTCTTCTGTTGGTCTGCTAAACCCTCGCTGTGTCCCATATAACGGAAATCTTGCAGACGATAATTTTCGCCAACCCAATTCGTCCAAGACTTTATTAACCTTTCGGGCTTCGTACTTGTAATCTTTACTACCTACATCACGCCCCAAAACCTCGCTGAGAAATTCGGCGGCACATACTTTGGTACGTGTTTCTGTTCCTGTCTCATCCAGTGGGTCGGGGCTTCTAATGTATGCCCGTCGACGGTTCAAATCCCAAGTACCCCAGTCGGCCGGCAACTTCATATCTAAGTATGCCTGTATCATTCCCGGTAATGGGTCTTCTTGATTATCGTTAAACTCTTCCTGCCGCTTTCGGGCTTCTGCTTCCAATTCCTCACTAAGGTACAACTTTTCGCCGTCCTTATAGCGTCGCACAGCCTCAGCCCATAACTGATCACGGTCTGCCCCGACTGCTTTGCGTGGGCTACCGTGCTTACGTAGTTCCGGGTTTATACGTATTACCCAAAAGCGGCGGTTTCCGGTCTCTCCCTTTAAGAAGTATAATTCGTTGGTCGTACCGCAAAAAACGCATTGCCTTGGGTGGGATTCCATCACACTGCCATACGCCGGGCGGTACATATCATTTTGGCGGCTTATGTAGGCTTTCACCTGCTCAACGTCTGATCGCTTGATACTGCCCAACTCCGGTAGTTCGATAACCCAACCGTTCCGGGCTTGCTCCATGCCTTTTGTACCCTCCATCGTTACCAAACTATCGCTAAACCAATCACCGCCCATCACATTGAAAAGCGTCGATTTACCGATACCCTCGGCTCCGGCGATGATCAGGCAATAATCATACTTGCACCCCGGATTCATCACTCTTGCCACTGCCGCCGTAAAGTGCTTACGTGTCATAGCCCTGTTTAACTCATTATCTTCTGCACCTAAGTAGTCAATAATTAAGCGGTCTAAGCGTGGTACACCGTCCCATGTAAGACTATTGAGGTAATCACGTATTGGGTGTATTCTGTGACGTGTAACGACTGCCACCAAAGCATCTTTGATTTTGTCCTTTCCAGTCACTCCGTATTTTTCATCTAAGTAGATTCTTAGATTTGCATCATCAGTATTGCCCCATTGTGTTGCCTCGGTGTTCCACGGCAAACCACCCGTTATGTAGTTAAACCCATTAAATAGATTTTGCCATACATGATTTTTCAATCCTGGGTCATTCTCCAGAATAGCAATAATATTGCTTGCCGTTGATTTGATGCTGCCTTTCTTGTCAAAGTCTAATTCAGCCATCCACTTGTCGGCATTTTCAGATACTGCGCTGTCTCCGGCTTCCTCTGTTTCGATGTCGGCAAAATCATCATCGGCTTGGCTCTGTCGTTCTTTAGTAAGTAAGATTCTTACCTTTTTGTCTTTGGCTACGAAATCTTGCATTTTTAGGTACGACGGCAAACGTGTGTTGTCCGTTATCTTCGTACCCTCATCCTGCACACCGAACAAATGTATTCGGCAAAGGTCGAAAGCGTTGCAAAGCTGCTTACTTGCCGGGTCGGTTTCGTGATTGCTGTACGCAAACTTGCCGTCGTAGCAAACCAAACCCGCCGCTACACTTCCCTTAATGTATGTGTATCGCCCATCGTGGGCGGTCTTTTCGTACACATCAGGTAGAAACGTGTCGATTGCCTCCTCTATTGAATAGGCACGGCAAAAAGCACCAATTAAGCCGGGTTTTTCGATTGGGTCACCTACCTTTTTCAATTCGTGAACGATGATGTCGCCTTCCCGGCTCGATACTGGCCAAAGTGCCACATCTTTATAGTCGTGGTACTGCTTTAAGAACTCATCCACGTTGCACGCCTTGCCGTCTTGATATTCGAACACATATTCGCCGTCTCTGCTTGTAGATGGATAATAAAATAATCTCGCTAACTGATAGGTGGTATCGTCGAATACCTCAATATTCAGTTTGCTTGCTATCATTCTACAAAGCGGCTCATACTCATCTGGGCGTACTCGACGGCTCAATGGAAAGACTAAACGATAGCGTGGCTTTTCCGGCGTATGCTTGTGCGTGCTGTAAAGCATCGCCGCAAAGCCAAAGTTTAACGTGAATTCGTCCCAGAGGTCGGGCGTACCGTAGTCAATATCAAGTGTGGCAATACTTCGCCACATCACGTTAGCGGTTTTTCGTGTACCGCCTGATAGGTAGCCACCGACAAAACCGCCCACGTCCTTGATGCTGCTTTGCTCTTCCCTGCTCATCTTGGCGTACTCGCTTACGCTTTCCGTGGTCCGTTTCGTTTCGCTGCATCGCTCTACCAACTTCACCCATGTGGTCGCTTTGTTCTTCCACTTCTTTGCCATACGGCTATGGGCTGTTGCTATGTCGATCGGGAAATCATTGTTTAACTTTATCTGTGCCATGTGCTAATCTTTCTAAAGATTCATACGATAACTTATCTAAGATACCTTTAAAGTACTTAGCATCTTCCTCGCTGCTCGCCTTGATAGTTACCGGGCGCACACCGATTTTGCCTACTGGTGGGTGTACCACTAACTCAAATGGCCGTGGCTCATCGTCCAACTGATCGAAAAGGTGCTTTAGGTTGCTTGCTCTGATAACCATAAACCTTGTGTATTTGAAATCTTCTGCCATATTGTTTTACTTTTTAAGATGATCGGGTAAAAACGAAAGTATATGTTTTATAACCTCTACCGTCCAACCATTGCCCAACATACGGTATTGTTGTGTTTCTGATACTTCCCATTTATACCAGTCTGGTATAGTTTGCAGTCGGGCGCACTCTGTCGGCGTTAATCGTCTGACTTGCAGCCCCCCCACTAAAGCGTTAATCGTCTGCCCTCCGTGTCCGTTCATTAAAGCCGGGCTTTTGCCATCAGCTGCATAAACTCGGTTTTGTTGGTACGGCTGTGTGCCTCCACTTTCACGGCTTGGGTTTATCTGCTTGATTCCGTTTTTTGGATTGCTCACTAATAAATTATTTTTTTGCCACGAATTAGCGGATAATGTAGGCGACTTTTCGGTATTGATAGCACCTTTGTTTTTGCCTCGTGGTCGTTGCATTATAAAATTATCTTTTGCCACTGTCGTTAAACAGTTGGTTTTACCGGGGTTCGGGCTTTCCTCAAAGTGTTGTGGCTCGCCTCGATATGATCTGCCCCTTTGGGCTGCACAAATTAAGTCTTTCACATTACGCCCCCCCACTGTTAATGTACACATCTTGCCTGTTTCCTTGTGGAAAATAGCCTTAAAGCCATTGCCCTTTTCCTCCTGACGCTTGTTATAGGCTAATAACTTTTCTATATATTCAGGACTAAGGAAATATTTTTCATCGACCTCATCCTGTAAGATGTCCTTAATAAATATGTGCCGGTCTTTCGGCTGTGGTATTGCACTATGAGGTAAACCGAATAAATCATACTGCTCCAATTTGATGTTAGTCCAATAGATACGTTTTCTAACTTGCGCCGATACTAAAGCACTATTTATATGAACACCTACGATGCCCAAAGCCTCGTTAATAACCGTCTCCCATCTCTTGCCCATTTCAACATTTTCAAGCATAAATAAGATGTTTGGGTTTGCCTCTCGTAGCTCGTTAAGTATTCTGACGTATTCCCAAAATAAGTAACTCTGCCCCTCAAACTCAAAGCCCTGTTGTTTTAATTCCAGATACCTTGTTAAGGTCTCGATTTGTTCTTTGCTTTTGGTGCTCATTCCTGCACGTTTTCCGGCAAAACTAAAACACTGGCATGGGCTGCCACCTATCAGTAAATCAATTTTGCCCAAACTCTTAGCGTCCACTTTTCTAACATCACCCAACTGCACGGTGTCGGGAAAATTCGCCATCGTGTTTTTGATTGCAAACTTATCTATTTCGCTTGCATAGTATTTATCAATCGTTACGCCCAATTCCTTTAATGCAATTTGTCCGCAACTCATGCCGTCGAATAAACTTAATACTACCATGCTACAAATATCAAATCTTAAAATACCGCCAATCTATGCAACCGGGGCACTGCTCGCAAACCTCACATTCTGATAGCTTACAAACTCCATAGCCGGGTTTGTCTTCATCAGGATCGTATGATAGGCACGTTTTGCAGTACATCTTTTTCATAATTGGCGGTATTGGTGTGAATATTTGCACGGCTTTCGCCGTGCTAAAGATTAAAAACTAAAATATTAAGGGCTAAAAAATAAATGCTGACACTGCCCTAACTCTGATCGTGCTGCTGGCCTTAGTGATCCAAAGGTTCGTATTACCGTCGTCGAGGTTCAGACCCCACGCGTTGGTCGCACTGCTCTCGGTAGAAGTCCAATACCAACTGTCTTGCAGTTCACCACCTCCGACAAACATCAAAGCTGCATTGATAGCTTTTTTGTTGATAAAGATACGGTACAACTCGCCTAAAGATGGTATATGCCAATCATCGGCTAACTTTATCTGTGGATTCAGAATATTACGCAAATGGTTGGTGTTCCCCGCTCCGTCCATGTCCGCTACCGCATCGTCGTAGTCGTCGATATAATAATCTTGGTCGCTTTCTTCGTCGCCATTCTCTTTCGTAGTTAGTGTAATAGCACTGCCTTTAGCTTCATCATACAAAGCTATCTTAATGCCAAAGCCACCCATCTTCAAACCGATAGCCACTACCTCACTATTCATGTTGTCGTCTTTGGTGTGCTCCGGTTCAAACAAAGTTGCTTTGCCGTCGGCGTGTAACAAATAAACGCCGTCCTCCATATCACCGTATTTTTGTAACTGCGCCTGTACCGGCTTTTCGTCCTTACCCATTACAAAGGTATTGGCTTTCTCTGCTTCTTCTACGTTGCCGCACCATTGCAATAACTCGTATCTGAATTGCTGCATATCTGATAGTGCCTTACTTGTCTTTATTTCCATTTTGTATATGCTTTATATTGTTTAATCTTTTAAATAGTATGGGGTGGTGTACCCTGCACCTTTGAGCGGTAAATCTCTGCACCATGATATAGGCTCACTAAACAAAGCCTCAACCATCGGTAACGTCTGGTCTTTCGTAGCCTCTACGATGATCTCATCATGTATGTGGAAAACTACGTTTAGCCCTCGCCGCTCGGCTCTAAGTATCACCCAACCTAATATGTCACGCGCCGTAGCCTGTACGATGTTCTCGGTTAGCTTACCGCCGTAGGTTCTCACCTTTCCCCACTTCTTCGTGGTCTGGTTTACGCCCTCATACTCGATGATTTCGTGGTCGCCTCGCCAACCGTCGTTTGTCTCGATGCCAACCTCCGCACGTGGGTAACAAATAGTCCTGCCGCTTGGTAGGGTAATTAGCAACATACCCCAACGATAACCGATTACGATACCTTGCTGTATTGTTACGCTTCGCCCTGTCTTAATGGCCGTGATAGCTGCTTTCTCAACGGTACGCCACAACTTAACGATATGTGGGTTACTATCTCGCCACTTGTTTACGATGTCTTTTTCCTCGGATTCTGTTAAACCTAACTTCTTACCGCCCATCGCTTCCAGTGCCGATACACCGCCGCCGTAGCCCAAACCCAAAACGGCTACTTTTCCTTTCGGTCTCAAATCTCCGTTGGGGCCGTGCTTTTGAACTGGTACGCCAAACATTTTACTCGCCGTCTCACAATAGATGTCGTGCCCTGCTCTGAAAGCGTCCAATACCCATGTTTCCCCGGCTATCCATGCTATCACACGTGCTTCAATCGCCGAAAAGTCGCATACGTGGAACGTGCAACCGGGCTTGGCTATGAAAGCGGTACGTATCAATTCACTAAGTACTTGGGTAACGTTTCCGTAGTTCATTTCAAACTCTTCCAAATCACCCTGCTTAACCAAATAGCGTGCGTCGTCCAAACTCTCCAGATGATTTTGTGGTAGGTTCTGCAACTGCACCAAACGCCCCGCCCATCTGCCTGTACGTGCCGCACCGCAAAATTGCAACAAACCGTGTACTCGGCTATCTTTGCAGACACATTTTTGCATGGCTGTGTACTTCTTATTAGAAGTCTTACCCATTTCCCTACGCAAAGCCAAAAGTTTCTGCACCTTGGGCCAATACTTAAACTGCACCTCGTAGTCGTCCAAATTCTTTTTGTTGAGGCTATCAATAGTAAACCCGGTGTTCTCGGATATGTATTGTTTAATTTGGCCGGGGCTGTTCGGGTTACTCATGCCTGTAAGTTTTTGGGCTTCTGTAAATAGTTCATCTTTGTATAATTTATCAAATCGGGTGGCATTGTTCACTAACACTTGGTCTATCATAACGCCACGGTCGTTAATGCGTTGATCGGCTGTGTACAAATCTTCGTCGAACTCGGGTACTTCCAATCTTCTGACTTTTTTCAAGATGGCTTGCTCTACCTCCACGTCTCGGATATTGTAGGCTTTGAACGTTGCCCATTTCTCGGGTGCATCGTTCGGTTTGTGCCGGATCATCTTTGTTACGCCCTGCTTTGTCTGCTTATTCGGAACACTAAAGTATCTTATTAGGGCTTTGCCCTCACTCATCTTTCTGTCTTCCAGTTTAAGCACTTCGCCACATTGAGCCAACGAGAGCGGTAAACCCATTCGGGCGGCTCTTACCATCGTACACCGCCATTGTCTCGGGTCTAATCGTCCTTGGATGCCTAAATATACACCGATGCAAATACGCTCAAAAGTTGCATTGAAAGCGGTCTTTATTACCTCGGGGTCGGTTAGTGCTGCTTTGATGTCTGGCGGCAAAGTTTCGCCGCTTGCAAAGTCCACGCATTGCACCGGGCCACCGTCCACGCTATACCCAAAAAGCAATATGGTAAAGTCTTCGGCTTCCACATACTTATATACGCCACACTCGGTTAGGTCGTTGCTACTATATGTTTCGATGTCTATGCCTAATTCTTTCATATACTTTGCTTGGTTTGATAACCCCGGCGGCTTCCTCTTTCCACCGCCGGGGGCAACTACATTAACATTTTGTCGTATAGAAAAAAGCACTTTACAAATCGTCGTCGTCCTCATCGTCGATGCCGTCCAGATCGGCAAAGTCGCTTTCGGCTGATACTCTGCCGCCCAAATGGTCGTCGTCCTTGAACTTCATAATATTGTTGAGGCCGCACGCTACGCCCTTATTACCGCTTACGTCGTAACCGTAAAAAGTTACCGACACAATCGCCCAAACGCCACTGTAAACTTCTTCTTCGTCCACGATAGGCACTTTCTTGCGATCGACTATGCCGGGGCGGGTGTTACTCTTGGCGTTCAAATAGTAGTGGTCTTCGTAAACCTCATCGTCCTTTTCGTCGCCATCACGCAAAGCCAAATCAAGTTTCTTAGGCTCTTTGCCTCCCCACTTCGCTATGATAGCGGCTTTCTTAGCTGCCTCAATCGCCTTTTTGATTGCCTCGATAGTCTTCTTTTCCGACTTTGGGATCAGAACGTTAGTCATAAACTTGCCCTCCCCGTCACCGTCTGGGCTGTACTTTGCGAATACGTGGGTGTAACTAAGGCGGCATGGGCCAAAGATTACCTTAGTATCATTAACTACTTTAGGGTCTACCATAATTGTATGAATTTAAAATGTTAAACTTAAATGTCTTTAAAATCGTCTGCTGCCTGATTAAACGCCGGGCGTTTGTCTGATTCAGGCACTAACGTTGGTTTGCCTTGTGGCTTATTGATATACTCGGAACAAAGCGTTCCAAAGCGTTTCTTACCTATCAGTTTTTCCAAATCGGTAATACTTCTTAGCTCGGTGGGCTTAATGTAGTCCTCCTTTGCAAAGCCCTCTTTGTCTAAAAGCTGCATTACGGCGGTTGGGTCTGTTATCTTTCTGATACTGCGCCCCTCAACGATTTTGTAGCCTTTGTACTGCACACCACTTAACGCCTGTTCCAAACTGTACTCCTCAATTCCAGATAGCCACGTTTTGAAAGTCGAAAGGAAAGGTAGTATAGCGGCCTCCATAACTTCCTTGCTAATCTTACGTGGATCGGGGTAGGCTTGCTGCGACCCGACACATAAAGACGATAGGGCCTTGCAAGTGGCCTTAACTTTGCAGAACCGGCACCACTCGCCGGGCTTCTGCTTTCCTCCGGCATAGGCTTCATGGGCTTTTGGTTTCAGCTCATCGACTGCCCAATTAATGAGGTCGGCGGCATCTAACTCAAACTCCGAAAGATTATCAATACGTGGTTGTACGATAGTCATGCGTACCTTATGTATGTCGTATTCAAAGTTAAATAAGTCCCATGCGCCCAAAGCATAAATCATCATTTGTTGATTTTTCACGGCTGACACCTTTACGCCTTTTCCATACTTAAAGTCGATAACCTCCATCACACCATCGGCGATAATGATAGCATCCGACGTGCCGAAAGCATCAGGCACATAGTGACTAAAATCTAACTTGACCTCAACCAACAATTGTGCGTCCTTGGTCTTAGCTCGGGCGGCGTTGAACTTTGCCAGTACGATAGTCTTGTACGTATCGGTGTACTCGTCCATTTCGCCACTGTGGTACTGCTCGTCTAACTGCGCTATCTCGGCTTTTTCCTCATCCACCGACAAATCCAAAAACTCTTTCAGTTTCTTGGCGCAATAGGCGTGGGCTAACGTTCCCTCCTCTGCAAATGTGCTGCTCTTATCCTCCACGTCTCTTTCCAGAAGTGGGGCGGCAGTACAATTCATCCAACGATGTGCCGCACTTGGTGATAATAAAGCGTGTTTACCTGCCATAATTGTATACGCTTAATTGTTGTTATTAAAATGGGCAATTTGAACCGATCGTGCCATCTTCCATTATCTGCAAATCGTTGCAGTTCTTAATGAAATTTGCAATTTTATCAGGTGGCAAAGCACTCGGTTTTTCAGCACCTAACAAAGCGGCTATGTTCTTGAACTGTGCCGTTAGCGGTTTGTGGTACTTTTTGTACAAATCGCTGTTGGTGTTCTCCTTGTAGTCTTCGCCCTCGATACGTTGGCGTGTCTTGTGCATAGCCGCCCTAACGTCTTCGGCGGTTAATGGCTTCTGCTCTGCCTCTGCCTGGGCTTTGGCCTGACCCTCATTCTGTGGGGCGGCTTCCTCGGCTTTGGCTTCTTCCTGCCCGGCTACCTGCTCACCGTTGGCATCGGCTTCGTTGGCGGCTGGCTCTTTGGTAGGCTCTGGCTTGTCGGCGGCTGCTTCCTCGGCGGTCGGCGCAACTGTTGGTCGGTGGCTCAAAATGGCATTTACCAAAGCCACGATTTCGGGTGTTACACCCAAATTGACCTGTACGTTAATACTAAAATCTGTTTTCATCTTTGTATATGATTAATGATGTTATTTATCCTCGTTGATGTACTCCAATAGCTCATCTATCTTTCTGTGCTTCGCAAACCATACATACAAACGTATGTCGATATATGCGAGTGCTACGGCTGTGAACTTGGAATAAATTACTAATTCCCAATAGTTGGGGTTATCAGCGTCCGGCATCCCAATCAGATTGAGAAAAGCGATAACACCGATAACTACCATCAGCCAATAACGCCAATTCTTCATTATTTTTTTCATACCGCTTAATTTTTAAAGATACATTGATTTCCAACACTTGATTATTTCCGCCCCCGTAGTAATTAAGCCTTTTCCGGCTTTCCTAACTCTGAACTTAATAAGCCCATCGTTAGCGTACCGGGCGACAGTGTGCCGATCCACGTGCAACGCTTTGGCTGCTTGCCCTTGGTTATACAAACCGTCTGGTTCTACTTCGGGTTTGGTGATAATCATATAGCGTTACGTGTTATGGTTAGTGTGTTGGCTGTATAGTCCGTTTTAACGCTGAACTTGCAGCCCATCAAATTTTGAAATTGATACGTCAAAGCCTTGCCGTTGTCGCACGCTTTCGCATCAGGTAGGTAAAACGTTTTCGTCTTTCCTACGTCAATTGACCGCAAATCGTCGCGTGTCAATTTGATAGCTTTTTCTGTTTTGTCTGCCATAAAAGTATAAATTTTATTAAGACTACTTACTTAGTTACTTATACCTTTGGAGAAAAAGAAAAACTGCCGTATATTTGCAGTTGAGTTTTGGTGATGTTGGGCAAATTGTCCGACAGTCTTTCTTATGCTCTTGAGGTTAGTTACTTACTTATCTCGGCTGCAAAGATAGACGTTTTCGGGTAATTAACCAAACTTTTGAGACAAAAATGTCTAATAAACAACATTTTTTAACGATTTACACCGTAAGCGTATGCAGACAGAAAACGACGTAAGAAAAAGAATATCAGCGGTTTTTGCTGAATTTGGCGAAACGCAAAACAAATTAGCGGGCGGCGATCCCGCTACCCAAAAACGTCTAAACCGCCAACTTTCCGATAATGGGGCGGCAATAACGGTAGATACTTTGTTGCTCATACTGAATAAGCACAACGACGTATCGGCTGAATGGCTGTTGCGTGGTACTGGTGATATGCGCACTTTGCCCGATGGCATGGATGCCCCGGAAGATGTCGAAATAGCAAATCTTGAAACCACCGTAGAAACTTTGTCGAAAATGGTTGCAAAATACAAAGCGCGTATAGACGAATTAGAAGCAACGTATTTGCCTGAACAAAAAAGGAATGTAGGATAATTCGCTTTACACCAAAATACACAAAAGTATGAAAAGAATTTGGTTTGCATTACTCGTGGCTTTATTATTTGTCGGCTGCTCATCCGACAACGACGAAACGAATACGGTAAATAGCCATACCGTTACGCTTTCGGATATAAAAGGAACGTGGGCGGTTGTGTCTGCAATGCCTCAAAGTTTAGTTGGTATTAGGTTGGTTCTAAATGACAAAACTAACTGCGTCTGGTCTGATAAGTTCGATAATACCTTTTCGGGGCCTTACTACTTCCTTGAAAATATAGACGATGCTGTATTGAAAGAACAATGCGCCTTAATAGCGTCTGATGTAAACGATAAAATTCACATAAACGATATTAAGGTGCTGGGGCAAAATGTTGGCAATGCCCATTTATACATAATGTGTGATTTAATGCCTTTGCTGCCCAGTGTTAATTGGCAATACTTCAACGAAAGAGTAGATAGGACGGCGTGGTATTTTTGGGAAAGTAATTGGTTTAAGTTCACATTTGAGATAGTGGACTATTCCGAAAATAGTATGCAACTTAAATTATTAGATAGCGATATTAGGTATGAGGATTACGAAAGTAGTTACCCTCTACGCCTTTCTAACGGCACGGTTTTGACTTTGCAAAGGCAAATATAACCGTGCAAATTTTCAGCAAATAGTTTTTAGGTGTTCGTAATTAATTATAAATCAATAAGATATGAATAATATGGGATTATTGGAGGGTGTCACAGCTCTAATAGCCAAACACCTGATAATCAGCCCTAAAACGGGGGTTTTCTACTGCACCAAACCCCTAAAAATGGGCGAAATATGGCGCATTTTGGTAGGTTTGGGCGCAAAAATCAGCAAATTTTCAGCAAATTTTCAGCCGGGCTTATGGCAAAATCTCGTTTTCGCTTAGATGTTCGTAGGGCGTTGAAAGATGGTACTTACCCGGTTCAAATCATAGTTGGGCATGGTACTAACATCTATCTTGGTACTGGTGTCTATGCCTCGGTTGGTGAGTGGGACGCCCGAGCACAACAATATATCGGTAAAGGGGCACGGCGTATTAATGCCGCCCTTGTTTCTATGCTTGCAATGGTCACTAACCGCATCATGGAACTAAAAGAGACTGGGCAATGGCCGAAATTATCACGTAGGCAAATCAAACAAATGCTTACCGACTTGGAATTGGAAAAGCCCACCATTGATGTACCTACGCTTAGTGACGTATTTTCGTCTATGTGTGAGGGGCGTGCCGATCGCACTAAGGGGATAACAAAAAGTGCATCGTTAAAGATACAGGCTTTTGGCTATGATCCGGCAAAGCTGCACTTTGAACAAATAACGACTACGTGGTTAGATGATTTCTATGCGTCGATGTCGGGGTTATCCATTAATACGAAAGCGGCGTACATGAAAGCTGTTAAGCGCGCGTTTAACTGGGCGATAGACCGCAATATTACGACTAATGATCCTTTCAGACACTACCGCATAAAGGTAGAAGAAACTCGTATGAGGGATTTGCCGATAGAGAAAATGAGGCAACTATTAGACTTGCCACTACAGGGGTTTTATCCTGAATATCGCGATTTGTTCATGCTTACCTTTTACCTGATAGGCATTAATACGGTTGATCTTGCCGATTGCACGTTAGATAGCATCGTTAATGGCCGCTTGGAATACCGCCGACACAAAACAAATAAGCTATATAGCATAAAGATTGAGCCGGAAGCAATGGAGATAATAAACCGCTATAAGGGCAAAAAGCACCTCATACGCTGCTTTGATAGGTACAAAAACTATAAAGCCTTACAGGGTAGCGTTAATAACGCTTTGGCTAAAATAGGCCCCGCCCGGTTGGATGATAACGGCAATTTCATACTTACCGGGAACAATCGAAAAGTAATGCAGCCTTTAGAAAAGGGGCTGTCTTTGTATTGGGCACGCTACTCATGGGCGACGTATGCCGCTGACTTGGATATACCTAAAGACACCATCAGTGAGGCTTTGGGGCACTCCCACGGCGCAAAGGTTACGGGTGTGTATATAAAGTATAATAGGGATAAAGTGGATGCCGCAAACCGCAAAGTTATAGACTACGTATTGGGTAAAGCAAATCGTCCGGGCTAACCTCTCGGTCGGCTCCGGGCTTGTCCTATTCAGAAAACAGACTTATTTCTTTTTTCGTAAATATAAGAATATAGTGTAAATAATCGCTGCTACGCAACATAAAACCCCGATATGGTAAATTGTACGCTGATACCATTTTAAGGTTTTCACGCCTTGTTTCTGTGGCTCTCTGTTGGCTTGTTTGTTGTCTCGGCTCTGCATTCCATTTGCTTGCAGTTTATTGGCACCGGTGCTGTCCTTGCTCTGCACCCCATTTGCTTGCAGCTTATGGGTGTCGGTGCTGTGCTTGCTCTGGGTGGTATTCTCGGCTTTCTCCTTTGCTGCTTTCTTACCGTGTTTATATGACTTCACGCCATTGGCTTTCAGGTTGCCTAAAGTGTCGATCGTGAGCGTACCTCCGCTATCGATAAACTCGATATACCCCCAATCGCTGAAATACGTTAGCGTGGTTCGGTAATCGATTTTGATAGTACCCACGTGGATGCTATCGGTTACTAACTTGGTGGTGTCGGTTTCCTCTCTTGTGCTTGTGGATGATTCCGATACCGCCTTTTTCGTCGTCTTGCAGCGTATCAGCCCAAACAGGGCTAACAGGCACATACAGATAGTTATAAACTTCTTCATCGGCTCATTACTTAATGTTCTTGTACTCCTTTGTAGCATCAAAGCATGGGCACGCCTTTGCTGCAAAGTCTCGGTGTCCGTGGATCTTGGCGTTAGAGTAACGGTGCTTTAACTCTGTAAGCAACTTAACCAAAGCCGCTTTTTGCTGTGGTGTTCGGGTGTCCTTTGGTGTCTTGCCATCGGATGCCAAACCACCCACATACACAACACCTATACTGTTGTTGTTGTGTTTCAGGCAATGCGCCCCTACCTCGCTTTCTGGTCGGCCCGGTTCTACCGTTCCGTCCAAATCTACTACATGATGGTAGCCAATTCCGTTCCAACCTTTAGCCTTGTGCCAACGGTCGATGTCTGCCGCCTTGAAGTTCTTGCCCTCGGCGGTTGCCGTACAATGTACGATAATCTCATTAATCTTTCTCATATTAATAACCATTTTGTGGGTCACGTTTAGTGCAACCCTTTATTACACACTTATAGCGTTGTAGGTCTAATTCTAACTGCGCCTTTTCCTTGTTGAGCTGCAAAATATCTAAATTCTGCTTTCTCACCAAATCGGTTTGCTCTGCAAACCGTTGCTCTTTGTCTTTGAGTTGGGTTTGCAAAAAGTCCATAGTCTCCCGCAAAACATTAAATTCTACGTTGTCGGCCTCGGCTTCCTCCTTTCGGTGGTTGGTCTTTCGATTCATCACATATTTAATCATTTCCCAACCACCCAATGCGGTAATAACCGATACTACTATTTCAATTATCTGCATGGTGCTCGATGCTGTTAAGTTCATAAATCATTTTTCCGTCTCGCTGCTCGGTCACTACTACATACTTTGTAAGTAGCAATCTAAATAAGTCCATATCTAACCTATCGGATGATAGGGTAATGGGTTCTTTATCAGTAGTCGCCATTTCTAATTCTTTGCATTGTTTGATACCTCAATTTATGTTTGTTCTTAATTGCCAATACCTCGTAGTGCCCTTTGATGTACACATATTCTTTAAATACGTGCGGCTCGATCATGTTAAGCACTTTGCGACGTGTGGCGTACTCGTTGGTATGCCGTAGCAAACCTAAATATGAGTTGATACTACATACCGCGTGTAATACCTGACGCTCGTTGTTTGCCTTGTTTAGTCTTCTGACTGCTGCAATAAAGTTTGTTATCGTGCGATTACAGGTATAGACACGTCCGGGTTTGACTATTGACCCGGTAAACTCCACGCCTTTGCTGTAATGTTGAAAATAAAACTTTTTCTCATTCAGCCTTAAACCTAAACTGGCTAATAACTTACGTATCTTAGGCATTAACGCCAATAACTTTTCTTTGTCCTTATGGATGCAATAGAAGTCGTCCACATATCTGCCATGATGTTTTATATCCTCATTCTCGATAAACCAATCAAGCGTATTAAGTAAGAAGTTAGCGAATATCTGGGCAAACAGGTTGCCGATGGCTACGCCTTTACCCTCACCATTTGTAAATAGTGATTTGTTCTTATCCAACTTCTCCCAATAGCTCAAAGGGCTGTGCCGTTCACAATTCCTTTCGGGGCTATGTAAAATAACGACACGGCAAAGGTAGCGCAAATCGTCTATGTCTTCGCCCTTGTAGTACTCGACTATAAAGCGATCTACCATTTCAGCCAATAACTTTTTGTCGATGCTCATAAAGAAGCCTTTTAAGTCAAGTTTCATAATGTAGCAATCTTCCGTGTAATTATTGCTGCACTGCCTTATATCTTCTTTCAGCATATTAATACCATAAAGCTGCCCTTTGCCTTTCCTGCAATTAAATGTACGCTCACTAAATATTTCTTCAAATAGTGGCGTTAGGCGCAAAGCTATGTAGTGGTGCACGATTCTATCCTCAAAGGATGCTGCAAATACCTCTCTGTATCTTGGGCGCGTCACGACAAAGCAAATAGACTTACCCGGTTGGTATGTTCGGTTATTGATTCTATCACGCAAAGCAATCAAACGGCTTTCGTAGTCCATTTCATAAACAACTGCACTTGCTGTTCGTCTCTTGCTATGGCGACAATCAAAGTAAGCATCTAAAAGCCATTCTGTCGTTACCATTGTATATTATTATTTGTCACGTTTCTGCTTTCTGTAAATAGTGCTGACACTGCCCTAACTCTGTTCGTGTTGCTGGCCTTAGTGTTCCAATTGTTCGTATTACCGTCGTTGAGGTTCAGATTCCACGCGTTGGTCGCACTGTTCTCGGTTGGCCGCAATCTGTGGTTTATTATCTTGTTCTTAGCCGTAAATGACGGCATAAACCCCATTTATTACGGAAAACTGCGCTCTCGGTCTGTCGTAACATTCCGATTCTGGCTACAAAGCGTATTAACTACTTTGTTTTTCCACGCTGACGATTGTTTACCTATTTCGTCCATTAACTCGATGATATTTGCAAACTTTCCTCTGCCTTTTATCCATTCCCTTTCTCCGGCAATTCGTATTAGCGTTTTCATTGTCTCAAACTCTGCCTGAAACTCGGTTAGGTGCTTTACTGTCTCGGCTTTGTCCTTATTGATGTACGACGCTGCTATTTCCTGCATCAGATTAACGCCAATTTCTTGCAGCTTCGCCCCGATGGTGAATTTGTAGGCACGTGGGAAATTTGGCACTATATCCAAAATGATGTCTAACAACTTTCGTGCATCTAAATAAATCTTTGTACTTGAAACTAATTTTACCGCCATTGCTTGTTTATTAAATTGCCTTATAATGGTACGGCTTTCGCCGTACCTAAAGGTTAAAGACTAAGAAATTAAGAACTAATAAATAAATGCTGACACTGCCCTAACTCTGGCCGTGGTGCTGGCCTTAGTGCCCCAATGGCCCGTACCGTCGTTGAGGGTCAGATCCCACGCGTAGGTCGCACTGCCCTCGGTAGAAGTCCAATACCAGGTTTCGACTAACTGGGTGGCTCCGGCAATCAGGGACAAAGCATAATTGATTTTTGTCATGTTGGCATAAATCATCATCATTTCGCCC
>Ga0256406_1001297_pt1 | contig 41066 bp, 43 predicted proteins | sample RumenRJG_03DNA_FD_185986 | JGI IMG/M metagenome (GOLD analysis project Ga0256406, IMG submission 185986) | Bovine rumen microbial communities from Lethbridge, Alberta, Canada - RJG_03 | ecosystem: Host-associated > Mammals > Digestive system > Stomach > Rumen | place: Canada: Alberta | collected... | reverse complement strand
TACGCACTTAACAGAATCAATGGAAATCATAGTGAATTTTTCCTCCTACAATTTCCTTCGGATTGTGTAAAAAAGGCTGATTTTTGGCTGTCAAGTGTTTTTTAGAAAATCATCCAAAAAAATACGGCCCCTTTTGGCCATCAAAAAAAACGCCTTGTATTCTTACAAAATACAAAGCGTTTCAATCATCAAGCCCTAACTTAATGACATTGGGAATAATCTCTGACCTTTTTTCATTATTCGAATTCTTTTGCGACCTGTTTGAGAAGACTGCGGATTGGCAGATGCTGAGGGCATACCCTTTCACAGCCGCCGCACTGAATGCAGTCAGAAGCTTTGCCATTATCGCCCGAAGTCAGAACATTGCTGTAATAATAATTCTGGTTCCAGTCATTAAAGATCTTCTTTTTATTCATGCAGGCAAACATGTCCGGAATGCGGATTTTCTTCAGACAGTGGTTTTCCTCGACACAATAGTGGCAGGATGTGCACGGAATCATCTGCAGGTGAGAGAATACTTCCGTCACTTTGCGGACTGCTTCCTGTTCCTTGTCATCCAACGGCTTGAAATCTTTCATAAATGAGATATTATCCTGCATCTGCTCAAGACTGCTCATGCCGGAAAGTACCATGCGGATATTCGGAAAGCCTGCGGCAAACCGAATTGCATAAGAAGCATTGGAACCGCCATGCAATGCATCAAAAATCTCCTGTGCTTCTTTGGGCAGATTGACAAGAGAGCCTCCCTTGACCGGTTCCATGACGAGCACTGGTTTATTGTGCTTTTCACAGACACGGTATACCTTCCCGGATTCTACTGAAGCATCTTCATAATCCAGATAATTGAACTGAATCTGCACAATCTCAATCTGCGGATACTCAGTTAAAATCCGATCCAGAACATCTGCCTTGTCATGGAAGGAAATGCCAAAATGATGAATCTTTCCTTCTTTTTTCAGTTCCAGCGCCGTTTCATATGCCCTGCACTTTTTAAACTTTTCGAACTCTCTGGCATTCTGGGCATGCATCAGATAAAAGTCAAAGTAATCAACACCGCATGCCTTCAGCTGACTTTCAAAGAACGGACGGATATCCTCTTCTTTGTTGAAATAGGAGCCTGTCAGCTTGTCTGTCAGCGAATATTCACTTCTGTCATGTCTTGATGTCAGGCACTTCTTCACTGCCATTTCAGACTTGCCATCGATATAGCCATGGGCAGTGTCGAAGTAATTGAAACCATTTTCCAGAAACAGATCGACCATTTGCGACACCTGATCATAATCCACATCATTATCTTTCATTGGCAGCCGCATCATACCAAAGCCAAAATTCTTTTTTACCTCCGGAAATACATTCATCATAAACTCAATCCTCCTGCACTGCATTGTTCAATCAATTAATACTGCAGCTATAAGCCTTTTGTACGTTAATTGTCTTTTTCGAGTAAGGCAATTTCATCATCTGAAAGGTGAATATCCAGTGCCTTGACGGTATCGCTCATTCTGCCGGGCTTTGTTGTCCCGATCAATACCGTATCAACAGGTTTCTTATCCAATTCATAGGCGATTAATACATCTGCCTTTGAACAATGATGGGCATCTGCCACCTGCTGGATCCTGTCATTCATGGCAAGATCCTTTGCAGAAAGCGGCTGGGTAGCAGAACGTGCCGTCTTTTCATTCACACTGCGGGAAAGTCTTCCACCTGCCAGAACCTTATAAGCCATCAGCGAGACGCCCATATCTTCCAGCATCGGGAACACCTCACGTTCATCCTGTCTGACAAAGATATTATGCATATTTTCAAGGCAGATAAATTCATGCCAGCCATGCATTCTGGCAATGTACTGATACTTGGCAAACTGCCATGCTTTCATATTGGATGCACCGATATATCTGACTTTGCCGGATCTGATCAGATCGTCCAGTGCCTCCATCGTTTCCTCAACCGGTGTTTCCGCGTCCGGATGATGAATAATATAAACGTCAATGTAGTCTGTGCCAAGTCTTGTCAGGCTCTTTTCTACTTCAGAAAAAATCACTTTGCGTGAAAGACCGACCGTATTTGGACGGGGATGCTTGTCCATGTTCAGACCAACTTTGGTTGCAATCACAGCTTCATCCCGATTGCCATACTGACGGATTGCTTTGCCCAGATACTGTTCTGCTTCCCCATTGGAATACACATTTGCCGTATCAAAGAAATTGATGCCAAGATCCAGACACTCCCGCACAATTGCCTCACTTGTTTCATAGCCAACCGTCCAGGAAAACAATTCACCAGGTGTGCCAAATCCCATTGTGCCAAGGCATATCTTTGATACCTTGAGTCCGCTGCTGCCAAGTCTTACATACTCCATATTTTTCTCCTGTATATTATCTGTTCATACACTTCTGTGCCCAAGCTGAAACAAGATCCCTGGATGCCTGTGTCCGGCTCCCCTGCACTGCCAGGCTTTCCCCAAAGATAGCACCTTTCAGCTTCTTCTTACAATCCTGTACACTATGCCCCATGCCAGAGCCTTCATGGCTCATGCAGCAAAACACATGTTTTCCAGTAAAATCGAGTCCATCCAGAGCTACAAACAAGGCCATCGGATAGGTCCCCCACCAGCATGGACCCACAAGAAAGATATTGTCATAGTCAGAAAGATCATCCAGATAAGCTTTTAGTTCTGGCTTCCTGTTTTCCTTAAGATCGCGTGCTGCTTCTCTGGTACATTCTTCATAGTCTTTGCTGTAAGGTACAACTGTCTCTGCATGAAAAAGATCCACCTCAATCGCATCCTGAATATATGCAGCCAGATATTCACAATTTCCTTTGGCCAGATCTTCAATGCGGCCGCTGACATAGTTTTCGCCTCTTCTGCTGTAGTAGATCACCAGATTTTTCTTCATGTCTGCCCTCTTTCAGCAACAATATAGCTGGCATCAAATGAGAATTCCAATTGTATTTCAGTATGATTTGCTATACATAACATGCATAGCAATCAGGCAGGGATTCATTATTTAATATTGATATTGTGCAATTATGACATCTCCTCTGCTGGTATGCCGGGGTATATCCAAAGGCACAAAGCCATTCTTCTTCCAGAAATGTTCTGCCTGAGGATTACCCTGCATCCAGCCAAGCTGAATCATCTCAAAACCAGCCTGTTTCAACGCCATCTTCAGGTCATGAATGATTTTTGTGCCAGCATTTTTTCTCTGACAGGAAACATCCACCATGAATAAGCCAATCCAGACAGTTCTTTCTTCTGGCCAGCCGGTAATCAGATCCATGATGGCAACGAGTCTGCCATTTTGATAATATCCAACGTCATACTTCTGCGACATCTCTGCACCGGTGGGAAGAGCATGCAGATCAGAGCGAATGCTGTCCATAGTTACCATGGGCGGACAGTACTGGTAGTACAGCTCATTTTTTCTGCAGAGTGCAAAAACTGCAGGAATATCTTCTTCCTGCAGCGTTGTTACCTGATATGAATCTGAAAACAAGGCAGTATTCAGACATCCGTTCATTGTGCGGATTCCTTCTGAATCAGTGCCAGAGCCTCATTGAGGTCCCTGCAGATGGCATGGGCTTTCTGTCTCATCTCCTCATCCGGGGCCTGGGTATCCGGCACCATGATGCCAACACCCCCGGCATTGTAGGCTGCCCGGATGCCATTGAAAGCATCCTCAAAGATATAGCATTCTGCAATCGGTACATGGATACACTCTGCCGCATACAGAAACACATCCGGTGCCGGCTTGCTGTGAGCTACCTGGGTGCCGGAGCATACCGCATCAATATACTGTCTGGTATTGGTCATCTCCAGGTTATGCTCGATCTGTCTGCTTTCTGTACTGGATGCCACAGCGATCTTGTAGCCATGATCATGCAGCCAGGAAAGAATTTCGTGAATGCCCGGCTTTTCCGGTACAGTTTTTTCAAGATAGGCATGTATGCGTTTTACACACTCTTCATCAATCGGATGGCCATCACTGACATGGTAATACTCCCGGATCACAGCTTCTCTTTTCGGACCGGATGTACCGGTTACTGCTTTGCCAAAACCGGGATCCAGTACCACATGATGTTCGCTGGCAATCTGATGCCAGGTATCCTGCCAGATGCGTTCTGTATCAAACATCAGGCCGTCCATATCAAAAATTGCACCCTTCATTGTCATAGTCTCCTTGCATGACTATTATACGACAGTGTGTTATTGTAATGGCCTTGATGAAACAACTCTATCTGAAAACATTGCTTGTATGCCTGTCCTTTTCGCTGGCAGGCTGCGGCGTGCATGCCGTTGAAACAACGCCTGATACTTCATTCATGACAGCAACGGATCTGCACTATCTTTCCCCTTCTTTAATGGAGAATCTGGACCTGGTAAAGGAAGCTGCTGAAGAAGGTGATGGCAAAACCATCATCTATGGCAGCCAGCTAACTGATGCCATGATCGAAACTGTCATTCATAACCATCCCGATGCTTTTATCCTGACGGGCGATCTGACCTTGAATGGTGAAAAGACTTCCCATGAAGAACTGGCTGAAAAACTGGATGAAATCAATGATGCCGGTATTCCGGTATTGGTTATACCCGGCAATCACGATCTGAATAACAAACATGCCATTGCCTATACCAATGATGGTGTACAGTCGGTTGATTCTGTAACAAACGATGGATTTGTACAGATCTACCATAACGATGGCTATGATGATGCCCTTTCCCGTGATTCGGATTCTCTGAGTTATGTATACCGCCTGGATTCTGGTGTGCGCTGTCTGATGATTGATGTCAATGGCTCTTCCATTCTTGGGGCTGTGTCTGATACGACATTGACATGGATCGAACAGCAGCTCAAAAAAGCAAAGAAAGCCGGCGAGCCTGTACTGGCATTCTCCCACCAGAACTTTCTTGTTCATATGGACCTTTTTACAGATGGATTCCGGATTGCCAATGGTGACAAGCTTCTGGATCTGTTTCAGGCGTATGGTGTCAAAGCAGGATTTTCCGGTCATATGCACTGCCAGCACATCGCCTCCAGGAATGGTTTTACAGAAGCTGTGACCAGTGCCATTTCCATTCTTGAAAGCCACATTGCCAGCATTTCGATCAAGAATGGAACACTTTCCTATCAGACAGAGAGCGTTGATGTGGATGCCTGGGCAAAAGAGCATCTGGTTACCGATGAGAATCTGCTGCATTACAGTCAGTATGCCAGAGATTTCTTTATGAAGGCGATTTATGCAAAATCCACCGGCAGTGCAGAGCTGGATGACTATATTGCCAATCTGAATGCGGCTTTCTTTACCGGCAGCGTGGATACGATACAGGATGAGCCGGAACTGGATGATCAGATTGCCCATATGGATGACACGATGATGGCCGTCTATCTGCAGAGTGTATTAAAGGAAACAGGCCAGGACATGAATGCCTTTTCCATTTCATTGAATGAAAATTGACAGTCTGATGCTGTTTGAAAAAGTTGCAGAAATAACATTGCGTGGTAACATATCTCCATACGGGAATGAAGTTCTCCCTTGATGCAAATCAAAACCGCCATACAGGCTGATGACTTCTGTGATTACACAGGGTCATCAGCTTTTTTATGGCCCGTTTGAAAGGAGAACAAATATGCTGTTAAGTCTTGCCCTGATTATTCTCACCGGCATTCTCATCGGTGCCCTCTTCAAAAAACTTGGCCTTCCCTCTCTGCTGGGATTTCTGATTGCCGGCATCCTGCTTGGGCCAAATGCATTGAATCTGATGGATCAGAATATTCTTGCTATCTCTGGTGATGTCCGTGAGATTGCCCTGATCATCATCCTGGCCAAAGCAGGATTGTCACTGGATCTCAGCGATCTCAAGCGGATCGGCCGTCCGGCCGTGCTGATGTGCTTTCTGCCGGCAACATTTGAACTGATCGGATTTGTCCTGTTTGCCCCAAAGCTGCTGGGCTGCACGGTACTGGAAGCCGCCATCATGGGAGCGGTCATGGGTGCTGTGTCCCCGGCGGTTGTTGTTCCATACATGAGTATGATGCTCGATAAAAAGATCGGCACAAAGAAAGGCATCCCGCAGATGATCATTGCCGGTTCCTCTGCCGATGATGTCTATGTCATTGTCATCTTCACTGCCCTGCTCTCTTTTGCCAGCGGTCAGAAAGTATCTGCCGGCACCTTCCTGCAGATCCCTGTATCCATCTTTCTTGGAATTATCGTTGGTGCTTTGATTGGTATTCTGCTTTCTTTCCTTTTCAAGAAAATCCATATGCGGGACACACTGAAAGTACTGATCATCCTTGCCGTATCCTTCCTGCTTGTCTATCAGGAAAATGTCATCAAAGGAGTCATCAGCATCTCCGGTCTGATTGCGCTCATCAGTATGTGCATCCTCATCAATAACAGGCGCCCTGTTGTTGCAAAACGCCTGTGCCCCAAATTCGACAAGCTGTGGGTTGGTGCATCCATCTTTCTGTTTGTCCTTGTTGGAACACTCGTGAATGTCAGGTATGTCGTATCGGCTGGTCTTGCTATGATTCTTGTGTTGTTCATTGGACTTGCCTTCCGCTCTCTTGGTACCTGGCTGGCAATCCTTGGTACAAATCTCAATCGGAAAGAAAAACTTTTTACCATCATTGCCGAACTTCCTAAGGCTACGGTACAGGCCGCCATTGGCGGCGTGCCGCTGGCAAGAGGTTTATCCTGCGGCAATCAGGTGCTTACCATGTCAGTTATTGCTATATTGATTACCGCCCCGCTGGGTGCGATTCTGATTGAAAAAACATATAACAAGCTGTGCACAAATGATGCTGCATAACGAAAAGAAAGGCCGAAGCCTTTCTTTTCATTTACCACATGTTTTCAAAGTAATCATGTACAGTGCGGGCACAGTTTGTCTTGAAACAAGCAGTCTCACTTCCTGCCAGTTTTTCCCACCAGGATGGTACATCCAGCAGATTTGAGAATGTCACAATACCATGTTCTTTCAGCCAGAGCACATCATGGTTGGCATACATGCCGCCATTTAGCCCGGCTTCATAGAGATCCATATTCTGGATCATTGCCATGGTTTCTTTGTTGAGAAAGCGGATGTTGGCCCCCAGCCGCAGGCCATCCGGTTTTTCATGCTCTTTGAACCAGGTCTGCAGCTGCTGGATGACTGCCCTGTCGCCTGAGAACAGAATGCACTTGTGCAGCACATCATATTCTTTCATCGTGGCAAGACTTGCCTCAACAAGATCTTTCTCTTTGTATTCCACTTCCGCAAAGAAGTTTTCCGGTGTCTGCTTTAACCAGGCGCAGAACTGGGCAAATGTCACAATGCCGGATGTTTCGCCATGACCATTGCCAGTGCGGTACTTCTTCAGCAACGGCATCGTCTCAACCGGATAGCCGCCTTTTGGAAACGGACCCAGCAGATTGCCATCCTTCGGCATCTGTACACTCTGGATTTCTGACAAAGTCAGATCATGGATCTTTCTCTTCCCCAGGCGCTCATATTCCTTTGGTGCCAGGCGTTTCAGACTGTCATCGTGGAAGACAATCAGATGCTGATCTGATGTCATCCGGATATCAATCTCCACACCATCAGCGCATTCCAGAGCACCATTCAGAGCCTCCATTGTATTTTCAATGCCTTTGGTCAGATCCCCACGGTGGGCAATGATCCTTGGCAGCATTCGCTGCTCAGTCATCCTGGCCTTTTTCCCAGCCAGCCTGCTTCATGTTGGTATAGACATAGACACCTGCAGACAGTGCAGAGAACAGGAACATGATCACGGACAGTGCCGCCGAGCGTGCATAGTGCATGTTGGTGTACTGGTTGTACAGGACAATGCCCATCATCTGCGGGTTGGTGCCGTCCATCAGGTACGGGGTTGTGAAGGAAGAAATGTTGGACATGAAGACGAATGTTGCGGCGATGAACAGATCACGGTATGTTAGCGGCAGAATCATCTTCCACAGGATACGGATTGGTGAAGCACCGACGTCCTTGGCCGCTTCGATGATGGAATCATGGATTTTCCCCATAGCCGATACCAGCAGCATCGTGGCAAACGGGATGTTGAACCACAGGTTCATCAGGACGATACCCTTGGCATTGTACATCAGACCAAGCTGTACATTCAGACCAAACAACTGGAAGAACCGGTTGATCATGCCGGAGTCACGGATGATGGTGATCATGCCGTTGACAGCGACCAGACCCGGAATGAATCTTGGCAAAAGATACAGATGGGAGATCCATTTCGCGACCTTGCTTTTGGAAAAGCGCAGGTAGATCGCCAGCAGATACGAGATGCCAATGGCAAGTACAACCGTCCAGATAACAATCTTGAGGGTATAGATCATATTCCCACGCTGCACGGCATCTGTGAAGAAGTAGGCATAATTGCCCAGTCCGATGCCGCCTTCTTCCTGCTGGAAGCTGCTGATCACGGACAGGATCACCGGGTAGATGATGACCAGGGCCATGATCAGAAAGGATGGCAGAATCAGAAGATACGGCAGGATTTTATGAAAGCGGGTTTCCTTCATCAGTTCAGTGTGCCGATTTCAGAGTCCCACTTGTCGTTGAGGTCTGTGGACAGGGAACCGATGCTGCTCATACGATAGGAGGAAATCTTGAGGTCTTCGATGGACTTTGTCAGATCCGGATCGAGCTTGTCATAGCTGATAACCGGTACAGCTGCCATGGAATCCAGAGCAATGTTCTGTGCATCCGGAGACATCATATAGTTGATGAAGGCATAGGCACCATCTTCATTGGAGCCGATGGAAGGAATGGCAAGGCAGACAGTGGAACCTGTGAAGGAAGGATCAATCTGGGTGATCTTGATGGAATCCGGCAGTGTGCCCTGCTTGATCTGTGTCAGTGTCATATCTGCCCAGGCAGGAATCATATCAACTTCTTTGGAGGCCAGCAGATCGAGGGTACCCTGGTTCTTGTTCGGATAAACAGTCTTGCCGGAAGACTGATAGAGGTAAGGGTGCAGTTCCTTGAGCAGGTTGAAGCCCTGGTCCCACTGTTCTTCCCACTTGGTATCGGTAGAAGTCAATGCTTCTTCCGGCAGGAAGTTATAAACAGCGGTCAGAACGAAGGATCCGCCGGCACCGCCGGAAGACGGTGTATTGTAGGCAAATCTGCCAGGGTTGTCCTTGATCCACTGATACAGCTCATCTGCTGTCTTCGGCGGATTCTTGACGGTATCGGAATTGTAAGCCAGAACAACGGTTGTTCCACGGTAAGGCACCAGATAATCAGAATAGGAAGACTGTACTGTCAGATTGCTGTAGTTGCTCAGCTTGGATGCATCAATCTTGGTGAAGATATCGTCACCTGCCTGAGACAGATAGGTTGCAGCATCATTGTCAGATACTTCCACAACATCATAGTCAGTGTCTGTCTGACCTGCCTTCTTGGCAGCGATGATTCTGTCACTCAAAGACTGGGCACCAGTACCGGAAGTGATGAACTCCAGCTTGGCTGTGTAATCACTCTGGCTGGCATTGAACTTTTCAATCTGCTGTTCAAACTGCACTCTGACATTGTCGGAGCCGTTTGCCCAGACTGTAATCGTCTTCGCGCCGGAAGTGCTCTTGGCAGCTCCTGCGGAGCAGCCGGCTGCCATGGAAGCAGTCAGTAAAGCGGTACAGCCGATCTTGACAATTCTCTTGAAACCATTCTTCATAACTTATTTCTCTCTTTCCTTATCTCATTCGCTTATGCAGCGTATTCAAACATCTTTGTAAACTGCAGTGATACTTCATCATGCGGGTGGAAACGGTCAGCTTCCTGTCTTGTCACATATGCTTTGACGATCTGATCGTTGACATCCACAGTCACTTCGGCATAGTGCCCCAGAATCATCACAGTGCGCACACTGCCATGGCGGATGCCTGCCTTATCCCCTTCTGAAAGCAGAACGTTCTCGGGGCGAACCGCCAGCACCTTGTCGCCGTCATTGACAAAGTTCATCTCACCAATGAACGATGCTACAAAGCGGCTGGCCGGATGGTCATACACTTCATTCGGTGTACCGGTCTGTTCAATCACGCCCTTGTTCATGACCACAATACGGTGGGACAGCACCATGGCTTCCTCCTGATCATGCGTTACAAACACAACTGTGATGTGCAGCTCTTCCTGGATCTTCTTGAGCTCTTCACGCATCTGTGCCCGGATCTTGGCATCCAGTGCCGAGAACGGCTCATCCAGCAGCAAAACACTTGGCTCCAGAAGCAGTGCTCTGGCAATGGCAATACGCTGCTGCTGGCCGCCGGACAGCTGAGTGGGATACTTGTATTCCGTACCGCTCATGTTCACCAGCGCCAGTCCGTCCTTCACTTTTTTAGCAATGTCATTCTTGTTCATCTTGCGTATCTTGAGGCCAAAGGCAAGATTGTCTGCCACGGTCATATGCGGCCAGAGGTTATAGCTCTGGAACACCATGGCTGTCGGCCGTTTCTCCGGCGGCAGATCCTTGATGGACTTGCCATCCAGCAGGATGTCACCTTCATCGATCTGCAGAAATCCGCCGATCGTTCTCAGAATTGTTGATTTGCCGCAGCCTGACGGACCAAGCATGGTCAGAAACTCGCCTGGTGCCACATCGATATTGATATGCTCAACACCATCGCCATTGCGGTAGCGTTTCTTCATATCCTTGATCTGCAGCTTCCATTCAGTACGCATTGATATTGATTCCTCCCCTTACATGCCGAATCCTTCGGAAATGGTATCGGCACTCAAATATTTATGGACACAGAGCAGCACGATGATCGCTGGTACGATCAGGATCAGTGAGAGCACCGGACCGGCTGTCAATGGATATTCCATGATGACGCCGTACAACTGCACCGGCATGGTCTTGATCTGCGGGAAGCCTACCAGCAGAGTGCCCTGTGCTTCTTCCATGGAACCAAGGAACGTAAACACGGCACCGACTACAATGCCAGGCTTTGCCATCGGCAGCGTGATCTTGAAGAATGTCTGCAGCGGGCTGGCACCAGCATCACGGGCTGACTCTTCCATCTGGCTGTACACACTGCGGAAGGCACCGCACGGGATCCAGGTCATGAACATCATGGAGTTGACGACATGAATCAGCACAACGCCCTGGAAGGTCCCGATCAGATTCAGCTTGTAGAACAGAATGCTGATCGAGATGTACAGGCCCATGCGCGGGAAGGCATTGGACAGCAGGAAGGAAAGCATGAAGGCATTTCTGCCTTTGAACTTGAAGCGGGCCAGGGCATAGGCTGCCGGCACGCAGATGATGGCACTGACAATGGTCACAACGATGGCAAGAATGAAGGATGTGCCAATCGATGACAGCAGTGAAGGCTGTCCAAGCACAAACTGCCACCACTTGAAGCCAAACTTCTGCGGAATGATGGCCGGTGCCTCATATTTGTCGGCAAATGCCAGCATGACCAGGTTCAGCAATGGCAGATAGAAGAAGATGACAAATACCGCAAAGATGATGTATTGCCAGAAGTTCTTTGAACCAACCTGATGGTAGTATTTCTTCAGCATAATTCCTCCCGGCATGCCACGGCATCCCTGATCTTCCGGGTCGTGATATTGATGATCTGCGGATCCTGCAGAAATCTTTTGATCTCACCCATCTCATTCACCGTCCACACCGAAGCCTTTAAACCGCATTCTTTCAGATCATTGACAAGCACGTCATAGACGCGGTATTCCAGATTGATCACATGAATTCCCTGTGCCGCGGCATCCTTCAATACATCCAGCATACGCAGCGGAATCACGCCTTTGAGCATGTTCTCATAGATCGTCGGCCAGAGATTCTCGATGTTCATATATACTTCTGCTTTGGCAAACTTTGCATGGCGCTGATGGAAATCCACCGGATCCACAGTACCGGAATAGATCAGCTGATCCGATACACCGCAGGATACAGCAAGCTGATATACAGCCTCCTCCAGCCCTTCTGCCTTGAGATCACAGTTCATCTTCGCCTGCGGATACTTTTTCAGACAGGCAAACGCATCCGCCAGAGGCACACTGTCCCGGTTGCTTTCATCGTGGGAAAGTACGAGGGTTCCGTCATCTTTCTGACGGACATCCACTTCCACACAGTCGGCGCCGCTGTCCAGACCATACTGTACAGATGGCAGTGTGTTGTCTTTTGTACCATCACTGCCAGCATGAGCAGTCAGATATGTCATACCGATATTTGTCACTCCCTTTCAACGGCATCCATCTTGCCAGAGGAATGTAAAATATTTTCAGAAGTACAAAAACAGATTTGGTTAAATATTTATCGCAAATGTAAAATCTTCATGTACAAAATATCTGGCTTTTACCTATATTCAACATAAATAAGCCGAACTTTTCACACGGATTTTGTATAGTAAGGCTGCTTTTGTACAAAAGGAGACACGAGAAATGAAAGATCTGCTGTCATTTCAAAGTTCAGTTCCCCGCAACTATCAGGGAACCATCAGCTATGAATACTGTCTGGAAAATCCATTGCGCCAATTGGAAATCACTTTGTCATACAATCATGAGAAAATACAGGATCCAGCAGTCTATCTACAGAAATACCGCATCTTTCTGACCAGCCGGCTGGAAGCGTACCTTGGCAGAAAACCCAGTGATATCGATCTGCGGCAGGCAATGGATCACATGAAGACAGAGATTCAGTTTGCCTTGTTTATGAATGGCCGCTTTGTCTGCAATATCCACAAACCTGGCAAAACTAAAAAAATGGTGATCACATCCAGTCCGGAAAATGAAGGAACTGTGGTAAAGGAGATCCGGGGTCAGATCAGGATTGTGGTCAATGTGTTTGCGGCCATTGAGGATGATACTGTAATCACACTGCAGGTAAAGGGGGAGTAGCCATATGTGGAAGCGCATTGAACTGCATCATCATACAATCGCCTCGGATGGAAAGTTTACCCCCGAAGCACTTGCACAATACCTGCACGATCATGACATCATGGCGGCATCGCTGACAGATCATAATACAACCGCCGGTTATGAACGCTTTGCAAAAGCATGTGCAGATCTGCACATGGAAACAATCCAGGGCATGGAAGTGACGACATGGTATGGCCATCTGCTGGCCCAGGGAATCAGCGGCTATTTTGAGTGGGAAGATTTCCAGAAAGAAAATGCCGATCTGCTGCTAGAGCGTATTCACAAGGATGGCGGCCTGGCTGGTCCTGCCCACCCCTGTTCCATCCCCTACCCCTTTTCCAACGGCATGGCATGGAACATGCAGATTCATGACTGGCATCTGGTGGACTTTCTGGAGATCGTAAACAATGCCCATCCACTGTATCCTGACAACCAGAGAGCACTGTATCTCTGGAAAGCAACGGTACTGGAAGGCTTTCATATTCAGCCGGTATCCGGCATGGATCTGCACCAGCCGGAAAACATGGCAGGATGGTATACCACCTGGATGGATGCTGAAGAAAGAAAGCCGCTGTCAAAGCAATTCCATGATGCCATCCGCTATGGTAAAGTTCAGGTTACCAATGGACCCGTACTGGACTTTGTTAACGATTCCCTGTTTCACTGCAGTATACCGAATCCTGACCGTTCTACATATCTATTAACCATCGAAACAGCCCATGAAAAAAAGCAGGAACTCATGCGGCCGGAAGGCATAGTACTTCCAAGGCTGCAGGAACCTGCTGTGATCTGTGTCTATGATCTATCGGAAGAAGAGGAATATCCACGCATCATCACTTCCTGTTTTGATCACCGGGATCATCAGGACTGAGTTTTCCTTCCAGGAAGTGTTTGCGGCATAAAGCAATATAGTCATCATTGGCACCAAGCATGATCTGGGCACCACTGCGGACAATGCCATGCTTGTTATATCTGGCATTGCAGGTTGCCTTCCTGCCGCACCAGCAGACTGTCTTGATCTCTTTGATCTCATCCGCAATCGCCAACAGACGTTCACTGCCTTCAAACAGGTTCAGCTGAAAGTCTGTACGCAGGCCATAGCAGAGTACCGGAATACCCAGGTCATCGACAATATGAGCCAGGAAATCAATCTGCTTGGCCGGCGCAAACTGGATTTCGTCCACAATCACAGCATCATATTCTTTGATTTCTTCATCGCTCATGGCGCAGATATCGCTCAGCAGAATGCATTCTCTTTCCAGACCAATCCGGGAACGAATGACATTTTTACCATCTCTTGTATCCGTATTGGTCTTGGCCAGTAATACCTTCTGTCCCCTTTCACGATAGTTGTATTCTGCCATCAATGCATTGGCACTTTTGGAGCTGCCCATTGCACCATAATAAAAGTACAGTTTTGCCATGATTGAAGTCCTCCGTGACGCTTACCAGAAGTATTGTATTACAGAATGGCTGAAAACAAGGTACCAATGTAATAGAAAAAAAGCTGTCTTTCTGACAGCAGGAAGGTGCCCGTGGCCGGACTCGAACCGGCACGGTATCGCTACCGGGGGATTTTGAGTCCCCTACGTCTACCAATTCCATCACACGGGCATTGCCTGAATATTTTAATGCAATCACGCATAAAAAGCAATGCAGGCCATCTGCCTGCATTGCTTATATGCTTTACTTACTTTGCACTCTTCGCCTTTGCCTGGGCAATGACTTCATCAGCCACTTCCTGCGGTGCAGGTTCATAGCGGTCAAATTCCAGCACATAGGTACCTCTGCCCTGCGTCATGGACCGCAGCTCATTGGCATACATCTGCACTTCTCTCAGCGGTACTTCACCATTAATGACCTGATCGCCGTCATCATTGGAGCCCACATCCATAATGGAGCCGCGGCGCTTGGTCAGATCACCAATCAATGTACCAGTGTATTCCTCTGGTGCTGTGATTGTGATTTCACCGATTGGTTCCAGCAATACCGGCTTTGCCTTTGGCATGCCAGCGTTATAGGCAAGTCTGGCAGCTTCCTTGAAGGCAGCTTCCTTGGAGTCTACCGGATGATAAGAGCCATCATACAATGTTGCCTTGACGCCAACAACCTTATATCCGGCAAGCACACCTTTCTGCATACATTCTCTGAGTCCCTGCTCAACCGGCGGGAAGAACTGCTTCGGCACTGCACCGCCGAAGACATCCTCGGCAAATACCATATCCTCAGAATCGGTCGGTTCAAACTTGACCCATACATCACCAAACATACCTGCACCGCCATTCTGCTTCTTATAGCGGCCCTGCGCCTCAGCTGTGGCAGTAATGGTTTCACGATACTGAATCGTCGGTGTTGTCAAGGAAACATCTACCTTATACTTGGATTTCAGCTTGGCACAGATCAGAGAAATGTGCTGGTCGCCCAGTCCATAGAGTACCTGTTCATGTGTTTCTTCATTGTTGACAAGACGGACGGTTGGATCTTCCTGTTCCATATTGCGGATACCAACCGACATCTTGTCTTCATCGGCCTTGGTCTTCGGCCAGATGGCATAGCCAAGCATCGGCTGCGGATATTCAATGCCATCATAGGAAACAACACGGCTCCGTGTGCACAGTGTATCGTTCGTCTGGGTTGAGGCAAGCTTGGTCACCGCACCAATATCACCGGTAAACAGCTTGCCAAGACCAATCTGATACTTGCCATTGACGGCATAAATCTGACCGATCTTTTCGGTAACTTCACGGGTAGAGTTATAAACTTCAGAATCAGAGTTGAGCACACCGGACATCACCTTTAGGTAGGAGATTCTGCCAACAAATGGATCAATGACCGTCTTGAAGACAAATGCGCTGAGTGCTTCCTGTTCATTGGTCTCCATGGCAATGGTGCCGCCGCGCTGGCTGTTGGCATCAATATGCCCCTTCTCTGCATAGCTCGGGAAGTATTCGGTAATCAGATCCATCAGTCTTTCAATACCGGTCTGCTGGACAGCAGAACCTGAATAAACCGGACGGATATCACCAGAACGGACACCAATTCTCAAACCTTTGGCAAGTTCATGTTCATCGAATTCTTCCCCATTGGAGAACTTCTCCAGCAGGTCATCATCCGTCATGGCAATCGCTTCGGCAATCTCGCCATAGTACTCTTCCACCTTGTCCGCAAGCTCTTCCGGAACAGGCTGAGCCTGGGTGCGGTTGTCATGGTACCATGCCTTCTTACGCAGAATATTGACTGAGCCAATATTCCTGCCATCTTTCATGATCGGCATTTCAAACGGAATGACAGAATTGCCGAACTTCTCTCTTAATTCTGAGAGCACTTTATCAAAATCAGCGTTTTCATCGTCCATCTTGTTCACAAAGAAGATCGTTGGCAGCTTCTGTTTCAGACTGGCTTTCTTCCAGGCACGCTCTGTACCAGGCTCTACACCTTCTTTGCCATTGACAACGATCAGCGCATTATCCCCTACATACAATCCGGTCTCTTCCTCACCCGCATAATCCATATAGCCCGGCGTATCAATGAAGTTGATCTTGCGGTCCTTCCATTCGACCGGTGCCAGATGGGCATAGCACGATGTACCGCGCCTGCCTTCTTCCGGATCGAAATCGAGGAAGCTTGTGCCGTCATGGTTCTTGCCAAACTTCGAAATCAGTTTTGTAAAGTACATGCAGGCTTCGATGACGGCTGTCTTGCCAGAGCCAGAATGTCCAAGCACAACGACATTTCTGACATTATTCGCCAAATAGTCTTTCATGATCGAATGCCCTCCTACTTCAGCAGATCCTTCAGATCTGCAAGGCATTCTTTACGCACATAGTGAATGGCCATGTTTGCTTCATTATCTTTGATGTACTTATCTGCACCATGGTCCAGCAGTGTTTTGACAAGTTCCGGATAGCCGATATAAGCAGCCCGCATCAGAGCTGTGCAGCCGCGGTTGTCAGCCGCATTGACATCGGCACCATGCTCAATCAGGAAGGAAATGATATCACTGTTATAGGCATTGACAGCCTCCATCAGTGCAGTTCTGCCCTGTTCATCACGGGCATTGACATCAGCACCCTTGGAGACAAGATACGCAACGGTCTCACCTTCGCCCAGCAATGCGGCTCTCATCAGAGCGGTACGGCCCTTGTTGTCATGGGAATTCACATCGGCACCGGCATGCACAAGCATCCGGCAGATCTCGACATGTCCCTTTTTCGCAGCTCCCATCAGAGCTGTCTTATTATTCTTGTCACGGGCATGCGTATCGGCACCGTTATCCAGCAGAAAGCGCACAATGTCCGTATAGCCGCGCTTGGCAGAACGCATCAATGCAGTGCGTCCATCACCATTTGCCACATTGACATCTGCGCCCTTTGAGACTTCTGAGCAGACCTTGGCAAAATCGCCCTTGGCTGCTGCTTCGAAGAATTCCAGATTTGTCTGATCCATATTCGTTTCCTCCTATTATTCATGAAGTCAAACAACCGACAAAAAAGATGGACATTGTCCATCTCAAATGTCATATGCAAAGCAGACCGCAACCCCGCCGAAAACAACCAGGCTTTCTTCTGAGCCGGTGACTGTCGATACTGAAAAACCAGTTACTCTGTCGTCCATTGTCTTTGTCTCCGATCTGTCTGCGGTAATTCTTTACCTGTATTGTAACAGAACCACAGCAAACTGCAAGGGCTTACAGTCATGATCCAGGGTTGTTTCATAAAGGAATAAGCGCCATGCTGTGATATGATTTTCCGATCAGCTTGCATCCCTTCTAACCGTATGCTTGAAAAAAGCGGCTCTTGTCATCTCTGTCACCGCTATCAATGCGCATGAAAAACTGATTTTCAATTTTTGACTATCAATGATTTTAGTACCGTTCCCAGCCGCCGGTCTGATAGTTATGTCTTTCAATCTTTTTGACAAGAAATGATGTTGCCAGAATCAATATAAGATGAATCAGGATAAAGCCTGCTGCGTGGAAGGATGGCTGATAGGATTGCAGCAGGATATGACGGAAGAGTTCGATCAGGTAGGCTGAGGGGAAGATGCTTGCGGCAAACAGAAGGATGTGCGGCAGGGCAGCGATGGGAAAGCTTGTCCCGCTGAGCAGGCTCATAGGTTTGTCACAGATGATGAAGACGGCATTGGAGTCACGTGAGAAAAGAAACAGTGTTGTAATGAAACCTCCCCAGATGGTGCTTGACAGGATCAATATGATATAGCCTAGTAAGAGATATGCAATACTGGAGAGTGAGAATCTGTCATAGATAAGAAAGATGGCAAAGGAGAATACTGTCAGCATCCACGTATTAAAGACAACAGCTCCAAAGGAGCGTCCATAGACGAAAGCGTTGCGGTCAGCCGGGCTCAGGAAGATCTTTTCCAGCGTACCATTGATTCTATCATAGCGGATCTGTCCGGCACTTTGCACAACAGACCAGTAGCAGTTATAGACCAGACCGCCGCACAGCAGGAAGACAAAAAGCTCTGCTTTGCTGGAAATACCATATACACTCAGTTTGTCGGCTTGGAATGACTGATACGTAAAGTAACTGATGGCACACGACAGGATCGGCCACAGGACCAGTGTGATCAGGGCAGAGAAGCGGCCAAAGAAATTGCGGCGCTGGCTGGCAAATTCACCAATGAAAACTCTGAAGAACTTCATGATGCTTTTTCCTTGGAAATAATCTGCATGATGCAGTCTTCCAGACTGGCTTCCTGCTGGTGGAATCCGTTGATTCTGATGTGATTGTCTTCAGCCAGTGCAAACAGCTGTGGAACAATATTTGCTTTGGACTTGAGACTGACAATATTCTTATTCTGTGAGAAGGCGCAGTTCAGCTGTGGCAGCATTGTGACCAGCTTATCAGCATCGCTTGTTTCCAGAGTGTATTCATAGGATTCTGTGAATTTCTGCTTTAACTGATCGATCGTACCTTCGGCTGCTTTCTCGCCATGGTCAATGACATAGACATAGTCGCAAAGTTCTTCAGCTTCTTTCATGTAGTGGGTGGAGAGAATCACAGCCATGTTTTCCTGTTTGGAAAGCTGTCGGATATACTGGCGCAAATTTTGAGCAATGGCAATATCAAGCCCCAGAGTTGGTTCATCCATGAACAGGTAGGAGGGATCATTGATGATGCCGCGGGCAATCTGCAGACGCTGCTTCATGCCTTTGGAGTATGTTTCGACCAGCTGGTCTGCATTGTCAAGGAGCCCGACAATCCGCAGACACTCCTGGATTCTTACTCTGGCATTGCCAATCCCATACAGAGAGGCAAAATATTCCAGGTTCTCTCTGCCGGTTAATCTCCAGTACAAGCTTCTTTCACCACCTGAGATCAGATTGATCTTCTCTTTGATCCTGCGCAGGTTTTTCTCACAATAATCAAGATCATCGAGTTTAATCGTTCCACTGGTAGGAGCCAGCAGTGTTGCCAGCATCTTAATGGTGGTTGTTTTACCGGCGCCATTGACACCAAGAATGCCTGTGATTTTTCCTTTTTCAATGTTGAGATCCAGATTTTTCACGGCTTCCTTCTTCTCGGTATGGTGGCGGAAGCCTTTATCTTTGATTTTCAATTCATATGTTTTTGATAAGCTTACTGCCTGTATCATACGTGCATTACCTCACATCAATACCTTTTCTACAAGAATTTTCCTGACTTTTCTTTCATACCAGAAATAACCGATCACAAAGTAAAACAGGCTCAGCAGAATAATCGGCCAGATCAGATATGCGCTTTCTGCCAGCGATGCTTTTTCAATCGCAAGAGCACGGAACAGTTTGATCAGATAAGTGACTGGCATCACATAAGAAATGCTGCGCAGGATGCCTGGCATGTAGGCGAGCGGAAAGAAAATGCCGCTGAACAGACTGATGAAAAGAGACAATGTGCTTTCGGTCAGGTACGTATCCTTGAAATAGATGATCCATGTGCTCAGGAAGATGGAGACACTGAAACCGCTGATTATCAGCAGAACAAATACGACCAGCAAAGCACCAGGTGATAACAACAGGCCGCGCACCCCAAGCAGTAAGCCAAGCAGCCAGATGACCAGTGCTTGTCCTATTGCCTGCAGCAGAGTTTCAATGAAAGCACCAATGAAAAACAACATTGTCGAGGATGGCGAAATCAGAAAGTGATTAAACGTTCCTTCATGAATATCATTTAGAATGGCGTAGCCGGTGCTCATCAGAGAAGAAAAGACAAAGACGCCCATCATCTGACCGGCAATCAGATAACTCACATAGTCAGAAGTATTTGCATAGGACACAAAGCTGTCAGAAACATTGCCATGATAGATGAAGTAATAAATAAACAATGGCAGCATCACCGAAAGAATGGCATTGATCACATTCTCAAACAGCATACTCCATGGATATGCACGATATTTTTGCAAAGTGCGGTCAACAATCACATTCCGGATGATATGGAGATTTGTCTTCAGCCGATGATCATTTCTGGTTTCATGTTTTTCCATATCATCCACTTTAGTGCTTTCAGAGCAAAATGACAATAAGCTTTATCCGGTTTCCAAATAGTCCCATTTATCATGTCGGCATTACGCGGACAGCCTCCACCGCAGGTTGCAAGGGCAGGACAATTTTGGCAGTCTTCAAAATTTAGAGGAGACCGCATACTCCACTCTTTGAAAATTTCATTTTCATCGGGGAAAAAAGATTTTTCAAAAACTGTATGCTCAAAAGTTTTTCTGCTCCCCCATATAGCCTTGGCAAATTCCAACTTGCAAGCAGGAATTCTTCTGCAGCCGTCTCCGGCCGACACGCATATGCCGTAATCAGCTCTCCGTCTTCCATCTTTTCCGGATTCTGTGAATATTCAATCCGCTCATGCATGCTTGCAGATGCACCTTTACTCTTGTTCACATGCAGAGCGATCAGTCTTGTCGCTGCCATTTTCTCCTCCTGATAAGCATAAAAAAGGTCACTTCATTCGTTTTATCAAACCGAATTGAAATTCTTATTGAAATTCTTATAAGATGGAAAAAAAGCAGTCGATTTCCTCGGCTGCCCCTATTTCATAAAATAGTGGATTATTTATTTTCTTCTAAGGGGATAATCTCGTAAACGGCAATCACGCCATTACTAATATCACTATCTTCTTTCAAATAGCAAACTTTGATTGTATCTCCGATTTGCGCTCTTTTTACATACTCCACTGTATTAAGTTCTCCTAAATCCTCTGTGTCAATGGCAATACTTTGATGCCAGCAGGGAATTCTCATGACCTCTGGGTTCACTTCACAACAGGAATTAGGACTGAACCTTTTTATTAGCAAGGAAATGTGTCTGTTGCATTGCATTAAATAGGTTTGAACTCGGGCAATGATATCCGGTTGGTTATAGCATGAAAGAATCAAAAAGAGCTTTCACTATGCCTAACAACAAATATTCGCTGTCAGGCAAAGATCCGTCATTTTTTTGAAACCGTTCTTATTTTCTTTCAACCGTCACAATCGGATACGGGATCTCAATGCCTCTCTGATTGAATTCTTTCAGGATGCCTTCCCTGACAATTGGCGCAACCGTAAAGTAGGCACCGAAGCTTTCCACATGAATTGGAAACTTGATCTCAATGGCAGAATCCTGGAAAGCATTGACTTGCACAGGTACAAAAGGCTCACTTTTGTCCGTACGGCCGTCAATGATGCCAGGCGTATTGGCCAGAACATGGCAGATGGCTTCCTTGACCGCATCAATATCGGAATCATAGGCAACCCCGATCAGTTCATAGTGGGTGTAGTCCGTCTGGCCAAACGTCCGGTTTTCAAGAATACAGCTGTTCATCATGCTGTTGGGGATCATGACCTGCGTATTTTCTACGGTTGTCAATGTTGTGTGGCGCAGGCTGATGCCTGTCACTGTACCGGCAATATTTTTCTCCGGCAGAGAAATGTTATCTCCTACCTTGAATGGATGGTACAGAGCCACAAAGAAGCCTGCGATGTAGTTGCCAAAGGTTTCCTGGGCAGCCAGGGATACTGCAACAGCCAGAATCGAGGCACTGCCAACTGCTAAATTGCCTAATCCTTTCAAAGGAATGATATCCGAGAGAACCGAGAAGGCACATAGAATGTAGACAATCGTTTTGATGGTTTTGGCAAGATACTGCAGGATCAGCTGGTTGCTTGTATCTTCTCTGCGGCTCTGGTGTTCCAGGCCTCTGCGCAGCAGATGAACAACAATTTTAGCTGCCAGAAACATCAGGCCGGCATGAATCAGAAACAGAAACAAGCCGTTTTGAAACAGATTATTGCCAAATGTCCAGATACCCTGAGATGTGTTTGTGATCTCTTCCATAGATCCTCCTATTTCAGTTTGTCACTGGCTGATTTCCAGTCTGGCATATAGGATGCGACAGTCTGGTAGAACTTTGCAGGATGTCCTGGTACCAGCAGATGTACATATTCATGCAGCAGAACATACTGCAGACATTCATACGGATAATGCATCAGACGTACATTCATGGAAATATGATTCCTTGCCGGTGTGCAGGATCCCCAGCGGGAACGCATGCTGCGGATCGTGATGGCAGGATGTGGGAAACCATGGGCATCACAGATGATCCTGTCCCACTGCACCCGTTCCTTTGCGATCGCCATCTTCAGCTGCTCTCCGGCATAGCGCTCATATAGCAGTGACAAATGTCCGCCAGCATCATCATTTGTATAGAATGTGAAAATGCCATCCTGTATGCACACTTTCTCACGCTTTGCCGGCATGACATGGATTGGATAAGCTTTGCCAAGCCAGGTAACCATGCCTGCTTGTCCAGATGCTTCTTTGCTCTGTTTCTTTTTTGCATGATGGGAAGCTTTCAGGATCCACTCCTGTTTGTCTTTGAGAAAGGCCTCCACCTGTGCCTGGGACATGAACACGGGCACGCTGATGGCAAGGCTGCCATCCTCCTGGATGCGCAGGTACAGATTGCGGATCCGTTTTCTTGTCACTGCAGCAGGAATTGTTTCCTCATTGATCTGTATCGTGATGTGCTGCGGTATAGACGTGGCCCTTGTCATCATAGTCCTCCAGGAAGCTGTGCATCTCACCATTGGCCTTGTAGCCAGGGAAACTTTCAATCTGTACGGCATGCAGAGCCCGGAAGATATTGTCCTCGATCATTGGATTGGTTTTGGACAGCCTGCGGATCAGGTTCTTGACTTCCTGGCGTTTGGATCCTCCGCCGCCATTGTCACAGATCGTGCAGTTCTCTGTGAACCGGCAGGCACACTGGATGAACTGCAGATCATTGGCCCTTGCCCAGGCAATGATGTCAGCTTCCTTGATGCAGTACATCGGCCGGATCAGTTCCAGACCCGGGAAGTTTTCACTGTGTGATTTAGGAATAATCGTCTCCAGCTTGCTGGAATAGAACATCGACATGACGGTTGTCTCGATGACATCATTGAGATGATGGCCAAGCGCGATTTTGTTGCAGCCGATTTCCCTGGCATGGTTATAGAGATAGCCTCTGCGCATCCGGGCACACAGATAACATGGGCTTTTATCCGAGTTATTGGCAACTGCAAAAATATTGGTCTCAAAGATCTCTGCCGGAATACCAAGCAATTGCAGATTGCTTTCAATCTTGGCCCGGTTAATCTCATTATAGCCGGGATCCATGACCACAAACTTCACTTCAAAGTCAATCAGATGATAACGCTGGTAGAGCTGAATAAGCTTGGCCATGCACATGCTGTCCTTGCCGCCGGAGATGCAGACCATGACCTTGTCACCCGGCTGGATCAGTTCATATTTTCCCACCGCAATCTGAAACTTAGACCACAGTTCTCTTCTGAACTGCTTGGTCAGTGTATGTTCAATCTGCTGTGCTGGTGTCAGTTTCTTTTCCATTTATTTATCCTCACTGATTTCTCGAACTGCCTGTACAAGTCCTTCACACTGCTCCAACGTTGTAAGTGGTGACACTGAGATCCGGAAACTTTCCAGGGCTCTTCTTCTGTCTCTGGTGATGGCCATAACGGCATGGGATGGCAGATAATCCGATGTGCAGGCACTTTTAACGGAGACGCAGTATCCCTTTTCATCCAGTGCTTTCTGCGTCTGAAAGCCTTTTCTTCCAGAGAGAGACAGATTCAAAATCTGCGGTACTGCCGCAGCAGGTGAATTGATCTTTACCCCTGCGATCTTTGTCAGTTCCTGGCGCAGATAAGCATTGCACTTTGCACAGTGCTGCTGCCACTGATTCTGATGCGCATACAGGTTCTCCAGGGCACACAGACATGCGGCAGCCATAGCCGGATCCGGGGTGCCGGAACGGTACAGAGTTGTTGAAGCACCGCCGCTGTTCTGTGGTACCAGCGGTACATGTTCATGTTTGATCAATACACCGCAGCCATTGAGGCCAAAGAACTTGTGCGGGGCAAAAGAAATGGTATCACCACAGTCAGAATCCACCGGCATCTTCCCCATTGCCTGGGTAGCATCCACGTGCAGCAATGTGTGTGGATGAGAATGTACAATTTTTCTGATTTCATTCACCGGCTGGATCACGCCTGCCTCACTGTCCACAAGACTGATGGAGACAAGGCACGTATCATCCCGCACAAGATCCTCAAGTTCTTCCAGATCAATGGTGCCGTCACCAGAAAGCGGGCAAAGATCAATCTCATAGCCTTCCTGCTGCAGCATGCTCAGACTGGCACTGATGGAACTGTGTTCGAGGCTTGTTGAAACAATATGTTTGCCAACATGGCGGGTAGCTGCGGCAATGCCTTTGAGGGCAAGGTTATTGGCCTCGGTTGCACCGGATGTCAGGATGATCTCATCCGGTTTAACATGCAGAAGATCTGCCATCTTTGCCAGCACATCATCCATGATGACTTTGCTTGCTCTGCCCATGCTGTGGACAGAATTGGCATTGCCAATGCACTGGGATGCCGTTTTGACATATGTATCCAGAACAGAAGGATCCACAGGTGTATTGGCACAGTAATCAAAATAGACTGGTTTATTCATCGCGTGCTATATTGTACACCAAAATAGACAGATTGCATTTTCTGCCGCATGGTCCCTGTTGAAAAAATAATGCTTGCATGAAACGACTGCATCAGGTATCATATTACCTGCGCATGGCGGCTATGGTGAAGTTGGTTAACACACTGGATTGTGGCTCCAGCACCCCAGGGTTCGAGTCCCTGTAGTCGCCCCATTGTGTGAAGAAGAATGGTGATGAGCCATTCTTCTTTTTAGTTTTCCTGAATATCCGCAGTTTCCAGCATCGATAACAGATAGCTGCAGGCAGCACTGTCTGCCCTGGCGGCCTCCATCTCGCTATGATAGGCATTATCACTGCCGGCATACAAACGCAGCTTCCCCACTGTTTCTGCCAGTGACAATAGATCAATATCCTTTACATCAACAGCCAAAGTCAGAAGATACGGAATATGGCTGCTTTTTGGGTCCTCAATCAACAGACCATTATGGTCTTTGATCGTCAGGATGCGGGCATTCTGAATGAGTGCACCCGTTAATGGCGGACCATCCCGGCGCTCAATGGCCGCATGGACATTGACTCTCTGCCCAGATGCCAGGCCATTGGCATCACTCTGATCTACAGGCAGAGAATAGACCGCCTGGCCATCTTTCAGCAGTAAAGCCGGCAGATCAGGCAGATCTGCCTCCTCATACAGCATCGAACGGTAAAACAAAGAGCCTGCCGGGATTTTACCCTGCAGGTCCGTATAGCGGCCGATGATCTCTTCTTTCTTCATCACAGCCGCATCACTGAGATAAGCTGATGGCACTTTGATACTGATAAGATCATCCTCTTCGATCTTTGTGCGCGGGGCAATGTCATGAGCTGCCATCCATGTGGAAACAAGATTGATCTGCCGGGCCGCATAAATACGGATGCCAAAGACACAAAGCATCACAAGCATGGCAGCACAGCCGATCGTCAATACTATTTTCTTCCAGAGTTTCATACTGTCCTCCTGCTCTTGTATGGCCGCAGAAAGGACAGATTCCCCTATTTCAGCATCATTGTTTTTCCATTTTTTCCAGGCAGATCAACATGGATGCTGGCCGCATCCACAAGTACCTGATAGTCCTTGTGCACAAGTGTCGTGCATGGATCTTCGGTGGCAATCAGCACAGCAAGATGGTGATGCCTTTCGACTGTATACACATCCGGATTCAGCCAGGCTGTATAGCAATGCATTTCACCTGGTTTCAAGGTGATATGTCCCGCAGCAGAGGAAGGCAGGTAGCCGGCATCCGGATTGCATAGATCCAGATATCCTCTTGCAAAGACTTTAAAGCATTTATGGGTTGGCACAAGCTTCTTCTCGTCCAGCACAAAACTACCGCCTAGTGCAATGCCATCTTTTCTGACAAGAGATGTCTCTACTTCTGTACGCAGTGCATCATGGCAGCCATAGCTGTCAAATGGCTGCTCATATACATCTGCCAGCATCACGGTCAGCTTGAGATCATCACATGTCAGTCTGTCTTTGCCAAGATGAAATGTACGCTGATCTGCATCGCTGACATTCTCTGCAAAGGCAGGATCCAGATCATCAAGTGCTGCGGCAAATGAGACACGCGCAGAGCCTTTGAGGAAAACATCTTCCAAAAGTTCATCACTGATCAGACGCACTGCTGTATTGCTGTGATCCAGACACAGCTTTTCTTCATAGTTGTCTGCCGTGATGCCCTCTTTGTCAAAATCTGTGGAAATCAGAATGTTTCCAGCACGTTCACTTTCCAGGATCGTATGTTTTTTTGAAAAGTATTCCGGATAGGTATCCCATCTGTTTCCATCATGACAGTTCTGTACCAAGAGATCCGGAAACTGTCTGACTTTGGTGCCAAAGAGTTCCCGGGAGAACCATGCATTGACAAGATCATCGTATACCATGCCGTCAATACGCATGCCATAGTGTCCTGCCGGCATGTCCGGGGTCATATGATGGCCCTGGTGCAGAATCATGGATACCGGCAGATTGTGTTTTTTGAAAGAGTCGTACATCATCTCTGCCTGTTTGGTCGAGACATTTTCATCATTAAGGCCATGAATGATCAATGCCGAACAGTTCAGCTGATCACTGTGCTCATAGTAGTTGGACTCTTCCCAGTATGGCCCATAGTCAAAGCCGTTTTCTGCCTGTTTGCGGATACGCCAGTCAAAGAACTGTTCTGCCTTTTCTCTGCGGCTCTGTTTTGTAAGATCATCAAGAGAGGACATGCAGTAAAGATCCAGCCAGGCAGAGGTCATCTCCTTTGGCCAGTAGCGCTGTGCGCCCTGCTGGTTGAGGAAGGAATACCAGTCGGCAATGCCAGCAACCGGCACAATCGTTTTTAATCCCTCTATACCCTCACAGGCAATGGCATATGGCATCGTACCGCCATAGGAGCGTCCCGTCATACCGACAAGGCCGCTGCACCATTCCGGCTTTACAGCAATATCAGATGTCAATGTTGTATAGGCAGTGCGGTCACCATGAAGCCATTGAATGACACTGGCAAATGCCATCTTTTCTTCATACATGCCGCAGCCATTAAAGCCATCAGAGCCGCGGGTGCCCAGGCCTGCACAGCTTACCACCGCATAGCCGCGCACCAGATAGCTGTCATACCAGTCAAGATCCTCATAGCACATGGTGCCTTTGGATAAGGGATCCTCATAGTACCAGTCAGACTGTCTGGCATTCTGCGCATGGACAAGACTGGTGATTTCATCAGACGGAATGGCTGGGGCAGGACTGGTGCGCTTGAAATCCATTGGTTTGACTGTCTTTTGCGCAAAGCGCTTCATCGCTTCATAGGAATCTGCTCTTGTCCCGGCAATGTAAGGTCTTGCCTCATAAATCACCGGTGCCTTGTAATCTCCTTCCAAAGCAGAACGGGGTACCTGTACGAGTGCCTTGACACGGTCTCTTCTGCCATCCATGTCTGTGTCATAGTCTGTTTCAACATAGACACAGAAGCGGATGATATCGCTGTCTTCGTTTGTATACCCTTCCTTTCTGCCATCGGTAAAAGGAAAGACGGGCATCGCTTCACCGTTTTCAAATACTGGTTTCATTTGTTTCACCTCACTTCTATGGTAACAAAAAAGATCTGCCAGTTCACTGACAGATCTTCATCTGACTTATGCAGCCAGATCGTGTTCCTTCATGTATTCCTTGATCTTTGTGCGCTGATCAGGCTTGCAAGGCTTGCAGTCTTCGATATGGGACTTGCCGGAAACAAGTGCCTCGGCCATGCCGGAGCAGCCAGGGTTTCCGCAGCCGCCGCAGTTGTAACCAGGCAGCATGGCAAGCAGATCTGCAACTCTTGTGTCCTCTTTGACAGCCAGCTTGTTGCCGGCAATGCCAAGGAATAAGCCGATGACTGCACCAAGGATCACCATCAGCAAGAATGCCTTAAGAATTTCCATCTTTCTTCAGTTCCTCCTCAATCTTGTTTAAAACGTTGCTGCGGAGCTCACAGTCCGTCAGACCGCAGGCTTTGCAGTCCGGATGCAGATTCTCGCATCCCTTCGGAACAGGTGTCCGCTTGTTGGCACGGTAGCTCCAGATCACCAGAGCAAACAGTGCAACAACAATCAGAACCGCATACACGTATTTCATGAATTAAACCAAACCTGCCAGAGCACTGAAGGCAAGAGCCATGATACCAGCGCAGACGAAGGCAATCGGGTTGCCTCTGAATGCTTTCGGAAGATCATTGGTTGCAAGTCTTGTACGGATGGTGGCGAAGATGACCAGCATCAGCATGAAGCCTGCCGGTACAGCGATGGAGTTCACCATGGTTTCAGCCAGCGTATACTTCTGTGTGATGTTATCCATTGCGACATAGAGCACGGTGCAGTTTGTCGTGATCAGAGGCAGATAGATACCAAGAGACTTATACAGAGCCGGAGCCTTCTTCTTGATGAACATTTCAACCAGCTGAACGAATGCAGCAATCAGCAGAATGAAGCAGATCAGCTCCATGTATTCCAGTCCCAGCGGAACCAGTACGCCATAGTACAGAGCCCATGACAGTACAGATGCACAGAAGATGACGAAGATCACAGCGGCGCCCATGCCAATAGCAGAATCCAGCTTGGTGGAGACACCCATGAACGGGCACATGCCAAGGAACTTTGTCAGGATGATGTTATTAATCAGCATGCCGCTGATGAACAGTGTAAACAGATTCATTTGTCAGTCCTTCTTTCCTTTGGATTCCTTGCTGGAGCTCTCTTTGTAAATGGCAATGGCAGCAGCCAGGCAGGCAAATGTGAAGAATGCGCCGGTCTGTGCTGTCAGGATGCTGATCTCATATCCCTTTGGAATCAGTCTCAGGGAGAAGATCACCTGGTTTGTGAACGGGTTGGACAGTGACAGTACGCCAGTGCCAAGGATCTGTCTGATCAGACTCATGGCAAGCAGTGAGCATGTGTAGGCAAAGCCCATCATCAGGCCATCCTTTGCGGAAGCACCAACCGGGTTCTTGCAGGCAAATGCCTCAGCACGTCCCAGGATAATGCAGTTAACAACGATCAGGTCAAGGAATGCTCCCAGTGCTGTGTACAGAGATTCTGTGTACGCATGCATGAACATTTCAATGACGGTAACCAGCGTTGCGATGATGGCAATGTAAACCGGAATATGAATATCATCCGGTGTGATGTTGCGCACCATGGAAACAAGCATGTTGGACAGGGTTAAGACAACCATAACGGCGATGCCCATGCCCAGTGCGTTGTTCAGGCTTGTGGTGATGGCAAGTGTGGAGCAGATGCCAAGATACAGGCCGAATACAGGGTTCTGTGTCAGAAGCTTATGGATAAAGCTTTCTTTCTTCTCAGTGTTCTTTTCACTCATGATTCAGCCTCCTTATCCATTGATCTTGTTGAACAGATCTTCGGCAGCGAGAATGCCGTTCTTGACAGCAGTAGATGTCAGTGTAGCACCGGAAATCATCGGAATATCATCACCGATCTTGATGCTTTCCACTTTCTTCACATTGTCATCAGCGAAGTACTTGGAACCAACACCGTTGGTTTCATTCTGTTCCAGAGCCTTGAAGCCGGAAACGGAACCATCTGTGTTGAAACCGATCAGGAAGGTCAGACCATTGGAGTTGTAACCAATGCCATGGCACTTGAAGATGTAGCCGGAATTGTCGGTTGTCGCATAGACATTGTCGATCAGACCGGTCTCATCCTGAGCCAGATACTTGTCAGTCACATCCTCGAAGTCTGAATCCGGATAGAATTCCTGCAGAGAAGACTTGATGGCAGCGATCTTGTTTTCGGCAATGACCGGTGCTGTCAGAGAGTTGGCTACAGAAAGCAGAAGTCCGCACACAGCACATACAATGCCGAGCAGGATCATCTTATAGGTACTTGAGTCCTTGTTCTTCATTGGGTTCTACCTCCTCACTTTCCGGCAGCCGCCAGTGCAGCTGCAGCCATAGAAGCAATGGATGTTGAAGTATAGGTTGCACCAGTTGTGGCATCTACGCTGTCATCAGCACCCAGTCCCTTGTAAGCAGCCAGGGCATCATCGGCAACAGCCGCATCGCCGACATCCTTTGTGTCGCCGAACTTGGTTACTTCAACCGAAACAATCTTGCCGTCCTTGACGGTAATAGTTGCCTCATTCTCAGAATAATTGCCGCCCATGTTGTTGATCAGACCGAAGCCCTTTGCCTTGCAGGCATAAACGCCATCGGACTGCTCTTCACAGGTTGCTTCATTGTCCTTGAAATCACCATTCAGGGCAATGCCGGTATCCGAAGCAGAGGCAGAAGCAGAAGCTGCTGCAGTGCTTGAACTTGTTGATGCAGATGTGGAAGCTGCAGATTCTGTGCTTTCAGAAGCAGCCGGCTTGACAGTAGCACCCATAGCAATGGCAATTACCAGGCAGATGCCGCTGACAATCAGTGTTGTTCTGGCAATCTTCTTGGCATCCTTGATCTGGCTGCCTGCACATGCACGGTCAATAGCCGGTGCCAGCATGTTCATCAGCAGGATGGAATACAGAACGCCATCCGGCAGATTTGCACGCCAGCGGATGATGCAGGTCAGTGCCGCAGCACCAACAGCAAACATGTACTTGCCCGGAATCGTCACAGGTGATGTGACCGGATCTGTCAGCATGAAGACAGCGTCAAACAGTGTGCCGCCAGCCAGTACGTTGAGCAGAACTGTACCCATGGCATTGCCATTGATCGCAGCTGCAATCAGCGAAATGACGACGATGGAGCCGACATAGACAAGCGGTGTTCTCCAGTTGATATCTTCACGGACAACAAGGAAGATGTAGCACAGGATGATCAGCAGTGCACTTGTCGAGCCGATCACACTTGGGTAGTAGCCCAGGAACATCTTGCCGAAGCCGCCGTACTGTGCCATAAAGGAAGAAAAATCAGATCCTTTCATGACCCAGCCTGCACTCTTGATGGTTGCCATCGGTGTGGCGGTTGTTGTGAAGTCAGCATTTGTGGAGCTTGCAAAGCCATTCATGATGATGGCTTCTCCAAAGGCAGCCGGATTAAAGATGTTCTGGCCGAAGCCGCCGAAGACCATCTTGCCAAAGATGATGGCAAAGACAGTAGCTACTGCAATGGCATAGTAGGAAACTGTGATCTTGGAGATCAGCACCATGATCAGGGCTGTCACCCATCCATAGGAATGAGCCAGAGATGATCTGACATCCTTGTGTACAGCCTTGAACCAGAGAGCCTCGGTGATCATTGCCGCAGCAACGCCAGTCAATGCCATGCAGGCAACTCTGACACCATAGTTCACGCCATAGAAGACGCCATAGTAAACAATTGAGAACAGCAGAACCGCAAGCAGGCATACCGTGAGATCGCGCATGATCTCAGATGTTGACTTGCTGTCTCTGTAGTTCGGAGACGCATGGAACGAAAGTTTCATTTTTTAGCACCTGCCTTTTTCATCTGCATCATGATCAGTCTCTTGCCTGTGCGGACATTCTCCGTCACAGCAATCTTGGAAGGACATACATAGCTGCAAAGACCACACTCAATGCAGTCCATCGTATGCAGCTTGTTTAAAGCCTCCATGTCTCTGCCCTTGGCAGCTGCAGCGATCTGAACAGGTTCCAGACCAGCCGGGCAGCTCTCGGTGCATCTGCCGCAGCGCAGGCAGGCGACCTCATCCTCAGGCTTGTTAATCAGAACAGTGAGACCATTGTTCTGCGGTGCAATAGAGAACTCATCCTTGGTGATTGTGCGGCCCATCATTGGTCCGCCGGCAATCAGATACACATCATCAGCCGTATAACCGCCGCAGGCATCAATGATGTCATGGGCAGTTGTACCAACCGGTACATAGACATTCTGCGGATGGCCGACACCATCACCGGATACCGTCACATACTTGTGTGTGATCGGCATGCCGTTGGTCAGCGCATTGCCAAAGGCAATTGCTGTTGTTGCATTGTTCACAATGCATCCGGCCTGAATCGGCAGCTTGTCATAACGGCGTCCTGTAACCTCATAGACCAGGGTTCTCTCCCAGCCCATCGGATACACATTCGGTACAATCCGGATCTCAACACCAGTACCCTCAAATGTCTGCTTCAGAGCAGCGATCTGCTTGACCTTGTCTTCCTTGATGGCAACGCATGCCTTCTTGGCCTTGGCCAGCTTCCAGAAAGCAAGAACACCGGTCTTGAGAAGATCCATGTTTGCTTCAATATTCTTATAATCTGCAGTCAGGTAAGGCTCACACTCAACCGCATTGATGATCAGCTGCTCGACGTTCTTCGGATCAGCATACTTTACGTATGTCGGGAAGCCTGCACCTCCAAGGCCAAGCATACCGGCATTCTTGCAGAATGCCTGCAGCTCCTCCCAGGAAGCCTTCTCATAATCGAGCGGTGCAAACGGCTTTTCAGCCGTATGCTTGTGATCATTCTGAATCACAAGATGGTCTGCCATAGTAAGACCAGAGGTCATACGCTTCTCAATTCCCGTTACCGTACCGGAAACGGAAGAGAAAAGAGGCAGATAAAAGTGATCATTGCGTTCAGCAACCTTCGTTCCGACTTTGACGTCATCTCCGACTTTCACGCAAGGCGCACACGGCGCATTGCCGTTGACCAGCGGAATGTAAATCACATCCGGGTCAATGGATCTGTTGACTTCTGCAGTCAGTGTCAAATCCTTATGTCCATCCAGATGACGATGCATCGGTCCTGTAAACAGTGACATATCCTCAGTTCCTTTCCCTTAAACAATCGTGAACATTATAGCATTATTAGCAAATTGTCAAATAGACAATGCACCTCCTGTTGTAACCTTCTCCCACAATTTCCACATACTTTACCCATTATTCATATTCATTCAGACATCGCTGAAAACATGCTATAATCCCTACGCTATGAAAAAAATATTGCTTGCGGCCGGTCTGGCTTCCCTGGTTCTGTGCGGATGTTCGACATCCAAAACAGCCAGCACTGCCAGCAGTGACGTTCCCCTGTATTCCAACGTCTCTACCGATGCCGGCTTTGACACAGTTTTCTACTACCAGGAATACAACCAGGACAAGGATGCCTCGGAAGCACACTTCAATGAAGCCGTCAGCCTGTTTACGCACTACAACGATCTGTTCGATATCTATAACAACTACGCTGGCATGAACAACCTCAAGACCGTAAATGACAATGCCGGCATTGCCCCGGTTACGGTGGATCCTGAGATCATTGCCATGCTGGAGGAAGCGAAGCAGTTCTATACGTGGAGTGATGGCGAGTTTGACATCACCATGGGTGCTTTGCTCAATGTATGGCATACATATCGTGAAAATGGCATCACCCTGAATGAGGAAAACAAGCAGGGTCCCCTGCCGACGGATGCAGAGCTCAGTGAGGCTGCATCTCATAAGGGATGGGACAAGGTCGTGATCGATGATTCTGCCAATACCGTATATATAACGGATGCGTCGGTGTCCATTGATGTCGGCGGTATTGCCAAGGGGTATGCTACGGAAAAGATTGCCCAGAAGCTTGCCTCGGAAGACAACATCGGTACGATTGCGATTAATGCCGGCGGCAACAACCGCACCATCAATGCCAAGCCGGATGGATCCCCATGGCGGGTACGCATTCAGAATCCGGATGGCGAAGACAAGCTGATCATTGTCTCTGAAACCGGCAGCTGGTCCTTTGTGACATCAGGTGATTATGAACGCTACTATGTAGCCGCGGATGGCAAGAAGTACCATCACATCATTGATCCTGAAACAAACTATCCTGCTGACCGCTACCGTTCCGTTTCCATTATTACCAAAGATTCCAGCGCCGCAGACTGTCTGAGCACGACGCTGTTCACCCTGTCCATGGAAGATGGCCAGAAGGTGCTGGATGAATACGAACAGGCTACCGGCAATCATGCCGATGCGATCTGGGTCATGTCAGAAGATAAAAAGGTCGAAGCTAAGAATGGCAAAGACCACATGGGTTTCTACATTGCCTGGACAGACGGCCTGGATGGAGTGATTACATGGGAGCAGTAATCAAAGCAATCCTGCTTGACACCATCTCAGATGTTGCCAAGATCATTCCGTTCCTGTTTGTTACCTACCTTGTGCTGGAATGGATGGAACATGAAACCGGAAAGAAGTTTGAACACTTTCTGGAAGGCCACCGGAAAATTGCGCCATTGGCGGGTGCCCTGTTTGGTATCGTACCCGAGTGCGGCTTTTCTTCAGCAGCCAGCAGCCTGTACGCAACTGGTGTGATCTCGGCCGGCACATTGGCTGCCGTCTATCTTTCCACCAGCGATGAAATGCTGCCGCTGATGATCTCTTCCCATGCCCCGGCAGACAAGATTCTGCCCCTGCTTGCAGTCAAGGTCATCACTGCCATCATTGCCGGCTATCTGGCCGATCTGTTCAGCCGGCACAGCAATATCGATGTTGAGTCTTTCTGCCAGAGAGAACACTGTGACTGTGAGCATGGCATCCTGCACTCAGCCATTATGCATACACTGACCATCACGATCTGGCTGTTTGTCATCACATTACTGCTCAACGGTGCTGTTGATCTCATCGGCATGGATACCCTGCGTGCCTTTGTCTCCCGGTATCCCAGCCGCTCCGTGCTTGTATGCACACTGATCGGCATGATTCCAAACTGTGCATCTTCCCTGTTATTGACGCAGATGTATCTGGATCAGATGATCCCGTTTGCGGCCGTTGCCGCAGGTCTGCTTGCCAATGCCGGCGTTGGCATGATGGTATTGTTCCGGGTCAACCCCAACATGAAGAACAACTTCAGGATTGTTGGCTATGTCTGGGCAGTATCGTTTGTGACCGGCATCATCCTGCATCTGTTTTAAAAAGAGCATTGTCACCTTTTTACAGGTATGACAATGCTCTTTTCTTCTAATCTGATCGCTTACTATCCTATTTAATAGGAATACGTGCCATCGGCAGGCAGATGATGCAGGAAAGTTACAATGAACGGCAGTGAAACCAGTGCTGAAATGACTTCTGATACGGCCTGTGCACTCTCCAGTCCGCTTAAACCAAACAGAGCTGTTAACAGCAGCACCGCCGGAATCATAACCAGACCGCTGCGAAGAGCGGCAAGGAAAGTTGCCACTTTGGCTTTGCCAATGGACTGGAACAGCATGTTGCCAAAGACAGACAGTGGTTCCAGCCACAGGGCCAGGCACTGCCTGTGCATGGCATGGATGCCGATTTCAATGACTTCAGGGTCGTTGCGGAAGAAGGCAACCATCTGGGCACCGGCAAACATGCCGGCAAAGCCAAGGACTGCCATGATGACAGTTCCCAGCAGTAAGCCAAACAGGAAGCCGTTCTTTACGCGGGAATAGATTCTGGCACCATAGTTGAATGCCGATACAGGCTGGAAGCCCTGACCGATGCCAATGGATACACATAGCAGGAAATTCATGATGCGGTTGACGATGGAGATCGCAGCTACGGCGGCATCTCCATAGCCGCCTGCACATGTATTCAATACCATCATGGATACCGAGTTCAGTCCCTGGCGCATCAAAGATGGCATACCAACCGCAATAATATTGGAGGTAACTTCGCGGGTCGGCTTGAAGTAAGACCAGCCCATGCGGCTCTGCGTTTTGCCCTGCAGATATGGCAGCAGCAGAATTACGGCGCTGATGTATTGGGAGACTGCTGTGGAAAGACCGGCACCGGCGATACCCATATGGAAAACACGGATCAGCAGGGCATCACCAAAGATATTCAGAATACCGCCGGTCGTCAGGCCAACCATGGCATAGAAGGCTTTGCCCTCATAGCGCAGGATGTTATTCATGACACAGCTGGATGTAAATGCCGGTCCGGCAATCAGGATATAGAATGCATAGGTGCGGGCATAAGGCAGGATTGTTTCCGTTGAGCCAAGCAGCCGCATAAACGGATTGATAAATGCCATGCCCAGTGCCATGATGATCAATCCTGCAAAGATGGAAAGATAGAAGCTGACAGCACTGTACTGTCTGGCTCCCTCAATATCTCTGGCACCCAATCGGCGGGAAATGTTGGATCCGGCCCCATGGCCGAACATGAAGCCAAAGGCCTGCAGGATGGCCATCAGGCCAAACACAATGCCGGTGGCACCGGAAGCGCTGGTGCTGATCGTGCCAACAAAGTAGGTATCCGCCATGTTGTAGATGTTGGTGACCAGCATGGAAACAATGGTCGGGATACTCAGTGATAAGATCAGTTTTGATACCGGGGTCTTGACCATCCGGTTATATTGTTGTTCTGCATCTTGTTCCATGGGTGCAATTATAACCAGAATTTTACCGTTCTGTGATTTTTTTATTACAGTTGTTTTTCATACAGCACGCTGTCATCAAAACTGGATGTATCCGGAACACATGTATACATCATCATTTCTGACAGCTCGTTATTCAGCTGTCTGACGGTGCAGATCACACCGTCTGCACCCTCCTGCAGCAGTGGTTTCAGAATCACTCTGCCAAGCGATACCGCATCCGCACCAAGGGCAAGCGTCTTGTAGCAGTCATAGCCGCTTGCAAGGCCGCAGTCACAGAAGATGGCAACCCCGCTGCCCGCCAGTGCTTTTTTAATGTCTTTGAGCATCGCCGCCGGAGGCATACCGCACGGAATGCGGCCGTGGTGGTGGGAAACCACAATCGCAGCACAGCCAGCTTCCCTGGCTTTCACAGCATCTGTCACACTCAGTACGCCTTTTGCCACAAACGGCACGGCACTGTGCTGGCAGTATTCCTTCAGATCCGCAAAGTACACCGGACCTAAAGGCATGCCATCCACGACATCATAGCCGCCGTCTTTGCCGGCAATGTGATCAATGTCGACACCAACCGCAACGGCACCCTGATCACAGGCAAAATCAATCTGTTCCAGGATCGTATCATGATCCGCAAAAGGCTTGATAATCCGCACCGTATCGGCACCTGTTTCCATGATGCGCGCAAAGGTTTCATCTGATTCCATGCCGACCCAGTTCAGCATATGCAATTGCTTTGCAGCAAGCGCATATTCCTCCATCGGCATACGGCCATTTTCACCAACTTTATTCAAATGTGAAAAGGCAGGCATCATCAGCGGCGTATCATACGTACGGCCAAAGATCTTTGTATGCAGATCCGGCTTGACGCTGTCAATCACCCGCATCTCTACCAGCATATGATCCAGATAACGCCGGTTATGCACATTGGCATCATCCTCTCTGCCATCCGTTACCGGAATCAGTCCCTTGGGTCCCGGCCATTTCTCTTCACTCATCTTTTACTCCTCCTGTTCAGCTTCATTGTAGCCCCGTTTCACTTTGTTCTGCCACAAGAAAACCCCGCCGCTGTATCACAGGCTTCGGGGTTCTCTTATCATATTCCGATGTACTCAGGCTTCTTTCTTGACGTGGCGGTAGCTTGTTGTACTGACCGTCAGGATATAGCCGCTCACCTTCGGATTGATCATCAGGGCACCGCCGTTCTGATAGATCGGCACACAGGCATAATCATCCAGCAGCACTTTCTCAGCCGCGATCAGATCATTCCAGCGTGCTTCGGGATCTGCCGCATCTTCCCCGGTTTCTGCCTGATCAAGCAGCGCATCATATTCACTGTTGAAATAGGAACCGGTATACCCTGGAGAATTGGACTTGTACAGATCCAGGAAGGTCTGTGGATCATCATAGTCAGGTCCCCATCTGGTCAGGCCGATCTCATAGTCATTGCTGTTCATCAGCTGCAGTCTTGTCTTCTTGGGCTTGCTGTCAAGGGAAACTGTCAGACCAGGCAGATTTGTCTGCAGCTGTGACTGCAGGTTTTCAGCCACGGCCTTGCACTCCTCAGAGTCATCATACAGCAGCGTAATGCTCACATCCCCGCCAAGGGCTTCCTTTGCCCTTGCATAGGCGGCCTGTGCTTCTGTTACATCTTCACTGATCAGATCACCGGCCGTATCACGGAAGTATGTGCCATCCGGTCCCGAGGCAAACTGCTGGGGAATAAATCCCTGGGCTGCTACAGAACCATCCTTCAATACATTATCGGTAATGCTTGTGCGGTCAATAGCCTTGGAAATGGCTTCACGCAGATCCTTGTTCTGGAAGCGTTCATCCGTGAAGTTAAACGCAAGTCTCCAGGAAGAACCCTGCATTCTGGTTGTAAACCCAGCTTCATTCTTCATGGCATCTACCTGTTCACTTGTCAATGTCACAAAGTCAATATTGCCGCTCTGATATTCCAGCAGTGCAGACTGCGTATCCTGCAGGAAACGGATGCGGATCTGATCTGTATAGATCGTATCTTTGCCCCAGTAATCGGGATTCTTGGTAAAGGTATACTGGTTGCCCGTTTCCCAGTCGGTCATTGTATATGGCCCGCAATACAGCAGGTCATCCACACTCTGGGCATAATTGTCACCCTCAGATTCATAGAATTTCTGGTTCAGCGGGAAGAAAGACGGGAAACTCATCAATGAAAGCATGAAGGAACACGGCAGGCTCAGATGTACGACAAACGTATGATCACCGGCGGCTTCTACACCAAGTTCACTGACCGGCAGTGTACCGGCAATGACTTCATCTGCATTTTCAACATGGATCGCCGAAGCAATGAAGTTATATTCCGATGCGGTATCAGGATCCACAAGCCGCTGCCAGCCATAAACAAAATCAGCAGCCGTAACGGGATCGCCATTGGACCACTTGATACCATCCCGCAGATGGAATGTATAGGTCTTGCCATCATCCGAAATATCCCAGCTTTCTGCCAGATCCGGCTGGGCTTCCCCGTTTTCATCACGCTCTGTCAGGCCTGACTCACATAAGCCCTGCATGACAAAGGATGTACCATCAGTTGCTGTTTCATAGTCCATCGTATTCAGGTCCGCATCCACCGCAATTGTCACAAGACTGGAACTGCTGGATGTTGAGGCAGACGATGGCGGGGCCGCCGCCGTGCCGCAGGATGCCAGCAGTGCGGCAGTCAGGCCTAGAAAACCAATACTTCTTGCATGCATAATACTTTCCCTCTCTTTCTATGAGCGAAAGTGTAGTCTTCTCAAAGCACGCCCTCAAGAAAATGCAAGATGTTTCTGTAAGATAAGTCAATTTATTTTTACATAAAATGTAAATTATTACAAATAAAAAAGATGGCCCGAAGGCCATCCTTGCTTGCAAGACTCAGAATACTTTGTGGTCCATGATTCTGATCTGACCATTATGTTCCAGATTTTTCAATACGTGGAAATCAACTTCAGACATATAGGCATGGACAACAGAATTCTGTGTCTCGTAAGTAACAACAAAAACGTCACTCTTACGACTCATCATTCTATTTCCTTTCTGTAATGCTTGAATGCTTACGATGATATCTTAGCAGTTGATCCCTTCACTTGCAAATGTGATGCTCAGTCTTCCAGATCCTGCATATCATTCAGCAGGTTCTTCAGCTCTTTCAGCTCATCCAGCGTAAACGTAATGCCCTTCCCCATGCGGCGGGTGCCATCACTCATCTTTGACCAGTTGCGCAGATCATACACCGGTTCCCCGTCATTGTAGCTGATCAGATTCAATTCTTTTGTATACACACTGCCGGTTCTGGCCTCTTTCTTACTTACAGTCCCAAAAGACTGCTCAATATCATAATGAAACTCACTGTCCGCCATGATAATCCCTCCTGTGTTTTCTCACATGATACATGCCTGTATCATCTGGATGCAATACCTTTGGCAAAGAAAGCAAAGCCAATGCCATCATTGCCGGCATAAGATCCAATGACAGCACCCATGCGGGAAATCAGGAAGGAAGCAGGATCCTTTCCCTCATACAGGACCGCAGAATCTTTGATATATTTCTGCAGCATGTGATCGTCAAAGCCGGAGTACACCATGCCAAAAGGCTCATCCAGATGCAATCCTTCTTTTTGCACATACTGCATCAGCAGATTGCCACCGCTTTTCGAACCGCGGGCTGTGCCAAGCAGTGATACTTCACCATCCACAATCTGAATGACCGGCTTGATGCCAAGCACTCTGCCAGCCATGGCTTTCACAGCAGAGATACGGCCGCCCTTCTTCAGATATTCCAGTGTATTCAGCAAGGCGATGATCCGGATCTGTTTTCTGTCTGCCTCCAGCCGGGAAACAATGGTCTCTGCATCCAGGCCTGCCTCACGGTACATACATACTTTGCGCACAAGCAGCTGTTCTCCCATACTGCATGTCTCACTGTCCACAACATAGACGTGTTTCATCTCTCTTGTACCAAGCAGCGCAGAATGACAGCAGCCGAAAAGCTTTGAAGCAATCGTCAGTATGACAGCTTCATCTTTTTCCTGCATTTCACTCTGCAAAGCTTTCTCATATTGAAACGGCGGAATCTGGGATGCCTTGGGAAATACATCTGTTTCAACCAGTTTTGCGTGAATTACCATGTCTGACTTATCCGCTGATGCGGAAAGTCACGCATGGCTTCATTTTCTGCAGGCGGAACAGTTTACCGTTCCGTACAGCGGGGCATTCACGGTCCCATATGCGGTTCTACCCACACTGCTTTTATGCCAGTTTCAGATCAGGATGATAATATGCCCTTATATTTCTGAAATCAGGTTCTATCCCTCTTTCAAAAGCGTCCGGTATGGCTTTTCTCAGAATGTTTGCCGAGCCATTCAGAT
>Ga0256406_1001296_pt1 | contig 41067 bp, 33 predicted proteins | sample RumenRJG_03DNA_FD_185986 | JGI IMG/M metagenome (GOLD analysis project Ga0256406, IMG submission 185986) | Bovine rumen microbial communities from Lethbridge, Alberta, Canada - RJG_03 | ecosystem: Host-associated > Mammals > Digestive system > Stomach > Rumen | place: Canada: Alberta | collected... | reverse complement strand
AAACACCCGTACAAAAGATCTAACGTTGTTAAAAGTAATGGGGTATATCCCCGAGGTAACTTACCCACCGATTGCCAACTGAGGTGGCAGCGTTGGGTTCATATGTACACAAACCTTAATGATTGTGTCTAAGCGCCGAACTGGCGCACTCCTTTGTCTTCCCTGCATTGTAGCATCCCAAAGAAGGTGCGGAAAACTTTGAAAGATCTGTCCTGTTTTGTTCTGGCGGATCGGGGGCAATCGTTCTATACTGTGCACGAGCACGAGTTGGCGCGCTGTTTTGGAACGGAAAGTGAGGAAACGATGGAAACATTCAAACCCGTTAAAGAAGGAAAGGTCCGCGAGATCTACGATATCGGCGATGCCCTGATCATGGTCGCCACCGACCGCATCTCCGCCTTCGATGTCATCCTGAAGAACAAGGTCGTCTCCAAGGGCAAGGTCCTGACGCAGATGAGCCGGTTCTGGTTTGACTACACAAAGGACATTATCCCGAACCACATGCTGAGCACCGACACGAAGGATATGCCGGAGTTCTTCCGCACACCGGAATTCGAGGGCCGCAGCATGCTCTGCCAGAAGCTCACGATGATTCCCATCGAGTGCATCGTCCGCGGCTACATCACGGGCTCCGGCTGGGAGAGCTACAAGAAGAACGGCACCGTCTGCGGAATCAAGCTCCCGGCAGGCCTGAAGGAATGCGACAAGCTGCCTGAGCCCATCTACACGCCGTCCACCAAGGCAGAGATCGGTGATCACGACGAGAACATCTCCTTCGAGCAGTCCATCCCGGTCCTCGAGAAGAAGTTCCCTGGCCATGGTCAGGAGTATGCGGAGAAGATCAAGGACGCAACGATCGCGCTCTACAAGAAGTGCGCGGACTACGCTCTCTCCCGCGGCATCATCATCGCCGACACGAAGTTCGAGTTCGGCCTCGATGCAAACGGAAACGTCATCCTCGGCGACGAGATGCTGACCCCGGACTCCAGCCGCTTCTGGCCGCTCGAGGGATATGAGGCAGGACATGGCCAGCCTTCCTTCGACAAGCAGTTCGTCCGCGACTGGCTGAAGAAAAATCCGGACAGCGACTACAACCTGCCCCAGGACGTCATTGACAGGACGATTGCCAAGTACAAGGAAGCCTACAAGCTTCTCACCGGCTCCGATCTGAAGGACTGATCCTGTAATCATCATAACGACAAAGAATCCGAAACAGGGCTAAGCTCTGTCTCGGATTCTTTTTTTCATGTCTTTTGTTTTTTCCGACGTTCCTTACGCCTTCCGTTCCACCGGACCGGGGAGTGTCACGTCGTCGTCCGGATGGTAGGTCGGCACGACCTTTGCCACGAGATCCTTGATGTGCGGATCCTCTGCCTTTGAGGCTTCGTCCAGCATCTCCAGATCCTTCCGGAACTGCTCCTCATTCATCTGAATCGGGTGGCCGATGTAGATGAGGTTGTTCTTCGTCTTCTGCATGCCCTCCTCGTCCATCAGAAGCTCCTCGTAGAGCTTCTCTCCGGGGCGAAGGCCCGTGTAGACGATCTTGATGTCGACATCCGGCTTGTAGCCCGAGAGCTTGATGAGGTTCCGGGCCATGTCGTCGATGCGCACCGGCTGTCCCATGTCGAGGACGAAGATCTCACCGCCCTTCGCATAGTAGGATGCCTGCAGGACGAGGGAGACCGCCTCGGGGATGGTCATGAAGTAGCGGATGATGTTCTTGTCGGTTACCGTTACAGGTCCGCCCGCTGCGATCTGCTTCTTGAACAGAGGAATCACCGAGCCGTTGGATCCGAGGACGTTGCCGAACCGCACCGCCATGTACACGGTGTTCGGGTGATCCTTTGCCATCATCTGGATGATCATCTCGCAGATGCGCTTTGTCGCCCCCATGAGGGACGTCGGGTTCACGGCCTTGTCCGTCGAGATGAGAAGGAACCGCTCGACGCCGTACCTTGCCGCGGCGTTTGCGAGCTTCCAGGTGCCCATCACGTTGTTCTTGACTGCCTCGTTCGGCGAGTCCTCCATGAGCGGCACGTGCTTGTGCGCCGCCGCATGGTAGATCACCTGCGGGTGATAGGTGGACAGCACCCAGTTCACGCGGCTCGTGTTGCGCACCGAGCCGATGAGGACGACGAGGTTCAGCCTGTCGCCGTACTTTCTCTTCAGCTCCTGCTGAATCGCATAGGCGTTGTTCTCGTAGATATCGAAGATGATGAGCTGACTCGGACCCGCCGCCGCGATCTGCCGGCAAAGCTCCGAACCGATGGAGCCGCCGCCTCCGGTGACCATGACGACCTTGCCCTGAATCGAGCGCATGATCTCGTCGTTGTTGACCTTGATCTCCTCGCGCCCCAGGAGGTCTCCGATGCTCACGTCGCGAAGCTTCGAGACATTGACCTCACCGGAGACGATCTGCATGAGGCTTGGCACCGTCTGCAGACGGCAGCCGGTCTCCTTGCAGATGTTCAGGATGTCGGACCGGTCCTTCGGCTTTGCCGACGGGATCGCGAACACGATGGTGTCGATCCGGTACTTCTGCGCAAGATGCGGGATATCATTCCTCCCGCCGCCGATGCGGATGCCCTCAAGATAACGGCCCCAGGTCGTCGGGTTGTCATCGACGATGACACACACCTTATAGGTTGAGACCGCCTTGAAGTCCTTGAGCACATCCCGGGCAGCGGAGCCTGCGCCGACAAGCATGACGCGCTCCACCTTGTTCTTGGGAGTTGGCGTCTGCGAGCGGATCATCAGGTTCCGGAAAATCCGGTACGAAAAGCGCACCGCAAAACAGCCCGCCATCGAGAGGATATACCCGATGAACAGGCAGCTTCGCGGGATGTGAACCCCGGGAATCTGATTGCCGACAATCAGACACGGGATGAGGATCAGGTATGAGATCACGATCCGGTAGACCTCGTTCACCGAAGCATAGCGCCAGATGCTGTGATACAGCTTCATGCACCAGTAGACGACAAACGAGATGACAAACGCTAGCGGAATGAACCGCAGGGTATGCGTCATGTAGATGCCGGGGACCTCATCGAGATCAAAGTCAAAGCGGGCGAGCAGAGCGATGAAATAGGCGATGGCGATCGTTACAAAATCGAGAAATCCCAGAATCGCGCGCCGGATTTCGTATTTATGGTTCTCTCTTTCCGTTTTTCTTGCCATATTGGAAGATCTCCGGTCCGATCAGACGTTGCGGCCGTGGCACTTCTTGTACTTCTTGCCGGATCCGCACGGGCAGGGATCGTTCGGATAGATCTTCTTGGGCTTTACGATGGTCCCGGAGCGCTTCTGCTCCAGGTACAGACGGCGGCGTGTATCCGCGTCGTAGATGGCATCCCACTCGGGCAGCTCATAGAGCCAGTTGGCGCCTGCGGCCACCATGTTCTTGTAGAGCTTCTCCTTGTCAAACTTCAGGGATACGACACTGTCCTCGGTGAGGTTCGACTCGATCTCGTTCGGGGTGACAAGGGATTCCTGAATGCCGTCCAGGAAGCCGGTCATGTACTGAATGGTGATGCCGTACTTTTCGGCAAGCTCCTTGACCGTGCCCTTGACTTCCTCATCGGGATTTTTCAGGAGTTCGGCGTAGATTTTCTTCTCATGTGCAAAGTAATCGCTCCAGAGACGCTGCAGAGCGGTCCTGTCCGCTCTCTCGTTATAGGCAACCTGATGCCAGTCTTCCAGAAGACCCATTTGTTACTACCTTCCTTTTTTTCTAAAGTTAATGAACCGGTCTATTGTACTACAGCCGGCGGATTCTTTCCATTGCCTCGACGCTCGCCTCGTAGGTGCCAAAGGAGGTCAGACGGAAGAAGTGCTCACCGGACGGACCAAAGCCGGAGCCCGGCGTGCCGACTACGTTTGCCTTGTTCAGCAGCAGATCGAAGAACTCCCAGCTCGTCAGGTTGTTCGGAGTCTTCAGCCAGATGTAGGGGCTGTTCACGCCGCCGTAGACGGTGTATCCCATGCCGGCAAGGCTGTCCTTGATAAAGCCGGCGTTCTTCATGTAGCGGCCGACCATCTCCCTGATCTCCTGCTTGCCCTCGTTAGTATAGCAGGCCTCGCCCGCGCGCTGGACGATGTAGGGAGCGCCGTTGTACTTGGTGCCGTGGCGGCGTGCCCAGAGAGGATACAGGGCCTGTCCGTTGTGATCCTTCAGATCCTTCGGGATGATCGTCGCCCCGAGACGCAGGCCGGTAAAGCCCGCGTTCTTCGAGAAGGAACGGATCTCGATGGCGCAGGTTCTCGAACCCTCGCACTCGAAGATGGAGTGCGGGATGTGGTCCTCGCTGATGTAGGCCTCATAGGCGGAGTCAAAGATGATGACGGCGCCGTTCCTGTTCGCGTAGTCGACCCAGGCCTGGAGCTGATCCTTGGTCAGTGCCATGCCGGTCGGGTTGTTCGGAGAGCAGATGTAGATGACATCCGGGGTCTTCTCCGGGAAGTCCGGGCAGAAGCCGTTCTCCTCGGTGCAGGGCATGTAGACGACATCGGACCAGCGGGTGGTCTTCTCGTCATAGGTGCCGGTGCGGCCCGCCATGACGTTGGAGTCCACATAGACGGGATAGACCGGGTCCGTGACCGCGATGATGTTGTTCTTCTCGAAGATCTCCTGAATATTGCCGGAGTCGGACTTTGCGCCGTCGGAGACAAAGACCTCATCGTCTGCGATATCGCACCCGAGAGCCCGGTAGCTGTTCTCTGCGATCGCATGGCGCAGGAACTCATAGCCAAGATCCGGAGCATAGCCGCGGAAGGTTGCGGGATCTGCCTGCTCATCGACGGCCTTGTGCAGAGCCTTGATGACGGCTGGCGGCAGAGGCTGCGTCACATCGCCGATGCCAAGGCGCACCAGCTTTGCATCCGGGTGCTCCTTCGAATAGGCTGCGACCTTCTTTGCAATCGTGCTGAAAAGGTAGCTGCCCGGTAACTTCAGGTAATCACTGTTGGCTTCAAACATGGTTTTCTCTCCTTCTGAAAAATTCAGTACTCGATTTCACCGGAAAAAACTTCCGTTGCAGGGCCGGTCATGAACACCGGGGCAAACGAATCCCCCTGCACGCCGTCCCACTCGATCGACAGCGTTCCGCCGAGGAGTTCCACCTCAACTCTGCTTCCGGTCTTCCCGTTGAGGATGCAGGCAACCGCCGTTGCGCAGGCGCCGGTGCCGCAGGCAAGGGTCTCACCCGTTCCCCGCTCATAGACCCGCATCTTCACGTGGCTCTCGTCGACCACCTGGACAAACTCGGTGTTCACGCGCTTCGGGAACAGCGCATGGTGCTCAAAGTCCGGTCCGATGCCGTTCACGTCAAAGTGCTCCACATCGTCCACAAAGACCACCGCGTGGGGATTTCCCATGGAGACGCAGGTCATCTCATACTCTTTCCCCTGCACCGTGATGGGAACCGAGACAGCCGCATCAGCACTGCCGATCTTTCTGTTCGGTGCAGCCGTTGTCGGCACGTCTTTTGTCTCCAGGATCGGGGATCCCATGTTGACGCGGACCTTGACGGTCTTCCCGTCCCCGTCCTTTGTCAGGGTCAGGATCTTTGTTTGCCCGTAGGAGATGATGGTCATCGGGTTCTTTGTGACGATCCCGCGGTCCGCCACATACTTTGCAACGCACCGGATGCCGTTCCCGCACATCTCTCCTCTCGAGCCGTCGGCGTTGTACATCTCCATCTCGGCGTCCGCGCCCTCGATCGGGTTGATGAAGATCACCCCGTCGCCGCCGATGCCGAAGTGCCGGTCGGACAACCTGCGCACCAGCGCCGGCTTTTCGTCCTGCGGCACCTTCTCCGCAAAGCCGTTTACATAGACGTAGTCGTTGCCGCAGCCTTCCATTTTTGTAAAGTGCAGTGTTCGCATAGGACCTCCTCTTCAGGGTTTCAGGCTCTCCACTTCCTCCATCCACAGTTCTCTCGAGGCATCGCTTGGCATGCGCAGGTCGCCCCTCGGGGAGACGGCAACCGAGCCCACCTTCGGGGAATCCGGAAGGCAGGATCTCTTGAACTGCTGTGCAAAGAAGCGGCGGTAGAAGTTCTTCTCCCACTTCAGGATCGTCTCATTGTCATAGACGCCGCGGAAGGAGAGCTTTGCGATCCGGTAGATCTTCGAGGGCGTAAACGAGCAGCGGAGCATGTAGTAGAGGAAGAAGTCATGGAGCTCATAGGGACCCACGAGATCCTCCGTCTTCTGCGCGATCTTCCCGTCGGCCGTCGGCGGCAGAAGCTCCGGGCTTACCGGCGTATCGAGGACATCGTAGAGGCATCTTGAAAGCTCTTTGTCCCTGGCGGTGTCCGCAAAGTACCGGACGAGGTGCGAGACAAGCGTCTTCGGGACGCCGGCGTTTACGCCGTACATCGACATGTGATCCCCGTTGTAGGTTGCCCAGCCAAGGGCGAGCTCCGAGAGATCCCCCGTTCCGATGACGATGCCGCCCTCCTTGTTTGCGATGTCCATGAGGATCTGCGTCCGCTCTCTTGCCTGGCCGTTCTCATAGGTGACATCGTGGTTGTCCATGTCCTGGCCGATGTCCTGAAAGTGCTGTGTCACCGCCGCGGCGATGCTGACCTCCTTCAGAGTAAGCCCCAGCGTCTTTGCAAGCGTCAGGGCATTCCCGTGCGTGCGGTCCGTCGTTCCAAAGCCCGGCATCGTGACGGCAAGAATCCCCGCCCGGTCAAGGGATAACAGATCAAAGGCCCTTGCCGCAACAAGGAGAGCCAGCGTCGAGTCAAGGCCTCCGGAGACCCCGATGACCGCGCATTTGCAGCCGATCGCCGAAAGGCGCTTTGCAAGGCCCCGTGACTGGATGTTCAGGATGTCATTGCAGCGCTCCTCGCGCCGTGCCTTATCGGATGGCACGAAGGGGTGCGGATCAAAGCTTCTCGTAAGCTTCGTCTCCTCGACCGCAAGGTCCGCTTTTACATGGAGATAGTCCGGGTCAAAGCCCGTCTCAAACGTCGTCATGCGCCGTCTCTCAAAGAGAAGACGGTGGATGTCAAAGTCCGCACAGCAGATCTTCGTCTCCCCGTAGGTGTTGTCGAAGATCCCGCGCTCTGCAAGGACCGTGCCGTTCTCCGCAAGAATGGCCCGTCCGCCGAAGACGATGTCCTGCGTGGACTCGCCGTCCCCGCTCGATACATACACATAGGCGCAGACATCCCGCGCCGCGGTGTTGGTGATCAGCGACCTCCGGTACGCGTCCTTTCCGACCGTCTCGTTTGATGCCGAGAGGTTTACGATCATCGTCGCCCCGGCAAGCGCATGGCCGATATTCGGCGCGTTGGGGACCCAGGCGTCCTCGCAGATCTCCGCCGCAATCGAGAGTCCCCGAATGGCCGGCACATCGATGAGGATCTTTGATCCGAACGGGATCCTGTCCCCGTGATAGTCGATCAGTACGGGTACTGCCGGTCCCTCGGTGAACTGTCTCTCCTCGTAGAACTCCCCGTATCCCGGAAGAAAGCGCTTCGGAATAAAGGCGAGAATCTTCCCCCGAAAGAGTAACGCCGCCGTGTTGTAAAGCCTGCCCCTAAGAGAAAGCGGGAATCCGACAAAGACGATCGCGTTGAGATCTTCAGTCGCTTTCCGGACCGCATCAAGTCCCTCTTCTGCTCCTCCAAGGAGCGTGTCCTGCAAAAACAGGTCATTGCAGGTATAGCCGGTAAGAGAAAGCTCCGGAAGGACCAGAATCCTTGCCCCTTCCGCATAGGCTTCTTTCATGCCGTCAATGATCTTTCCTGCATTGTACTTCGGGTCCGCGACGCGAATGGACGGCACGATGGCCGCCGTTTTGATAAATCCGTCTTTCACTTTCTGCCCTCTAGTGTGCGAGCGACCAGCCGGCCGCCGTGCCAAAGCTGATCAGCGACATGATGACGCCGGCAAGTGCCACGCCTCCCATGATCGCGATGCAGCTCTTCTTGAAATCCATGTCGAGGAACGAGGCCGCAAGAGTCCCCGTCCAGGCGCCGGTGCCGGGAAGCGGCACGCCGACGAACAGGAGCAGCGCCCAGTACAGGCCGTGGCCTGCGCTCTTCTGCAGCTTTGCGCCGCCCTTGTGTCCCTTGTCGAGGCACCAGGAGAAGAACTTTCCGATGAACTTCTTGTCCGCGCCCCACTCCAGGACTCTCCGGGCAAAGAAAAAGATGAACGGCACCGGCAGCATGTTGCCGAGGGCGATGAGAATATACGCCGCCACCATGTTGAAGGAGGGATCCGCCGTGTGAAAGCCGACGGCCACCGGCACCGCGCCGCGAAGCTCGATGAGCGGCAGCATGGCGATGAAGAACACGTAGAAATATTTGGACATAATCGATTTCTCCCTTATCGGTCAGTTTCCTGCAGGATCTTTTCGAGAACGCGGACCACCTCTTCCATCTGCGGCTTCGTGCCGATGGTCACGCGAAGATACTCGTTGATGCGCGGCTTGTCAAAGTACCGGACAATGACCCGGTTCTCCCGAAGCTTTTTGAACAGCTCCTTTGCGTGGATCTTTTCGTGCGTGATAAAGACAAAGTTCGTCTTCGAGTCGGGGAACGAAAAGCCGAGGCGCTTCAGCTCTCCCTTGAACCACTCCCTCGTCTCCACGATTCTTCCGGTGAGATAGTGGAAGTAGTCGACATCCCGTGCCGCCGCGGCGCCGACTGCAAGGGCGGGCAGGTTCATCGTGTAGGAGTTGAAGGAGAACTTCACGTCCTTCAGGTACCCGATGAGCTCTTCATTGCCGATTGCAAAGCCGATGCGAATGCCCGCAAGAGCCCTCGACTTCGAGAAGGTCTGCACGATGAGAAGGTTCTTGTACTTTGTCAGAAGCTCCTTGGCGCTCTTTGCCCCGAAGTCCACATAGGCCTCATCGACAATGACGACGCAGTCGGGGTTTCCGGCAACGATCCGCTCGATCTCGGCAAGCGGCAGCTCCACGCCTGTCGGGGCGTTCGGGTTCGGGAAGATAATTCCGCCAAGCTCTTCTCCCGGTGCCGCAAAGTCATTCGATCCCGGGATGTAATTGTCCGGGTTGATCGTAAAGTCGTCCCGTAAGGGCACTGCCGTGTAGTCGATTCGGTAGAGATCGGCCCAGACGTCGTAGAAGGAATAGGTGATGTCCGGGAAGAGGACCTTCTTTCCGTTCGTAAAGAACGTAAGAAAGCTCATTGAGAGCACGTCATCGCTTCCGACGCCGACAAAGATCTGCTCCGGGCGGACCTTGTAGGCTCTTGCAAGCTCGGTGACGATGGGAGTTGCATCCATGTCCGGATACAGGCGCATCTGATCCGCCCTCTGCGCCACCTCCTCGAGTACGATTTTCACCGAGGGCGACGGGGGATAGGGGCATTCATTGGTATTGAGCTTGATCAGCGTCTTGTCCTTGGGCTGTTCCCCCGCGGTATACGGGGTTACCCTGCGCACTTTGTCCTGCCAGGTCACGATAGTCTCCTTCTTGTATTCTTATCCTGTTTGGTTCTTACTGAATTATAACAACTCTTCTTTCCCGCGCAAGGAAAACAGGCCAAAGAAAGGCCCCGGCAGAGGATCGGATCTTGTACGATCTCCCCTGCCGGGGCCTTTGTACCTGTTACAGAATCTTGCTCAAAAAGTCTTGAAGTCTTGCATTCTTCGGGTGAGCGAAGAACTCATCCGGCGGCGCGTCCTCCTTGATGACACCCTCGTCGATGAAGATCACGCGGTTTGCGACCTTCTTTGCAAAGGCCATCTCGTGGGTTACGCACACCATCGTCATGCCCTGCTCGGCAAGCTCGGTCATGACGTCGAGCACCTCGCCGACCATCTCGGGGTCGAGGGCGCTGGTCGGCTCATCAAAGAGCATCACGTCCGGGTTCATCTCGAGAGAGCGGCAGATCGCAATTCTCTGCTGCTGCCCGCCGGAGAGCTGATGGGGATAGGCATCCGCCTTGTCCTCGAGCTTTACACGACGCAGAAGCTGCAGGGCTTTCTCCTGCGCCTCCTCCTTTGTCATGATCCTGAGCTTGACCGGTGCCAGGGTGATGTTTCCCATGATGGTCAGGTTGTTGAAGAGGTTGAAGTGCTGGAACACCATGCCCATGCGCTGGCGGATCTTGTTGATGTCGGTCTTCGGATCGTTCACCATCGTATCGCCGAGCCACACCTCGCCGGCGGTCGGTGTCTCGAGCATGTCGAGGCAGCGAAGGAACGTCGACTTGCCGCAGCCGGAGGGCCCGACAAGGACGATCTTCTGTCCCTTGTAGATGTCGTAGTCTATGCCGCGCAGCACGTGGTTCTCATCGAAGTCCTTCTTCAGGCCGCGCACGCGAAGAAGCGGAGTATCCTGTTGCGTATTAGCGGATGTCACTTTCTCTCAGCCTCCTCTCCAGCTTGTTGAACAGAATGGACAGCACCTTGATCACAATGTAGTACATGAGGGCTGCGATGAGCAGCGGCATGAAGATCTCATAGGTCGATGCAGAGACCAGATCCGCCGCATGCGTGAGATCGCGAAGACCCACCGCACTTGCAATGGACGTTTCCTTGAGCAGGGTGATGAACTCATTGAGCAGGGACGGGAAGCAGTTCTTGAAGGCCTGCGGCAGGACGACGGAAATCATCGTCTCCCAGCGGGTCATGCCAAGAGAGCGTCCCGCTTCCATCTGGCCGGGATCGACGGACTGAATGCCGCCGCGCAGGATCTCCGCGACGTAGGCGCCGGAGTTGATGCCGAAGGCCATGACCGCGACGAAGATCTTGTTGCGCGAGCTCGCCATGATGACGTTCCACATGATGAGCAGCTGGATCATCGTCGGAGTACCGCGGATCACGTCGATGTAGACATATGCGATCATCGAACCGACCGTGCGCCTGCCGTCCTTTGTGCGCTGCATGTTGAACAGGCAGGCAAGGGTGCCGAGCGCGATGCCGAGGGCCGCCGCAAGGACGGTGACCCACATCGTGATGCCAAGGCCCTGCAGGTACATCTGCCACCGATTGGCCTTGATGAAAGATTTGTAAAACAGGTCTGCCATGAGTTTTCTTCCTCCCGAGGGGACCGGCAACGGGCTTAAAAAAGGACAGCAAATCGGCTTCTGACGCCTCCTTGCTGTCCGTTGTTAGCCGTGTAATTCCCGGAAAGCCCGGTCTTGGATCAGCAGCTGATGCTGCTGTTTATTCTGCCTCGTAGTTGTTGATGTACTGATCTACCAGGCTGTCATAGGTGCCGTCTGCCTTCATATCGGAAAGGGCGCCGTTAATGGCCTGAAGCATTGCATCATCATCCTTGGGCATTGCAATGCCGTACTGCTCGGTATCGAAACCGAACTGATCACCGGAGATGGCCTTGAGGTCGTCCGGGTGCTGGGAAACAAATGCCTCTGCAGGCTTTGCATCGATGATGACCGCATCGCAGCTGCCGTTTAACAGATCCTGAACGGTCTGGTTGAAGGACTTCACTGCGTTGACGGTGGCACCGTCAATGCCCTCAGCGACGGTCTGGCCGGTGGTACCGGTCTGGACATCGAGGGTCAGGCCCTTGAGATCATCTGCGGAAGCGATGGTGGAGTCGGACTTTACGAGGACGTACTGGGTTGCATCGTAGTACGGATCGGAGAAGTTGACGGCTTCCTTTCTCTCATCGGTGATGGTCATGCCGGTTGCCGCGACATCGATCTTCGTGCCGATGGCGCCGATGATGCCGTCGAAATCCATATCCTGGATATCGAGCTCAACGCCAAGGCGGTTGCAGATCTCCTGCATCATCGCCGGGTCAAAGCCGACCGGCGTGCCGTCGCTTCCTGCATACTCAAACGGCGGGAAGGTTGCATTGAGGCCGACGGTCATGACACCGTCGGAGAGATACTTCGACTCGGAGACAAGGCTCGAATAATCCGTCGTGCTCTCGGAAGCAGCAGAGGTGGTATCCGCTGCAGCTTCCGTCGTGGCTGCATCTGCAGCCGTTGTCGTCGCTTCAGCTGCCGTTGTCGTAGCCTCAGCTGCAGCCGTCGAAGCGGTCGTAGCTGCGGTGTCGGACGAAGAGCTGCCGCAGGCAGCAAGGGTTGCCGCTACAGCACCTGCAAGAATCGCTGCACAGAGTTTCTTTTTCATTTGTTTTTCCTCCTTAAAAGGTATGGCGCCGGCCTGTTTGCGAGACAGCAGAGGAAAGAATGAAGACGTGAACGAAATCCTCTGCCCGGCCGGTTCAGAAACTTTACCCAACTATAAGAAGTTTTTCCCGCGCATGCAAGACAAAAATTGACGAAGTTCTCTGAAACAGATTCAGGAGACAGGATATGGATGCCGGATATATCCTTCTTCCTGAATCTTTCTATCTCATCTGCGCCGCGACAATCACCCCGGTGACATCATACCGGTAGTCGTCCAGACCGCAGCAGGTCTGCAGAACGACCAGATGATCGCTGTCCGAGGGCTTCATCGACGAATCAACAAAACCCGCCCCACAGTCGTCCTTCAGATAGTCCAGATACGCCTTTGTTTTTCCCTCCTTGTCCGTTCCGAAGGCAACCGTAGGGCGCAGGGAATCGATGACCTTTGCCGCATAGATGCGGCAGGTGAGCACCGCGTCCCGCGTCACGAGATAGAAAAAGCGGTTTTTATTGAAAAAGTCCTCATCCCGGTAGTTTCTGAGCTGCCCGAACGCCGAGCCGTCACGCATGTTGTGGCCGTAGAGCACCGTGATATTGTCTGTAAAGTCCGCCCGGTTTAATGGCTCCATATAGATGCAGGCCGGGTACCCTTCGCTCCCGTCCGCGTTGTGATGAAGGTAATAATCATCGTACGGATTGCTGGTTCCCATCTTCCGGAACACCGGGTCCGCAACGCCGACTGCGCTGTCGTACAGATACGCCCTCACATCACTGTTTCCCGCCGCACTGTCCATCTTTGACGTATCGATCTTATCAAAGGAGAGGGCTCCTTCCTCATACCCGGTTTCGAACGAGGTGCCCTCCTGCCAGCGCTGAAGACACAGGGGGACTTCAGGCTCTAAGGATTCCTCCATCTCCTCTGTTTCTGATGTCTCCGTCGTCTCCTCTTCTGCCATCTCCTGTGTCTCTTCCGAATCAGACGATTCTGCGGTCTTCTCCGTCTTTTCCGGCGTCCTTGTGTTCAGGGCAGGCAGAAGGATCAGAAAAAGCGCGGCAGCAGGAAGGACGATAATCCACACGGGTGCCTTCGGTCTGTGCCTTCGATCAGACATACTTCTGCACCTTTACGTAAAGTCTGCCCTTCCGGGTTTCCGATACGACGCCAAGGTAGCGAAACTTCCCCTGGCCTCTTACCGAGACCCTGGCGCCCTCCTTCAGGTCGTATCCTCCGCTCCAGGCAGTTCTGCCGTCGATGATGACGGACTGTGCCTCGATGAGCTCCTGTGCCCTGCCTCTCGATAAGTGGAACACCATGCCGATCACGGCATCGATCCTCTCGGAGGCAACACTGCCCTCGATCTCCTCGAATTTTGGCCGCGCGGTGCATGCCCGGTTCGGGATCTCCTTTAAGGTCACTATCGTGTGGCGCACCCTTGTGAGGTTCTCTCTGATATAGTCCGCCATGTCCTTCAGGACGAAAAGATACCCCGTGCTTTCTTCGATGAGGATATCCCCGATCCGGTCCCTCTCGATCCCAAGGTTCATGAGGGCCCCGAGAAAGTCCCGGTGGGTCAGATCGTCCGCAAAGTGCCGGTTCACGGGATCCGCGCGAAGGCAGGAGACGACCTGGGATTCCTCTTCCTCGCCCTGCACAAACGTGTCCGCATCCTCGTAGGATGGCAGAAAGATCAGGCACTGCCGCTCCGCGTCCTCATACCCGCCAAAGGTCACATACGGCGCCCCCGCAAAGGTCCTTGCCTGCAGGTTTTCCCCGTCTTTTCTCATCGCGTCGTACACGGCGGCAAGATCTGCCGGAGAGAGAAACGGCGTGTGGGTCAGAACGTCCCTCTCATAGCAGCGCCCTGCCAGTTCTCTTGTGTGTTTTACCAGCTGTTCGTTCTCGTCCATTCAGTTCTTTCCCGACGCGTCCTTTGCCATGCGGATGGTCTCCACATCGTCCTCGTTGACACGGATATTGGAGACGTACCTGCGGCCCGCGGGCGTTGTCACCGTCATCTCAATGACCGACCCCGGCTCGATCGCGTGCTCTGCCACGTCCTGCAGAAACGGGAACACCCTCGGGTGCTCCTGCGTAAAGAGCTGAAGTCTCTCCTGATACTTTCTGAAATTCATCGGATTGATCATAATCCCGTACCTCCTTTAGATCTTTCTCAATCCCCACATCCTACCAGATTCAAAAGTCACCGGATACAGACAGTTCCGGGACTGTGTCAGTCACTCCTTGAGATAGATCGGGCTGTTCAGGCCAAACGAGTAGATGATCTTCTCCCTGACCTTGACCTTCAGAATGCTCTCCATCGCCTCCGCGTAGATGGCAAGCTGCACCCGGTACTTCTCCGTGAGCTCCTCCGCTGCCTTTACCTTGTCCGTCTTGTAGTCGACAAGCACCGCGTAAGGTTCCCCGTCCGCACCGGTCTCCAGAAAGAGCGCGTCCACAATGCCCTGGACCAGCACCGTCTCCGACTCCGGAAAGCCGGGATTGAGCCGTCCTGCGGGAACACCGTACACGAAGACCTGCTCCCGGAGAAGCTTTCCCCTCCGGTCCGCCTCTTCCATGCGCCGTGCAAGGTCCGTCTCGAAGAAGGGAAGAAACAGGGAGGGCTCCATAACCCCTGCCTGGGAATCCGTGATCTTCTTCTCTGCAAGCCAGCGGTTTACCGAAGCACTGATGTCCTCCGCGGAGACAGACGCGGTTTTGAAGTTCCAGAGCTCCATCGCCCGGTGAATGGCAGTTCCGCGCTCTGCTGCGGTGAGCTTTGGCGTTTTCCCCTCCTCCTGCACAAAGCGGGGGCGGATCACGTCGTGTTTTCGTTTCTCCGGGAAAACCTGCCTTGCGCCTTCCGGCGCCATCTCCTCCAGGGCGTCCTGCTCCCTCTCATAGGCCGCCTCCTTCAGCTCCGTGACGGTCGTTACCGTGTAGAGACCGTCCAGATCCTGATGCGGGTACTGGCCGGAAAAGCGCTTCTCAAAGGTCTCCCCGAGAGATGGCAGGGACAGATCCTGCAGGGTCTTTGTCTCCCGCCCGATCTTTGCAAGCTCATTCCACCTATCGTTCAGCCCCAGCTGGTTCTTCACCCTGAAGATCACCTGGTCTGCGACGGGAACCGGCTTTACGTCAATGACAGAGGATTGCCCGTTTGCAAGAAGGGAGTCGAGAACAAGATCCAGGCACGAGGCGGAATCCTCGATCCTTGTGGCGGGCAGGTACCCGTTCGGGTCCGTGCCCGGGAAATTTGCCTGTCTTTTTTCGATCTTCTCTTCTGCCGAGTCGACGTTTGCAGTAAGGATCAGTTTCTCCTTTGCCCGCGTCATCGCAACATAGAGAACCCTCAGCTCCTCGCCAAGAGACTCTCTCCGGATCTGATCCGCGACCGCCTGACGGCGCAGCGTCCCTTCCTCGGATGAGGTGTCAAGCTCCACGTAGTTGCAGCCAAGTCCCAGGTCCGTGTCCTCGATGAGGCGCCCCTTGCTGTCGCGCCCGAAGGCGTATTTTGTCGCAAGTCCCGACACGAACGTGATCGGAAACTCGAGGCCCTTGCTCTTGTGGATCGTCATCACGCGCACGACGTTTGCGTTCTCGTCGAGAACACTGGCCTCGCCCGCATCGACGCTCCCCCGCTCCATCGAGTCGAGGTAGCGAAGGAAACGGAAGAGTCCCGTGTAGCTTGTCTGCTCAAAGGCCTTTGCCTTTTCGATCAGCACCTCGAGGTTTGCGCTTCGCTGTTCTCCCGAGGGGAGGGCCGCAACGTACGCATCGTACTTCGTCTCCCGGATCAGGTTCTCCAGAAGATCGTGGATCGGCATCGTCTGCGCAAGGCGCCGCCAGGATTCGACCTTTTCCTCAAACTCAAGGCACTTCCTGGCAAGATCGCTTCCGTCCTCTCTCCTCGCCATGCGGAGCACGCCATTCCAGAGTCCCATCTGATCGATCCCCGCAAAGGCGCCGTTCCGGATCTGTTCGATCTCCTCCAGCGAAAAGCCGCCGAAGTACCCCCGCATCATGCCGTAGAGCGGGATATCCTGCCGGGGATTATCGATAACGCGAAGGCAGGCGATCACCTGCCGGATCTCCTCAGCCGCAAAGTAGCCGCTCTTCTGCTCGATGTAGACCGGGATCCCCTCCTCATCGAAGACGTTCTGGACGACATCGCCAAAGCTTACCTGGGAGCGGAACAGCAGGACGACATCGGAGTACTTCGGATCGCGAAATCCCCCGTTTCCGTCAGGGACTAAAAGCTTCCCTGCGCCGCCGTCCATAAAGCCAAGAAGCTCCTTGATCCGGTGCGCGATCGCATGGACCTCCCGCTCCTTCCTTGCCGGCGCCTCGCTTTCATCGTCCGTATCCGGAGACGCAGCATCCACGTTTCCATCGTCGTCCCCTTCCGTCTCGACAAGAAGAAGCTCCGTCCGGTAGGGATCATCCTTCGTGCCGGTAAAGGTATCCGTTCCTCTGCCGCACTTCAGGGCCGCCTTCTCATCGTAGGCGACATTCCCGACCTCCGGGCGCATGATGCGGGCAAACACCTCGTTGACCGCATCGAGAACCTCCGGGCGGGAGCGGAAGTTTTTATCAAGGTCGATGCGCTCGGTCTTTGGATCGTCCTCTTTATAGGTCTCAAACTTTCGAATGAAGATATCCGGCCGCGCGTTCCGGAACCGGTAGATGCTCTGCTTCACATCGCCGACCATGAACCTTGCATACCGGCGCTTCGTCCCGTCCTTTTCAAGATCTCCCGCGATGGTCCCGAGGAGCAGTTCCTGCACCTCATTGGAGTCCTGATACTCGTCGATTAAAACCTCGTCATAGTAGGAGCGAAGGGAGAGCGCAACGGAGGTCTCCTCCAGCGTCCCGTCCTCCTTCTTTGTAAGGAGGATCCTGAGGGCGAGGCGCTCGAGATCCGTAAAGTCGATGACGTTCTGCTTTTTCTTTGCGGCTCTCAGCATGCGAAGATACTGCATCGCAAGGCGGCAGAGGGTCTTTAAGGGCCCTGCCATCGTCTGCATGTGCGTGACCTCAAGCTCTGCCGGGAAGACAAAATAGGTGTCATGAAGGCGGGCAAGGAGCTTCTTTGCCGCATCTCTTCCGTTCTTTACCCTGTCTGCAAGATCCGGATCCACCGCTTCCTTTGCCTTTCCGCGAAGCGAGGCCAGGCGGGAGAAGGTGATGCCGGTGGCATTCCGGAGTATCTCATACAGCGTCAGGAGATGCTTCGGGCCCTCTCCCTTCTGATACCGGTCGACGAAGGTCTTCTCCTTTAAGATCGCATCCCTTGCTTCGTCAAGATCTGCCGCATGGAACGGAATGAGGAAGAGGCTCCCCGCATCGTCCGCAAGGTTTCCAAGGTATGCCCCGGGGCCTGCACTGTCACGGCACAGATCCTCCATCTCCTCATAGGAAGAGAGGAGGTTCAAAAGGTGCTCCAGGGTCCTCGAGAGAATCCTTCGAAACCAGAGGGTTTCGGCAAGATCCTCCGCGTCCCTCACCTCATAGTCGTGGCTTCTCTCTTCGAGCCACCCCTCTCCGTCCGCGTGGGCGGAGGATGCACGGTAGAGGAAGAAGAGAAGGTTCATAAGGTCCTGATCGTTCGTTCCCCGGACAAAGACCTGAAGGCACTCACGAAATTCCGCATCGGAGACGGCAACCGCGGGATCCTCAAAGATCTCCTGAAACGCCGCCTGTTTTGTCTCGTCCTCCTCGGGGGTGTCGGATTCTTCGTCCTTTGTTTCTTCCGGCTTCCCCTCGTGGACGCCGTGGACGATCTCCAGGAACTGTTCCATCGTGTCCTGCTCGATGACGATGCTCTCCATCTCATCGATCTGCCGAAACGACGGATCCAGGCCGATGGCGGAGAAGTGGTTTCGAAGAAGGAAGGTGCAGAACGAGTCGATCGTCGTGATCTGCGCGTGGTGCAGAAGGGTCTCCTGCTTCTGGAGGTGCCGGTTTGACGGGTCCTTCAGGAGGCGTTTGCTGATCGCCGCCCCGATGCGCTCCCGCATCTGGGCCGCCGCGGCTCTCGTGAAAGTGACGACAAGCAGCCGGTCGATGTCCATCGGGTGCTCGCCCTCGGTGATCATGCGGATGATCCGCTCCACAAGCACCGCGGTCTTGCCGCTTCCTGCGGCGGCGGAAACCAGCACGTTGTGGGAGCGGGCGCAGAGCACCTTTTCCTGTTCTTTTGTAAAGTGAATCTCACTCATCTTTTGTTACTTCCCCGCTGCTGTAGTACGGAATGATCACATGATAGGAATAGCCGGGCAGGCGCCGGTCAAAGCCGCAGGCGTCCGCAAACGGACAGAACGTGCAGGTCGAGCGGTCCCCGAGGATCTTCGGATCCGCGGTCACGTTCCCCGAAAGGATCTCCTCCGCGATGTGGCAGCAGACACGCTCCATGTCCGCACCAAGGTGACGCAGGCCGTCCAGCGTCCGGACATCCTTCGATACGCCGAGCGTCCCGTCCTTTTTCTTTTTCACCCGGATGACATCCGAGTCCCCGGTAAAGGCCGTGTCGAGATGCGGCACCGCGCCTTCCACGACAAAGCCCTTCGGGCGAAGGGAGAGCAGGATCTTCTCCTTAACCTTCTTCTGAACATCTGCCGGATCCTCTCCCGTCCCGGAAAAGACCGCGTCCTTTCCGGAGAGCACGGGATCCGCGAAGTGATAGTACAGAAGCGCTGCGGGCTCCATCCTGTCGCTCTGCGGGATCCCCGTGACCTTCCCGCGAAGGACTGCCTCCATGTACAGGACAAGCTGCAGCTGCAGTCCCGCGCGCATCTTGTCCTCTTCAAGCTTCCTGTCGCCGGACTTGTAGTCGACGATCTTCACAAGGCACGTGCCGTCCTCGAGGACACAGAGATCGATCCGGTCAATCCGCCCGTGGAGGATCAGCTTCCTCCCGTCGGATAACGGGAACGTGTACGACCCGTCCTCGCCGAAGTCCGCCTCAAAGGCCGCAGGGTCGAAATCGCCCTTCTGCACCTGGAAGGCGAGGGTTGTCGCCGTGCGGTACAGGAGCTTCTCCATGCGGGAGAGGCTGTAGCGGTTCCTTGCGCTCTCCAGAAAACGCGCGTCCTGCGTCTGTGAGATCGCGGTGGCCGTCAGCCGCCTTGCATCCTCCGGGGTAAGACTCCGAAAGGAGAGGTTCTCCTTTTCCAGTTCCTCCGAGAAGCGCTGAATCCCCTCGTGAATGAGGGTTCCGGCATCCCTTGCATCGATCCTGTGCTCGTCCCGCTCCTTGAGGTGCAGGCCGTAGCGAAGGAAGTGCTGCAGGTAGCAGCCCGCCGCGCTCTCAAGGCGTGTCACCGACCCCTCAATGGTATCGCCGTAGAGATCCCGTGCCGCAGCCTCCGGCAGAGGCTTCGGATCGTAGCGAAGGAAGGCCGTCTTTGTCAGGTCCTTTAACTCCTCCCGGGTATCCTGCTGCAGGGCAAGGTATCCGTAGAGGGTAAGGAACGACTCCCGTTCCCTTGCATTCCCGTCGAGGGCGCCGTCCGCAAAGGAGCGGATGCCCCTCGAGAGATACCGCAGGGCGTCCTCCTCTCCCGTGAGGCGCTCCTCCACCGGTGCCTGCTCGGGGTACTCTTCGCAAAGTCCCGGAAAGAGCTGCCGGAACAGGGAAATGAGGTAGGACGGGCGAAGGGAAGCCCTTGCCGCATCGGTCCTCGTATAGGAGACGATCAGCCTTTCGGTGCAGACAAGGAGATTCATGTACAGGTGGAGACGCTGGATATACATCTCCTCTCTCGGCGTCGGGGCAAGCTCATGGCCCGCATTCTCGAGAAATTCCCGGTCAAGATCCGACAGGAGACCGCCCTTTGAGGTGCTTCGCGGGATGTTTCCGTCGTTTGCCCCGAGAAGGAAGAGGACCTTCACGCTGTTCATGCGGGATCTCTCGATGTCTCCCACAAAGATCCGGTCCACCTTCTGGGGAATGGTGCCGATCACAAGGCTGGAAAATCCCGCCTCGAGAAGCTCGAGATAGTCGCCGGCGGAAATCTTCTCGTCTCCTAAAAGGTCATAGATCTCATCGAAAAGATCGATGAGTGCGGCGTAGATCTGTGCATATTCCGAGGAGCGGACATAGTCGCCTTTTGCCTCAAAGTCGTCCGAGAGGCGCTCGAGCTTGTCCTGTGCGTGCACGGCTTCAAGGTACGCGTACAGCGCCGCCGTGCGCTCCGCTGCCGTATGCCGCCCGGACAGATGCGCCGGGGCGATCTCCTGCAGGAACTGTTTTCTCGACTCCTCGACAAAGGAAAGCTCCCGCACCGCGCTCTCCGGCAGGGCAGAGAGCACGTCCTTCTCCGGAAGGAAGCTCTTCTCAAAGGCCCTCCTCGAGTGAATGCCGTTTGCCAGGCAGTAGTTCTCCAGCGCATCGATCCGTGCAAAGGAAAGACCCGAGAGGCCCGCTCTTAAGTAGTGGAAGACGCTCTCATAGCTGAAGTCCTCGAGAAAGACGGACAGCAGTCCCCGGATCGATTCCAGAAGAGGGTTCTCGACCACCTTCCTTGTCCGGTCCACATAGACCGGGATGTGGTAGAAGGCCGCTTCTTCATCGATGAAATCGCCATACGTCTCGATGTTTCCCGTCACCACACCGAAGTCCCGATAGGCATAGCCCTCCTCCCGGACCATGCGGCTGATGGCAATGCACATGCTGCGCACTTCCTCCCTGGGACCGGAGCAGCACATGAGGCGCACACAGGACGGTGCCTCGTTTTTGCCTCCGTAGGACGGCGCGGGATAGCGAAACAGGGCCTTCGAGAGAATGGCAAGCCCGGGGTTGTCCGAAAAGCGGGGCGGGATCTTCTGTGCAAGGTCCTGATCGATATCCTCTCCCCGCTCTGCTCCTGCCGCCTTCCCGCAGCGCATGAGATCACAGGCGGTCTTCCTTGAAAGGTAAAACAGATCCTGGGGATCGAGCTTCTGCCCGGGAACGAGGGATGAAAACGGAACGCCCCCGTCCTCCCCGAAGGGCAGGGCGATGATGACATCGTCTGCGGCCTTCATGAGGGCCGTGATGACCTTGTACTGGCGCGGCGTAAACCCGAGGAATCCGTCGATGACGATGTCGGAGCCTTTGATGAGCGCAGAGTCCGGAATCTTTTCCGCGAGAAGATCGAGTCTCTCCTCGCCTGTCAGGAACTTGTCCTTCTCAAAGGAAAGAAACCCGTCAAAGATCGTCGCAACGTCCGCAAGCCGTGCAGAAAGCGCAGACTGCCCCCTCTCCCCGGCATAATCCGCAAGATCCCGCACATCGTCCGGCGCAAGGTCGTACTTCATGAACTCCGAGATGAGGTCCTTGACCTTCGTCACATACCCCGGCCGGCTCATCTTCCCGGACAGCGCAGTGAGGTCCTTTTCGCAAAGAGACGAAACCCGTCTTACGATGAGCGCCTTGCCGACATCGTTCAGCGCCTTCCTCTGTGGCATGCCGCTTTCCTGAAACACGCGGTAGGACAGGCGCCCGAAGGAGAGGAAGTCGACGTTCAGGATGCCGTGCGCGCTTCCGCTTCGAAGCACCAGGTTCTTCTCGGTTTCCAGCGAGTATTGCTCCGGTACGATGTACAGGTAGTGCCTGAGTGTTTTTTCCTCTCCCCTCACATAGGAGGAGAGCGATTTTTCGGCCTTCTCCAGAATCATGCTCTGCAGATACGAGCTCTTCCCGGAGCCCGTGGCGCCATAGCAGAATCGATAGCTCATGCTCTCTCCTTAAATCTTAATGTCCTTCACCCCGTCATAGATCAGATCCGGTACGACGTCCGATTTCCCGGCATCGTCCATCGTCGCCTCGCCGGACAGAACGAGAATCGAGGTAAAGCCCGCGTTTACCCCCGCCGCAACGTCCGTGTACAGCCTATCTCCCACCATAGCGATCTCGCTCCTCTCCACCCCCGGAAGGCGGCTCATGAGATAGTCCGAGATCGTCCGCTCGGGCTTTCCGATGACAACGTCCGGGCGCCGGCCCGTCGAGGTCTCGACAAGAGAGATAAACGATCCCGCGTCCGGGATAAAGCCGGTCTTTGTCGGGCAGTTGAGATCCGGGTGGGTTGCAAGATAGGGAACCCCCGCCCGGACAAAGTCGCAGAAACGGCAGAGCTTCTCATAGGTAAGCTCCGTATCAAACCCGAGAACGGCAACGTCCGGATTCTCATCGACAAGGCGGATTCCTTCTGCCTCAAACTCTTCTGCCAGGAAGTGATTGCCGAGAAGCCCGACTCTCGCCCCCGGGAAATGTTCTTTCAGGTACCAGCAGGCGGCCTCCCCGCTCGTTACGATCTGCTCCTTCGATACGGAAAGCCCCATTTTCGAGAGCTTTTCGACATACGCCCCGGGGTTTTTCGAGGAGTTGTTCGTGAGGAACAGGTAGGATCGTTCGCTTTCCTTCACCCGGGCGAGAAACTCTCTTGCCCCCGGGATCCAGGTGGTATCGAGGTAGATCGTGCCGTCCATGTCGAGGGCAAAGACCTTCACCTTTGCAATTCTGTTTTCCGCATCTTCATTGACCTTTGGCAGCATCTTTCTTCCTTTCCTCTCCATCTTTGCAGTCACTGACATTGTACACGATGCCGGGTTCCGGCGTCGGACGTTTTCGGGCAAAAAAAGATCTTCGCGGCAGGTACCGCGAAGACCCCAAGTTCAGAACTGCAGGAACAGAAGAATCAGCAGGCTGATCTCAGCCCTTCTTCTCCCGCTTCTTCATGTCCGCCTCATCGCCATAGCTCTCGCCCTGGTGAATCTGCAGATCAACGCCCGTGTCATTGGGCTCGCCTTCCTCAAACTTGTAGTCCTTTCCGGGCAGTGCGGCGTTCAGGATGATGCCGACAAGGGAGCCGGTTGCAAGGCCGGAGAACGAGATCGTTGCGGCGCCGACATTGAAGCTGATCGCACCGGCGCTGGAGTAGTTGATGCCGATGGAGAGCACGAGGATCAGGGCAGCGATCAGGACGTTGCGGCTCTTCGAGAAGTCGCAGTGGGTCTCGACGAGATTTCTGACACCGACGGCGGAGATCATGCCGTAGAGGATCAGCGAGATGCCGCCGATCGTGGCAGAGGGCATGACTTCGATGATCGCCGCAAACTTCGGGCAGAACGAGAGGATCACGGCGATGACGGCCGCGACGCGGATGACGAACGGATCATAAACCCTTGTCAGCGTCAGGACGCCGGTGTTCTCGCCGTAGGTCGTGTTGGCCGGTGCACCGAACAGGGAAGCGAAGAAGGTCGCAAGGCCATCGCCGGTCAGCGTGCGGTGCAGTCCCGGATCCTTAATGTAGTTGATGCCGGTGGTCGAGGAAATGGCGGAGATATCTCCGATGTGCTCCATCATCGTCGCAAAGGCGATGGGAACGATGGTGATGACAGAGCTGAGCAGCAGTGCATGGTTCACATTGCCGCTTGTGAAGATGGAGAACACAGTTCTGCTGTAGTCCAGCGGAATGCCGAACCAGGCAGCCTCCTTCACCGGGGTGAAATCAATCAGTCCCGCGCAGGCAGCAACGAGATAGGATGCGATGACGCCCATCAGAATCGGGACGATCTTGATCATGCCGCGGCCCCAGATGTTGCAGATGATGACCACGACGATGGCGACCAGGGCGATGGCCCAGTTCTGCTCACAGTTGGAGATGGCCGTCGACGAGAGGTTCAGGCCGATGGCAATGATGATGGGTCCCGTGACAACCGGCGGGAAGAAGCGCATGACCTTGCTCGCGCCGAAGGCCTTGAACAGTGCTGCCAGTACCAGGTACACAAGACCTGCGCAGGCAACGCCGAAGCAGGCGTAGGGAAGGTCGGGATTCGGCTGCCCGTCGACAAGAGGGGCGATGGCCGCATAGCCGCCGAGGAATGCGAAGGAGGAGCCGAGGAATGCCGGAACCTTCTTCTTGGTAAGCAGATGGAACAGGAGTGTTCCAAGCCCTGCCCAGAGCAGGGTGGTCGACACGGACAGGCCGGTCAGGAGCGGTACCAGGACCGTTGCACCGAACATGGCGAACACATGCTGGAAGCCCAGCACCAGAACCCTTGGCGTACCAAGGCTCTTTGCATCGTAGATCGGCTCCTCACCGATCTTTCTTTCCTGTGAACTCATTTTTCCTCCTCCATAAAGAAAACCGTCAACATGCTCTCAAAAAAAGGCAGAGAACCTGTCCCCGGCTCTCTGCCTGATTTTGCCTTTCTATTCCTCGGGCTTTTCCCCCGTCTCGTCCGAGTCATCAAAGAAGCTTTCGCTGTGCATCTCTTCCTTTCCGGCGACCTCTGCTTCTTCCTTTACCTCTGCAGGGGTATCATCGGCTTCTTCCTTTTCTTCTTCCTCAGTATCCGGATCCTTCGGCTCTTCCTCTTCGGGCTCCTCATCGACGAAAGTCTCGGTGTGCTCTTCCGGCTCCGACTCCTCCGCCTTTTCCGTATCCTCTTCCTTTGCATCCTCATTCAGGATGTCGCGGACCTTGTTTGCGGAGTCGACAACGGTATCCCGGACCTTTGTCGCGGCATTGCCCATCTCCTTCAGGACATCCTCCCCCTTGGGGCCGATGCTCTCCTTGACCTTGTCCATCGCGGCTTCCGTGCCGTGCTTGATCGTGGTGTAGGCGCGGCTGGCAGCGTCTTTGATCTGCTCTTCATAATCATCAGAAGAAGATGCTTTCGTCTCCTCTGTGCTGTCCTCACTCGTACTGCCGTCCGCATTCTTTGTGACGGTCTCCGATGCCTTCTTCTTCGCATCCTGATCCAGTGCATAGTAGACACCGACTGCGACGGCACCAAGGATACCGACACCGGCGACGAATTTCCCGAACTTGCTCATTGAAGTACCTCCATCTCATTGATGTACACGAAGGCTCCCCGCCTTACCTGGATTTTGTAACAGTTTACCCCACCCGTGTCGAATTGAAAAGCGCAATTCGTGCGGAATTTACGAAAGGAACCGGAAGGTGTGCGGTCAAAAATCATGCAAATTTACGTAAAATCCGCGGTGCGGGGCTTGTTCCGCTCCTGCAATCGTGTTATGATTGGTTCGACCTGTATAGTCAACATATTTAAGTCTTATTGACCGAATTTTACTTCTGGTCAATCTCTGTATCAATTCCGGAGTGTTTTCAAACCATGAATGACAAGTTCTTTGACCTGAAAAAGGAAAAGCAGGACCGCATGATCAATGCCGGGCTGCATATCTTTGCGATGAACGGCTACCGTCACGCGAGCACCGATGAAATCGTCAAGGAAGCCAACATCAGCAAGGGTCTGCTCTTCCACTACTTTGAGAGCAAGGCCGGTTACTATTCCTTCCTCTATGACTACGCAACCCGCTACGCGATCCTGGAGCTGACCAGTCAGATCCGGGACAGCAAGGTGGATTACTTCTCCCTGCACCGGCAGATCCTCCGCGTCGAGGAAGACCTGCTCGGCCAGTACCCGTACCTGTACCTCTTCCTGCAGTCCTGTGAGCTCGAGGACGATCCCGAGGGGCTCGCCCATCTGTCCACCCCGGAAAAGACCGTAAAGGACTACTGCATCAGTCTTCTGAGCGACGCGGACCTCTCCTCCTACATTCGTCTCACCGGACGCGAGGAGATCTCGGAGCTGATCCGGGAGGTGAAGCTCCAGGAGATGCGGGAGCTCTTCCCGACAGGACACCCCGTTTCGGACTACACCACTAAGATGACGCACACGATTGATCTTCTGCAGCGCCTCTCGTCCGCTTTATAATCGCTTTCTCTGATATCGTTTTTCATACCGAAAAGATCCGGCCTGCCGCACTGACAGACCGGGTCTTTTCGTCTCACCCCTTTTCCCAGACTCCTGCGAGGATCCCGATTCCCCGCCCGATCTCCTCTTCCGACAGGGCCGCAAAGCCGATGAGGAACGTCGGCGGGACGGAAGATGAAAGCGGGTGTTCCTTCATCGCCTGCCCTCTTAAAGGATAGACAACAACACCTGCCCGAAGCGCCAGCTTAGTCATCTCCCGTTCCATCTGACCAGGATCTCTGCCCTCCGGATCTTTGCTGATCACGACGTGGAGTCCCGCCCCATCCCCGTGCACCGTAAAGTCCGGCAGCTTTTGTGCAATGAGCGACAGGCACAGGTCGTGTTTTGCCCGGTATCCCTTCCGCATGCGAAGAAGATGCCGTTCGAAATACCCCCCGTCGATAAACTCCCGGAGGATGCTCTGATCGAGGCGGGAGCACGTCCCGGAGAGGAAGCTGCAGTTTTCCCGGTATACCGAAAGAAGATCCGGTGGCAGAATCAGAAAGCTGATCCGGATTGCCGGCGCAATGGACTTCGAAAAGGAGCCGATGTAGATGACTTTACCGCTCCGGTCAAGACTTTGCAGCGCCGGTACGGGCTTCCCGAGGTACTTGAACTCGGAGTCATAGTCGTCCTCGATCAGGTACCGCCCGGGTGCCTCGTTTGCCCACTGCAGGAGCTCGAGACGTCTCGGATAGGGCATGAGAATTCCCGTCGGATACTGGTGCGCCGGCATTACGTAGGCTGTATCGCAGGAAGCCGCGGTGAGGTCGTCAGGCTGCATCCCCGCCTCATCCATGGAGACCGGCTCCACCTCATACTCGAGCGCTTTGAAGATGTCATAGGCCCGCAGATAGGTTGGATTCTCCATTCCCACCCGCCTGTTGTCCCCGAGGATGTATTTGAGGAGCATCAGGAGGTAGTCATTTCCGGCGCCGATCACCACCTGTTCCGGAGCGCAGGAAAGTCCCCGGGAGAGACGAAGGTATCGAGCGATTGTCTCCCGGAGTGACAGGTCTCCCTGCGGATCCCCGCGGTAAAAAATGTCCGCCTTCTGCGTCACCAGAAGCTCCCGCAGGATCTTCCGCCAGGTCGCATACGGGAATGCCGTCATGTCGATCTTTCTCGGTGAAAAATCGATTCGGTCATTATCGATGTATTTCTCTTCTGTTTCTGCGGCTTTGCGGGGTGTGGTGTTTTCCTCAATAAAATCTTTTCGGTCAATATCTATGTTTGTCGGTATGGTCCGGCACACATACGCCCCGCTGTTCTTTTTCATCGCGATGTAGCCCTCAAGGCTCAGCTGCTCATAGGCGAGGGTCACCGTTGACCGCGAGACATGGAGGAAGGACGAGAGGGAACGGGTCGATGGCAGCTTCTCTCCGCCCTTCAGCTCGCCCCGGATGATCCTGTCGCGGATGTTTTTGTAGATCTGTTCATAGAGATGTGCCGGATCGTCCGGCTTCAGCGTGATGTTCAGGTCCATTGTATTCCCAGAATTTATAAAAAGTCCCGCGGGAATCCCGCGGGACCGGAACTTCTGATCTTTATCAGTTCTTCTTTGCCGGCAGTTTGAAGCTGCTCTTTAAGGAGACGATGCGGTTGAACACCGGCTCGCCGTCCTTCGAATCCTTGCAGTCCACGCAGAAGAATCCGTTGCGGATGAACTGGAAGCGGTCGAACGGCTTTGCATCTGCAAGAGAGGGCTCGCAGAACGCCTTTACGATCTCGATGCTGTGCGGGTTCAGGTTCAGCTCGCCGGTCTCCGGATCGTAGACACCCTTCTCCTCGTCAATGATGTTCTCATAGAGACGGACCGTGAAGGTCTTTGCGGTGGTCGCCTCGACCCAGTGGATCGTGCCCTTGACCTTGCGGCCGGTAAAGCCGGAGCCGGACTTTGTCTCGGGATCGTAGGTGCAGTGGACAACCGTCACCTTTCCGTTCTCATCGGTCTCAAACGACGTTGCCTTGACGAAGTACGCATACATGAGACGCACCTCGTTTCCGGGATAGAGTCTCTTGTACTTCGGCACGGGCTCTGCCATGAAGTCGTCCCGCTCGATGTAGAGCTCTCTCGAGAACGGCACCTGTCTGGAACCGAGATCCGGGTTCTCCAGGTTGTTCGGCGCATCGAGCATCTCGACCTGCCCCTCGGGGTAGTTGTCGATGATGAGCTTAATCGGATCCAGTACGGCGAGCATGCGCGGTGCGGTGGGCTTCAGGTCCTCGCGGATGCAGTACTCCAGAGCCGCATAGTCATTGATCGACTGGCTCTTCGAGACGCCCGCCATGTCGACGAACTTCTTGATCGACTCAGGCGTGAAGCCGCGGCGGCGAAGACCGGAGATCGAGACGAGTCTCGGATCATCCCAGCCGTCGACGATCTTCTGCTCGACAAGCTTCTTGATGTAGCGCTTGCCGGTCACGACGTTGTTGAGATACAGCTTTGCAAACTCGATCTGGCGCGGCGGCACCGGGAACTCGGCCTCTCTCACGACCCAGTCGTAGAGCGGGCGGTGATCCTCGAACTCGAGGGTGCACAGTGAGTGCGTGATGCCCTCAATGCCGTCCTCGATGGGGTGTGCGAAGTCATACATCGGATAGATGCACCACTTGTCGCCGGTGTGCTGATGCGTCAGATGCGCGACGCGGTAGATGATGGGATCTCGCATGTTGATGTTGGAGGAGGCCATGTCAATCTTGGCGCGAAGCGTCTTCTCGCCATCCCTGAACTCCCCGTTCTTCATGCGCTCGAACAGGTCCAGGTTCTCCTCGATGCTGCGGTCCCTGTTCGGGTCATTCTTTCCGGGCTCGGTCAGCGTGCCGCGGTACTCCTTGATTTCCTCGGCAGACAGATCCGAGACATAGGCGTGACCCTTCCTGATGATCTTCACGGCGATCTCGTACATCTTGTCGAAGTAATCAGATGCGTAGTAGATCTTGCCGTCGTATTCCGGGCAGAGCCACTTCACGTTGTCGATGATCGCATCGACGAACTCGGACTTTTCCTTCGTCGGGTTCGTGTCGTCAAAGCGCAGGTTGAACTGTCCGCCGTACTCCTTGGCAATGCCGTAGTTCAGCAGAATGCTCTTTGCGTGGCCGATGTGCAGATATCCGTTCGGCTCCGGGGGAAAGCGCGTGTGAACGTGGTCATAGACGCCGTCCTGTAAGTCCTTGTCGATATCGAGTTCAATGAAGTTCTTGTTCTCCCCGTTGAGCGGCGGGATCTTGCTGCCGTCGATTACGGGTTTAATCTCTTCTGCTGCCATGGCAAACCTCTTGTTTTAAACAACAGACTTGCCGCTGCGCGACAGGCGCAGCGGCATGTCCGTTTCTGTTCTGTGTGATGGATTACCGAAAGAACTAGCTCTCGTCGGAAGAGTAGTTCGGTGCTTCCTTGGTGATCTGGATATCGTGCGGGTGGCTCTCACGAAGCGATGCACTCGTGATCTTGATGAACTTGCTGTTGTCCTGCAGCTCCTTGATGTTGTGGGAGCCGGTCAGGCCCATACCGGAGCGGATGCCGCCCATCAGCTGGAAGACCGTATCCTCGACGGAGCCCTTGTAGGCCACACGGCCCTCGACGCCCTCGGGGACGAGCTTCTTTGCGTTCTCCTGGAAGTAGCGGTCCTTGGAGCCGTTCTCCATCGCGGCGATGGAGCCCATGCCGCGGTAGACCTTGTACTTTCTTCCCTGATACAGCTCGGTAGCTCCCGGGCTCTCCTCGCACCCTGCAAAGATGGAACCCATCATGCAGACGTTGCCGCCTGCTGCCAGAGCCTTGGTCATATCGCCGGAGTACTTGATACCGCCATCGGCGATGATCGGGATGCCGTACTCCTTGGCAACCGCATACGAATTCATGACTGCCGTGATCTGCGGCACGCCGCAGCCCGTGACCACACGGGTCGTGCAGATGGAGCCGGGTCCGATGCCGACCTTGACGGCGTCCGCACCGGCCTCGATGAGAGCTCTTGTGCCCTCGCCCGTAGCGACGTTGCCGGCGATAACATCAAGATCCGGGAACTTCTCCTTGATCATGCGCAGGCACCGAAGGACGTTCTCGGAGTGGCCGTGGGAGGAATCGAGGACAACGACATCAACCTTTGCGGAGACGAGTTCCTTGACACGGTCAAGGCAGTTGGCGGTGATGCCGACCGCAGCGCCGCACAAGAGTCTCCCCTGCTCATCCTTTGCAGCCAGCGGATACTTGATCGTCTTCTCGATATCCTTGATCGTGATGAGACCGACAAGGTTCCCCTCGTCATCAACAAGCGGAAGCTTCTCCTTCTTGCTCGATGCGAGGATCGCCTTTGCCTCCTCGAGGGTCGTGCCGACCTTCGCGGTGACCAGATGATCCTTGGTCATGACCTCGGAGATCTTCTTCGAGTAGTCGGTTTCAAACTTCAGGTCGCGGTTCGTGATGATGCCGACGAGCTTGCGGCCGTTGGTGATGGGCACACCGGAGATCCGGAACTTGCGCATCAGATCCTCGGCGTCTGCCAGCGTGTGATCCGGGGACAGGAAGAACGGATCCGTGATGACACCGTTCTCGGAACGCTTCACGCGGTCAACCTGCTCTGCCTGCTCCTCAATCGACATGTTCTTGTGGATGATGCCGATGCCGCCCTGGCGTGCCATTGCGATGGCCATGCGGTCCTCGGTGACCGTGTCCATGCCGGCACTCATCATCGGGATGTTCAGCTTGATCTTCTTGGTCAGATGAGTTGTGACATCCACTTCGTTCGGCACAACCGTGGAATACGCCGGTACCAGCAGTACGTCATCAAAGGTTATGCTGTCGCCAATTATTGTTGCCAAAGCTACTCTCCTCCTTTTCTCAATCTTCTGTTGTACGTCTATCCTGTTGCGAAATCTATTGCCTTTCAGTCCATGACGACCTTGCGCGGTGCAAAGGTTCTGATGGATCGAACCAGCTTTTCCACTTCCGGATTCTCCGGATCCAGGGTTAACAGGATTCTCGTATCCGGCAGGTACAGCTCAAAGAGATTCGGATCATCCTTGTGATGATTGCTGTAGTCGAGGGTCGGTACCTGGCGGTGGGAGAAGTCATGCAGAGCGTCCTTGTTGGTGCTCCTTGCGAGAATCTCCATCTTGTTCAGATCATAGGTGCCCATGTGCTTGCGGTTTTCCTTGTTCAGGATCTTCGCCACGCGAAGTTCCCGGTCCACCAGCGCATACTCGTAATCAACATACGTATAGCGTCCCAGAAACCAGGCAAGGAACGCCATCACAAAGATGAGGGCCACGAATACCAGGGTGATGCCGAAGCTGGCGCCGCTGCCGGCAACCATGGTTGCCAAAAAGAAAAAGCATACCGTCAGCACAATGCATAACACACGCACAATGCTCACTGATACGCTCTTGCCCCTGCTCACGACTACTTCAATACATCCTTCTTCCAGCATGGATTCCCTGCTCCCTTGTGTCCCGTTTGTTTGTGATAGTTTATCTCAGTTCCCGCTGAATTGCAAGGAATGAGAGGGTCCCGGCAGGGACCCCGGACTGCCCTCTACTTTTCCGTCTGAATCTCCTGATACGTTGTATTCTCAAGGAAATCCAACGCCTGCACCGCAAGGTCCTGATGCTGCGTATTGGCGATGATTCCTCCGATGCAGGCGGTATCCGTATAGAGTCCCGCACTCTTTACATACGCCGCATCGTTCATCAGGATTCCGACCGCCACCGGCTTTTCCATGGCGGAAGGATCCGGCATCACAAAGCCGTCCAGTTTTTCACTGGCCAGAGCATCGTCATAGGAGACCTCTTCCTCCGTCGCATCGGCATCTGTCTCCTCGCTCTGCGCCTCGAGAAGCGCCTCATCGATGTAGTAGATGCGGTTCTCTTCCTTCAGAGAGGCAAACGTGTCCGCATCAAGGACCGTGGAAAGGTCCAGAAAGAACCCGTCGTCCGCGTAGCTGTCAAAATTCCAGGCATCGCAGAGCATGACGTCCATCTCCTTGTTGGCGACGCTTGCCGTGACCTTCGTGCTCGTTGCCAGATCGTACTGCGTGACCTGCGTCGTTCCGACCGCCTGAATCTCGGAGAAGTCCGCCGTGACATTTTCCTTTGAAAGATCAATCCCCGCATCCTGTGCGAACTGCTGCTCAAAGGATTCCGAGACCGCCGTGATGTCGGGAGCCTGTGCATTCAGCGCATAGATCTCAAAGGCGGTCTTCTTCTGCGTGACCATTGAGTAGATGAGGACGATCACAAAGAGGACGCCGAGGGTAATGAGGATAAAGGGGACCTTGTCGTATTCCCAGAACCAGGCAAGATGGGCACCGATGCCCTTCCCCTTCAGTTTCTTTCTCTGCTCTCTGATTTCATCCCGCATCGCCATGGCAGTTACCCCTTAAAACGTAATACCGAACAGTTCCATCACCAGTCCCCAGAACACCCCGATGACATAGAGGAGAGCGGTGATCTTCAGGTTTTCCTTCGGGTGGCTGTTCGTGCGGAACAGCACGAGAAGGCCGACGCCCGCACCGACCAGGAGCCCCGTCATCATCTGCCCCGCGCCGAGCATTCCCTCGAGGTAGAGCTGGGTGATCATCACCGAAGCCGCGCAGTTCGGGATAAGTCCGATCAGACCTGCAAGCAGGACGCCTGCGATCTCCTTCCCGGACAGGAACGAGGCGATCGCCTCCTCCCCGATGCCCTCGACAAGGAGCGTCAGAACGAGCGTGATGAGAAAGACGAACAACGTGATGTTCACCGTGTGGACGAGGGCGGACTTTAAGATGCCGCCGATGCCGCCCTCCTCTTCCTCGCACCCGCAGTGCTCCATCTCGCACAGGTCGTGAATCCTGTGGCGGACCACCTTGTTCTTCCACTTCGTAAAGTAAAGCACGAGGTCCACAAGAAGCCCCGAGACCAGTCCAAGGACCGCCTTGGTCAGGAGAATGCGAACGATGGTCGGCACTGCCACCTGCTCCGAGATGAAGATGGGAAGCATCTCATCGGAGGTCGAGAGGAAGACGGAAAGCAATGTCCCGATCGAGATGAGGCCGCCGGCGTACAGGCTCGATGCCGCGGCGGAGAAGCCGCACTGGGGCACCACGCCGACCAGGGCGCCGATCACGGGTCCGAAGGGGCCGCTCTTTGCAAGAAGCGAGGCCGATTTGTCCTCGGTCTTTCGCTCCAGCGCCTCCATCAGGATGTAGGTGACAAGAAGAAACGGAAGGAGTTTGAGAGTGTCCTCCAGGGCGTCCAGGAGGGCAGAAAGAAACAGGTTCCAGGTCATTAATAAATCTCCACTTCCGAGACCGAGGTCTCGTCCTCTCCGTTATCCCCCTCGTAAACGGAGTCAATGATGATCCAGAGCCGGTCCACGTCCTCCCGCTCCACGCGGATATACTGGGGGCCCATGGTGTCGGCAAGGGTCATCGTGTACATATGTCTTGTGTCATTGATCTTCAGGGTGACCTGCTTGAGGCGGCTGTGAGCCCTGAAGTTCTCCTCGCTGCTCTGATCGCCGTTCCAGATCACGATGTAATTTACCGTGGCTTTTTTCTCGATGTTGAAATACATGCGCCGGTTGATGCCGGCATCGTCCTCGCCCTCGGTCCAGCTTGTGGTGGTATCGCCGTCCATCAGGTTCCGGTCCGTGTAGAGGGGATTGCCCTTGTCCTTGATGGAACTTGCGTTGTAGTCCGCGATATCCGCAGGCGGGAACGTGCCGAAGCCGTCGATGTCTGCGGTGTTGGTTACAACCTCGGGGCGAAGGTGATGAAGCATCCTTGCGACATACCCGAAGCCCGCCGCGTACGAGATGATGACATACGAGACGGCGCACAGCACCACGATCTGCACCGCGCGCTTCGTCCGTCGAATCGCCGCCCCGCGGATCTCCTCTCTCTTCCAGAGAGCCTCCTCGGGCTCGATCACCGTTTTCTCAAAGTCCGTCATCCACTGGTCAAAGGAGGGCTGCTTTACGTCCTCTTTAGCTGCATTCTCCGCTGCCCGGTACGCACCGGCCGCCTTGTCCCAGTTTTCCTTCAGGTTCAGCTTTCGGAAAAACAGCAGGGTCTTCTGATCGTGAACCGCGCCGCGGATCTTTGCGATGTCGTGCACCATGCGGTAGAGAATGGACAGCCAGTTGAGGCGGGCAATGAGCTGCAGCCTCTCATCAAGGCCTTTGTAGGCCTTCATGATGTCCCGGTTCAGATATTTGAAGATATCCTCGGCATTGGCCTGTGTCCTCTCGATGTTGGACTGCGCCGCCGCGATATCCACGCCGAACTTGAAGTCGTAGATATCGAGCATGGCGATCTTCGTTGCGACGACAAGAAGATACCGCTCATAAGCTGCCGTCGAGTCAAAGAAGTCCCTCTGATCCTGGCAGAGCTCCGGGGTAATGGTCTTTTTCTTGTGGTACTGGGCCTTCAGGAGCTGATCGAGTTCGGGGATCTCCTCCTTCAGCCTCTTCTGTGCACCGGCAAGCCAGGTACTGTCGTAATACTCCTCAAACATGGTTCCTTAGTCCTCAAGCATCGGTGAAATGTGGTCCTGTGCCAGAATGATGAGCTTCTGCATGGCGCGGGAGATTGCCGTGTACAGGCGGTGGCGGGACAGCGTCTCGTCGGGATAGCGGTTGGCATCGACATCCGGAAGGATGACGTTGTCAAATTCAAGGCCCTTGCACAGGGAGAGCTCAATCAGGAATATGCCTTCCTTGGGCAGATGATCTCCGGGATCAATGGTCGGAATGTCGAGATCCTGGAGAATGGAGCGCACCTTCTTGAGGCTTCGCCTGTTCTCGCAGATCACCGCCGTAAGGCCTTCCGATCCCTGAAGCTCTGAAACGCTGTCCCGAAGAAGCTTTGCATAGGCCTCGTCCCCCTCTGCTGTCTCGATCTTCGGTTCAAGACCCGGGCGGCGGACCGATGCGGTCTTGCCGCGAAGATCGTCCGGAAGGAGCTTTACGAAGAGATTTGTGATCTCCGGAGAGGAGCGGTAGCTCGTCATCAAAGAGAGCTCCTTGACCTCTTTCCCGGCACTCTCAAAGATCTCCCGGATCTGTGCAAACGATGCGGTTCCCGGGCGGATGGCCTGGAACTCATCACCGAGCATCATGAACTTTGCCTGCGGGAAGTACTGCATGAGGACATAGATCTGCGCCTGTGAATAGTCCTGTACCTCATCGATCATCACATACCGTGTCTGCCGGTCGCACTCACCGGTCAGTTTCATGCGAAGATACAGGTACTGGATGGCCGTCACATGGTCCGTGTGAAGGAGATGTTTTGCGATCTTCTCGACATTCAGGAAGCCGAAGGTATGCACCTGCCGGATGGCCCCGCCGTTGTCGTTCTGCATGCGGTTCTCGTCCGCCTGCGTCTCCTCCGGAGCATCGCCATCGTCCTGATCGGCATCGTCCTGTCCGGCGTTCTTCTTTCCCTTCCTTCGAAGGACTTCTCTTACCGCGTCCTCAAGGTCGTCGACGCCGACATTGATCTTCCGCACGGAGAGCGGAATCTCCGGGTGCAGGTTCAGGGTGTCGAGGACCTGTTTTGTCGTAAGAATCCGTCTTCCCTTCTGATCGACGGGAACAAGATCGCTCTCCTGCAGCTCATAGGCAGGGAGCAGCTCATCGATCTTCTTCAGGTCGTCGAGCGTCGTGATGCTGTGTGCGCCGTCGACGATCGGCACGCGCACGATGCTGCAGAACTCCTGCCAGGTCATCGTCGTCGGGTTCGTCTCGCCAAGATCCGGCAGGACCTCGTCGATGTACTGGCGAAAGACCGGGTTTAGGGTCATCAGCACCACCTGATCCGGGCGCAGGGTCTTTCTCTGCCGGTAGAACAGGTAGGCGATGCGCTGGAGCAGGACGGACGTCTTGCCCGAGCCCGCGATCCCGGAGACGATCAGGCACGATACGTCCGGATAGCGGATCACCGCGTTCTGCTCCTTCTGGATTGTCGAGGTGATCGCCTGCATCTTGTCGGAGCGCTGTTTCGTGAGCGACTGCAGAAGCAGCTGATCCTCGATCGCGACCTGCGTGTCGAAGTACGCGTTCAGATGATCGCCGGTGAGGTCGAACTGACGGCGGAGCTTCAAGTCGCACTCGATCCGTCTTCCGTTCACCTCGTAGGAGGTTCTGCCGTTCTCCTGATTATAATAGGTCTCCGCGATCGGCGATCTCCAGTCGATGATGATCGGATTGAAGTCCTTGTCATTGACGTTGGCATTGCCGATGTAATAGTCGTCCGCCTCGTCTTCTTCGTCCATCTGGAGCCGTATGCGGGCAAAGTAGGGCGCCTTGAGCAGAAGACGCACGGCGCTGATCTGGTCCGTCAGAGCCTTGCTCTTGACGTTCATCGAATCGACGTACTGGTTCCACGTCATGATCTCGCCGTAGGTCTCGGTCGTGACCTCGTCGTCCGCAAAGTCAAAGCGCAGGTTGTCGCGGATGTCGTTCTTCTCCTGCGCGGCATCGCTGTTGAGTTTTTCAATACGGTCCTGAAGCTCCTGTTCCATTCCCTGGAGTTCCCCGTAGGTTTTGGTCAGATGTTTCTGTTCTTCCGAAAAGACCTTCTCGTCCATGGCTGTTCCTCCCATATATCAAAGCCGGAACCTTTGAGACATCTTCTAATAATACCACGGCTGTAAAGATCGGCAACTGTGCATTTTTCGGGGCAAACATGGCTGAAACCGGACTGAAAGCAGGGAGAAATCATGAGCCGGAAAGTCAGATTTTACAACGGAAGTTTTCCGCAGATCCTCTTCTGCCTGCTATAATCAAAGTACATACCGTTCACTCACATTTCACTACAGGAGGAAAGCCATGTTATTCTATCGTTGCAACGGATGTGGAAACTTTGTTACGTTCCTTGGGGAGAAGAGCGCATGTACGCCGAAGTGCTGCGGAGAGACCATGGAAGAGGTCGTCCCGAACACCACGGATGCCGCACAGGAGAAGCATGTTCCGGTCGTGAAGGTTGTCGGCAATACCGTCACCGTGACCGTCGGCTCCACCCTTCACCCGATGCTGGAGAACCATCACATCGCCTGGATCATTCTGGAGACCAAGCAGGGCTTCCAGAAGAAGGATCTTGTTGTCGGCGGTGCTCCGGAGGCAACCTTCGCCCTTGCAGACGGTGATGAGGCGGTTGCAGCGTATGAGTACTGCAACCTGCACGGACTCTGGAAGGCAGAGATCTGATCGATCCGAACGCATGAAATGCAAAAGACAGACAGCTGGAGGCGGAATGCTCTCCGGCTGTCTGTCTTGTTTTTTATTTACCGCTCTCCAGGAGCTTTGTAATCTCGTCGCTCTTCCCGAGCACCAGCAATGTTTCCTCTCCCGTCACCACCGTGTCGGGACCGATATTCATGTTGATGTGTCCGTCCTTCTTGCCTGCAAGGACGTTGATCCCTGCTTTCTTCCGAAGATCCAGCTGTGCAATGGTCTTTCCCTGCCAGCCCTTCGGTGCCTGAATCTCCATCACGGCATACCCGTCTCCCATCGTGAAGTAATCGAACAGAAGATCCGAGGAATAACGCATCGCGCACCACTGCGCGATCTGACGCTCGGGATAGACCACCTCGTCCGCGCCGTTTCGAAGAAGGAACCGCTCGTGCACCGAGCGGGAGGCTCTCGCAATGACGCGCTTTGCTCCGAGATCCTTCAGTAGAGCTGTCGTCTCGAGGCTGCTCTGAAAGTCATCTCCGATGCAGACAAAGCACAGGTCATAGTCGTTGACCCCGAGGGTCTTCATGAAGTCATAGCGGGTCGAATCCCCGACCAGGGCATTGGTCACGTACGACATGCAGGCTTCCACCCGCTCCTCGTCCTTATCGACTGCCATGATCTGATGGCCGAGTTCCGAGAGCCGCATCGCCGTGTGCCGGCCAAACCTTCCAAGTCCGATGAGAAGCACTGATTTCATAGTCTTACTCCTTTATCCTACCGTCATGTTTTCCTTCGGATACAGAAACAGCTCCTTCTGCTTGCCGAACGCCGCATAGATGACGGTCAGTCCGCCGACACGCCCGAAGTACATGAGGAGAATCAGAATGCACCGCGTGATCTGGCAGACATGCGGGGTCAGCCCGAGACTTAAGCCCACCGTACCGACTGCAGATCCCGTCTCAAACAGTGCCGTCACAAAGGGCACGCTTTCGAGGCGGCTCACCGCCATCGCTCCGCCGACCGCAAGGAACAGATACATGTTCAGAATGGCGGCCGCCTGCCGGACGGTCATCTCGTCGATCCTCCGGTGAAACATGTTGGTGTGTGCCCGGTTCTTGAAGACGGCAATGCACGATGCCGCAAGAAGGGCCGCCGTGGTGGTCTTGAGGCCGCCGGCCGTAGATCCCGGGGAGCCGCCGATGAGCATGAGACAGATCATGAGCATCCGCCCGGCATCGGAAAACTTCGAAAGATCCGTCGTATTAAAGCCAGCTGTGCGGCAGGTCACCGACTGAAAGAGAGATGCCAGCACACGGGTGCCGCCGGACAGATCCCCGTACTCAAAGAAATAGAACAGCACTGCCGGCACGATATCGAGCAGAAGACTTGTGATCAGAACCACCTTCGTCTGAAGGCGGTAGCGGCGGAAATGAAGCCTGTTATGTGCAATGTCCTCCCAGACGATAAAGCCGATGCCGCCAAAGGTGATGAGGCACATCAGCGTGATGTTCACAACCGGGTTTGAGACATAGGACGTCACAGATGAGTACTGTGCACGGCTTCCCATGAGATCAAATCCCGCATTGCAGAACGCGGAGATCGAGGTAAAGATCGAATACCAGAGTCCCTTCGCAGGTCCGAAATCCCGGCAGAACACCGGAAACAGGATGAGAGCCCCTACCGCCTCCACCGCAAAGGTCACGCGTAAAATAAAGTAGGTAAGCCGCACCATGCCGCCCACCCTGCCGACGCTGATGGACTCCTGCATGACATTTCGCTGCATGAGAGAGATCCTGCGGCCGGAAAACAGGGCAAAGGCGACCGCCGTCGTCACGACGCCAAGTCCCCCGATCTGAATGAGGCCCAGGATCACCACCTGCCCGAACAGCGACCAGTAGGTCTGCGTATCGTGCACCACAAGACCCGTCACGCAGGTCGCGCTTGTGGAGGTAAAGAGGGCATCGGAAAACGGCGTCACAACGCGCTCACGCGACGCAGCCGGCAGCATGAGAAGCAGGGCTCCCAGGACAATCACCCCGGCAAAGCCAAGCAATATGATCTGAAAGCTCGTTAGATGAAATTTCTTCTGCAGTGCCCTGAGAGGCTGCAGTCTGCTCTGCTGTGGCAAGTTCCCGTCCTCCTTCCAATGGCCTCATCATACCATGAACCGGCCAGCCTGTCTGTTAAATCCGTACAGATACAGGGAATCGTGTCAGCCCGCATTGGCGCCATGAAAGCAGTGACTTCGGGCAGCAGGTCTTCAGAATGCGGAGTCCGGAATCGTCCGGATTTCCACCTTTGGAACACAGCCCTCCGATACGGTCATTACAGCATATGTTCTCTGATGCGGGACCTGATGCGGGACCTGATGCGGAGCCGTGGTACTGCCCGGATGTCGGCGATGTGTTTTTTTATCCATGGCGCGCCACGCGCAGAATCAGAAACCTCTCGCCGGACCTGACGACTGGCGGGATCTCAAAAAAGAGATGGAGACAGAACAAGGATAAAACGTCGTATCTGATCAAAGCCGGAAGCACCGCCACGCATACCAGTCCTCTCTCGGAAATTCTCGTATCTATTCTCTGCGAGAAGCTGGAGATTCCGTGCGTCAAATACGACCTGTGTGTGGAAGGTACCGAGATCTGCAGCCGCTGCGACAACATGATTACAGAGGACACGGAACTGGTATCCGCCGCTGACATCTATCACCTGGGACCACGCAGGGACGGAGAAACACCTTACGCACATCTGCTCCATGAATGCGAAAAGCTGGAGATTCCGGACGCGGAAAAGAGGATCAATCACATCATTCTCGTGGGCAACCTTACGGGCAACGCGTGACGCACCATGATGGACATCGGCTTCACACGCGATACAAACACGATGAAACTTACAGGCGCCGCTCCGATCTTCGGATCCGGCACAGCGTACTATGACACGACTCTAGTTGATGAAAAGAAAAAGAGCCGGATTTTTGGTGACGACGAAGAGGCTGTGGTAAGAAAGATGACGCGTGAGATGGATTTTCATGTGCTCCTGAAGAACCAGTCCTATCTCCATCTGATCTCCGTGTACCCCAACATCTCGGAAACGAAAAAGAAAAATCTGATGGACGCTATCAAGAAGCGCAACAATAGGCTCACGATAGATTACGGCGGATTTCGCTAAGTAATAGTCCATTTGTCAGTGTTCCATGCAACTGCAGGGAAAGCGGATTTCAGGCCCTTTTCGAGCAATTTGAGATGTTCTGAAAAGCCCTGATTACAGGCCATTGCCGGATCCTCTCAAAATTGCTATGTACCACTGATTTGTTGATTTTCCTTGGTTTCCGTCATTGGAAGCCTAAGTTTTTCAAATTGTTGGTACCATAAATTTTTGCTGTTTTCATAAAAATAGCATGAATCAGGAAAACTCTCTATAATATATGCTAAACCACTACATTTAACATGGAAGGAGTGTTCCAATGATTCATGCGCAACAATAGTTTAACACAGTATGAAATTTTTGACTGTTTCCCGAACGACATCAATGCGGCAGTCATGTAGTCCGTATCCATATCTGTGACGAGCCTCGGATTTTCAATGAGGTAAGCCCGTGACAGCAAAGCTTTTGAGATCGAATACAATCGCAGAACAAGTGTTGAGTGTTATCATGCCCGCCTTGACTGTTGCTTTGGTTTTGAAACTCACACGATCCGAGGCCTCGCAAAAATGCGGATGCTGACAACAATGGCCGACATAGTAATGCTTGCGACAACACGGGCTCACAGATCACTATGTCAGAATAATTACGCCAGCATTTTTAACTTTGGATTTGTCAGACAACTGTTCTGCTAGCGAAGTGCGGGGTTTAGTGGCTTTCCGGCCTTTGCCTGCCTCAAAAAGGGGACATCTCAAATAGCTCTTTTCTGTGGAGATTTATGATAAAATGGGTAACTGTTCAGTTGGGTCTTGATGACCCTCAATAAACCATATCAATATCGTAGTAACTTGAGAGAGGTTTGGTGCGTGCCAACCCTCTCTCTTTTCATGTATAGTGTTGTCAGACAAAGGTATATT
>Ga0256406_1001295_pt1 | contig 41083 bp, 47 predicted proteins | sample RumenRJG_03DNA_FD_185986 | JGI IMG/M metagenome (GOLD analysis project Ga0256406, IMG submission 185986) | Bovine rumen microbial communities from Lethbridge, Alberta, Canada - RJG_03 | ecosystem: Host-associated > Mammals > Digestive system > Stomach > Rumen | place: Canada: Alberta | collected... | reverse complement strand
CTGTGGTTGGAGCCTTCCTAAAACCATCGAGTGGTAGGAGGTGCATACCAATCCACAGTATCCCAGACAGTATAGCATCATGTACAGATGAGTACGTTATAGCTACAAGATGATAATACAAAGAGGTGGGAATATGTCGTTCAGAACGGTTGAGATCTCGAGTCAGGCGGAGATCCATATCAGATCATGCCAGATGATCATAGAAAAAGATGAGGGACATGCAAGGCAGTCCAAACTTATGCATGCCCAGATAGCTTATTCAAAGGAGAAGTACGTGAAGCTCTGGGAAGAAATAGTGACACAGAAGATAAACAACCAGGCGAGAGCCCTATCGTGCCATGGTCGACCTGGTAGCATACGAATGTATGGGTTCAAATTAAGGCTTACGGAAAAGCAATACGCCAAATGCTTCTACCTGACAGGTGAACCAGACTATCAGGAGAATACGGTTGGTCCGAAATCGCATATAATGCTATAATACTGGTGAAGGACGACTATCGTCATTCATATCATGACCAACAACTCGTGGTCAGTGATATAGCCGGATACAGAATGTAGTTATTGAACGATGGGTCAAAACTGGTGCATCGTTCAACAAACTCCGGTGGGATCCAATGGATTGAGCTGAGCGGAAAAACCGCGCAAGGACATGGAGAAATAAAGATGATAGTAATCGATAGAAGCAAATGTGTATCATGCGGGCACTGCAATGCCATGGTCATGACTTTCAATTGCATTCAGATCAACGGTGAGATGGAGTTTTATGAGGAACCGCCCCGGCATGACAGAGACTATGTGCTCAGGATCATGCGTGAGTGCTGGGCCCACTGTATATTCTTAAGCGAAGGAAACTGGGAAGAACCCTAAAGACCGACATGGAAAAGGCAACAGAGATGACCGGCGCGATTCGCGCCGGTCTTTTATTGCCTTTGCGTTTTATCGCGTTTCCATAATGTACCGCGAGGTCGAATATCCTGGCACAAAGGCAATAAAACACAGCTTACAGCCAGGTCCCCACATAAGAATTCGATCATTAGAATGTCAACCTAGTCATTATTGCTCGGTTCAGTAATTCTGGTCGTATGTTTTATTGAACGACGGGTCAAAACTGGTGCATCGTTCAACTTATTTGTGGAGAAAGCGACGACCTGATAGAATACAAGGGCAAGAGGATTTGTAAGAACTGTATCAAAGCAATGCGGTAGAATCGATACCGCTTTCACAGATAGACGTCGTGGCAGGAGATCGTATTGTATGAAAAGGGTAATAATAACATTAATGATTACTGTGCTCCTAGCAACTGTCGTTACTTTGTGTGGATGTGGTATATTCACTAGTCCGGCAGATGAGAATTACCAACAGTATATAGATGATCCGGAAAATCAGGAAGTTGTCCCAGATCAGGATGGTGTTCTTGAACCAGACAAGGAATAAATAATAGATTGGAGATAAAAGGAGGCAGCAATGGTTTTTACAAGCGTACGAGATAATGATAATGGCGACCTATTTTTAATCAACTTGGAGCAGCTATGCTATATCAAAATGAATGAAGACGAGTCAACATTCGATTTATGGTTCTCACACGAACGAGGACTTGGTATGAATTCAATCACGATTGACAGGAAAGATGCCGACAAGATATTTGCATTGATCAAGGAGTACGCTAGTCATTTGGAAGGCGCTGAGACAGAACTAAACGCCAGATAGGTATCGCAAACAAGAATAATCCGAAACGCCATCTCAATGTGAGGTGGTTTTTTGTTGAACGACCCGCCAAAACTGGTGCATCGTCGACATCAATATACCATTTCCATTTAATTTCCGGTGATCGTGTGTAAATATCGCACTAAAAAAGACAATTCGCACACGCTCTCTGTGCGAATTGTCGATATCTGTCCAGTATTTACACACTGCGCATTGTTATCCGTGTGTAATCAATACCATGTTCTCGATTCCTTACACACAATCCTGCGGGCATTCGGGCCGATGACATCGATTCCGTGTGTAATCTCTATGGTTCTGTCCACGATCTACACACGATTCCTGAACATTCGGACCGATGACAGCGATTCTGTGTGTAAAACCATGTCTCTTCCCATGGATCTACACATGATTCCTGAACATTCGGTGCCGTCAGTTGAACGACCCGCCGAAACTGGTGCAAGGCTCAACCCGGTACGCGGTAGAAGCTGATCGACTATTCTATGCATCCTATCCCGACTATGAAATATTGGCAGATCGCGGGCTCTATTTCATAGTTTTTGAGTATGCAAAGGCAATCTATTGCCTTTGCAGGCCATATTGCCAGCTAAAACTATGAAATAACGGTCTTGAATCGGGATTATTTCATAATAAACTATGAAAAACTGCCAATGAAATAGTAAAAATATATAGTTGCAGAGGGAGATCGGCCCTTTGCCTTTGAATCCGCAGCGGGAAGAGGGGATGCATCCGCAGCGGGAAGAGGGGATGCATCCGCAACGAGAAGGGGGGATGCTTTTGACAGTGATGGGGACTTCAAGGTAGAATTGACGGGAGTTTGTGTCCGATAAATCTACCGAAAGATAAACGGCTATGAAGAAACTGCTGAACAACAAACCACTTGTGATCATACTGGCGTCCTTTCCTGTAGGGGCGGCGCTGCTGATCCTGTATCTGAAGATCGGACCAGTAATTTTCGGAGAGTCCTGGGATTCTTCGGATGGTGGATGGATGGATCTGCTGCAGACATTCCTCTTCACGCTCACATGGGGACTACCCATATACGCGTTTATCGGGGTAGGGATCCACAACATTGTGACCTCACCGAACACGGTCCCCAAAGAGAAGGAGAGGATGCCGTGGCACAGGTCGGAGAAATAATAGCACAGAATAAAGGAAATTCCGGGGTCAGGAGATGCACAAAGGCAACACGAGCCTGATATTCATACTGTTTCTGATTGCCATGGTCTCGATCGGATGGGGCGTGGCGTTTCTTTCCCTTGCTGTGTTGCTTGAGAAGATGGAGCCGATGCAGGTCCTGGCCGCAAGGTGGTCGATCACTGCGCTGGTATTCCTGATACTGATGGCTGCAGGGAAGATCAGGTTCAGGTTGCGGGGGAAGAACGCCCTGTTTCTTATCCTGGCGGGCCTCTTCGAACCCTGCGCCTACTCTATACTAGAGGCCTACGGCATCAAACTGACTTCGGCATCTACAAGTGCCATATTCGTCGCATCGATCCCGAGCATGACACTGGTACTGGGGATCCTGCTGTTCAGAAGCAGGGCGGACTTGAAACTTGTCGTCAGTATAGCTATAACCTTCGCCGGGGTGGTCATCGCGACCTTCCTTTCGCCGGCTCTTTCCCTTGGCGGGACTAAGGCCGGGATGATGTGCATGGGACTGGGCGTAGTCGCTGCGAGCATGTACAGCCTGAGCAGCAGGAAGGCGTCGGAAGACTTCGATGCGGGGACGGTTACGGCGGTAATGGCCTTCGAGGGTGCGATATTCTTTAACATAATTGCCTTTGCGCAGGGACATAGAGGGGACACATTCCTGTTACCGTTCTCTGACTGGACCCTTGCGGGGCACATGCTGTTTCTCAGCGTGTTCTGCGCCTTCGGCTCATATTTCTGTTACAACAGATTGCTGAGGGATGTTGAGCCGGCCCTGGCAACCAATATAGCCGGAAGCCTGTCCACTATAATAGGTGTGGTCTGCGGCATCCTGTTCATGGGGGATATCTGGGGATGGTACACCGTGGTAGGGCTGTGTATCACGCTGATAGGAGTGTGGCTCTCCACATCCAGAATAAAGGAGGACAAACAGTCCCTTGATAATTCCGAAGGCATGTAATAGAATAAGATCGTGAGAAGTCAGAGCCTTAAGGCTTGAGATTGCCACCCGTCCGGGTGGCTTTTTTTTCAGGAGGAGAAAATGAATATATACATGTTCTGGCCAATAGCACTGGCTGTGGGAGCGGATATCGTCTATCAGGTGTCTGCAAAGTCAACGCCGACTCAGCTCAATCCATTCGCTTCGCTGACTATAACCTATCTCATAGGGGCGGCGGTGTCACTGATCGTATTCTTCGTAACAAGCAGGGGCGGCAATTACATAGAGGAACTTCACAACATCAACTGGACCGCCTTCGCCCTCGGGCTTGCCATAGTGGGCCTTGAGGCGGGGAGCATCTACATGTACAAGGTCGGATGGAATCTCAACACAGGCTATATAGTCAAGTCCTGCTTCCTGGCACTGGCATTGATCGTAGTAGGGTATCTCATCTACAAGGAACAGATCAGCGCAACCAAGATCGCCGGTATCGCGGTATGCATGGTCGGGCTGATACTGATCAACCGCTGATCCGGGCCGAAACCGCTCCGCTGATCCGGGCCGAAACCGTTCTGCCGATCCGGGCCGAAATCGTTCTACTGGAAAGGTCGGCCCCGATGAAATATAATATATCCGGGAGGACATTCATATGAAGACAGCGCTGGTTATCATTCTGGGTATAGGCTTTATCGTCGGCATGTTCTATGTGGCGAAGAGGAATACCACCGGCAAGACAGGGTGGGACGATGTCCCTAAGGATCAGAGAACAAAGGTGATCAAAAAAGGCATTGTTGGAGCCTTAGTTGCAACTCTTCTGATCGCTGCTGTTTCCGCCATCGGCATTTATTTGAATCCCATGTCATGGGATTCCCTCTGGCATAACGGCTCAGAGCTATCAGATGAAGAAGATGAAGTCGACAATTCTCCCGTCAGGACATTCGATGGATACATCCTGGACGATACGATCCTGGTGCCGACTCCTGACGGTTATGAGGAAACAGATGAGTACGATTCCCCTTATCTTGAATTCCGCAAAGCAACGAAGAAACGGCTGAATAAGTTTGAGGTGGCCGTTTATGATGGCCTGGGCTTCGCAGGCATGACGGATAAGATCGATGAAGATGTGTCAAATGGCACCTATGACGGAGAAGTCAAGACAGATCTGGGGACTTTCTATTATTCTCTCTTCGACGAGGACGAACCCGACTTCTACGGAGAAAGCATTGCCAGATATACCAACGAAGCAAGACTGGACTTGGACGATAAAACGATCTACGTGACCATAACCAGCCCGAAACTCACGAAATACGACAACGAGATGTTCGTGGACTATCTCAAATCGGTCGCGAAACCGGAGAAGGCGACGGAGAAGAAAATCGACTACATGGTCCTGGTCAACAGGGACCATATACTTCCCGATGACTGGGAGGAGGATCTCGATACCGTAAGTCTGCCAAATTCCGTCGGTGATGAGGTGGTCGCCGAGCGGAGAGCATATGAGGCCTATGAGCAGTTGAGACAGGATATGGAGAAGGAAGGAGTCCACCTGCAGCTGGATTCCGCATATCGCAGCGTGAAAGAGCAACAGGAGATCGTGGATGACTTCACCGGGAAGTACGGTAAGGAATATGTCAGCAAATACGTTGCTGTTCCCGGTTACTCCGAGCATCATACGGGCCTTGCTCTGGATCTTTACTTCCAGGTGGACGGAAAAGACATATACGAAAATGAAGACCTGGTAAAGTATCCCGAGATCTGGGAGAAGATACATGCCAGACTTGCCGACTACGGATTCATCCTCAGATACCCGGAGGGCAAGGATTCGATCACAGGATGTGCCTATGAGCCATGGCATATCCGGTATCTGGACTCGCCGGAAAAGGCGAAGGAAATCACCGAAAAAGGTATAACCTTAGAGGAATACCTGAAGTAGATGAAATGATCACCGATCAGGAGGTTATTAGATGCTGAGAAATGTTACGAAGCAGGACATGGAATTTGTCCTGGAACTGAACAGAGTGAATGTGGAGGTCCTCTCTCCAATGGACGCGGACAGATTCGACTACTTCATGAATGTGGCCGAGATGTTCCGGGTGGAGGAGGTAGGTGGCAGGCCGGCGGCTTTCATTATCGCTCTGAGAGAGGGACTGGCCGATTACACAAGCGAGAATTACATATGGTTCTCCGAAAACTACGAGAAGTTCCTCTACGTGGACCGAATAGTGATCGACGAAGAATACAGAAGCAGAGGACTTGGCCGCAGCATTTACAATGAGGTCTTCGATCATGCAAAGGCAACGGACATCCCCGTCGTAACATGCGAGGTGGACATCATCCCGTATAACGACCCCAGTCTGAGATTCCATAGAGAAATGGGCTTCGAAGAAGTTGGGCAGCAGGTCATAAGGGGCGGCGAGATAAAAGTGTCGCTTCAGATCAGAAAGATCTGACAGATAAATGATTCATACCCGGTCTTTGAGGAATCTGTGCAGCTGCTTCTTGTAGCTGCACAGTTTTTCTGTACAGTTGCCGCAGCTGAGGTATTCGTTGCTTTTCTCAGAGAACCGCTCCGGATGGAAGTAGAATACGAGCTCCCAGCGAAGGAGCAGAATAAGAGACATGAAGAAGAGGCTCCATGTGTAGGGAGTCTTGACGAAGAAGAGGGGTGTGAACATCATGGCGTAGTCCCAGTTGTAGATACGGCATGATCCACAGCATTTGTTTTTGAGAAACCAGGTTTGGAAAGGACAGAAGAAGAGAATGCAGATCATATCGCAGACAGCGAAGGCGCAGGCGATCAGGATCATTATTCCCTCGTCGAATACATGTGCCATGTACAGGGCGCCGAATACGACGTTTAGTCCCACCCATGAAAAGGCAACGAGCATCGTCCCGTTGTTGTCGGGGATCTCGATACTGGGATCGGCGGGAGCGATATAGTTCCTGCCGAACTGTTTCTGAGAGCCGGGACTTTCGAAGCGGGTGGGAAAGAGGCGCATGAGCATCTCTACCATGAAGACGATCCAGATGATCCCCAGGACTACGGTCCGGATCCGCATATCCATGCCGAGATGCATCTCTTCGTTCATTCGCCACGTGATATAGACTCCGAGGAACAGCAAAAACAATCCGGCTCTATATGCCAGTCGGATGATGTGCCAGACCATGACAGAAGTTAGTTTTTTCTTCGCTGTTTCCATAATCCGATTATAACACAGGAGCAAAACGACTGGTGGAGACATATGGTTGGTGCTATAATCTCGGTAGTAAGCAGGAACCTCAGGACAGGGGAGATCGCATATGAAGATAAGTTTTCTGACCGAGAACAAAACGGACCGGGAAGGCATCCTGGCGGAACACGGCCTGTCCGTCCACATAGAAACAGGGAACAGGAAGATCCTTTTCGGTGCGGGAGCATCTGATATTTTCGCATATAATGCGGAGCGGATGGGTATCGATCTTGCCCGGATCGAGATGGCGGTGGTGAGCCACGGACACTACGATCACACGGGAGGATTCCCCCTCTTTTCCTGAGTCAACTCAAAAGCACCCATCTACATCCATAAGAATGCATTCAGGCAATCTCATGGATCATCCGAGGGTAAGATCGAGAAGGAGATGTGCGGCATCAGATGGTCCGATGAACAGAAGGAGGCTCTTGAAGGGCGCATGCATCTGACCGATGGGCCCATCTTCATGAACGAGAACATTGGAATCACCGGTACCGTGCCGCTCACCGAGGGGTTCGAGCCTTCGGAGAAGTTCTACTACGCCAACCTGGACGGCAATCCGGTGGAGGATGACATGTCCCACGAGCAGTGTCTGGTCATAAGGGAGGAAACCGGACTCTATGTGTTCTCGGGGTGTTGTCACAGAGGAGTTGTGTCGGCTATCGAGGCTGCAAAGGCAATGTTCGACGGCGAGAAGATAGCTCTTCTGGTTGCGGGGATGCACCTTTATGAGGCGGACCATAAGACAAGAGCCCATGTTATAAACAGACTGATGCAGATGGACGTGGAGAAGATAATGCCGGTCCACTGCACCGGCATGGAAGCTATCTGTGAACTCAAAAGCATGCTGAGAGACAGATGCATCATCGCCCAGGCAGGTAGAAGTTACGAGTTTTGAGGAGAAGAAAATGGACTATAAATGCACTACACCTTTTGAATTCACATTACCGACAAAGATCGTCTACGGATGCGGTGTCATCAGCCAGCTGGCAGACGAGGTCAAGCTGGTGGGAGGCAGCAGGGCTCTGGTCATGACGGATCCCGGCATCGTAGCTGCTGGCATCGCAGCCAGGGTGACGGACCTTCTGGATGAAGCGGGCATCGCATATGAGGTCTTCGACGGAGTCGAAGCAAATCCCAAGGATGTGAATGCGGAGGAAGGCGCCCGCATGGCGAGGAAGATAGACGCAGACTGCCTCATCGCAGTGGGAGGGGGAAGTCCCATAGACTGTGCAAAGGCAACGGGCGTCCTGTTGGCTCACGATGCGGAACACATCAAGGCCTACGAGGGCAAGACGGCGGCAACCCTCCAGGGACCGCCTCTCATCACCGTGCCCACAACATCGGGAACGGGAAGCGAGATAACATTCTCTTCGGTCATCACCGACACGAAGAACCAGTACAAGATGACCATCAAGAGTCCATATACAGCAGCGACGACTGCTGTCTGCGATCCGGAGCTGACCCTGAGCGTTCCTCCGATGGTAACTGCAACCACGGGAGTGGATGCCCTGACACATTCCATCGAAGGATTCACTGCGCTGAACAGCGAGCCCATAGGAGATGCAGCAGCTCTCTATTCCATAGAACTAATATCCAAATATCTGGTCAGAGCCGTAGAGGACGGTTCCGACATCGAAGCCAGAGGGAACATGCTCATGGCCAGCATGCTGGGAGGCATATCCTTCAGCCACTCGGATGTGGCAGCGGTCCACTGCATAGCCGAAGCCCTGGGCAGCATGTACGATCTTCCTCACGGGACGTGTAATGCCATATTCCTGCCCTATGTGATGGAGTACAATATGGATCACTGCGTGGACAGATATGCCAGGGTAGCTACTGCTATGGGACTGGATTGGGAAAGGCCGGAGGATGGAGCGAAAAAAGCCGTTGCCTTTGTAAAACAACTGACACAGGACGTGAAACTGCCAACATTCGCATCCCTGGATCCGGATCCCGCAGATTTCCCCAAACTGGCTCAGATGGCATTCGAGAACGGATCCAACGAGGATAACCCGAGGCCGATGGAGGCAAAGGATTACGAGATAATTCTGGATAAGGTCTACAAAGGATGATAGGAACATTTGTTAACATGGCCACCATAGTGGTGGGAAGCCTTGCCGGTGGCCTGGTCAAAAAAATAGTAAACGAAAAGATCAACGCAGCCCTTTATAACGCAATGGGACTTGCGGCCCTTGGCCTCGGTCTCAACGCCGTGGTGCAGAACATGCCCGACAGCAAATACCCCGTGCTTTTCATCGCAAGTCTGGCTATCGGAGGGGCTATAGGCACCGCCATCGATATCGACGGTAGGGTTGGACGACTGACTGCAAACAAGGGGAAAGGTCCGGCTGAGACTGCAGGCGGAGGAGATGTGCCGGAGGGAACCTCAAAGTCCCTTGGCGAGGGTCTTGTGACAGGCTCTCTCATTTTCTGCGTAGGGACCCTGTCCATTCTTGGCCCTGTCCAGGCAGCGCTCTATCAGGACCACACCTATCTGTATACCAACGCTACTTTGGATCTTGTGACCGCTATGGTACTTGCGGCTACCTACGGAGTGGGTATGTGCCTCGCCGCAGGCATCCTGTTCCTCTGGCAGGGCGGCATATACGGTCTTACCATTCTATGCGGCGACTTCATAACCGGTACTATGATGACCGAACTCTCAATAGTTGGAGGGTTCCTCATCGCCATGTCAGGCCTGGCCATTCTTAACATCAAGGACTGCAGGACGCTGAATTTCCTGCCGGCCCTCTTCATTCCGGTGATCTGGTGCCTCATCCTCTCGGCCCTGTGATTTCTGGTTTTTTGTGGCATCTGTAACCCTTCTGTAACCGAACAGTAACTATACTGTAACCGTCAAGTAACCGAACTGTAACCGAAGCCGGTGCGTTACGGTTTCAGTTTTTTTGAAAACGGAGGGGGCTCTATGGAGTTTCAATACTACCTTGTATATCTGGTCGTAAACATAATATGCATTGCCTTTGCGTTGACTATTTATGCCAGGCTGTCCAGAAACATAGGAAGCGGAATCGAGATCAAGCTGTTCAAGCTGATGCTCGTCATGTACATGGCCTTCCTGGTCTGTGAGATAATCTGGTCTGTTGGAGTGGGAGGATTCCTGCCCGTTTCACCAAGGGCCGGCAGCATCATCAAGGTGATCGGGACTGCATTCATCCCCATCATGGTATACATGTGGTTTCTGTATGCAGAGATCAGATTCGAAAATCCCTGGGCATATACGCCCAGGTTCAGAGTGCTGGCATTCATTCCTCTTGGCATTATGCTCCTGGTTTACCTGTCTACACCGGCCACGAAACTGGTGGCTGATGTTGCAACTGACGGGACCATGATCCCGGGGCCCATGATCGCTCTGAATGGTCTCATAGACAATATTTACGGGGTGGCTGTAGTCGCCCATGCGATCATACTCATGATCAGAGACAGGAGCAGACAGAAGCGCAGGGTATACATCACCCACATACTCTTCATAGCCATATGTACCGTCGGAGGTATCGCCGATGCGGTGATCTCGGGAACTCCCATAATGCCTCTTGCCATAATGCTCTCCTACACGGTCCTCTTCATAAACCTGCAGGAGTCCAAGATCAGCAACGATGCTCTCACAGGTCTGAACAACAGGAGACGTGCGGACAGATATATAAACGATCTGCTGGAGGAAACCGGCGAGGAGCATCCTTTCTGCCTTTTCCTCATCGATATCGATGACTTCAAATCCATCAATGAGAAGTTTGGATATGTGGAAGGGGACAAGACGCTGAACGCCGTCTCAGATTCCCTGAGATCTACCGTGGGAAGATGGAACGGGTTCACTGCAAGGTGGTCCGGAGATGAATTTCTGGCTATCATCAAGACGGGAAGCGCAGACGATATCAGAGAGTTCAGAGATGAGCTCGCAAGATCCATGAAGAAGGCAGCCCAGGCCAACGACCTTCCCTGTGAAATAACTGTGAGCACAGGCCGAGAGATAGTCGTAGACGGCAGCAGGACCCCGGCTGAGATAATAAACTCCGCCGAGATAAAGCTCTACGAAGTGAAGGCTTCCAAAGGAGTTGGAAGATAAGGGATACATAGTAGCCACATAAGAGTGGTGTAATGTAAAAATACTTGACAGCGACGCCCGGGGCGCATATAATCTCGCTGTCAAGTATTTTTGCTTGTCATAACCGGTCGGCCGGCCGATCCGGCCAGGTCAGAGAGTGATCGACAATGGAAGGAAGCATCGACAGGATAGCTGAAGAGAGTCTGCTCTATGATCTCTATGGAGGCCTTCTAAGCCCCAGACAGGGACAGATAGTTGAACTCTATACCCAGGAGAATCTTTCTCTTGCGGAGATATCTGAAGAACTGGGCATAAGCCGCCAGGCAGTCCACGACGCTCTCAGGAACGGGCAGAGATCCCTCGAGAGGTACGAGGATAAACTCGGACTTGTGAAGAGGCTCCTCAGGACGGAGGAAGCCATAGAGGAGATCGATAACAGGATCCTGGGCCTGATCGATGATGCCAGGGCCGGCGGATCCGAAATGGAGGCTGCAAACAGACAGCTTATCAGCGAACTCAGGAAGATCAAGTCCATAATCGACGGACTCGAAGATTAAGAGGGTAAGAATATGGCATTCGAAGGATTGTCTGATAAATTACAGGGAGTCTTCAAGGGACTCAAAGGCAAGGGAAGCCTGACCGAATCCGATATAGATGCGGCCATGCGAGAAGTCCGGCTTGCTCTTCTGGAAGCCGATGTCAACTTCAAGGTCGTCAAGGAATTCGTCGCATCCGTAAAGGAGAAATCCCTTGGCGAAGAGGTGATGAAGAGTCTGACTCCCGCCCAGCAGGTCATCAAGATCGTAAACGAAGAGCTTACCGATCTCATGGGCGGCACCGACAGCAAGCTGACCTATTCATCAAGAGGTTTCACCGTATATATGATGGTGGGACTGCAGGGTACAGGTAAGACTACGACCTGCGGTAAGCTGGCTGCTTATCTGAAGAAGAACGGGAAGAAGCCTATGCTTTGCGCCTGTGATATTTACAGGCCGGCTGCTATCGACCAGCTGGAAGTGGTTGGAGAAAGTGTCGATACGCCGGTCTTCACCATGAGACAGAGCAGCGATCCCGTAGAGATCGCCGAGGCTGCCATCAAGGAGGCCGAAAAGAAGGGGCTAAACGTTCTCATAATCGATACAGCAGGTAGACTCCAGATCGATGAAGAACTGATGGAGGAACTGTCCCGCCTTAAAAAATCCGTACGTCCCCACGAGATACTCCTGGTTGTGGACGCACTTACCGGACAGGACGCAGTCAACGCAGCCGAAGGTTTCCATGAGAGGCTCGGCATCGACGGCATCATCATGACCAAGATGGACGGTGACTCCAGAGGCGGTGCAGCACTGTCCACAAAGAAGGTCACAGGATGTCCCATCAAGTTCGTCGGTATGGGAGAGAAGATGGATGCCCTTGAGGCCTTCCATCCCGACCGTATGGCAAGTCGTATCCTGGGCATGGGCGATGTCATGTCACTCATAGAAAAGGCTCAGGAGGATTACGACGAACAGAAGGCCGAGGAACTTGAGGAGAAGATAAGAAAGAATCGCTTCACCCTGGATGACTTCCTGGATCAGATGGGTCAGATCAGGAACATGGGCGGCATAGCCAAGGTGCTGGGTATGATGCCCGGCATGGGCAAGCAGAGGGAGGAGGACATCGCCAGAGGCGAGCAGGAGTTCGTTCAGTACGAGGCCATAATCCAGTCCATGACCAGGAAGGAGAGGGAGGAGCCCTCGATCCTGAACGCCAGCCGCCGCAAGAGGATAGCGGCAGGTTCCGGTCAGTCGGTACAGAAGGTCAACCAGCTGATCAAACGATATGACGAGGCCCGGAAGATGATGAAACAGATGATGAAACCCGGCGCCGAGAAGAAAATGAACAGGATGTTCAGAGGCTTTTAGCCCTCGACATACATATAAGCACTTTATTTAACAGGAGGAAATAAAAATGGTAAAAATCAGACTCAAGAGAATGGGAGCACACAAGAAGCCCTTCTACCGTATCGTAGTTGCGGATTCCAGAACACCCAGAGACGGACGCTTCATCGAGGAGATCGGATACTACGATCCCATGAAGAAACCTGCAGACGTGAAGATCGATGAGGAAAAGGCAAAGAAGTGGATGTCCACAGGCGCCCAGCCTACCGAGACGGTCAAGAGACTCTTCAAGAACAGCGGCATTATTTAAGAAAGCGGTGATTTCAATGGTAGAATTAGTCAGTGCAATAGCAAAGTCACTGGTTGAACATCCCGATCAGGTCGAAGTCACACAGACCGTAGTCGACGGCTCCACCGTCATCCAGCTGAAGGTAGCTGAAGACGATATGGGCATGGTCATCGGCAAGCAGGGTAGGATCGCAAAGGCAATCAGGACCGTCGTCAAGGCGGCTGCCACCAGAAGCGATCAGAAAGTATTGGTCGAGATCGTTCAGTGACAGATAGGATACTTATAGGCAAGGTAACCAGTCCAGTGGGACTCAAAGGTGAGGTAAGAGTATACAACTACTCGGACCGGATCCAGGTCTGGGAGGAGACGGAAGAGATCATCGTCGGCGACAGGCCCAGAAGTGTGGAGAAGATGAGGGAGCAGAAGAACATGCTCGTCATCAAATTCAGCGGCATCGACTCTCGTGAGGACGCCGAGGCCATAAGGAACGCTGAACTTTTCGTCACGGAAGACGATCTTCCCCAGCTGGAAGAAGGTGAGATCTACATAAGGGATCTCATTGGCATGGAAGTGGTCGAGGCACCCGATCCGGAGGGGAAACTCATCGGAAAGGTAGAAGAGGTGATCGACAATGAGTTTCAGGATATCCTGAAGGTCAGAACTCCCGATGGTAAGGAAGTCATGATCCCGGCGGTGGAGCCTATCCTCGTCGAAGTGGACGAGGAAAAGGGTACCATCCTGGCAGACCTGCCGGAGGGCCTGCTGGATCTGTAAGAAGTAACACTCCCTCAGAAAGACGACATCAGAAAATGAAGATCAATGTACTTACGATTTTTCCTGAGATGTTCGAGCCTGTAGTCGGCGGGAGCATGCTTGGCAGAGCCTGCGACAGAGGAATTCTGGACATCAGTCTCCACGACATAAGAGACTACACACAGGACAAGCACAACAGGACCGACGATGCACCCTTCGGTGGCGGCGGCGGAATGGTAATGATGGCTGATCCTGTGTTCAGATGTCTTGAGGATATCGGAGCCGGGGGAAAGAAACTGATCTACATGTCTCCGCGAGGCAGGGTCCTGGATCAGGAGATGATAGAAGAGTATGCGGCTACGGAGGAGATGGTGATCCTGTGCGGTCACTACGAAGGGGTGGACCAGAGGATACTGGACCACTGGGACGCGGAGGAAGTCTCCATCGGAGACTATATCCTGACAGGCGGTGAGATCCCGGCCATGGTACTCATCGATGCAGTGGCCCGCCTTATCCCAGGAGTCCTGGGTAACGAGGATTCGGCAATGGATGAATCCATATACTCGGGTCTGCTCGAACATCCCCAGTATACTCAGCCGAGACTCTACAGAGACATACCGGTGCCCGAGGTCCTCCTGGGTGGGAACCACAGGGAGATAGACCTGTGGAGATTCCGCAAGTCACTGGAACTGACTGCAGAGAGGAGGCCTGAGCTTCTGAGGGCTTTTGCAAAGGCAAGGGATGGCCTTCCAAAAGACCACCCGGACAGCCTGTCCAGGGATGAAAAGAAGATACTGGCTCAGATAATGAGCGGGATCGGATCAGATGATGAATGATCACGGAGCCACACGAGTGGCTCCCTTTTTATTGGGAAATAGAGGGCGATAACTACATATTGTGCATTGCACGGTCAGTCGCTTTGGTGTAGAATAAAGTGATGAAAATCAGTATTCCGAAGAAGATTCGAAAATTTATCATATATTATCTTGCAGCCCTGCTGATACTATATCTAGTGATCGTTCTGGCACCTAAGGCGACGGATGCTTTTGAGAGCACAGAGATCCTTCAGCCGGGGAGTTTGAAGTTGTCCTGTGAGACAAGCGGATACTTCGTCAAAAAAGAGGCTATCGCCACAGCGGGCAATGCGGGGACTTTGAAGTACAAGCATAAGCCCGGAGCCATCGTCGGCAAGGACTGGCCCATGTCCTCCATCGAAAGCGGAGATGCTATCCAGGAGGCCGGAGAAAACGTTTCCTCCGCCTTTGCATCCCAGATGAAAAACCTGGAGAAATTCGACAGGGTCGTGGAGACGAACTACTCTCCAATAAGCGGCGTCTTCTCGCTGACCATAGACGGCGGCGAAGCCTACTTCTCACCGGAGAACCTGGAGAACATAACCAGGAAAGAAGCTGAGTCCCTGTCGGTCAAGAAGAAGTCCCTGAAGAGGACAAACACCACCGCAGGAGACCCCATATTCAAGATAACCTCAGACGGCCGATGGTACTTCGTCTGCTGGCTCAAAAAAAATGACAGGGAACACTTCGACGAAGGACAGGATGTCACGCTGAAACTTCCTGAGGGCGAAGTCCTGGCAACTGTGGATAGCATAACCAAGGAAGACAAGAAGAGATACCGTTACGTCATATCATCCAACAGATTCTACAAGGGGATCGATGAAGCCCGCCACGAGGATGCAACCATAACGGGAAGCAACGTGACCGGCCTCATAATGGACAACGACTGCATCATCGAGAAGAAGGGAGTGGAGGGCGTCTACGTCAGAGACAAGAACGGCGATTACGCTTTCACGCCCATCCGGGTCATAAGTACCGACGGAAATGAGTCAGTTGTCAGCGAATCCAGATACTACGACGATAAGGGCAAGACGGTGCTCACCGTAAGCGTATATGACGAGGTATCCAAGAACCCGAAGAAGGAGCTTAAGAGGGACCTGAAGAGAGAAGCCAAAGAAAAAGAAAAGAAGAAAAAGGAACAGGAATAGAGGAGGGCAAAGGCAACAGATCACATGGAAGACATAAGAGGAAATCTAGACAGAGTACATGAAAGGATCGGGGCTGCATCTGCCGCAGCGGGCAGGTCGGCCGATGAAGTGATCCTGGTGGCAGTCAGCAAGACCAGGACTCCGGAGGAGATCAACACAGCAATAGATGCAGGCGTCACCGATATCGGCGAGAACAAGGTCCAGGAGATCATGGACAAGTACGATCATGTCAAGCCTGTCAGATGGCATATGATAGGCCATCTTCAGACCAACAAGGTCAAGTACATAATAGACAAGGTGGATCTGATACACTCGGTAGACTCTCTGAAGCTGGCAAAGGAGATCAACAAAAGGGCAGGGTCCCACGGTATAACCATGGACATCCTGGTACAGATCAATCCGGCCGATGAGGAGAGCAAATTCGGAGTCAGCCTTGATCAGACAGGGGAACTGGTGGAGAGCATCCTGGCAGAGTGCGAGAACATCAGGATAAGGGGGCTTATGAGCGTGGCTCCCATCGCCGAGGATCCCCGCGACGTCAAGCCATATTTCGACCGGGTGAAGGAAAAGTACGATGAATTCAGCGGGATAGATCATCCAAACCTGGATTTCAAATATCTGTCCATGGGTATGTCCCACGATTTCGAGGTCGCCATAGAGGCGGGAGCGAACGTGGTCCGTGTGGGCAGTGCCATATTCGGAGAAAGAGATTATACCAAGTTCAGGCAGGAACAGGAGGGTAAATAAGATGGGCGTATTTGACAAGTTCAAGGACATGATAGGTATCGACAGCTACGATGATGAGTACTATGACGATATCCAGCAGGATGAAGAATACGGTATCTCCACCTACTACGACAATGAAGAGGAGACTTCCGACATCGACACCAACGTTTCTTCGAGGAGACATACAGGCAACGTGTTCTCCATGCAGGACAAGAAGGTGAAGGCTATAACGAGCGCATTCAAACTCGTGGTCATAGAGCCCCAGGGCTTCGATGAGTGCTCCAGACTGGTGGACGACCTCAAGAGCAGAAAGCCTGTGATAGTAAACCTTGAGAAGCTGGATGTGGACCTTGCACGGAAGATCTTCGACTTCCTCGGCGGCGCCACCTATGCCCTCAATGGAAACGTACAGAAGATAGCAAACAATATATTCGTCTTTGCGCCGGAAAATGTGGCTATAGATGCGGAAAGCGAGCATCAGCCCTACAATTTCACCGACCAGAATGACGATTACACCCCCTGGAGCTGATTTGGAGGATAAGCGATGATCAGACCTATAGACATCCAGGAGAAGGAATTCTCCAGAGCCGTCAGAGGATACAAGGAAGATGAGGTAAAGGCCTTTCTCGACGAGATAACCATAGACCTTGAGAGACTCCTCAATGAACTGAGAGAGACCAAGGAGGAAAACGGCAGGCTCGTAGAGGAGCTGGAGAGACACAGAGGCTCAGAAGGCACTGTGGTGGAGACTCTTGAAGCGGCCAAGTCCCTCATGTCAGACATATCCACAAGTGCGGAGAAGAGAGCCGACATCCTTCTGAAAAATGCAGAGCTGGATGCCGAGCTCATGAAGAAGGAAGCCAGGGAGAATGCGGAGAGCATCTCAAGAGACAGCGAGGCGCTGAGGGCCCGCTACATCAGTTTCAGAGCCAAGTTCAAGCAGCTCCTTGAATCGGAACTTGCAAGATTCGATTCCCTGACAGAGGAGATCTTCCCGGAGAACAGGATCGGAGACTTCGACGATCTTCCCCCTGCACCAAAACAGGAAATGAGTGACACAATGGTGGTCACATCCGACACACTCAGGACCGATAGGATCGATTAAGGAGGCGGGGTGCCTGCGGCACCCCTTTTTCTATGATATACATTCTGCTTATAGTCGCAGTCCTGGTGCTGGACCGCATTGTCAAGATCGCCGTGAGCACTGGGATGGAACCGGGACAGTCGATACCGGTGATCGACGGCATATTCCACATCACATACGTACAGAACTCCGGCGCAGCCTTCAGCATGCTCCAGGGTCATCCTGCGCTGCTCATTGTCTTCCCGGCTGTAATAATCGGTATAGGGATCGTCTTCATCTGTGTCAGGCACAGGGCATATAACCGCATATTCATGATATCCCTGGCTCTCATATGCGGAGGAGGACTGGGCAATCTCACGGACAGGATGTCCCAGGGTTATGTGGTGGACATGTTCGATTTCAGGATATTCCCCGTATTCAACGTAGCGGATATATGCGTCTGTGTAGGCTGCGGTCTGCTCATGCTGTATATGATCGTTTACAACAACAGGAACACTGACGATGAAGGATAGTGATCAGAGAAAAAAACAGATATTCAGGATAGGAGAAGAGGAAGAGGGTCTTCGAATAGACAAGGCCCTTGCTCAGCTGAGTTCTGAGTTTTCGAGAAGCTTCATCCAGAAACTCATAGTTCAGGATTCGGTCACGATAAACGGCGATCCGGTGACGGACAAGAAGCAGCCTGTAGCTGCTGATGACGTGATCGAGATCCTGCTGCCGGAGCCGTCCATGGTCGACGTGGAGCCTCAGGACATCCCTCTTGATATCGTCTATGAGGACGATGATGTGCTGGTGGTGAACAAGCCTGCAGGCATGGTAGTACATCCTGCCGCAGGCAATCCTGACGGCACTCTGGTCAATGCTCTGGTGTACAGATACAGTGACAGACTTTCGTCCATAAACGGGATCCTCAGGCCCGGGATAGTCCACAGGATAGACAAGGATACCAGTGGACTGATCATGGTAGCCAGAAACGATATGGCTCACGAAGCCCTGTCTAAGCAGCTGGCGGAGCACAGCATCCTGAGGAAGTACAGGGCAATAGTCCTCGATAACATCAGGGAGGATGAGGGGACGATAGACAAGCCCATAGGCAGGGATCCCTCCAACAGACTCAGGTTCGCCGTGGATCCCCGCGGCAAGGATGCGGTGACCCACTACCGGGTCCTTGAGAGATTCGGCAGATATACATTCATAGAGGCTCAGCTGGAGACGGGACGCACTCACCAGATAAGGGTACACATGGCATATATCAAACATCCTCTACTTGGAGATGCCCTATATGGGCCAGAAAAGAACAGGGCGGGAGCATCCAGACAGATGCTCCATGCACAGACCCTTGGGTTCGTCCATCCTACAAGCGGGGAGGAGATGGTTTTCGAATGTGAGCCTCCCGAGGACTTCGGCAAAGTCCTGGGGCTGCTCAGATCCGGGGTCAGATGACCATAGCGATGTCACAGGCCTAAGGGGGAATTCAGATCAAGGCTTTTTTGATGAGTGGAACTGTTCGCGCAGATAGCCTAGACATTTTTCACAAACATACCCGTTCTTGAAGATCAGGGTATCGCGGTAGTTGCAACCGCAGATGCTACATTGCTTTTTCATAGAACACGCTCCTTTCACGTAAGGACTTGTGCAGGCCCGTGGCATCGCAAGGTTGTATTACAACATTAAATATTCGTCAGATCTTTTTCAATATAAATATGGGCATATGGTATCAAGAGTCACCTTGTTGCCATATAGCTCCATAAAACTGATACGAAATGGAAAGATTCACTCTGAGAAAACTGGATAATGGGATAATAGCAGGGATCCACTGGCCTGTCTCGGATCCTGAGGCCATCATATGCATCATCCACGGCATAGGAGAGTATGGCGAAAGATATGGGCGTGTTGCGGGCAGACTCAATGAGGCGGGATTTTCGGTGTTTTCCATGGATCTGAGAGGGCACGGAAGGTCCCTGGGAAAAAGGGGAGACTGCGCTCCCAGAGATGAAGTGCTGGAGGATGTCAGCGCACTGATTTCTCACGCATCGAGAGCATATCCGGGAAGAAAACTCATGATCTACGGACACAGCCTCGGCGGCAATATAACGTTGGATTACAGGGACAGAGGCGCTTTTCGCGATCTTCCCTCGGCCTATCTTCTGTCTGCACCATGGATTCGGCTGGTCAGATCCATTCCCCCCATCGCATACGGGGCTGCAAAGGCAATGTTCCACATTGCCCCCGGATTTACTATTGGATCCAGGGTCAGCGAGGACAAACTGGGCAATCCTGAAAACATCCTTCCCTATCATTCAGATCCGATGATACACAACAGGATCTCCATAAGGTGTGCAGTTGAGGGCTTCGAGACCGGCCGCAGGCTGGGATCCGTGCCATACGACAGACCATCACATGTTCCGACCCTTATAATGCATGGCGGAAATGACGGTATATGCGATATAGAAGGTTCCAGGGATTTCTGCCGCATCAGGAAGCGGGCAGGGGAGAATGTGGAATTCAAAGAACTGCCGGGGATCCTCCATGAGATCCACAATGGTGGTCCTGAGAGCAATGGGGATGAGGTCCTGGAGATGATGGTAGACTTCTTCAGAAGATTCTGAGAAGGTTTTCAGTCGGAAAGCGCCCCGGGTATCCCGGGATCTACATAGAGAGTCTTATTATGAGTGAAAATGACCATTCCGGGCTTGGCGCCGGATGGTTTTTTTACGTGGCGGATAAGGGTGTAGTCCACGGGAACGTTTGATGATGCATTTCCCTTGCTGTGGAATGCGGCAATGGAAGCAGCTTCTGCCAGATCCTCTTCAGTTGCCTTTTTGCCGTCGAGAAGCAGCACCACGTGGGAGCCGGGAATGTCCTTGGTATGGAACCACAGGTCGGACCCCGATGCACGTTTCGTGGTCAGCCAGTCGTTCTCCTTGTTATTTCTTCCTGCAAGGCAGGTCAGCCCCGATGAGAGTGTATAGCTGTGGGGGGAGGGCCTGCTCTTGGCCCTGGAGGACTGTTTTTTCGTTTTTCTCTGACGTATATAGCCGTTTTCGGTGAGCTCCTGGCGTATGAGGTCCAGTTCCTCTATGCTCTGGGCCTGATCGATGAAGGCTGATACCGACTCGAGATACTTTATATCCTCAGTGGTCTCTTCGATCTGGACAGCCTTTTCCCTGACTGCAGTCTTGGCCTTGGCGTACTTCTTATAGTACTGCTGGGCATTGCGGGAAGGGGAAAAGCGGGGATCGAGGGGTATCTCGACCTCATTACCGTCGTAATAGCTGGTGACGGTGACTTTTTTCGAGCCGGGGGCGACCTGATGGAGATTGGCGGTCAGAAGCTCGCCATAGAGCCTGAATCTGTCGGAATCTTCAGCTTTTGCCCTGTCTTCCTCCAATCTCTGCAGCTTGAGTCCCATCTTATCGAGGCTGGACTTAGTGATACGGGACAGATCTGCAGCCTTCTGACGTACGATGTTGCTGGATTCCCTGTGAGAATAGAAGTATTCGCAGGCCTGGCTGATATGGTCGAAACCAAGGGACCTGAACCCGGCATCCTCCTCGTAGAGTCTAAGAGGCACAGCGTGGAAGTCTGCAGGCCGATCATCCTCATCCAGGTAGACTACAGGCTCAAAAGAGCCTGCCTCCAAAGACACGACGATCCTGCGAAGCTCGTCATATGCCTTATCAGGATCGAATGAAGCCGGTTCCTGCTCTCCACCGGCGGCGATGCACTGGGCGATGACAGGGGATAATCCGCTTATCCCATCCATGATCGCCTTCTCCGGCCTGAGATCGTCGGAAAAAAGTGCCCTGAACTGATCCCGGCTGATGGAAGAGAAGGGGATCTTGTCCTGAGCCGGCGGCGCCGTGTATTCGATACCGGGAAGTACCTGCCTGACCCGGCTGGAATCGAAGGAAACATGCTTGATGCTGTCGATTATCTTCCCTGAAGCCATATCGAGAAGCAGGATGTTGCTGTGTTTTCCCATGATCTCCACTACAAGTCTGCGGTTTACGGAAAACCCCATTTCGTCCAGGGTCTCCATATCGAAGTGGAGGATACGTTCCCCGTCAGGCTGTGAAATATCAACGATCCTGGCTGCACTGAGATGTTTTCGCATGGCCATGCAGAAGGTAGGAGGAGTTACCGGATTCTCCCCGCCCTGCGATATAAGGTATGCAGCGGGGTGGTTGCCTGCAGCAGAGAGAAGAAGCAGGTATTTCCCCTGCTTCGTATGTATGCTCAACCTCAGCTGCTCCGGCTGAGGCTGATAGATCTTCTCTATCTTGCCCATCACCAGCCTATCCTTTAGTTCGAGCCCTATGGCCATGGTCACTATGCCGTCGTAGGACATGGATCCTCCCGCAAATAACTGTTGCCTTTGCACACTCTTCAACTTACAATACTCATAGTATCACAAAATCCACTGAATTGGAGGATACCATGACAAAAAGCATGACGGGATTCGGCAGGGGAGAATATGCCGATGACAAGAGAAATGTGATCGTCGAGATCAGGACGGTCAACCACAGATATGCGGATATCTCCGTGAAGATGCCCAAGCGCTACACCTTCGCAGAAGAGAAGATCAAAGCCGTGATCAAGGAGAGGATCAAAAGAGGCAAGACCGATGTTTCGGTCATAGTGGAGACCATTTCCGAGGGAGACCTGGAAGTCAGACTCAATGAGCCGCTGGCACGTCAGTACATGGAAAAACTCAGAGAACTGAAGGATGCAGGCGGTCTTGAAGGACAGATCGATATTGGCCTGCTCTCATCCATGCCCGACGTTTTAAGGGCAATTCCCAGCGTGGAAGATGAGGATGAGGTCACTTCCGCCATCTGTGAGGCCTCAGCCAGGGCGGCAGCCGCAAACGAAGAGATGAGGGCTGTGGAAGGTGAAAAACTGGCAGAGGACCTGAGGATGAGGGGCGAGATCGTGAGGAAACTGGTCGATGAGATAGAGACCAGGGCGCCAATGGTCGCAGCCGAGTACGTGGACAGGATGCGGGAACGCATAAGTGAGCTCATAGGCGATGCCATGGAAATACCGGAAGAGAGGATACTCACAGAGGCAGCCATATTCGCGGATAAGTCCAACATCACCGAAGAACTGGTGAGGCTGGACAGCCATATGAAGCAGCTGGGCCAGATCCTCGAGGTGACTGATGAGCCTGTGGGCAAGAAACTGGATTTCCTCGTACAGGAGATGAACAGGGAGGCCAATACCATAGGATCCAAGGCCAACGATATCGAGATCACATCCAGAGTCCTTGAGATCAAGAGCGAGATCGAGAAGATAAGGGAACAGATCCAGAACATAGAGTAGCCCTCACCTGAGATACAGCTGCAGAAACTAAGGCTTGAAGAGCCGGCCCGCCGGTGATATACTTATCGAGTTAGTGATCATGGATCAGCATGGAGAGACAATGAGACAGGGAAAGTTGTTCATCATCTCAGGTCCCTCGGGAACAGGCAAAGGGACACTTTGCAAGATGCTCCTTGAAAGGGACGAGAATCTGGTATTGTCCGTTTCCGTGACTACCAGACAGCCTCGCAGTGGAGAGGTACACGGCAGAGAGTACTACTTCATCGAAAGAGATGAGTACTTGGACATGCTGTCCGGAGGAGGATTGCTGGAACATGCCAGCGTCTACGGCCAGACGCTCTACGGCACGCCCAGAGAGCCGGTGATGAAGTGGCTCGAGGAAGGCAGGGATGTGATCCTGGAGATAGATGTCCAGGGAGCATTTCAGGTCAGGGAGAATTATCCCCGGTGCGTGCTGATTTTCATACTTCCCCCGTCTATGGAGGAACTTGAAGCCAGGATCACAGGACGGGGATCGGAGACCGACGAAACCATGAGGGCCCGCCTTGCGGAAGCCGAGAAGGAGATCGCTCAGTCCGACAGATACGATTACAGAATAGTGAATGAGGATCTTGAGCAGGCCTGCGCAGACCTGCATGAGATAATAGTGAAAGAGAGAGAAAGGAAGGCGTAGAATGCTTTATCCATCCATAAACACCATCAGGACCAAGGCTGACAGCAGATACACACTTGTGATACTTGCAGCCAAGCGTGCAAGAGACGTGATCGACGGCTATCCGAGCCTCACCGACGAGGATGTGGATAAGCCCGTATCCATCGCGGCAAACGAGATCGCAGACGATCTCATAACCTATCAGGAGGCTGAGTGATCACCTGAGGGTAGATCCTTTAGCCTGACAGACGCCGATCATAGACTTCCCTGAGAGTAGAACCGAAAGGGGGGTCTTTTATGTTGAAAAAAACAATGATGTTCAAGATCAGAAGCAGGATCCACGTAGTGCCTATCGGGGAAATACTCTATCTTGAAAAATACAGGAAGCAGATCAGGGCCCATACGGAGAAGGGGGACCACGTCTTCTATGCCCGCTTCGATGATGTGATGCCCGATCTGGATGTGAGGTTCAGCAGATGCCACAGAAGCTATGTGCTCAACTATGACAGGGTCGTGTACATGGGCGACTATGTCATAAGGATGGATGATTCGTCGGAGCTGTTTTTTGGAAAGCCAACCATACTCAGGATCAAAAAAGACTATGAGTCATATATGGAATGGAAGAGAAAAAAACTGAGGGAAATAGACCTTAAGACAGGATATTTCAGATGAACCTTTGACAACTGGAAAAAACTGGTGTATAATTCCAGTCGTTATGAAAAGGACCACCGGAAAACAGAAGATAGTGACCCTGTGCGTCTCCATCGTGATGCTGCTGGCAGTGCCTACCATGATAAGCGCCGGCACCAAAACCGATGAGGCCACGGTCTACACTCATCTGACATCCAAGTTCGGACTGAACAAGGCTGCTGCAAGCGGTGTCATGACTAATCTCCAGGCGGAGAGCGGCATGAAGTCCAACAACCTTGAGAACCTGTACAACATAAGGTACGGACTTACGGATGCCCAGTATACCCAGAGGGTAAATGCAGGCCTCAAGAAGAACGGTAAATACAAGTCCGGCTTCGGCAAGACCAGGTATTTCACCAAGGATTACTGCGGATACGGCATATGCCAGTGGACCTCTCTGGGCAGGAGGAAGAACCTGCTGAACAAGGCCATCAAGAAGAATGTGGGCATCGACAACCTGCCCATGCAGCTCGAATTTCTCGGCGATGAGCTGAAGGGTTCCTATCCTCAGGTATGGACCACCCTAAGAAGCGTACCGAACACTGCAGAGGGAGCATATCTTGCAGCGGCTCACTTCTGCGTATCCTTCGAAGTGCCGGCAAACACCAACAGCACCGCTCATTCCAGAGCGAACAAGGCGATCACCACCTACTGGAAGAAGTACAGCGGACGTACGGACAAGACGAGTGGAGCATCATATTTCGGACTCTGCGGATACAAGTATCCCAAGGTGGTCAAAAAAGGCAGCAACTTCACTCTGGGAGGACATGCCATAGCGAATCACAAGATCAAGAGCGTAACGGCGACCATAGTCAACTCATCCGGAAAGACAGTGAAGACCAAGACGGTGAAGACCAATACTACAGCCGTTGCCCTCTCAAAACTGAGCAAGGGGTTGGCTTTCAAAAAACTCAAGGCAGGATCCTATACCTTGAAGATCAGGGCCAAGGATTCTCAGGGAAGGGTGGTATCGGCCAAACACAGCTTCAAGGTGAAAAAGGGCAAGAAGACCACCTTAGGACGAGGCTTCTCGAATTCTAACAGGGCAAAATAATAAGACTATCTCAAAACCCACAGAAAATGTGGGTTTTTGTTGCCTTGACACTTCTGATGTAATATAATCATCAGTGTATAATCAAATCACAGGCTCCTTTTGGGTGCCTGATGAGTTGTTTTTAAGGAGGAATACATGATAAAGCACGGAGACAAACACATTATTGCCGTAGACCACGGTTACGGGAACATCAAGACGGCTAATACGCTGATAACAGCCGGTATCACGGCTTATGATTCTGAGCCCATTTTCTCGATGAACACCCTTGAATACAACGGCAAGTGGTACAGGATCGGTGAGCACCAGAAGGAGTTCATCCCCAACAAGATCATGGATGAAGATTACTATCTTCTGACTCTGGTCGGGATCGCAAGCGAGCTTGGCAGAGAGAAGATCTACGAAGCCGAAGTACATGTAGCATGCGGACTTCCCCTGTCATGGGTAAGGACTCAGAGAGAAGAGTTCCGTAACTACATTCTCAAGAACGAGAACGTAAGCTTCAAGTACAACGGTGAGGAGTTCAAAGTCAGGATCACAGGATGCAGCGTATTCCCGCAGGGTTATCCGGCCATCGTCAAGGACATCGAGTTCTACACCGGCATCAACATGCTGGCTGACATCGGCAACGGCACCATGAATATCATGTATATCATAAACAAGCAGCCTCAGGAAGAACGTTGCTGGACCGAGAAATTCGGTGTGAACCAGTGCATGATCAAGGCAAAGAATGCCATCCTGGACCGCTACGGTATCCAGATGGAGGATGCGACCATCGAGGAGATCTTCCGCACGGGTACAGCCGACATCGGATCCCAGTATCTCGAGAGAGTCCGCAAGGTGGCTGAGGATTACGTAGAGGATATCTTCGGCATCCTGAGAAAATACGAGTACAACCCGGACATGATGCGTCTGCACATCGTCGGCGGCGGATCATGCCTGATCAAGAACTTCGGCAAATACGATGCATCCCGCGTCGAGATCATCGAGGATATCTGCGCCAATGCCAAGGGTTATGAATCCCTGGCCAAGCTTGCCCTCGACAAGGAGGACGAGATAAAGGCCAAGGAAGAGGAGTAATACATGTCTGAAATGCAGGGAACTCTCTTTGAGTTCGATAAGGACAATGAACTGCATCGTAAGGCCCAGCATTACATAGAGACTATGGACAGGGAGCAGTTCCCTGCTATCGGGGACCTGATGGTCACTGCCATAGTCGACTACTTCGATAGATATTACGGTCAGGATGATCAGCAGCAGTACATTTCGGAGCCCGCCTTCGAGACGGAGCCTGAGGCAGCAGATATGGATCTGGATGCCAGGATCGAAGCTGCTGTTGAGCGCGCCCTTGAGAGGAAACTCCCCGGGATCCTCGCCCCCGTGCTGGAGGGAGTCTCGGAGAGAACCTCAGAAGCAGCCTCCGGGCAGGTTGTCGACGACGGGGCATCTGAAGAGCAGGAAGAGATCGGTGGAGATCACATCGATCTTGGGGCAGTAGAGAAGGATATCAACTGGGGATTTCTCGGTGGTTGATCCGGCGTGTATATTTATAAAAACATGCATAAAAAGTGATGACACTTCGAAATCGATTATGTTATAGTAATCTCGTTCGAAGTGTTTTTTTTTAAAGCAGTAAGCAGAAAGGAACAATGACTATGGCTGTGAATCTGAAAGGAAGAAGCTTTCTCACATTGATGGATTTTACCCCCGAAGAGATACGTTACATGCTGGATCTGGCCCACGATCTCAAAGCGAAGAAGAGGGCAGGCATTAAGGGTGAACTTCTCAAGGGGAAAAACGTCGTGTTGCTTTTTGAAAAGACATCGACCAGGACAAGGTGTGCATTCGAGGTAGGAGCCATGGACGAGGGCGCCGGGGTCACCTTCCTGGACAGCAAGTCATCCCAGATGGGTAAGAAGGAATCCCTGGAGGATACGGCAAAGGTGCTGGGAAGATTCTACGACGGTATCGAATACAGAGGATATGATCAGAAGGTCGTCGAGGATCTGGCAAAGTATGCGGGAGTCCCCGTGTGGAACGGCCTTACCGATGTGGATCACCCCACACAGATCCTGGCCGATCTGATGACGATAGAAGAACACGTAGCAAAACCCCTGAACAGATGCAAGGTCGTCTTCGTTGGAGACATCAGAAACAACATGGCCTACGCATGGATGTATGGCTGCGCCAAAATGGGTATGAAGTTCGTGGCCTACGGCCCGGCCGAGCTTGCAGATCAGGTGGATAAGGATGCAGTCGCAAAGGCAAAGGCTGTTGCCGAGGAGACGGGAGCATCCATAGAGATCAGCTCCGATATCGCTTCCATAAAGGATGCGGACGTGCTTTACACCGACATTTGGGCATCGATGGGTGAAGAGGACCAGATCCCGGAGAGAGTCAGGATGCTCACACCATTCAGAGTCAACAAGGAGATGCTGGATGCTACGGGCAATGAGGACGTGATCTTCCTTCACTGCCTGCCTTCCTTCCATGACTTCGAGACCACCATGGCCCAGAGTCAGCAGGAACTGGGATACGATATCCGCGAAGTCACTGACGACGTATTCCTGAGCAGGCACTCCAAGGTGTTCGACGAAGCGGAAAACAGGATGCACACGATCAAGGCAGTCATGGTCGCGACTATAGCGTAGCGCAGGGGGCATTACTTATTACAGCGAGGTGATCGATATGAAGCCGGGAATCAACAACTATTCGGAAATAGGAAAACTGAACAAGGTCCTCCTCCACAGGCTTGGAAGCGAGGTGGAAGGGCTTGTGCCTGACAACTTCGAAAGATTGCTTTTTGACGACATTCCATATCTCAAAGTAGCCCAGAGGGAGCACGACATATTCGCCGATGTCCTCAGGGAAAACGGTGTGGAGGTGGTCTACTATGTCGATGAAACGGTCAAGGCCCTTTCCGACAAGGAAGTGAGACAGAAGTTCGTCAAGGAATTCGTCGGCGAGAGCAACATCTATTCGGAAGCCGTCACAGAAGCTCTTGAAGAATACCTAATGGACATGACCGTTCGCGAGATGGTCGAAAAGTGCATAGCGGGCGTAAAAAAGAGCGAGATAACAGTCAGGACAAACTCCCTGGCTGAGTACATCGCATCCGGCTATCCGTACTACATGGACCCCATGCCGAACCTGTACTTCACCAGAGATCCCGGCGCCTGTGTAGGCAACGGACTGAACATACACCACATGAGCACGGTGGCCAGAAGGAGGGAGGCGCTCCTTCTCAAGTACATGTACATGCACAATAAGGACTTCGCGCCCGAAGGCACCGGCCAGTGGTACGACTACTACGACGAGGAATCCGTAGAGGGCGGAGACGTATTGGTGCTGTCCAACGAGATCGTTGCCATAGGCCTTTCTCAGAGGACGACTGTGGCCGGTATCGAGAAATTTGCCAGGAACATCCTGGGTGAGCAGTCGGGGTACAAGAAGATCCTGGTCTTCGACATCCCCAAGTCGAGAGCCTTCATGCATCTGGATACGGTATTCACCATGGTCGACTTCGACAAGTTCACCATCCATCCGGAGATCGAAGGGCCCCTGCAGCTCTTCGAGATCACCCTGGGAGCAGACGGAGAAGCCAGGTTCGCAGGCATGACCGACAGTCTTGAGAACATACTGAAGGCAGAACTGGGGCTTCCCGCCGTGGATCTGATCCGCTGCGGAGGAAACGACCTTCAGGCGGCCCAGAGGGAGCAGTGGAACGATGGATCCAACACCCTCTGCATCGCTCCGGGAACGGTGGTCACCTACGAGAGGAACTATGTGACCAACGACATCCTGGACAGCAAGGGCATAAACGTCCTGTCCATACCCAGTTCTGAGCTCTCAAGGGGCAGAGGCGGCCCGAGATGTATGAGCTGTCCGGTCAACAGAGACGATCTTTAGAAGCGCAGATGAGTGCAGATCACAGTATCCAAACAGGGGGTCAAGTGAAGCGGCCCCCTGTTTTTTAAGTGTGCATACTGGTAAAAAATGGATTTGCTTGCCTTTGCAGGGGAAGAATGCTATCATTTACGGGTACATTTAGAGGAGGCCCACCCTGTTGGTGTGGGAAAATGAGGAGATGGAGATAGAACTAAAATACAGGATCCCGGATCAGCAGACGGCTGAGAGGATATGGGAGAATGAACTTTTTGCGGATATGGAGGAGGAAGACTCGAGAGAGGAACTGAACCTCCACGCCCTTTATTTCGATACGGAAGATCTTGACCTGGCGGCCAGTCGGATAGCCTACAGGATCAGGAAGGAGGGCGAGCACTACATAGCCACGGTCAAATGGAAGGGCAAAAGTGAAGAAGGACTTCACAGCAGGGAAGAGCTTTCCTGTCACGTGCCCGATGAGAATCCCGATCTGGAACTCTTCTGCGAGAGCGAGATCGGCGATGAACTCAAGGAAGTCATCGACGGCAAGGAACTTAAGACGATCATGGAGATCGGGATCCAGAGGTGTCGCTACCGCATCGATACGGGAGAGGCCATTCTGGAGGTGTCCGTCGACAGCGGCTCTGTGGAAGCCGGAGGCGGAAGCGAACCCATCCTGGAGGCGGAGATAGAGCTCTTTACAGGGGATACGGGCGAACTGCTGAGGATAGGCAGGAAGATGCAAAAGCAATACGATCTGGTGCCGGAAGATACGACCAAGTATGCCAAAGGCATCGAGCTGATCAGCAGAGGCTGACATACAACCGAAAAACAGAGGTGAAACAGGGAGATCCGGGGTCGGATCTCCTTTACTTTTGTGGGTTTTTTTGATATAATTCCTTGCACTATGTGTTCAAAACAGGAGGAAACATAAATGAATGCAACATTACTGTCAAAAGAAAACAATGAAGCCAAGTTCAAGATGGAGATAACCGCCGAAGAATTCGAGAATGCGGTGATCGATGTCTATAAGAGAGAAAAGGACAAGTTCCAGATCGACGGATTCAGAAAAGGCAAAGCTCCCAGGAGCATTATCGAGTCGCATTACGGGGAGAGCATCTTCTATGAGGATGCTATCAACAATATATTCTCCCTCCAGTATCCTCTGGCCATCGACCAGCTGGACCTGCAGGTCATCGACTATCCCAGGACCGAGTTTGGCCAGATCAGAAAGGGCGAACCCATCGAGGTCACCGTTACCGTAGCCTGCTATCCCGAATTCGAGGTCAAGGACTACACCGGTGTCAAGATCGACAAGGTGGATGCTGAAGTCACCGACGAGGATGTGGAAAACGAGATCAACGACATGGCCAAGAGGAATTCCCGCATGGTAGAGGTCGACAGACCCGCTCAGGACGGGGACACGGTGCTGATCGACTACGAAGGATGGGTCGGAGACGAGCAGTTCGAGGGCGGTACGGCAGAGAGACAGCCGCTGAAACTTGGCTCAGGGACCTTCATCCCCGGATTCGAGGAGCAGCTCATCGGAGCGGTCAAGGACGAGGAGAGAGACGTGAAGGTCACCTTCCCCGAAGAGTATCAGGCGGAGAACCTGGCGGGCAAGGATGCCGTCTTCAAGTGCAAGGTCCACGAGATCAAGGAGCAGGAGCTTCCTGAGATCAACGACGAATTCGTCAAGGATGTCAGTGAGTTCGACACTCTGGATGAACTCAAGGCCGATGCCCGCAGGAAGCTGGAGGAACTCAAGCAGAAGAGAGCTGAGGACTCCATGAAGAACAGCGTCATCGAAGCTGTATTCGAAGCAAACGATATCGATGTTCCCGATCCCATGGTGGAACAGGAACTGGACAATATGCTCAATGAGTTCGATCAGCAGCTGAGAGCACAGGGAATGGATATCCAGACCTACTTCCAGTACATCGGCAAAGATCCTGCAGACTTCCGTACGGAGATGAGGGACGAGGCATTCAAGAAGACCAAGACCCGCATGATAGTCACATGGATCGCCGAACACGAAGACTTCGAGGTAACGGAAGAGGAAGTTTCCCAGGAGATCGAGAACATGGCATCCCAGTACGGCCTTGAGAAGGAGAAACTGGTCGAGATGCTGGGTGAGGACAACCTGGGCATGATAAAGGGAGACCTTAAGGTCCGCAAGGCTGTGGACTACATGTATGACAACGCTGTCATCGAGTAAGCAGACGGTCTTATAAACAGGAGGCAATATGGCGATGATCCCTTATGTGGTCGAACAGAGCGGCTCCGGAGAAAGGATGTATGACATCTACTCCAGGCTTCTCAAGGACCGGATAATATTCATAGGCGAAGAGATAGACGATCACCTGGCCAGCATAGTGGTGGCACAGATGCTCTTTCTCGAGGCCGAAGACCCCGACAAGGATATAAACGTATATATAAACAGTCCGGGAGGATCCGTGACTGCCGGTATGGCCATATACGATACCATGCAGTACATCAAACCCCAGGTATCGACCATATGTGTCGGCATCGCAGCCAGCATGGGAGCCTTCCTTCTGGCAGCGGGGGAAAAAGGCAAGAGATACGCTCTTCCCAATGCCGAGATAATGATCCACCAGCCCATGGGCGGTGCGAAGGGTCAGGCCGAAGACGTGAAGATCCACGCCCAGTGGCTTCTCAGAACGAGGGAAAAACTGGACGGGATCCTCAGCGAGATAACGGGAAAGCCCCTCAAGACCATATCCAGGGATACTGACAGAGACAACTTCATGTCGGCGGAAGAAGCTGCCGAATACGGGATCATCGACAAGGTGATCACCAGAAGATAAAGGGAAGCAAGATGGCGAAATACGATAAAAACGATGAACTCTGCTGCTCGTTCTGCGGAAGACCACAGAGTCAGGTGGGTCAGCTCATAAGCGGGCCCGACGTATATATCTGCGACGACTGCGTCGAGCTTTGCCTTGACATTATCAAGGAGAAGGCCGGACAGCAGTCTGCAGGAGAGGCGACACACAGGAGCCCTGCAGATCTTCCCAAGCCAAAGGAGATCGATCAGATCCTGTCCGAGTACGTGATCGGTCAGGACAGCGCCAAGAAGTCTCTGGCAGTTGCCGTCTACAATCACTACAAGAGGATCTATCTGGGCGAGAATACCGACGATGTGGAACTGCAGAAGAGCAACATCGTCATGATAGGTCCTACAGGATGCGGCAAGACTTTGCTCGCACAGACTCTGGCAAAGATACTGGACGTTCCCTTTGCCCTGGCGGATGCCACCACACTCACCGAAGCCGGCTACGTAGGCGAGGACGTTGAGAACATCCTCCTCAAACTCATCCAGGCAGCGGACTGGGATGTGGAGAGAGCCCAGAAGGGAATAATATATGTGGACGAGATCGATAAGATCGCAAGGAAGTCTGAAAATCCGTCCATAACAAGAGATGTCAGCGGAGAGGGAGTCCAGCAGGCTCTCCTCAAGATCATAGAGGGCACTGTGGCAAACGTTCCTCCTCAGGGAGGGCGTAAGCATCCTCATCAGGACTTCATCCCCTTCGATACATCCAACGTGCTCTTCATATGCGGGGGAGCTTTCGACGGTATCGACAAGGTCATCCTGAAGAGGATAGGCAGGAAGGTCATCGGTTTCAACTCCGATGTCGAAGACAACGAGATCGACAAAGAGAAGATAATGGAGCATGCTCAGCCTGAGGATCTGCTGAAATATGGCCTGATCCCCGAGTTCGTGGGCAGACTGCCGGTACTCGTGACCCTGGAGGACCTTTCCAGAGAAGCCCTTCTGTCCATACTGACTGAACCGAAGAATGCACTGGTCAAGCAGTACTCCAAACTTCTGGCCATGGACAAGGTGAGCCTGGTCATCGAGGATGATGCCCTCCAGGCCATAGCCGACAAGGCCATCGAGCGCAAGACGGGCGCCAGAGGTCTCAGAGGTATCCTTGAGAAGATAATGACCGGGATCATGTACGACATCCCGTCGAGGACCGACGTCACCAAATGCATCATCACAAGAGACGTGGTAGAAGGAAATGCTGAACCGGTGCTGGTATACAGAGAGAAAAAGAAAGGGTCAGCAAACAAAAAAGCGGAGAGCGCATAATGGAAGATAAGAAGAAAACATATTACGAAGAAGAAGCTATAGACCTGCCAGTCATACCATTGAGGGGACTGGCGGTTTTTCCCAATATGGTACTCCACTTCGACATAGGCAGGGAGAAGTCCATCAATGCTCTTGAAAAGGCAATGGTGAACAATCAGAACATCTTCCTGACCTCACAGATCGATGAGAACACCGATCTGCCGACGCCTGATGACTTCTACAAGGTGGGCACCATCGGCAGGATCAAGCAGATGCTCAAACTTCCGGGTGATTCCATCAGAGTCCTGGTGGAGGGAATGAGCAGAGGCAGGATCGAGGAGGTCCTCTTCGAGGTGCCCTATTTCAAGTGCAGAGTAAGACCTATAAGAGTCGAGGAAAACACCAGCGAGGATCCGGCCATAGAGGCCCTTATGAGGACGGTGCTGACAAACTTCGACGAGTACATAAATCTGGATCAGAATCTGGCACCGGAGACCTTTGCCTCCGTGGTGACCATCGAGGAAGGCGGCCGCATGGCCGATGTGATCGCATCTCACATCGAGATCAGACTGGAGGACAAGCAGGAACTCCTGGAGACGCTGGACCCAGCAGAGCGGCTGGAACTTCTGAACAACCTCCTCCTCAAGGAGATAGAGATCCTGAAGATAGAACAGGATATATCCACCAAGGTCAAGACTCAGATCAATCAGAACCAGAGGGAGTACTATCTGAGGGAACAGATGAGAGCCATCCAGGAGGAACTGGGCGGAACTGAAGACGTCGAGGACGAGGTGGCCACCTTCAGAGAGAAACTGGAGAAACTGGATCTCGAAGAGAAGACCAGAGAAAAAGTGTCCAAGGAAATAGACAGATTCTCCAGGATGCAGGCATCATCGGCCGAGGCCACCGTGAGCCGCAACTATATCGAGACAATACTGGAGCTCCCCTGGAACACATACAGCGATGACAATATCGACCTGAACAAGGCGGAGAAGATCCTCAACGAAGATCACTACGGCCTTGAGAAGGTCAAGGAGAGAGTCCTCGAATATCTGGCTGTCATGCAGCTTTCCGATGGACTCAAAGGCCCCATCCTCTGTCTTGTGGGACCTCCGGGAACGGGCAAGACATCCATAGCCAAGAGCATCGCAAGATCCATCGGCAGAGAGTTCGTCAGGATGCCCCTTGGCGGCGTCAGGGACGAGGCGGAGATAAGGGGACACAGGAGGACCTATATCGGAGCAATCCCGGGAAGGATCATAAGCGGCATCAGGGAGTGCGGCACTGCAAATCCCGTCTTCCTCTTCGATGAAGTGGATAAGATCGGAGCAGACTTCAGAGGAGATCCGGCATCGGCTCTTCTCGAGGTCCTTGATCCTGAACAGAACAAGTACTTCATGGACCATTATCTTGAGGTCAACTTCGACCTTTCCAGGGTCATGTTCGTCACCACGGCCAATACGACGGAGACCATACCAAGGCCGCTTTTGGACCGTATGGAAGTGATCGAGCTTTCCAGCTATACACAGGAAGACAAACAGCAGATAGCGAAACACTATCTGGTCCCCAAGCAGATCAGGGAGAACGGTCTGAAACCGTCAAACATTGCCTTTTCAAAAACGGCCATAAGGTCCATGATCGACTACTACACCAGAGAGTCGGGAGTGAGGAACCTGGAGCGCGAAATAGGGAATGTCTGTCGCAAGGTAGCCAGAAAATACGTATCGGGAGACAAGAAGAAGGTCAGCGTGACTGCCGCCAACATAGACACTTTCCTGGGCAAGAAGAAGTACAGGTTCGATCGCATAAGAGGCAAGTACGAGGTCGGCGTTACCACAGGCCTTGCCTGGACCATAGTCGGAGGAGACACCCTCTTCATAGAGACTGTCGCTGTCCCCGGAACGGGCAAACTGGTTCTCACAGGTCAGATGGGCGAAGTGATGCAGGAGTCGGCAAGGGCAGGACTGAGCTATATAAGATCCATAGCGGACAAACTGGGCATCGAAGAGGATTTCCACAACAAATATGACCTTCACATACATATCCCGGAAGGAGCCATCCCCAAGGATGGACCCTCAGCAGGCGTCACCATGTGTACAGCCATGGTGTCGACGTTGACGGGACGTCCGGCGAGAAAGGATATCGCCATGACCGGAGAAATAACACTCCGCGGCAAGATCCTTCCCGTTGGAGGCATCAGGGAAAAGGTGATGGCAGCTCACAGGGCGGGCATCAGGAAGGTGCTTCTGCCCGAAGAGAACGAGGCCGACATCCAGGATATCCCGGAAGTGGTCAGAAATGAGATGGAATTCGTCCTTCTCAAGACGGCATCGGATGCGATGAAACAGGTGCTCAAATGAGGATAGTCAGATCGGAACTCGAACAAATAGCGGCCAAGCCTTCCCAGTATCCGCCTGAAGACATGGTGGAGATCGCCTTTGCAGGCAGATCGAACGTGGGCAAGTCGTCTCTGCTGAATCTGCTGACGGGACGGAAGAAGCTGGCTTATGTCTCGGGAAGCCCGGGAAAGACCAGGACCATCAATTTCTACAGGATAAACGATGAGTTCAGGATAGTCGACCTTCCCGGATACGGCTACGCCAGGGTCTCAAAGAAGATATCCGAGGGATGGGGCGAAATGATGGAGAATTATCTCGAAAACAGGCCCAACCTGCTCACCGTGATACAGCTTGTGGACATCCGCCACGAGCCATCGAAACAGGATGTGGAGATGCACAGATATCTTGAGCATTACGACCTCTGTCATATAGTGGTCGCCACCAAGGCAGACAAGATCTCGACCAACCAGAGAGCAAAGGCGATCAAGACCATAAAAAACAGTCTCAAACTGGCTGACGATGTACGCATCTACCCGGTTTCAGCTCTGAAGAAGACGGGTCACCAGGAGCTGCTTGCAGGAATGGAAGAATTGATAGAATGCAGTTTTTCGGATTCAGAGTACTGATAAAAAGGATCAAGGCCATCAGGTTCATGATGGCCGACAAGACGGTGAAGTGGACCAAGAAGGCTATAATCATAGCCGGTATCGTGTATCTTTTCCTGCCTTTTGATATCATCCCGCCGGTCATATTCCCCTTCGGATTTCTCGACGATATCCTGGTCTGGGGACTCATCCTGTGGTATCTGTCCAGCGAGCTGGACAAGTACTGGATAGGGGAGAAGCCAAAGGATTACTCCGGAAAATTCCGTGGCAAAACGGTGGTCGATGATGTAGAATATAATGTAGACGACGAAAAGGCTGAAAAAGGAGGCTCTGACGGGGATGCATGAAGATACCATCGGGACTGTGATGATCACTCAGGATGAGATCCAGGCAAAGGCAAGGGAGATCGGAAAGAAGATCACCGAGGACTACAGCGGCAAACAGATAGTACTTGTTGGGATCCTAAGAGGAGCGGTCCTGTGGATGGCCGACATAATGAAGAGCGTGGATCTGGATATGACCATCGACTTCATGGCCGTATCCAGTTACGGCGCAGCAACAAGATCCTCAGGTGTCGTCAAGATCAACAAGGATCTTGATACCGATATCGAAGGCAAGGATGTCATCATCGTCGAGGATATCGTAGACAGCGGAGTAACGCTGAATTATCTCAAGGGATACTTTGAGAGCAGGGGAGCCAGCAGCGTCAGGATATGCAGTCTCCTCGACAAGCCCGCAGGACGCAGGATAGATATAGACGTCGACTACATAGGCTTTACCGTTGATGACAGATTCATCGTCGGATACGGTCTGGACTATGATCAGAGGTATAGAAATCTTCCCTACATAACCTATCTGGAAGATTGAGATCAGATGAACCAAGGAGGCAAAATGGCTTACACAGTAAAGATCGGATTATCGAACAAACACGTACATCTCTCCCAGGAGCACCTGAACGTTCTCTTCGGAGAGGGCCACGAACTTACGCCGACAAAGGATCTTGTCCAGCCCGGACAGTTCGCTTCGGAGGAGAAGGTAGATATCGTAGGACCGAAGAAGACCCTCACAGGCATTCGTGTTCTGGGACCCGTACGTCCCGAGACACAGGTGGAACTGGCAATGACGGATGCCAGAACGCTGGGCATCAAAGCTCCCGTAAGAGAGTCAGGTCATCTTGACGGTACTCCCGGATGCAAGCTGGTTGGACCTGAAGGCGAAGTCGAGCTGGATCACGGTGTCATCGTAGCGCAGAGACATGTACACCTGAATCCGGAGCAGGCTGTCGAAGCAGGCGTCAAGGACAAGGATGTAGTATGCCTCAAAATAGATGGCGAAAGAGGTCTGATTTTTGACAACGTAGTAGTCAGAGCAGGCGAGAAGCACGAGAAGGAAGTTCATCTTGATACAGACGAAGGCAACGCCGCAGGATGCGGTCCCGATGCCGTCGCAGAGATCATCAAGTAGAAACTGTAAGATCCGACCCGGGGTCCTAAGAGCCCGGGTCGTGTGTATAAGTTGTTCCGGATCGGGAGAAACGGTTCCGGAGATTTTTGCATGAGAGGAGAGTAGACGGCGTGATCACGAATGGAAACTGGGGAGCATGTCAGTGGACTATTTCCGAAAGCGGAGATCTGACCATATATGAGGGCAAAGCAGATACCATAGCGGCTGAAGCCATGAGCCCGTGGTACGATCACTGCGGATCCATTAACAGCGTAACCATCGAAGGCAGAGTCCATTTCGATGAGGGCGCATCATTGTCATGCATGTTCAAGGACTGCAGCAATATGAAATCTGCAGATCTTTCACAGCTGGACACTACCGGAGTCACATCTATGACATCCATGTTCGAGGGCTGCGAGAGCCTGACCGAACTGGATGTATCCAATATGGACTTTTCCCGTGTCAACAGTATATCGGGAATGTTCAACAGCTGCTCATCTCTCAAAAGTATAGACTTTACCGGTGCCGATACGGGCAATCTGGTCAGCATGATCGGCACCTTCATGAACTGCAAATCCCTTGAGGAAATCGAACTGAGCCATCTCGACACCTCCAGAGTGGTGGATATGAGCTGGCTTTTCTGTGGATGCGAGAATCTGAAAAAAGCTGATCTCTCCTTCCTCGACACATCTAACGTGGTGGATATGAGCTGCATGTTCCTTTCATGCAGTCAGCTGGAACATGTAGATCTGGGCGATCTGGACACATCGTCTGTTATGGATATGTCCAGGATGTTCATGTACTGCAGGAATCTCAGATGTCTCAATGTTTCGAATCTCGACAACAGCAGGACGGATCAGGCCGAGGATATGTTCCTGGGATGCGATCGCCTTTGCTCTCTGGATACGGGCGACAGGTTCACGTTCATCGGCAGCGGAAACGCCCAGGTCATCCTTCCCGAGAGCGGAAGAGGCGAGGACGACGAATCCGACTGGAGGAAGTCGACGGAGGGCGTTTACTACAAACCCGGCTCCAGATACTTCGTCAGATTCGACGGAGGTGGAGCAGAGGGCGAGATGGCCGAGGTCACATGTTTAGCAGCCGACACATATGTAATACCCCTGCCTGCATACGCCACTCCCGAAGGCAAGGTCTTCAGTCACTGGAACACCAGATTCGACGGAAGCGGCACATCGTACAGCCCGGGAAACAGGGTGGACATCTATGCGGACATGGAGCTTTTCGCGATCTGGGCAGGAGCTCCAAGGATAAGAGAGGAACACGAGATCCCGGCTCTGGTCCACGGACAGACAGCCGATTGGGACTGGCCTGAAACGGAGCGGGTAGGCGCAGACATCAGCGAATTCGTAGCACAGATCAAGCGCCCCGGATCCGATAAATGGTGCGAGCTTACGAAAGAGGACAGCATAGCCGCAGAGGATGACGGCTCCATGTTGCGCTACAAGGTGGCCAACTTCGTCGGAGCCACATATACCGACCCGGTAAAACTCAAGGTTTCGAAGGCCGACTACGACATGAGCTCGGTCCGTTGGATCAAGCCCGCCGATCTCTCCTATGACGGTGAAGAGAAGAGGGTGTTCCTGGAGGGACTTCCCGATGGTGTCGTAGCAGCTTATACGGGCAATACCGGTACGGAGGTAGGAGATTACATGGCCTCCGCCGTACTCTCATATGATAACGAACACTACAACGAGCCGCCTTTCATCAAGCCTCTAAGCTGGAGCATAGGTCGTGGTCATTACAATATGGATGCCATCGGCTGGAACTACATGGAGGCCTTCGAATATGACGGCACGCAGAAACAGGTAAGACTGGAGGGCCTGCCTGAAGGGACCACTCCCTACTACGACGGAGCCGAGGGCGTGGATGCGGGGACATATACTGCCACCGTAGGACTGGATTACGACATAGAACATTACGACCGCCCCGAGGGCATCGCGCCATGCACATGGGAGATAAAAAAGACGACCCACGACATGAGCGGGACCCGCTGGAGCGAGGAGAACACCTTCGTATACGACGGAGGTGAGAAGAAGGTTGAACTGACGGGACTGCCCATCGGCGTCACGGCTCAGTACACCGGCAACCAGGCTTCGGAAGCGGGACAGTACACGGCAAGGGCAGCCTTCGTGGTGGACGATCCCAAGAACTTCTGCATCCCGGATCCGGTCTCCTTCGAATGGGAAATCAAAAAAGCCGACCACGATCTTTCGGAGATGAAGTGGAGTCTGGATCATTTCGAATACGACGGGACGGAGAAGGAGATACACCTTGAAAATGTCCCCGAGGGCGTTGAAGTATCCTACGAGGGAACCACAGGGAAGATGGCCGGAGCCTATCTGGCAAGGGCCGAGTTCCTGGTGGAGGATCTGAAGAACTACAATCCCATATCACCCTGGACCCAGTCATGGCAGATCGCAAGATCCAGCTATGACATGAGCAGGGTAAGGTGGAACTACAGCAGTCCCTACGTATATAACGGGACAGAGAAGAGCGTACATCTCAAAGGTCTTCCCGAGGGAGTCGCCGCCACATATGAAAATGCAGCAGCGATCGATGCAGGTGAGTATACTGCAAAGGCGATCCTCGACTTTGACAGAAACAACTACGATGAGCCGGAAGCTCCCCCATGCACCTGGGAGATCAAGAAGGCAAGCCCGGACACTTCCGGCATATGCTGGGAGTATGAGGGCCCGTACACCTACAACGGAGAGAGCCAGGGAGTATATCTGGCCAATGTACCCGACAGATTCACTGTGGAATACGAAGGAAACACAGCAGTCGATGCGGGGACATATGTTGCAGTTGCACAGCTGAGATCCATGGACTCCGTCAATTACAGGGATCCTGAGCCCATGGAGATAACATGGAGGATCGACAGGGCCGCTTTCGAGCTTCCCGATATCCACTGGGATTCGAAGAGCATCAAAACATTCGATGGTGGTGAGAAGAGCGTGCAGATAACCGACCTTCCCGAGGGAGTCAAGGCGGTATATTCAGGCAACAGGGCCACCGATGCAGGAAAATATACAGCAAGGGCCGAGTTCGTCGTAGACGACGATGTGAACTTCATAGCTCCCGATCCCGTAGAGATCGAATGGGATATCGACAGGGCTCTCATGGACATCTCTG
>Ga0256406_1001294_pt1 | contig 41097 bp, 40 predicted proteins | sample RumenRJG_03DNA_FD_185986 | JGI IMG/M metagenome (GOLD analysis project Ga0256406, IMG submission 185986) | Bovine rumen microbial communities from Lethbridge, Alberta, Canada - RJG_03 | ecosystem: Host-associated > Mammals > Digestive system > Stomach > Rumen | place: Canada: Alberta | collected... | reverse complement strand
TGTTCCATTTCATCCATCATTTGTTCTTTTGAGCATGGCTTGTGAAGATTCTCAACAAGAATCCTTTCTGGACTTCTATTATTGTGCTTAATACATAGATCCTTTGGCAATACTAGAGAATCTTTTATAAAGACAAGTCCTTCTAGCTCAAAGTAATTATCTTTGCTGATCTCTCCATTATAGATCATTCTCGATAAAACTTTATAGGAAATGTTGTTTTGATTTGCCCATTTCCCGATTCGTGAATATCCAACAATTTGTCCATCCTTAATTTCTACTTTCATATTGTCCTCCTTATAAAAAATAAAAATAAAAAGAGAATGTTGAGCGCGTAAGCCGTCCTTTCACTCAGTCACAGATTCGCAAACAAAGCCTTTATCATTCCCGATTCATTGCTGAATCGTAGCACTATTTTGTCTATAGGCGTTAGATCCTCACGGTATCTACAATCTGCACCTTTCTCTCTTCATTAAGGAGCGTGAATTTTTCGCGAAAACAAAAATAAAAGAATAATGTCCAAAGCGTTTCCAGCTTCCCTACTCGCATTATCTACCTCCGTCAGCTCTACCTGTTACATTCCTGATTCGTTTTACAGCCTCCTCTCATAGGCCAAGTCCCTCAGGCGTGGGTATCCTCTTTGATCCTCTTATCCCTTCATTAAGATCTATGTATTTTTCGCGAAATAAAAAGAAAGAGCCTCAGAACAATTTGTTCCAAAACTCTTCCTTGAAGCTAAAGACCTAATACAGTTCGTTCTATCTCGGCAATTATTGTAAATAAATCATCTAACTCATTAATATTGATTAAGTCAACGGTAAATGCTTTACAAGTACTATCGTATAATGCGTCACATATATTATGCTCAAATTCGAGTTTACTGATTTTATGCAAATCAAGTAAAATCAAATTTTTACAAATTACAAAACAATACATCAAACATATAATTACAATTGACATCAAACGTCCAATCTGGTTAATAAATTTCTTCATAATAAACCTCCTATAAAATATAAATAGTTTCTAGCTTCATTAAATGGAATGAAAAATTAGCGGACTTTATCGAGTAAATAGAAGAATGCTCTGTAACGAACGTAGAAGTATTCTTTACTACATGGAGGATTCAGAACAGCATAGGATTTCCCTTCTGTAACCGCCTTGAAGAGGTATTTTTCAATGTCTCCACCAGCTTTCCTGCATCAGTCCTCGATCATGCTCGTATAATGCCCTAAAATGGCCAAATTTGCCGCTTTTTCGCCCACTTTATCACTTGAGTGTGTACTCATTTGTCATGTAAAAAATGAAAGGCCATGAGTTTTAGACGAGAAATATCCTCTCCAGCCTCCTATAAACAGTCCTGGTTCGATTTGAACGAACGATCACGGAGTCAAATTCCGTTGCCTTACCGACCTTGGCTACAGGACTAAGAAAGAAAATTCCCACATGACTTAGCATCAATCTGACCCAAAATCATGTGGGAAAAATGTGGGAAAATTCCTTAGAACTTCCCTGCCTTTGCAGCTTCCGCTATAGCAACTGCAACGGATACAGTAGCGCCGACCATCGGGTTGTTGCCCATTCCTATTAATAAATATGATAAAAACTTGGTTAAAGCTAATATACCACTTTTCACCGTTTCAGCAAGTATTTATCATAATTTATTGAAGTGTGTGGGGAAAAATGTGGGAAAGGTATGGGAAACTTAAAGATTCCAAATGGCCTGCGCACCTCGAGAATCTGTATGATACATCGCGCCTTCAAGTTCTCCATCAGGCTGTGCATAATACCATTCTCCATTAACTTGATACCATCCTTTTAACATTTTACCTGTTGAATCGAAATAGTATTTATGATGATTAATTATAGCAAAGCCATGCTGATTAACGCCTGGTTTAACTCTATAATACCAATCTTTTCCAGATTGTACCCACCCTGGAATTTTTTCAGAATCATTTTGAGAGTCTTCTGCTTTAGGTCCAGTTGTAATATTAATTGCAACATGGTGATTTTCCAAAACAAGTATATCCCCTCTTTTTAGATACTGATCAGACGTTAAATATTTTTTATCTGTTAAAAGATTTGCTCCAGCTTTCTGTAAAACATTTTTAATATTTCCAGAATACGTATAAATAGAAATAGCTTTGAGCTTACTTACACCAAGTCTATAGCCAGTGGCTTTAACAATAGCAGAGACACCGGATGAACAATCTGCTTCGCATAATTGATTGATCTTAGATGGATCAAAACCAGCAGCCTTTAAAGCATACCAAAACGTATATCGTTGATCCTGATCATAGCCAATATTATTGTTTTTTGCACAAGCTTCAGCCATATCAGCTATCATGTTAGCAATCTTGTCATCGGTAAATCTTAAAACAACATTCCATGGCCTATTGTACCAAGGAATAATTTCCCATTCCTTGCCAGTCTGATCGCCTGCTGCGCCACCCCTATATCTATTATTCTCATCATGACCGCAATTACTAATCATTAATCTACCCCGCTATTATCAACTTCTGTCTGATTTTCAGCTCTAGCCTTATCAACCCAACCTTCACAAAAGATATAAGCGATAAGAGCACCAAAAGCCATAACAATAGAAACAACCTGTGAGATTGAAGCTTCTGGAACGTTAAAAGCTGTCAATAAAGCAGAAACAAATGCAACTAAGCATACCCAAAATTTTCTTGAACTAAGTTTACGAATAATATCAGCTTTAGTTATTGTCATTAGATAAATCTCCTGTTTCTTGAAGTTTTGTTTTAATTACACTTATCATTTCATTAGAAATATTTGGATACGATGAGACAATTTCATCGAATGTATCTCCATTTCGCAGTCTAATTTTAAATGCATTTAAGAAAATATAAAGAAACTGTTTATTCATTCACTACCCCCACCAATAATGCTAGCTAGTGCAAGTGTTAATTGTTCATTAGCAGTCTTTAATCCATCTATTTCTTGTTCTTGTGTTGGAATGATTTCAGCTTCATATTCATTTCCATTTTCATCAATGTTATAGAATTTGCCATTTTTATATTTTCCATTCTTATAATCAAGAGCTACATTCTCTACATTAATAGCAATTGCAGTATTGCCTTTAATTGCTCTAGCAACATAAAAAGCATCTTCTCTAGTTCTAAACACACCAACATCAAAAACGTCTTCGCCAACAATCAGTGCATACTTGTTTAACATTAATACCACCTTATTCTAACAATTCCGGATCCACCAGAAGCACCATGTGAACCTCCAGTACTATCATCATGTCCACTTCCACCGGCGCCACCACCAGTGTTTGCTTGACCATTGCTGGCATTATTGACAGATCCACCAGATCCGCCTCCATCCCAGGCTGATCCGCCACCTCTACTCCACTCACTTCCACCGCCACCGCCTCCGGCATAGGCTATATCATCCCATGGACAGTGTGTCGTCCTACCTTGTCCGTATCCAATTCCAGTAGGGCTATATTTACTAGATGGAGCTTCGCCATTTCCTCCGTTTCTTCCGCCGTTACCAGCATTCTCGTAAGCACCAGCACCTCCACCAGAGCCTCCATTGCCTCCTGGACCACCGCCAGGATTTCCGCCTCCAGCTGATATAAGCTGAGTTCCTCCTCGATAAATTGATGATGTTCCACCAGCTCCACCTACTCCGCCACCAGCACCGACATTTATTGATAGGCTTTCTCCGGGTGTTACATTTAAATAACCAGTAGAAGTGTATCCTCCACCTCCACCGCCTCCCCATTGGGAATTGTTTCCGCTAGAATATAAGTTTGGAGTTCCACCGCCTCCTCCGACGAGAAATACTTGTATAGATCTTACTAACGATGGGACTTGCCACGACTGAGAATATGTAAAATCTTTAGAACCAAAAATGGTTACATTATTTATAGACGCTTGAGCAGGATTGTCTATATATTTTCTTTGATTATTATAATATGTGAAATAGCTCCATGCTCTAAAGTACCACATTCCAGTACCAACTCTTCCAGTGTCATAATAAGTATCACCAGTGTCTAAACGTATTGATCCATCATCTGGATTTGAAGGCCATCCACCTTGTTTACCACAAATTCTGACTCCACTATATAGTCCTCCTCTTGATGGCTTAGCCCAAGTAAGTCGAATTTGCTGGCTACCTACTTGGGCTGCATTAAAAGAACTTATAGAAGCGACATTAAGCTGTTTGATAAACTCACTGGCAGCTCCTTGAATTTCAGGATATCCACTACCAGCATTTTGAAGATAAGCACCTTGTGGAATTCTTATATAGAGATTATCACCGTTTCTTCCAACAGAATTCATCTGCGTATTACTTCCATGATTCTCCATGGTTCCAGCAGTGTTAAGACCATTTAAACTTGTGAATGTGTCAGTTTTCAATACATGCTCTTTTATAGCATTGCCAAACTGAGACGATGGTGCTGAAACATACTCTCCACCGCTGTAATATCCTTTTGGAGGAGCAATACTAATGATATTCTCATTAACAGTATTAACTGTTTGCTGAAGGTTTGATCCCTTCCTTGATGGAATGGTAGGAAGATTCTTACTGATTCCTGGGCAGTTACCATTAGTATTGATACCGGTATTGTCAGGCATGGACCCTACAAGATCTGATCCATCATCAGCAGCAAAAGTTTTTCCGTTCAATACGTTTTCTCTTTTGGCAGTACCACTAGCAGCACCACCTCCAGAGACTCTGCATAAAATATTTGCCATGTTAGATTACCCCCTGCATTCTAATCGCAAATGTTGTAGAAGGTTTCTGCTTAGCATACAGCGTAATAGTCTTAGCATCTGTATCGCAGATCACCCAACCTGATGGAGCCATGATCTTATTGAATGCCTGAGCTTCTGCTACTGTCTGAACTTTATGATTACCAGTAGGAGCCCTATCAATAGTTGGAACATCGGAATATAATGATGTGTATGTTATGGGATAACTGTAGTAAGGAATATCATCTCCAAGTGTAGCTATAGTTGAACTAGACCATCCACTTGCAGTAATAGTCTTAGTAGTCCAGGTCAGTTCTTCATTAATCTTATCAATGGCATTCATTAGTCCACCAGCAGGATCTGATCCAAAAGTGGTCTTAATATTTGCAAACCATTTATTAAAATCTTCTTCCTGAGATGCCAGTTTCTCATCCCAATCTACCTGCCATGCATCAATAAGATAATCAAGAGTAATTGGCTCTTCTACAGCTCCTTTAACGTAAGGGGTACCGCCACGCTCCCTACTCAATCCAACTACCTGATCAATGTCTCCTTGAGTGATTGAGGTAGCACCAGGCTTAATATTCACATAAGCAATAGGGTACTGGTGATGATACTCCTCATTCGCAAGTATAGGTCTTGTAGCAGTTGTAGCAGTTCCTTTAATTCCCCTTACAATCTGAATTGAATTCGTTCTGTAATTATCTCTTGAGTCAACATCAATAACTACAGCATCGACCCTCTTATAAACTACTTCTGCTGGATCGATGTTTAATTCAAGAGTTGCTGTATTGAGAATCCAAGTGTGATTAAACCATCCTCTTCCACTTCCAACATTAACTCTCATTCCGTCACCAGGGCTAACTACGAAGTGGTTTCCGATTCCCATATAGACGCCATCTGCAATTACACCATCAAAGATTGCTCCAAACTCACTGGCGTCATAGAGTCTGTCACCTTCCTTGGAATTGAAAAATCCTGATGTTACCAATTTAATTACCTCATTCCGTTAGTTCACCATATTTAGCTTTGTATTTATCTACAGTCTTTTGTAGCGATTCGTTATTCTTCCTTAAAGACTCGATATCTTCAGTTGGAAGGATTTCTTTATCTCCTACAAAGAACTGTTTAAAACTTGCAGCACCAGTGGCACTAATCTTTGCAACCTCTTGACCGGAAGAACTATAGATTACTAATCCATTAGAATCATCATCTCCGAACTGAATACAAAGCTCTAGGTTATTTTTAGCTGTTTCTCTACACCAAATTTTTACACTATCGGATTGGCCAGTCCATTTAAGTCCACCGCAATCGTATGGATATGTGACTGTCTCCTCTCCTTCTTGTTCCTTCTTCCAGTTACCGCTATCTGGCCACTCGATCGAACCTCCAACTCCGTCCTTGAATGCCATTCTAATTCCATCAGTATCAAGTCCGGCTTGTGTTCTGATTCGACCCTTTGTCTCAACTTTGTCAATGTAAGCGGTACCAGAGACATTCAGATCTTTGGTAAAGAGTGTTCCTTTAACATTCAAATTACCGTCAATATTTGATTCTTCTGCCATTTACTTAGTCTCCGGATAGTCTTTATTATTAATCTTGAGTGAAGTTACATGGCCAATACCAGTGGCGCTAATCATTGCAGTCTGTTGTCCAGCAGCATTATAGATAGTAAGTCCATTTGAGTCATCATCTCCAAAGTAAGCTCTTAACTCAAGCTTGCCTCCCTTAATCTTCCTTGGAACAAGCCTTACTGAATCAGACTGCCCAACCCAAGAAAGTCCAGGATACTCTTTCTCAACTGAATTGAATCTATCATCATCTGGTATAGTCCACCCAATCTGATCAGAAGCATGTAACAACTTTACATCAGGTGTTTCTATTCCGTCATCTTTCTTAATGTCTTTATAAGTCTTAAACATTTCATTAAGACTCTGAAGTTCATTAATTATGCAGCCACCATCAACTCTGATATTTCCATCAATATAAGTTGTACCTGTTCCTGCAATAGAATAGATGACATAAATATTACCATCAATTGAAGCTGTTCCACTCCAATCATCGTCATCATCAGATTTGAATGTAGGGTACATCTGAAGACCATTTTGAGAGTCATCAGAATGTATCACTTCTACAATTCTACTGATGCCTTCATTACCGTATTTATCTTGGATTTGCACCAAGTCACCAAGATAGAAATCGCGTTTATAAATAAACTGAATGTTGGCGTTGACCTCTCCACTGAATGTTGTAACTCCTTCAACTTCAGAAAGGTCCTGTCTACCTTCATGATTCAATTTCTCAAGATACTGAGCATCGGTTAAGGCAACTTCATGGCCATCTGCATCTCTGACTTTAGATGATACTGAGTTTGCATCAGTGAACATCTCTCTTCTCTTCAATCCGGATGGAATAGCTTTAATCTTAAATACATCAAGACCGGCTGTTGTATAGACCCATGAAGTCTTTCTATCTGCTCCTTCACCTTCTCCACCAATGAATGATACGTTCTTTAACTCTTTATCTGATCTAATATAATCTGTACTCATCAAGTTATCGAACCGAGCACTAAACTCTACCGCTGTTCTTTTAGTTTGAGAGAATGTTCGATCTAATCCCTTGTAAAGCTTGAATACCATCTTGTGATAAGAATTGAGAGTAACTTTAAATCCAAGATACTCTCCTTGGCAAAGTTTAAGAATTGTATCGTAAAGGTTATCGCCAAAATACTGAGCATCTATCATCAAGTCTGTTATTGACTTATCAGTAGACTTCTCAAATATAAGATTTGGTATTCGCCTCTTCTCATCTGATGGATTGATAGCGTTCTCATTTAGTAGTCTCTCAATGGCGTCTTGCAATGAACCAGACGGTTGAGATAACCCCCAAATTACCCTTCTGTCAAGTATTGAATCAAGAGTTCTTCCGGTAACCTTTAATTGGTCACCGTCTTCATTATCAGTTGTAACCTCTACATCTTCAATTATCATTGTGAATTCAGAATCTTCAATTGAGAGGTATCTGTCTTTTTGTAGAATATCAATCATTCTAGTATTGGCAGATACCACCAATTCGAAATCTCCAGATCCACAATATCTGTCAGTCCAAATAAAAGATGTATAAACGTCTACTATTTCTAATCGGTTAAAGTTTTCATCAAGTACGTATATATCCATCTTTTAAATACCTATGAAAGCTGTTCTGTTTCTGATTTCCATTTGCACAGCTTCTGTTGCACTTGCTGTATAAGAGTATGTGTTGGCTCCAATGTTTAATAAGAACCAATCAGCATTACTATTAATACAGTTCAGTAAACTGTAAGTTGTTGCGTTGCGAATGAGTCTAACGTATTTCTCACCTTTTACAGTATTGAGAATAATCTGATCGCCTGAGTGAAGATACTCTCCAGTCAGTGCTTTAATCTTCTCATCATCAAATGCTATACTTGTACGAGTGTCTACGTTATAAATCTCAAAGTCTCTTACTTCACCAGAAATATCAACAATAAACTTTGCTCCAAGTTGTACATCTCCAAAGTAATTAATCTCTCTTTCAAATACTGAAGCTTTGTTACCGAAATTAATATGCTTCCAGTATTTTGAGAATTGGTTTGGCTTTACTTCAAGAGGAATGTCCGTCTTAAGTGGTTCATCTACTGTACGATCTTGCTGGCCATTGTAAGTGTAATCTTCTACATAAATCCGATTGTCAGAGTATTTCAGAATCATTAAGACTTGACTATTCTTATACTTAAATGGATACTGAGCATCGGACATTATATGAATTAAAGAATGAGGATCATCAGTTACTTGCCCAAGATTCTTAGTGTTCTCATAAGATGTTGCTGTAAAGTAATTCGAAGTTTTATCATACATCGTATAAGTTGTGTTACCAATCTTAAGATAAGTCTTCGTTAACCCTGCATAATTCCATGGAACAAAAGCGATTAAGTCTCCGTTCGTTAATCCATCTAAATCTTTAGAAGTCTCCCAAGTTACCTCATTGATAGAATCGTTCACTTTATTTGAAACCATTTGATCGCCATTTGTTCTGAAGTCTTCTTTTGGTTCAATAGTAGAAGAGTCATCCCAATACTTACATCCAAATTGCTTTACAATGTCTTTAAGTGAATCTATCTCATTGATACTCTTAAATCCCTCTTTGGATGCTTTCTGGAATGACTCTCTACCAAAGAATTGGAATTGCTTTTCTACTGCTGTAAACTGAGTTATAGTAATTCCATCATAACTCTGTACGTCATAGAAGTAAGGATCTGGGCATGTTACAGTAATTGCAAACGTTTCATTCTGTTCGAATATATCTGGTTTATTAGTTGCAACATACCCTTCACATTCAGCAATTCTTGAATCTGTTTCAAACGTTAAAGTTACTTTCTGTTTGATTGGAAAGTATTCATATATTTTTAATCTATGGTCCTCAATGGATCTTGAGTGTCTATTCAATTTCCACTGAGAACCATCATATTCATAGATACCATTAGTTATAATCGGCATAAGGGTCAAATCAATGTCTCGTTCTGGTAACCGTGAAGAGTTATAGAATGATCCATCAATAGATCCATAATCCGTTGTATAAATATTTGCTTTCTCAGCCCCGAGTCCATCAATATTCGTGATAAGAATACCTGAGTAATCAGGGTTTGAGAGTATCATTTTCAACTTGTGTCCTAAGGGGTTTGTAACTGTTACAGATTTAAGCATTCGCGTTCACCATACCTTTCACTTGAGCGATCTGGCTCCTTGTCTGCCTGTAAATCTCAACTCTACTAAGAGCCTTAGGAGAGTAGTTGTTCTGTGTGAAATTGAAGTTGTTATTCTTAGGTGTTCGATCCCGATTTGCAAGATCGACATTCCTAAGATTTTGACTTTCCATGTTAGTCATGATTGGGCCCATTTGAGTATTAGGAACCAAATTAAGATCGAGATGATTTCTACCAAGATTTCCATTCAATTCTCTAATTCCATTTTGAGCATCTGCTAAATTCAGAACTGGAGTAATTGTTGGATTGACGTTCATGTCTCCAATAAGCAAATTCGATGCTGTTTGAAGAGCATTATTTACTACACCAGAAACAGAATCAGCAGTTGTACTAACGGTTGCGAGAAGGTGCTGAGTATTGTCTTTAAAACCTCTCACCATACCCTCAATAAACCATCCAGCATACTTTCTAGTCAATCTTGAAGGAGATCCCTCTTCCCATCCATCATAGACCTCATCTGAAGACAGTTCTGTAATTTCATCAATTTCATCTAATAATTCTTGTTTATAGTCTTCAATGCCTCTGAGCATACCTTTCATGAAGTTCGCAGTATGTTGATAACCGTTCTCCTCATTTAGATTTTCTCCAGTTGCCGAGTTAGCTTCTGCGCCAGTCTGTTTTGCCTGGTCAACAAGATTAACTGTGCCATCAGAGATTCCTTTCTTGAGCGCATCAGCCACACCAGAGCCAATTGCTTCTGCTTGAGTTTTTGCTGCCTCAAAATCGGAGCCTTCTGTATATTGGTTAAGAGCATCATTGAACGCATCAAGACCGCCAACTGAATTCTTTGCAAATACATCTGCAAACTCCTGTTGAGCCATTTGAAGCATTTCAGCTCTACTCTTAAGAAGGTCATTTGCTTCGTCAAGTTCTTCATCAGACATTTCTGCAAACGCATGAAGCTGTTCATATCCTTGAGGACCAGAGGTAGCAAGTTGTGAAAGAACCTTCTGATCGAGACCTCTTTCAGAAAGATCCATCAGTTCCTCATACCACTGCTCAATGGAATCGTTTGTCGTTTCAAGATTCTCAAGCATATCGCTTGAAGAAGTATCAGTTTTGAGCTCGAGCTTGTCGAAAGATGTATAAAGCGAATCAAGTGCCTTACCCATCTTATCGTACATATTCTCATACTCTTTCTCATATTCTTTAAGTGTTGCAAGAGATTGAGACTGAAGATCCATCATTTTCAATGTCGCTTCTTCAGCAGTCTGCTTAGTTCCATCAATACGGCCTTTAAGCTCATCAAAAGTTGTATTATTAGCTTCAGCAAGTTTATAAATATTATCGAGAGTCTTAGATGCATCATCAAGCAGACCTGAATCCATCTGATCTTGATATGTTTTCCAAAGAGATTTTGCCTGATCTTCTACTTCATGCTGAGTCTTTACAGTTTCTCTAAGCTTCTGAGTCTGAATTGCAGTTGCCTGAGCAGCCATTGCCATCGAAGCACCATAGTTTGAAACTTGCTTTTTCATATTCCAAGCTTGATTCATGATTTCAACTTGTTTAGTATTCATCATGAGCATCTCGTGAACATGACCAAGATTCTCTACAGATCCATCACAATACTTTGCAACGATTTCTGGATTGAAACCTTTCTTTGCAAGTTCGCCATAATCAACAGCCATTTCTGTTACACCAGCAATTTGAGATCTTGCATTTTGCATAATTGTTTTGGTGTCGGCTGTATCTTTAATCTTGTTATCAAATTTTGTAAACAGATCTATTGATCCGTTAATTTTGTCATAAATTGTGGTATAAGCTTTATTAAATGCTTCTGCTACAGCCCGTTCATGATCTACGGTTGAATCAGCAGTTTCAGTAGAAGTTAGTCCAGCTTTATACAGTGTTTCAGCAAGATCAGAAATGGCTTTCTTGGAGTTCTCAATAGGAGTTCCATCACCAAACTGATTGAGCAAATATCCATAAGACTTATTGTAAGCATTGGTTACACGAGTAGCTTTCTCAGTATACTCATTTATGGTCTTTTGGCGTTTGGCAGCTTCTTCTGCTGCTTTCTTTGCATCACTATCAGACTTGGATCCGGAACCTCCTCCGCCTTTTCCTTTCTTACCGGAGCCTAATCCGCCTCCGCCATCAGACGGAAGTGATTTATTATTAGATGTAAGTGATTTATCATCACTTTTAATATCTTTTGGAATAAGATCTTCAAGGCTAATGATAGAATCTCTGTTTACATCTTGCTTCTGTTGTTCCATTGCAAGAGTATTGCCGTTACTATCTTCCCAAATACCTTTGATAGGGGCTTCATTACCAGTCTTCTTGATTGTGATCTTACGAACACCGCCTTGAAGTTTAGCAAGGAATTTATTAATAACTCCCGACATTGAAGAAGCATAAGCATTACCAGCAGCAGCACCAGCACTTGAGAAGTTGTCAATACCGCTCCAAAGTTCACTTAATATATTTCCATTGGCTGTTGTACCTGTTCCTTGAACACCAGAAAGGAAATTATTCTTAATAAGTGAAGCGCCACTCGAAGCAACTTGTCCAACAATAGGAAGACCTTTAAGCATTCCACCACCAATGTTCACTCCCATTAATTCTAACCCCCACTGGTCATCTCCAGCAAGAGCACCATATGGAGGTGTTGAATGGTGAAGGAAACCTGCAATAGCATTAGCGGCAGCACTAGCAGCACCAGCAACGGCATCAATACCACTTCTAATACCACTTGCAAATCCGTTAATCATATCGGATCCCCATTGGATAGCTTTACTAGCTATATTTTGAACATCGTTTGCAACAGTAATTACAACTTCTCTGAATTCCATAGCACCAGCAGATGCAATTAACAATCCAGCTCCAAATACTGTTGCTGCGGTGCCAACTGATATAAGAGCTGCAGCAAACAGCATTCCAGCTACAGATACAGCACTCATACCAAGTGAAAGAGGAATGAGAGCAAGTCCTAGCAACGTAAGAGCACCAGCCATTTCTGTAATCCCTAATGCTTGAGTAGACATGCCAGCAATAAAGATAATGAAAGACTGTGCAACTCCAAGCAACTGAGAAATTGCAGACACAATATTCTGAATAGCCTGACTGAATAGCACTGCACCAAGACCAAATGAGATCATTACTGCAGATACTGACAATAAAACTACTGAAAGTGCTTCAATTGCTGGAATAGCAGCATCTATATAAGGACCAGCTAAAGCAAATACAGCTACAAGAGCAGCGATAGCAATTGTGAAAGAAGCTATTGTTGCAATAATGGTCATAGTAGGCACTTCGGAAAGAGTTGAAAGTGCTAAAGACAATACGCTCAGGCTTGCCGCAAAGACGATCATCATAATGGCCATTGCAGGAACATTAGCTGATTCAAGAATCTGAGTTGCAGCAGCAAGTAGCATAGCAGCCGCTGAGAATGACATCATAGCAACGGCCATAGCTCCAGCAATAACCATAACCTGCTCGCCAGGAATTGCAGCAAGCATAGTCATACAATAACTAAGAACTACAACAGCACCCGACATAGCTGCAACTGATGCTATAAACGTTCCAAGATCACCTGCATCCAGACTCTGAGTTATGACATTTATCATATCTATTGCAATGGCAAGAGCTAAAATTGTTCCAGAAAGAGCTACTGCAGTTCCTGTTAATTGTTCCACTGGAATTCCTTGAAGCTCCATGAGAATTTCTTTGAGAGCGTAAACAGCTACAATCATTACTCCCATATTGAAAAGAGTCTTTGCAAAGTCTGCTTTTTCCATAAGTTTGCAAGCAGTAGCTAGAGCTAGCATACCACCGGCTACAACCATCATACCTTTTGCAAGAACAGGCCAAGCAATTCCATAGAGCGCAATTAACGGAGTGAGCAAATACATGCTTACTACTAGTCCAAGCATTGCTGCTGCTACTTTACCAACGTTCACATCATCAAGAGCTTTGACAGCAAGTGACATTGCAAATATACCTGTAGCAATTCCGGCAAGCCCTTGAAGCATAACATTTGGATCCATCTCTCCGAACGCTTTTACAGCTAAGTTAAGGATCACAGCGGCAATAGCTATTTTAACCATTCCTGTCGTTATCTTTGAAATTGCGTCGGCAGCTTTATCAATATTGAGTCTTTGAAGTGCTGAAAATGCACCAATCATTACAATCATAGACTCGGAAAGAAGTATGAATATCTTAGCGTATTCACCACTACTCCAACTAAGAATATTCAAAGCTACTGCTAAGGAAACAAGAGAAATAGTAAGCACAAGAATTGACCCTGCCATTTTGAGAGTCATCTTTGAGAGCATATTTGAAATTACTTCAGCCGCTTTAACAAGAACCATGATTGTGAATATCACAGCTGAAATTTTTACAATTATATTAATCCATCCAGCAGCTTTTCCATGGATTACAATCTGTTCGCCTATAAGATGCTGTACTGCTGTGAAGACGTTATTCATTTGTCCAACGAATAATTTCATTAGTGGAACTGCAGCATTAAGGGCTAATTCAATAGCGATCAATCCTGCAGCAAAAGCTACCATTCCGCCACCAGCTTTAGCCAATGCTAATGCACCTGCTCCAATAATTTCTGCAGAACTTCCAATTGCAGCAAATGACATGATAAGAATTCCAAGAGAGGTCGCTACAGTTAAGCAAAGACTCATAACTATAGCTAATGGTGCAATAAGCCTTGCTACGGCTTCTCCAAGACTCTTTGAAGAATCGAATACATGATTGACAACAGCAGTTGCAATAGCAAGAATGCTTGCAACCTCAAGAAGAGTGAGAGCGAATACTAAGAATCCTCCTGCAAGAGCTGCAAGACCTACAGGATTAACGTCCTTTGAAACCTTTGACATTCTCTTTGCAAAGAAAAGAATGGCCGCAGAAATTACTATAAGTACTGCACCAGTTTGTACAAGTCTATCAACAGGAACAAATGATAGTAATACAAGGGCTCCGGCGATTGCTGCAATACCAATTGCAACTTGCTTAAACATCTTATAGTTATTAATTCTAGTTAAAGAATTGTAGTAATTCGCAATGGCTGATGTCATAGTATTAAAGCCAGAACTAATACCTTTAATTGCTCCTTTAATAGTACCAGTGAAAGCTGTCACAATATTATTAAGACCTGTTGAGAAATTGCTGATGGTCTTATTTAAGACTCTCATATTCTTAATGTATGCAAAAATAAGTCCAATACTTAAAATCTTTTGCCAGTTAATAGATGTAAAGAATCTAATAAATTTTCCAAGAGGTCCTTGATCATTTACAGCATTACTAATACCATCGCTAATAGCATTAGATACACCATTAACATAAGCAACTACACCACTCAGTGCTGAGCCAAGAACTCCTACTGCTCCACCTGCATCTTTCATATTAGAAGCAAGAGTAGCTGTTCTTTCGCCAGCATCTTTTAATGGAGTAGAAAGCTTTGCAATATTATCACCTGTCTGATCCACATACTGCTGACCAGATTTAACCGCTTCGATAAGAGAAGTTAGAGGATTTTCAAAATTAAAAATTATTCCAACAAAGTTTATAAGATTTTTGATACCACTGATAATGTGCTGAATCAAATAAGAAGAAGTCTCAAGAACAGTATTAATTGCTCCATTCTTGAATGCACCAAGATAAGATATAGCTCCACCTAAGAAACTGAATAATCCTTTTACAACATTGAAGAAGTCCTGGAAACCCATTTTGAGAGTGTTAACAACGTTAAACTCTTTTAATCTGTTTAAAAGCATTCCAGAGTTCTGAAGTACTGCATTAACAGTTACAGATATTGCTTTTCCAACAGTTTGGAGAAGCTTAATAACTTTCGAAAGGAATCCTGTTTTCTGAACTTTCTTAATACTATCTGTACTTACGTAAGCCATCTTCTGGATAGAATTATTTGCTTTCTTACCAAATCCTAATCCAAGAATTTTGTTAAGACCTCCATAAAAAGTGTTAAGAACATTACTAATAACTACTCCAACTTTTCTGAATGCTGAAGTCAGATTTAGTCTCTGAATCACATTTGAAACAATGTTTTCAAACACTATAAATTTGTTTCTTGCAGCATTAATAATTCCACTAAAATCAATATTTTTAAACGCTCTTTCAATAATTGTTTTAATTCCATTAAGAACTGGAACAATTTTTGAAGTAATTCTAGATACATTAATTCTGCTTATAAGTTTAATTATATGATCTTTTAATTTCCAAATTACATTTTCAGCGGAAGTTAATACTGAATTGAAGTCAAAATTTTTGATGGTATTAATAATTCCACTAAAGATTCCATTAAAATCTATTCTTTTTACTAAAGAAACAATTCCAGAAATCTTTGAACCGAGAACACCAACAATACCAATAATTTTTTGAAGAAGCCCTTGTGTATTGAAAAGTCTTGAAGCAATTTCTAATCCAATAAGCAGCTTAATAATCGCAAAGAGCTTAGTTAACCCAAGTCCACCATAAATAATCTTTCGAATAGATTTAAGAATTGAAGAAATGACTATATATCTTCTAACAACATAAGATATCTGAGACCGGTATCTCTTAACAATATCCATAACAGTTTTGATTGTTCCGAATACTTCAAGAAATATATCTCTAATATGGTTCATCTGTTCCTGAGTAAGAAGTAGTTTGCTTGACATGTCAGAAAGATTTCCAGTAATTGTCTTAAGATTCTCACCAGTCATTCCACCGAACGTCTCTTCAAATGCTTCCTTGATCGGCTCAATTGCATAGTGAATCCCGTTGATAAGGTTTACAATAATTTGAAGTAAATCGGTTCTACCACCAAGCTCATTCCAAGTTTCAAGAATAGCATTTCTTGCTTCAGAAAACTCTTCACTAATACTAATTGCAACGTTGGCGATTCCGGTAAATAAAGCTTTTACTTCCTCTACATTACCAAGAATAAGTTCAAATGAATCGCTCCACCCTGATCCAACCGCATCATTTACAGCATTTACAGCATCGGCCCAACTTCTACATTCCTGAGCACATCTAAAAGCTTCCTCAGAGAATTTAGTTGTGGAGTTCTTACCTCCGCTCAAAGAATCTGTAAATTTACCATTTGCATAGTTAGCTTCATTAATACCCTGTGTAAAGTCGTTCATAACCTTACCAAAAGTATCGATAGTCAACCAGCCTTTCTTAAGAGAGCTATTAAAATCTTTGTTTGCTCCAGCCGCAATAGCTTGAGCACCACCAGCTTCAATCATTCTTCTCTTAAGGTCATCGGTTGCAATGTTTGTCGTACCCAATGCCTGCTGCCAGTCTTGGTATTGAATATAACCTCTTGAAGCAGCCTGAGTTAGCTGATACATCGCGTGAGAGGTTTTCTCCGCACCAACGCCTGCCTTTGCTGCTGCAAGTGCGAAACCCTCAGTGAATCTTAAAAGCTTAGTTAAATCCTTTTCTCCACTTGCAGACATCTTAGACATTGTATCAATCATATCTGCAAAGTTGTATGAAGTCTCATCAGTAAACCACTGCAATTCAGTCATTGCCTTGGTTACTTCTTCCATCGAAGCACCAGTAGCAGTCATAAGAGTTGAAACAGCACCGACTTTCTGTTGATACTTGCCAAAGCCATCACTAATTTGAGTAATACCTGTAATAACACCAGCAGCCTGTTTGGCAAGTCCATACATAGAGTCAGTCACATTCTCAATAGCCCTTCTTCCAATAGTCCCAACAACAGAGAATTTATTGGAAAGATCATTTGCTGTAACTGCTACCTGAGCTGCTCTATATTTAATTGTGTCAAGAGACTTGGCTAATCCATCCAAGCTCCTTCCACTATTTACTTTCGTGTTTTGTTCAATAGAAGTATTTAATTTGTTCAGAGAAGTAAGAGTCTGCTGGACTCCTTTTTCGAATTGTGCATTGTCAAACTGCATTGAGACAACGCGTTGATCAACTGTCGTACTCAACTATTCTTTACCTCCTCCCAAACATCTGCTCCTATTTTATCGAATACTGGTGCAAGAGCTGGATTGATATAATCCACTCCTTTAACCCAGTATCCCTGTTTAGTTCCGTGACCAAGTTGAAGCATGAGAGCAACATTAAAATAACCTTTAACAACGTTAGTGTTGTACCAATTGATATAAAGGCTCTTTCCGTTATCCGCTATTTCATATTTCCAAGAATTAGCAGTAAGCCCACTATTTTTTGGAGTAGCCGCTTTCAATGCTTCAACACCAATCTGTCCATATTTGTCCAGATTCCTTAGCCACGATCTCTCTTTCATGGCTTTAAGAAATCTAAACGTATTATTGAAGTTTCCTTTCTGAGTCATATGAATTACAAGATTCTTTGCCATATTGAGAGTCCTTTCAAACTTATCCCTTAGTATGTAACTTTGCTCTTCTAGCTCTATTAAGTGCAGAATAGTCGTGCATAATTGCTGCCGAGGATCTCTTCTTTTTCTTATCTTCTGGTTGGTTTTTAATATTCGCAATATTAATAAGCATTAGAAGATTACTAAGATGCCATTTCTCGCAACTAAAAGGGATATTAAGTCCAGTCATGTAGTAGTAGATAAGTTCACTTGATAATGGTTCAGGTTTTTTATCGCTCTTCGGTTGAGGAGGAAGTGTAGTTGCCGTCATATCATCTTGAACGTATCTTTGTATTCTTTCATAATCGTTTTGGTTAATCTGCCTTACATACAAATCTAGATTTGGAACATCTTTATTTAGAACCATGCAACAAATGTAATAGAGATTCTCTTCAATCGTTTTTGGTCCATCACTTAAATACTTTCTTTTGTAATGCTGTTCCCATCTTGTAAGAGAGATTAGTGAATGCTTGAGGTGTAGAGTTATTGGTTTTAGATTAATAAATGTTTCAGTAGCTGAATCCCAAAACTCCCCTCCTTGAATTGATATGTCCAATATATCGAACATGTTTATGCAATCGGAGTTACCTTACCCTGAGATTCAATTTCCTTAGCTCTTGCAGCAAGTTTCTTCGGTATAACATTGTTTACAAATTCTGTTGCGGCCTTTGCATCTGTTGCAAGTCTCATATAAATCTGAGAGTAAGCTTCTGTCTCCGTAAAATCCTTAGTTAATTCTTCACTCTTTAGGAACTTTCTACCATCTGGAGATTTCTGACCATAAGACATCTTAATCAGATCCTCAAAGATATTAATAAGAGTTGGAGTATCCTTTGCTGCAATAATTCTGTTCAGCTTTGCAGAAAGACCTCCTTCAACACCAAATTCCATCTTAGTAATTTCTGCTTCAGTAAGATTGAAGTAGAAATCTTCTGTTCTTTCAGTTCCGTCGTAATCGGTATACTTTTCTGTAATCTTATACATTTGTTTATTGTGCTCCTTTCATCAATTAAAAAGAGGGCAGACCGAAATGGCCCACCCTCATTAAGTCGTTATTCAATTGTAATTTAAGCTGCTGCGAGAGTAGTCTTAACTTCATCTGGAAGCGGAAGTCTAGCCTCAGCATTCTCGGAGCCATAAAGGATACCCTCAAGAGTAGAGAGCTTAGATTTATCAGCAGTAGTAGAGTTGATCACGATATGAGACATCGGCTTCTCAGAGAATGAAGTCTTAACTGGAATACAAGCGAACTCAAAGCTCATCGTCTCTGCTTCCGGAGAATCGTTAATTGTCTGATGCTGCTTCTCAGACGGGGATGAGGTAGCGCCATAAATAAGGTGAAGCTCATAGCCGTGATCCATACCGTCAGTATCGTTGCCGATCTTATTAACGTAAGACAGACCGAACGGCTTTCTTGTCTGCTGATTACCCCTAACACCGGTAGCAATCTCGATCTCTCCATTGCACTCACCGAACTCATCCGGATAATAGTAGCACTCAATCGTACCACCGAAATCCTCAGTACCTCTAATGGAACCGTACTGCATGTTATCGGCATAGAACTTCTGCTCATCTGCTCCAGACGGAGACTCAGTCACAGAAGTAAGACCATTCCAAGCGTATCCCTGATTATAGACACCGTTAGTGACTCTATAAAGAACGCCCTTCTCAACGCCAAGAGTATAGAGTCTTTCTCCAGCGCCATCCCATGTAAGTTTTGCCATATTAAAATCCTTTCTTTAGCAAAATATAGTGTAAACATCATTGTAAAGTCCGTCTGCTCTCAATTCATCTTCAAACGTAATAAACGGAAATGAATCCATGAGAACATCTTTAAGACTTTCCTTTACATTTCTGTATATGTGCGTAACTGTGTAACGTCCGTAACTAATGTATCTTTTGTTTCCAGCATAACGATCACTAAAGCCTTCAAACTGATACACTATTGCTGGGTAACGATTAAACTTGGTATTAGTCCCTGGTTGAAAATATACTTGATCTGAACCAAGAATCTCTTCAAGTTTCTTCCCCAATTCAACCCTCGTCATAATTCGTCTCTCCTATATCTTCCTTGTATAGTTCGCCAATATTAATCGTTAAACGTGGATTATTTGGTTGAACTTCAACTGAAGAAACCCTCCACTTTGATCCCATGAAAGTTACGTATAAAATATCATGGAAGCTAGTCTCTAAGAATGGATCAGCTATTACACTGATTTGATTGGTAATGGAGAGATTTGGATTGATATTTTGGAGTTGATCTCGCTTTGAATTACGGATCACTTGTCCGTAGTAATTTTTCAGAATTGGATGATCGTCAACCACTCCAGTTTCATCTTTTGTTTGATGACTAAACGCAATCTGCCCATACCACATCATAAAGATTAGCCTCCATTTTGATCATTAATTAGAGATCAGCCACCAGATGTTGTAGTCTTCTTAACCGGCTTAAAGTAGAAGGTGATTGCACTCATCGGCTTAATTATTGCACCGGGCCAGATGGTGTAGTCTTCTTAACCGGCTTAAAGTAGAAGGTGATTGCACTCATCGGCTTAATCATTGCACCGGAGAGACGAGTCTCATACAGGCAGATCTGCTGGTTGTAGTTAAGATCGAAGTCGTCGAAGAAGTCGGTCTTAGCACCACCATTTGTACCAATATTGTAGTCAATCAGGTTTACATCAATACCTGCAACATCGTACTTAGTCTTTGTTCCGCCAGTTGAATCAGGGATCTCAATCTGAAGTCCTTCCATCGGAGCAAGAGTCTGAATACCGGCCACTCTCATTGCAGTAGCGATCTCAGCCTCAGACTTATACATTCTCTCACCGATACCATTCTCAAGCAGAAGCACGGAAGTAAGATTATCCTCAGTTGTATAGAAGGTCATATTACCAGAACCCTTGTACAGCTTACGAGCCTTGAGCTGAGCCCTCATAAGAGCCATAGCCTTCTCGTCATCAGATGCAAATTCCGGAACCTCAACAGCAAACTTAATCGTGTAGAAGTCATCATCGTCATAAACTGGACGAATATGATTCTCCTCGATCTTTGCATCATCAGAATCAGGACGCCCATCACCGATCAGAATTGCACGAGCAACTTCCTCACGAAGCATGAACTGCATTTCTGTTCTCATCCAAGCAAGTACGTTGAACTCTGTAATATCATCAATGTCCTGCTTGTCCATTTTCTGCTTCTTGTAAACTGTCTGCGGATCTGTAGATCTCTTCAGAAGCTTAAATACCTGTTCCTTCTTGAAGTTACCCTTGATATATCCTCTTGCACGAGCCTCATCCTCAGTAAGGTTTGCATGAACGGACTTTACACGAGAGAACGGAGTCCGATGAACTGCGCCAAGTACCTGGTCAACCCAATCCATGTTCCGGGTAACGAAATCAGGCTGGTTGTTGACAGACCTAGCATCCGGGAACAGGTAATCAACATTATTGAAACCATAATCAGTTCCCATTGTTCCGTTTGTCTCTGGATCGGCATGAGCGATTGCTCCAGACTCTACAGCAGCTCTGAAAGCCTCCCTCATTGAACCACCACCAAGTGTCTTTGCATCCTTGATGAGTACAGCCATATCATCGTGGCTAAGGTATTCATTGTTTGCGTTTACAGCGCCATCTTCAAACACATTATGCTTCACAGTAGTATCTCCTTCATCATTCTTAGAGTTCTTGGCCTGCTTAATGGCCGCACCAACAAGGAATGCAACAACCTTCTTCTGCTTCTCATTCAGAGTGTCATAAACATCCTTGACTGTTTCTTCATCTTCGCCTTCATCATTTTGAGCATCATCACTATTGTCAGTATGCTCAACTTCAGACTTCTCTTCCGGTTTCTTTTCTTCTTTCTTTTCAGCCGGCTTTGTATCATTGTCAGAATTATCCTTCTGTTCTTTAAGAATCTGACCAACAATGATAGCAACTGCCTTCTTCTGTTTATCTGTTAAAGTATTGAAGACATCCTTAACAGTCTCTTCAGAGTTGGCATTATCTTCTTTCTTGTTAGTTTCTTCTGTCATTTCTTCCTCTTCGTCTTCTTCGTCATCGGCATGAGCAATCTCAGGTGCACCAAAGCCCCAAATCTCAGCTTCGTCCTCTGAAAGCTCACCGTGAGCAACAACACTGTCAATCCTTGCTTCAGGATCAGCACCACCAATCACAATTGAAACTTCTTTAATCACTCCATGATAGATGTCTCCAGCCTTTCTCTTGAGCTGATTGGCCCAGATTGAGAGCGAACTGATGTCACCATTCTGAAGTGCTTCCTTAGCTGCCTGACCTGCTGGAGAGTTATTGAAGTAGCCTTCAACTCTTGTTCCACCATTTACAGCATGAAGAATTGCATGACCGAGTACCTGTCCGATATCGTTGTGATTGTGCATGTAGACAAGTGGTACTGTTTCTCCATCCTGCTGTGCAAAGCAGCCGTCTCGAATTGTGGTACCGTCTGAGCAAAGGACATTAGCTTTACTTGCCCAACCTGTAAAATCATACTTAGGCATTTAGTAATTCTCCTTTTGCCAAAACATTGTTAATAAGCTCAGTTACATCATCAAGGTTCTGTCCAGCACCTGAATCAGCAGCATCTTGCTTTAGTTCCTCATTTGCTTTATTTAAGTTGGGGTTTCTTAACTCTTCTGCATTCTCAGCCTTAGAAGGTCTGAGTCCAATCTTTGCCCTAAGTTCATTTGAGGTCATAATCTCATTTCTTCTGAACTTATCTGCAATATCAGCTAACTGAGAGACTGGAACAAGCTTGAAAGGATCTCTAAAGAAAACAATAGACTGCCCTCTTGTACGAGCAGTCCTACTTAAGAATTTCCTTTTAAATTCATCACAAATTGCTGAGCAGATTGGAGTGATTGTATTATTGTAGTAATTGATCATTACCTTTTCATCAGCTGTTCCATCGAGAATTCCCTGAGTTAAACCTAGATGGTTGTATACCTGAGCTGTAAGATCTTTTACCTGTTCCCAAAGATTGTTTTCAACGGATCTATTTAACTGCGTGATTCGCTCAGTACCATCTGTCCAAGCTACACCGTATGTAGATCCTTCTAGTTGTTCCTCAAGATCAGATCTTCTCTTTTCTGCTTCCATCTTACGCTGTTTTGACTTAACAACATATGGAAGCTGAATGATAAGATCGAGTTTACCGGATGCATTTTGATCATTGAGTCGTTCGAGATTTGAAATAGCTCTTGTCAATCGTTGGATATTGGAATTTGGTTCATTCATTATTGAATGGAATGGATTCTCAATAATTGCAACAGATGACTTCGGTAATCTTATATCTTGGAAGATTCCTTTTCGCTCATTGTATAGTCGAACTGTAACCTCAGCTGGATACCACGCAATAATCTTTCCAACTCTTAATTCTAGAACATCATACTGCTCTGAAAGAGTTGTAGGATCATAATCGGTATCGGTTGGAACAACAGCCACAACACCTTCGTCAAACATTGACTGAACAAGGTCTTGTAACATTGATTTAGATGTCTGATCTATATTTGCAGAGAGATTTAGACATTCATTAAGACCAGATGGAATTTCTTCAGCGAAGTTTCCATCCTCATCAACTTTTGCGTGTTCGAAATGAATTGCAGAAACATCGACAGCAATTCTGTTATAGATTGATGAAACGATAGATCGCTTATTGCCATATCGGTAAGAGGTTCTATCTGGTCGTTCTGAATAAGCAAACCCTTCACCACTTCTTAGTTCATTTGTTGGATCTCGTCCTAGGAACGCATTCCATCTTGAACGAAACCGTTGTATAATTGACGCCATAAATTATTCTTCTACCTCGTACTTCTTCTTAAATACCTCAATAACCGTTGTACATATTAGCTCAACAACTCCTCCACCCATTGTTACCTGAACTAGGGTGTCTGGTATAGAATCTTTAATCCAGAACGTGAGTAAATAGACAATGATCATCACTATCCAATAGATAAAGATTCCTTGAACGATTCTCTTTATATGTCCGTCTTTAGTTTTGTTCATGATGTCATTTTCACACCTTTGTGAGTGAGGTATCGTTCCAAATTTGACTTGGCCTCAATGAGTGCTTCTCGGTCATCTCCGTTTAGTGCATGACTCATTAAGGCCAATAATGCCTCTTGTGTTACTACATTCCCTTCTTCTAATGATTGAATACGCTTATCATCATGAAGGAATTGGTCCTTTAAGTCTTCTATGTCATGCTCAAGTTTTGCAATACGAATGTCTTGAGACTTTTCTGGAGCTTTTGCTTTGTCGATCCACATGGACGCCATAACCAAGAACTGTGAAACGAGAATAGCGAACGCAAGGAATGTTCGAATGGATTCTAGTGTGCCAAGTGGATTACCCATTGCAAATCCTCCTTACTTATTATCAAACAATTGGTGCATACACTTTACTCTAGCAACAGAATCAGTGTACATTTGAGAAAGTGAATTATGGATTGAAAGGTAGATATCAGGAATTGTGTCTAATACTGAAGTACACTTAGTATAGTCATCCTCAAACATCTTCATCAGATTGGAAGCATGCTCTAATTCTCCATCACTCATAGATGCATAAAGCTTTGCGTGATCTGGCTTACTCTTCTTGCAATTGATTGCTCTCTGGATGTACTCAGTGGCTCCTTTGAGTTCATCATCCATTTTGAGAGTGTAATATTGGATATCTAACATAACGCACTACCTTATGCTGCAGTTGTAGGTGTTGAAAGGGCCTGAGAACCTGATCCGGACCAACCTACCCAACGCCCCATCGCTCCAAGCATCTGCTGAGACTGACGAGCATTAGACAGATCGTTCTGAGCAACTGCAAGCTGTCTGTCACGATCTGCAAGACGATCCTGAAGCATCTGAGTCTTCACCTCGCAGCAGCACTGATCCATATGATATCCGAGCTGATCGATCTTATTACCAAGTTGAGAAGTCGTCTGCATCAACTGGTTTACAATCTGATTGAAGCCCTGAACTGCTGTAAGATTATTTGTATTATTCTGCTGCATTAGCGTATTTGTCTGCCCGTTAATAATCTGAGCAGTCTCATAGTTATTCTGCTGGGTTGCAGAAGCAATCTGAGAAAGCTGACCCTGAATAGTCTGATTGTTAATCGCAGCATTCATCTCTGACTGTGTAACAAAGTTAGGCATTGGCAATGGTGCAGGAGCTGGAGCAGCTGGTCCTCTATTTCCGATCATTCCGAACATAACAACAAAGATCAGAATCAGCCAAATCCAAGATGCATTACCATTATTCATATTAGAAAGCGCGAGAAGATCAGCTGCAGAATTGTTATCCATATTAACCTTTCTCGGTTTTAATCTGAGAAACCGTAAGACAATTGTTTAACTGCAAAAGCTATCAGTCTATATCTTTTATTCTGATAGCCGTGTTTCGGTTTTCGAGCTTCATACTTTCCGTATTCTATAAAAAGTTCGTTGAAGTATTTAATTGTGTTCTTTACGATATGGTATCCGTTACATTTTGCCACTTGGCATAGATACCGAACTTCGTCATTATTTAGCATATCTTGTAATTGCTTTAATTCTTCAGTTACAAGTCCAGCAAGTCTAATAAGATCTCCATTTGATACGTTATCCTGTAATTCTGGATTTTCTACAAATACGTTTAACTGTGTTGAAAGTGAGTCACATGCAGCTTTAGATTTCAATACAAAATTTCTACGTATAATGGCGTCAGATTTATACTTAGGTATTATTGAATTTCCACGCTTCACGCAATCTACCATTTCCGTTGATATTTCCAGAAGAGGCTTAGCTACCAAATCGTTCTTTCTTTTTGGCATGTGGATGCAAATCTTTAACAAAGTTCCATAAATATCTACAGCATTTTGTACAGGTAAGAATACTGTATCCTTTTCAGGCATAATAATTCTTACATCAATTGTTCTTTCGTGTCGTTTTGTTCTGGGTACCATATTGTTTTAAATTAAGCTACCCACGCCTAAATGGCGGGGTTGGATAAAGGCATGATGTCAGATGCAGAAGCCGAGAGCCAGGTAATAATTAATGCTCACGTTACCGTAGTACCAGTCACCGCTCGAATTGACATAGTACGCATAGTTACGGCTGCTGCTACGAGCGGAACGAAGCCAGTGATATGAGTTTGATGACCCGTTTACAGCGTGCTTCTGCCTTACAGAGTTACTTGTAAAGACTTCAGAATAAATTGGTCCGGATGTTTCCTTGCTATTGTCATTAAATGCCATTTCTCTTAAGCTTGGCATCCAAACATCATCTGTACATTCACCGTCTTTTTGATATGTTCCATCTTTTGCCGTTGGCCAATAGGTGTAAGTCTTCTTTACTGGCTTAATAGCATTTTGAACAGATTCTGGAAGCATCGGTTTCAGAGTATTCTTGTAATAGGTTCTGATTTCACTCTTCTCCCAACCGCCAATAGCTCCAGTTCCTTCTTTAAATGAGCCATCAGAATTTGTTACTATAGATGGATTCCAACGTTTATTACCTACAGACATCAGTTCATCCAGAATGATAGAATATTTAGCGTTTCCAGAACCATCAGCAAGCTGATCAACATTCTTTCCAACGATCTGCATATGATAAGTGTTACCATCATTCAGAATCACTGGAATGGACGATCCGACTTCATACGAATCAGTTCCTGCTTTTATAGCGTTAATAAATGCTTTATACTCCTCTGGCTGAGAAGCAACAGAGAACTGAGCAATACAGTCAGTGTTTCCTGTAATGTTTTTCCCATCAGGTTTCCAGCCAGAGAATTTATAATCAATAGCCATTTATTTAGTTCACCTCCTTTCTACCCACGCCTAAATGGCGGGGTTGGATAAAGGCATGATGTCAGATGCAGAAGCCGAGAGCCAGGTAATAATTACTGTCCACGCGATTGTTGCCCCAGTCACCGTACGAATCGACATAGTACGCATTGTAACGGTAGTCGCGACTAGCGGAACGAAGCCAGTAATATGAGTTTGATGACTTGTTGTTTACAGCGTGCTTCTTTCGCATATCATATGATTGGAAAGCATTCTTATAAACATGTCCGGATGTTTCCTGTCTGTCATTTACATTGCTATAACCCATTTCTCTTAAGCTTGGCATCCAAACATCATCTGTACATTCACCGTCTTTTTGATATGTTCCATCTTTTGCCGTTGGCCAATAGGTGTAAGTCTTCTTTACTGGCTTAATAGCATTTTGAACAGATTCTGGAAGCATCGGTTTCAGAGTATTCTTGTAATAGGTTCTGATTTCACTCTTCTCCCAACCGCCAATAGCTCCAGTTCCTTCTTTAAATGAGCCATCAGAATTTGTTACTATAGATGGATTCCAACGTTTATTACCTACAGACATCAGTTCATCCAGAATGATAGAATATTTAGCGTTTCCAGAACCGTCAGCCTTATTATCCTTATTTATTCCAACAATTCTTGCCTTATAAGTATTATTATCAGACAGAGTCATTGGAATGTAGTTACCTACTTTATACGTAATTGTTCCATTAGTATAATCACTAGCTACATTTGTAAGGAATGTGTTAAGATCGTCTGTAATCTGTTTATCATCCCATTCATAACTGATCTTAGCAGTATATGTTACGCTACCATTAACAGTACTTGAGAAGTCTGGGGACCACCCACCAAATTCGCCTTCACCATCTGAGTCATGAATAGTGGATGTATCGCCCTTGTATGTAACTGCACTACCGTAAGGAAGAGTATATGACTCTAGTGTATTACCAGCATTATCTTTAAATGTTATTGTGTAAGTTCTAATACTCTCAGTGTATACAGGATAGAGATCAATAGATTTTGTAATGTTCTTCTTAGCATCTGGATCTACCTCTCCACCTTCTGTCTTGCTCCAGCCAGTAAATGTATAATTGTACTGTTCTGTAGATGGCTTACTAGGTGTGCCCGTATAGGTTCCATTGTCTCCGGACTTATAGATCTTCTCTCTATGGTAGACTGTTCCATCTGGTCCCTTATAACTGATCTCATACATAACAGGTGTTTCGCCAGTATAAGTTGTATCAGTTCCATACGGAACGTTATTAATAGTCTGAAGAGTATAATCACCGTTCTTATACTTAACAGTATAGACCTGACCAGTAATCTTATATGCAGCGTAAACTTTTCTATCTGCAGTAACAGCCTTACCGAAATCAGGATCTGCTACAGTAGAATTAGGCGTTCTACTCCAACCAATAAATTCGAAGGTATTGGCTGGTGTAGAAGCTCTTGAAGGTCTGCCAGTATAAGTACCACCGTCTCCACCATCCTTGACTACTTCGCTATTCAGAAGAGTACTTCCATCAAATGTGTAATACTGCAAATAAGATGTTGTGTGATCTGCAGTAACTTTGACATAAGGATATCTTCCATTGAAGTCTGCAATCTGAGCACCTGTCAGAGAATCAGTATGAATGGTTCCAGAAATCTGAGCCTTATCAACGTTGTTACCAGACTCATCCAACCCTCTCATCTTGTCAAATTCGTTGAACAGTGTAGTAATCTCATCTGCACCAGTAGCTTCCATTGTAAACCCAAGGATTCTTACTCTTGATCCATCAGCAATAGAATTGAGAATGCTCTTGTAATCAACTACAGAAGAATTATTCTCAAGTCTAAGTGTTGTAATGTTTGAATAAGACGGCATTGTAAAATCTGTAAGAGCTGTCTGATTAAGAAGAGTTAAGTTAGTTACTGTTCCTGGGAGGTGAAGGATTTTGAGAATGCCACCGTTTGGTAGTTCAACACCAGTGATAGACGTTCCATCAAAATATACTTCCTCAATATTGCTGCACCCAGTCAAATCAATTGCCTGAGCAAGTTTGGAGCAATTTCTTACATCCAATTTATGAAGAAGAACGTTTGCACCAACGGAAAGGTTTGTAAGATTTGGATTATCATAAGACTCTGAAGCATCTCCAATCTTAATCGACTGGAGTTTTGTTGCCATAGAAAAGTTAGCAAAACCAACTTTTAAGCCTGAAAGATCACCAACATCTGCAAGCTGATCCGCTGAATAAATTGCAATTTCTGTATCATTAAGGGTATCAACACCACAAACAAGTTCGGTTTGTTTATTTCTCTTTCCTCTCTTTTCTGTGAAATAAGAACCAAACTTTGCTGCAGGATAAATATCAGCATAAGGAGTTACTGTAATGTTAGATTTTGCGTAGCCTCTTAAGTTAATATAAATATTGAAAGCATCGCCAGCATTATACTTCGAATCCATGTAGCGGAAACGGTTAAACAACCACCACATTCTCTGAAGTGTTTTTAGACCCTGAAGCATTTGAAGATAATCTGTTGTTCCATTGTCGATCATTGGTTGAATATATTTAATCCAGGAGTCTTCATTTACAAGAGCCTCAGGCCAAGCTTTCTGGTGATTCTCAAATCTCTTTTCAACTGATTCATAAGAAAGGATTCCTTTTGAACGTAGATCCTTATACATAGATGCAATTTCAGATCCGAATGTATCTCTAAGATTACACCAGAGGACTGAATCTTGACCATTAAAGACTTTCGCACCTTCGAGAGTGTCAATGTCTTCAAGATAGTATGAGAATGCTAGAGCACCTTCATTATTAATGCCGATTGCGGTATCCATATCATATGGAAGCCAAACTATTTTTCTTTTGATTCCTAGTGAACTATCAGTTACTTCAGAACCAATAAATGATGGGAAAGCGTTCTTAGCTCGGCTATCCACCATCAAGAATAGTTCAGTGAACAGATAATAAAATATAGTATCATCAAGTTCTACATAATTACTAAGTTCATTCTTAAATTTAGCAAGTCTATATTCTTTTGTATCATTTAAATACTCAGTACCATCATAAGTCACTGTTCCAGGTAGAGCATTGCCAGTAACAGCAGTTGTGTCTGTCTGTACAACCCAATCTGCAAATGCTTTCAATTGCGCATAGTCAAAGTAGTCTTCTGGGAATCTTGATTCGAAATCGTTCTGCCAATCATCGTTTGAGTAATCATTTGACTTCCACAATACTCTATTAGAAGTATTATTGGAGATTTCCCAAGACTCATCACCATCTGTAAAACCGTAAACTTCAGAAGTACCTTTATCATTATTGAAGTTGTACTTACCCAAAAAGCTTACATTTCCATCTTTATTCCAGAATCCTACCATTGGGAAGCCATCAATTCCTTGACGAATCAAAGGATTCTTTTTCTGAGCAGGAGTTTTATAAGGACAAATATCATTATAAAGTTTTACAAGCTCAACATTGTTTGCACCTTCACTTGAAGCAAAGTCTGCTTTGAAACAGAATTCCTTAGTTGGAATAGCATTTTTGTTCATCTTATAAGTACTTTCAGTCTCGTTATTATCATCTGTGAATCCAAGCTTACAATTAGCTTTATAATTCTTTACAGGATAATACTGAGATGAGGTACCCTGAACATTAAGGACTACTCCAAGTGCAACAAAGTCTTTTGAACTATCTGACGGATCTCTGAATGTAATCTTAACGGTCTTCTTATCTCCCTTATACTGAGGTAACTGATCCGCTTCAATAATCACATATGGAAGATCGTGAGGAAGGTTATCAATTACAATCTTTCCATAGTCATCGAATACATTATTGCGAGAATATCTTGCAAGCTTCTCAGTAATGTCCTGAGTATCTGCAATCCAGTTATTCACAATCTGGAATCTTGTAAGATCATTATTATAGACCCGGATACAATAAATATCAGTCGTTACATCATTAGATCCAATTGTAATGTCTACCGGAACTTTCTGAGAGAAATCATCACTATCTGGATACTGAATTGCTCCAGACATTACACCATTAATATAAATCTCAATAAGTCTATGCTCTGATCTCTTCTCAACAACAAAATCAATTCTTACATGCTCATTTTCTTTAAATTGCGTACTGATCTCAGACTGTTCACTAACTAGTCTAACCATCTGAGAAGTTACTTCAAATCCTCTTCCTCCACTCATACAAGAGATAAGAGTTGAGTCATAATTAAGTACGTCAGATGTTGCAAATTCCAGAGAGATTGTTTTACCAGTTGTTCTGAAATCATTTGCAAAAATCTTAATCGGAATTGTTACTCTTGCATCACCAGTTACTCTAAGAACAGTATTTTGATCATCGTCTTCTTTCCAACCATCAGATATAAAGTTGAAATTCTCAAGCGTTGCAGAAGTTTTTCCATCTGTCCAAATCGAAGGATCTTCTTCGTTATTGGATCTACCGTAAGATGTAAGAGCTAAATCAAGATTTTCAGTAACTGCTTCAACCTTAATAGAAGACTCTGTTACATTAATAGACCATTCTTTTGAAACAGTTCCATAATCGTTCTTTACTTCAATTTTAAACTTAAGAGTTCCAACGTTATCAGGTCTATATGTAAAAGTCTGCTGATTTCTATTTACATTCAGACTTGTAAGCTCAACATCATTTGCATAGAGCTTAATCTGTGCAGTAAGACTTGTTGGATCATAGATTCTAAAAGTAAACGGAAGTGAAGTGTACTGTTCTACTTCAGAAACTCTATAATCAGATGCAATTATTGGAGTCTTATTACCAAGATCCACACTAATGATTTCATAGTATAGATGATTTGATTCAATTGTATTTCCATCAATATCAGATGTGAAATAACACTCAATTGAATGCATTCCATGATTCTGATGATCGAAAGTATAACTTAATTGTCTATTCGATACCGAAGTTGTAAAACTATTTACTTCGCTTCCATCGAGTAAGAAATGAATAGTCTTCTTTACATTGCCAATCGGAGTATATATAAATTCAATTGTGTCATTAAATGTAACTGTATCATCAAATTGTGACTCAAGAGAGATTGCAATAGATGTAATTGTAAAATTAAGTGTTCTGATGTTATCGTATGCATCAGAAACTCTAATTCTTACTCTATTCGTTCCAGCTTGAAGATAAGGCTTTAGATCTACTTCAACGTCTCCTTGATCAACATTCTGAATTGCCTTACTAATTCCGTTCACAAGAATAGTAAGAGTACCAGGACCAGTTGAAAGATCATTCTCAGTAGAGCTCCAATTAAACTTTATTGGGCAGGATCCTTCACTTGAAACAGTCTTTGAAAGAAAGCCTGATGTATTGTTAAGGACCATTGTAGCGTTATTCTGAGAACCACCACTTCCACCTTTGCCACCTGCAAATGGACCATAAGGACCTGCAATACGTTCACTATTGTTCAGAAGATAGACAAGACCATTCTCGTCTACTTCCATTGCATCAGCATGTTCATTTGCAGTAAGCTTTAACTCTTCGACCTGCTTAGAAAGATCATCAATAAGGGTTGACACATCAATCCAAGTAAGCTGATTTCCCTGAACGGCAAGGACCTTTCCTTCGTTATTCGTTACTGGAGGAAGCACTACCATGTAACCAACATTAAGATTGGAGTCTACATTGATAAGTTCTGGTGCTATTTCTCCATTCTCATTTAATTTACCAACTGAAACGGAGGCCTTAGCTTCAATAACTCTTTGCATGTCTGCCATAAATAGACCTCCTTTAAATAATTGTATTGCTCAGAGACTCTCCAATATCAATCTGGAACACTTTCGTCTTCCAAGCCGTACCGTCTGTTGTAATACCATGAACTTGGATTTTGATCGAACCTTGTGTAAACTGATATGTTTCGCCCTGAGTAAATGTGTAACTAACCCCTGTCTCATTAATCGCTCCAAAGACTTGAAGTGGAATTTCCATACCTTCTTCCAAAATATCAATTCTTGCGTTTGTAGATTTTTTCATTATGTCTTTATCGATTGAGACAAAGAGAGTAGGTGTAGTACCAGGAATGATGAGAGCTTCTTCAGCAGGTACATTGTTTCCTGCTAAGAGTAATGATAAAGAACCAGCCATTAGTAATCTCCAATCTGACGAATTAATATTGTGTTAGTTGGAAACACCGCCTCATCGTCCTTGATGGCGTACAACTTTACTCTGAAATAAGAGTTTGCCAAAACTGTTTCAGGGATCTCAAAGCAATCGTCTTCATCAAGAAAGTAGAATTGAGATTCGTATCTTGTAATAAATTCAATTGCCTTTTTATAGTCTTTCCAAGTGTCATCAAATGTGAACTTGCAAAGAACTGTTTTTGCTCCCTTAACCAATGAGAAGAATTGCTTTTCATCATGCTTGGATAACTCTTGTCCTTTAACATCAAACTCTAACGTTCTCATTGTTTTACATTCCCATCAATTTATTAAAGATTATCATAGGATTCTGCATAGTCTCCTTACAAATATTGAAGAATGCTTGTTGAGGATTTCCGCCATGCTGATATACATAGTCGTAAACTTTCTGCATTCTAGGATCATTGAAGTATTGCTGGAATCCGTTGACTTGTGAATTTGGTTGCTGCGCCTGCTGAGGTTGTGAATTGCTCTGTTTCCTTGAACCATTGATTAAATCCTCAATTTGATTTGCCATTTAATTCCTCCCACATTGAAGTTACTTTCTTTGAAAGCTCATCAAAGTCTGATTTCAGAACGTATCTACTATCAGCTGCATCTATGATTGGTTTCTCTTCTTTAACATCATCATCTAAGAAAACTAATTTCACTCTCTTAACAGTTGCAATACCAACTTCATCTGTAGCTTTGATAAAGCCATAAGGACCTGATGTCGATTTATCATAAGCAAAGATAGAACTATTAGGTCCTAATTGAAGCTGGTTAATTCCTTCTTTACCATTCACACCAATGATCTCCTGTCTTGGAAGATTCTGTTGAACAGGTTGAGAAGGCTGATACGGATTGTATTGAAATGCGTATGGGTTATAGTTATTTGTCATTCAAAACTCTCCTTGTTTAACTTGTAAGCAACGAATGCATCCATCAATGCTGCAACAGCATCAATCTTTGCTTCGTATTTTTTCTTATAAAGTTTCTTATTTCCGTTCGTATCCTCAAGCACAACACAGTTACCCATTGTCCAAGAGAACAGTTCTTCGTCAAAGATTAGTGCTCTCTGTTCTGAAAGCTTTTTCAATTCTGTCAACGGAACTGATTCAGTCTTTGCGCCCTGGATAACTTTCTCTACTCCAAACTCACCATTCTCCTGACACCATCTTGTAATGAATTCCTTAGCGTTGTAAGGGTCATATCCAAGAGACCTAACATCGTATTGATTAGTCTGGATATGTTTATCAAGATCGTCATACACTTGTTGCATATCAAGAACTGTCTCAGGCATAACAACAAGAGTGCCTTCATCAATAAAATGTTGATACTTTTCTCTCATTGCTGCAGGAAGCTGTTGTAGTGTGTATTCGGAAATATAGTTAATTGATTTGATTCCAAATGAACCGTTTGATAGTGGGAATAAGAATGTGAAAGCACAGAAGTCACCACCCTGAGAAAGGTCACATCCAAGCGAACATGGTAGTCCAATATAAGACTGCTTGTAAGCGGTTGGCTTTGTTTCTTCGTAAGTGAAGAAATAAGTATAGCCTTCCATCGGGATTCCAAATCTCTTTGCCAGAATATCATTCCGACTTGCTGGGGCATTCTCGGCTTTCTCTTTATCCAACTGGTAAGTTTCATAAGTAACTGACTTACCAAGATTTGGATTAGCCTTAAGCCAAAGCGCTGGATAGGCTACTTCACTAACATCATCAAGTTTGTACCACCAGATACTTACATGAGGATTGTGGTATCCTCCCTTTTCAGGATCATCTATAAGTATCTTTTTAAGTTCCATTTTGATCGTGTCACCAGCACCATTACGAACAGTTCCTTCAGAAGAGGTTGCAACAATAATGTAGTCATCAACCTTATTACTTCCCTGCTCAATTGCACCAATAGGATCCTCTCTAATATCTCCTGAAAGCCACTCATCGACGGTTGCTATTTTGTCTCCCCGACCCTGTAACTTATCAACAGACATAGGACAGAATTCCATTAGAGAATTGGTTAAGAAGTTTTGAATACCTTTCTTTGTGGATGCCAGTTTCATCTTGTTTCGATTGGAACCTGTAGTGTTTTGCAATGATCCATCTGTTAGGAATTGAAACAGAGGACCTCTTGCTCTTGAGATAGCAGTTTTGAAGTAAGAGAATGTCTCTTGACCTTGTCTTTCTGTAGGAGCTGTTACAACCTGCTGAGTAGTCGTTGTATCTACGACCAATCCATATGATTGGATACAGTTGGCATAACAGGTCTTAGAAGCTCCTCTTCCAACGATTAAATATTGTTTGTTAGTTAATCGCTTTTTAATGATCTTTGGTTCGTATTGTTTGAGTTCCGGATTCCATACATCTCTTTGGATGAAGTAATACCATCCAAATATTTGTTCACCCCAAAGTTTGAAGGAGGGCATCATAAACAAATCCGAACCATCTCTAAGAGTGAGTTCAGATTCACAGAATTCGATCCATCCTTCAACTTTCTTGTCATCATAGTAGATGGTTGGGTCGGCAATAAGTCTGTCAATGCGGTTCATCTCCATTGAGACTTCTTTATTAACTGGAATCTCACCTCTAATAACCGCATCTCTGAATTCGCCGTAATATTTTGGAGTTGCAGTATTAGATAGCATATTGTGTCACTCCCTGTTATTTACTTTTTGTTTTTATCCTTTGACTTCAAGAAGTTATTAATCGCGTTGATGTTCTGGAATCGATCTTTTGCATCTCTTATTTCCTGATTGGTCATGTTACCAAATTGAGCTGAAATTTTTTCAAGATCTCCAGTTGATATAGCCTGTTGCACAGTAACTGCTCGTTTTTTATCATTAAGCCTTTTCAGTTTATCTTCTTTAGTGAAAGTCTTGACATTTGAATTGAACAATGGCATGTCATCAACCATCTTATCTCTATTAGCCATGTTATAAGCACTAGCAACAGCATCCCAAAGTTGAGTACCAGTGTTGTAATAACCAATCATCTTATTCAGTTTCGCTTGACCTTTTTCTGCTGCTTCGAATACCGGATTACCTTTCTTATTAGCAGAATTCATTGAAGCCATGAAATTGGCCTTATTAACCGCATTCTGAAGGTCCTGATAAGAGACATTTGGATCAGATGCAACTTCTCTGATTCTCTTAATGTCACCAGACCAAAGGGCATCTCGTCTTGCTTCCGATTCTGGATCAGACTGTCTTTGCTGATTGCCAGAAGCTCTATTAATCGCGTCTGTGATCTGCTGAGTTACTCGTGCTTTATTGAGAGCTTCGTTTAATTCACTAGCAGATGACTCAGATATATACTTCTGAATCTCGCTTAAGTTTCCAGATTTAAGAGCCTCTTGGCGATCCTTCTCGTGCTGTTCTGCTGCCTTCTGTTTCTCCTCAGCTTCTTTAGCCTCTTGAGCAGCCTTTTCACGATTTGCAGCCTGAGTTGCACGAGCCTTTTCAAGAGCTGCTTTTCTCTTCTCAGCTACTTCTTTCTGATGTTTCTCTTCTTTGTGCTTTTCATGAACAGACACTATTCCATTTTTAATTTTAGAGATTGCTGTCTTTACTCCACCAACTGTTTTAAACTCTCCAGGTTGAACTTCTTTCTTCTGTTCGGAGGAGAGCTGGTTGTAATCAAGCGGATATGGAGGGCCATTCATAACGCCCCACTTAGCACCCAATCTCTGTGAGTGCTCTATATAGGAATTGTCTAGATCCCAATTGAAATTATTCACTTTTATTCTCACCTCCTATATGCTATAATGTTTGATATGAAAACTACGAAGAAAAAGAGTGGATGCTTTACAATCATTTGCGTTATAATATTAATAATCTGCTGGCTTTCAAAACTAGGTGACTCGCCAAATCAGATAACTTATCCAAGAGAAGATCACAATTGCGTAAGCTTTAAAGAGCGTATTGGTAGAGATACTCAGAAATACTTATTTGATTTTGATGGTGGAACTTTCTACAATGTGATCTCTACTACAAGTACCAAAAGAATGTGGAAAGGGTCTTTTGAAGGATCCTTCAATACTGTTGTAACTGCTACCAGCTATTACTATCCAGATGGTACTGCTGCTAATGTCACACAATTTGTAAAGAATTCTTATGGATATTATTATCGTATTGATAATGGAGATAGAATTCAGATGGACTATCAAAACACTAAAAATCGCTTGAAGAAATTTACTGGATTGAGGAGAAGGATTAGAAATCATCCCAATTCGTTGCATCATCCCAAGTCGTTGTGTTGAAATCGTTTGGAGAGTGAGGGCGTACTTTATTTGGATTGTTATACGTTGGATTTGTTGCCCAAATCTTATCCTCTTGAACTTTTGTCTTAATCTTAGACTCTGCATTCGATTTTTCATAAATTTTAAGTATTTTATTTATGATTTTCTTTCCTAACTCGTAGTTATGCTTCAAGTTATTAAGATAGGGTTCGTGAAGAATTCTATTTATATAGTCTTGAGCATTTGATGTAAATGTTTCCTCTTTCTTCTTTCTCTTATGAAGATAGTACCAATGATTGTAAGCTTGCTGTCTCTCTCTGGTCCAGAACGATGAAAGATGTGCTTTTCCCATATCAGTTACTCTTTTCTCCATTATGCGTATTGAGGCAATCCACAATGGCATAGGCTTGATTATTAGTCCGCTCATCATGCCCATGAATACTCAAGTACTGAAGATAATCATCCCAATTATTAACCATAACACTCCTTCTCGCTTGTGATCCGCCACTCATATTCTGCTATCTGGTTCTTAAGAGCATCCAGAGCAAATGAAGAAGTTGGTGGATCAAACATTAATTTCACCTTCATTCCAACATAAGATTTGATAGAATTGTATCGAGGTTCGGTAACTACTGAATCCCAAGTTGTAGTATCATCTACAATCTCAAATCCTTCTTCTGGTCCTATTCCTAATTGGTGTAATGTTGAGAAGGCAGCATTAATATCAAGGAGGATCTGATCATCAAAAGCTGTATACTCTGGTACGATACCTAAGAGTTTTTTCATCGACTGTAATATTGACTGTTCCATTAGATTCCTCCTTTCTTTTAGTTATTGTTTTCTATAGATCTTCCAATCTTCATTGGAATCTTTGTTGCTGTATTTCCATCCATTCTTCTCTGCTAGTTTTTGAGAAGCAACATTATCAGGAGCAGTTGACCACCAAACCATTCCAAACTCATCGATGTGATTATCGATCCAATCGGAGCCTTTCTTTATTTAGTCATTACTCTTAATTCAATTTTAATTCTTCTTTGGTCATAGTCTTATGAATATTTAACAGAGTTCTTTTTCATTTTTTCGACGATACCAATTCATACTTTTTAGACTTTTTATTCCAGTTGTTTATTACTTTGATGATGAGGAATCACTGCTTCTTGAAAGATCACATCCAAAAGAACGATGCAACTCATTTTCTTTGTTCGTGTAGTCACTTATTCTAAAAAACTTTTCAGTTTTATGGTCCTCAAGATCTTTTGAAATCTTTTCTTTTAATTCTTCTTTTGTCATAGCTTTATGATCTTTCCTTGTTTATTAAGTTCTCTCTTGACATCAGTATAATTCTTATACATATTTGCAAGAACATTATAGTCAGTAGTACCGAGCCATTTCAAATCTTTTCGATTAAAAATAATTATCGGATCTTGTGCCTCATTATAAACGCCCTGATTGTTATCATCAACCATAGCGTCAAAATTCTTTTCCATTAATTCCTTGTATTTCTTCGTTGTCTTAAACGCCTCGACATTTTCCATTGCATGGTTAAATATGTCATAGGCCGCTTTATAGTCATCCTCTGTTTTAAGATTTGAAAGATCAACCGATACTGATTTTCTATCACGTTCACTTGGGTACTCGGAGAAACCATAGTTTTTGAGCCTTCCTTGCACATTACTGAGATCTTTTACTGCAACATCTTTATTCTCGTTGTATACTTTCTTAAATGCTTCATATCGTTCTTTACTGTTCGGCATTTTCAGATCTCTTGTGACTTCATAGCTTACATCTTCAAGTGGATATTGACCCCAGTTTGATTTGTAAATAGAAAAAGGTCCGCGATACACTTTTGAATCCCATTTATTTTCTGGATTATAAGTGTACTTCCATTTTTTATTGATATTGGGGATTGCTCGATTAAATACATATTCAATCGAATTCAGCTTTGTATCTTTTTTAAGCACTTTGTCTTCAATTGGATAAGGTGGACCGTTCCTTACACCCCATTTTTGTCCCTTAACACCGTGATGAGAAATATAGTTATTCATAGACATTTTACCTCCATGGTATCTGGTCATTTGGTTTTCGCTCTATGGGACTTGTTGGAGTAAGTCTTTCAAGAGCACCATAATGAATTGCGTTGTGTGTTTGCAATGACACAGTGATGAGATTATTTAAGTCAAACACCGCTGGATCATGATTTGTTACTTGTTCAATTGTAATTGGATTTAAATGATGAACGAGAGCAGACTTTGATAATGGTCTTTCTGCTATTCCTAGATCACAACCATTGTCTCGTATAATTACTTTCTGTCTTATTGTTTTCCATTGAGGTGAGTGATATAGCATCTGATTGAGATTTCGATTTCTACCAAATGTTACCTCTGATGGCCTTCCACAAAGCTTCAAGTAATTAAAGCGCTCTTCGAATGTTGGAAGTGTAATTAACTCTAAATATGATCGTTTCATCTTGGTTGATAGTATTTGTAGAAATCATTCTGTTCAGTCTGAGTTACTTCGATTCCATACTGATGAATCTTTCTAATAATTCTTTCCGCAAGTTCTTTTCTATACTGATGATCAGCATAATTGAAAAACCTAATTGCAGAGATCACATGGTCTTTTGTATCAAGGGGAAACTTCTTCTGTTCAGGAATTCCGTACTGCGGATCATTGATTGAAGAATGTTCAAAAGACTGTCTTCTCTTTTTATTCTTTTCAAATGAGTCAAACCATTCATCTTCCTGTCCATTATCTATTGCGTATCCAAGAGTGCCAGGAGCATATGCTTTCTTCTCTGGTTGCTTTGGAGTTTCTTTCTTTTGAGGAAGTAACTTGGAGATTGGTGTATTCATAAATTCAATAAGTTTACGATAAGTATCAGTAACAGGATTTGAATGCTCTTTAAGCCAATTCATTTGATTCTCTTGATCCTCAACAATTTTATCCATCAGAGCAGCTCCCTCTTCTTCGTTGAAGAGATCTAACTGACCACGTTTTCCCTTTTCAGCTTTTCTTGCAAGAATTTCATCACGATGCTGTCTATAATATTCCTTATTGTATGCTGACTGATCTTCCTTAGTCCAATTCTCAGACAGATGAGCTGAGTGAGCTACAGAGTCAGGAAAGAGTTTTCTCTGACGCTCTTTCATGTTGTAAATAATCTTTGCTGAAGACGGAAGATTCTTTGCTCCACTTCTATCCAATCCCTTGAGAACAGAATTGATTAGATTCATGGACTTATCGCTTCCATCAAACTTTACATCTCTAAGATTTACTTCAGCAGTTGCAAGAACTTTATCTACTACTTTATTAACTGTCTCAGTCTCTTTCTTTTTCTTCTCTTCGTTACTCTCTTTGGAAGAGGACTTCTTCCAATTCTTCGTGTAGTGTGCATGACCAGTTGCAGTAGATCCACGTTTACCTTTTGAGTCAACCACATCCTCTGCGTGCTGGAGAATATCTAAATTCCAATTGTAATCATTCATTGTTAGAAATACCTCATTGTTACTACTGTGAGTATTGGTATTGGACCTTCTTCAATCGTATACTCAAACAGTAATCATTCAATCATTGCCAGAATATCTCCTCATTGCCTCAACTGCATTCTGGTAAGCAATGTCAGACGTCTCTGCTGCATGTATTGCTGAGACTTTGGCTTGCTTAAGATCTCTATCAGACTGTAGAACCTCTTGTTCCAACCGTTCCTTACTTGATCCCAATTTGAGAAAGTGAACTAATTCAGCACTTGAAGCAGTTCCTTCACGAATACGTTTCTCTACTGCATCATAGGCAAGGGCAATCAATTCGTTTTCCCTGCCTTCCATAGTAGTTGCGTGATTAATTGGGATTATTTCAACTTCTTCTTTCTTAGTTTTCATGTAGTTACTGCTCCTTTCTGGTTAGTTTTTAGGCACTTTCTTAGAGAGTCGACCATGCCGAGTGTATGAAATGGAATATAGGAAGGTGTGACTATGGGGGATAATCTTAAACTGTTCTATGTGAAAGGAGCCGGTAGATCAACCCTCTGAGGAAATGTCTAAAACCAAAATATAATTTAACCCTCCGGAGAAAAATCAAAG